>OHAY01001294.1_pt1 | contig 23554 bp, 18 predicted proteins | sample 1577191 | NCBI WGS metagenome assembly OHAY01 (sample SAMEA3541504, study PRJEB24748) | human gut metagenome | biome: human gut; feature: human-associated habitat; material: faeces | place: China | collected 2012 | reverse complement strand
CAGAAACAGTGACTATAATTTTTTAGTTGGTAAGAGAAGTAATGAGTGGATGAAACGACGGTCAATGTCTTGTTGCAAATAGAGTATCAGGGAAAAGACCTGCTGTTGCCTGCAGCCGAGGATTTGGTAAAACATGTTGATTTTGACAAGCGGGAATTATTGATGGCATTGCCGGAAGGCTTGCTGGATTTGTAAGAAGGTACAGGCTATGAAGTGGAAAAGAAGCAAAAGCAATACGAATAAATTATCCTTTTGGAAACGGATTCGCTTTAAGTATAAGCTTTCGTTTATCAATGAGAATACTTTGGAGGAAGTCTGGTCGTTCCGGTTATCTCAGTTGTCGGTATTTATATCGTTGGGCGTGTTTGCCTTTTCGCTGGTGGCCTTTACAGCCTTTATTATCATTATGACGCCTATCCGTAATTATTTGCCCGGTTATCTGGATGTTGAAGTCCGCAAGGAAATCGTACAAAATGCCTTGCGTGCGGATTCCTTGGAGCGGATGATCGAGATACAGAATCTATATCTGAAGAATGTGACAGGCATCATCAGTGGAACAATCGAACTGGATTCTATTCGGGAAATAGATTCATTGGCACGGGTTGATGCCGACTTCGAGATTCCTCGTAGTCCGGAAGAAGAAGAATATGTAAAGAACTTTGAGCAGGAAGAAAAATATAATTTAACTGTTCTGAATACAAATCCGTTGCCGATGGATGGCCTGTTCTTTTATAAACCAGTAAATGGTGTTATATCATCCCATTATCAGGCAGACATCCATCACTTTGGTGTGGATATAGCAGCCGCATCCAAGGAAAGTGTATTGGCAACGCTGGATGGAACGGTGATGTATGCCGGTTATGATCCGAATCAGGGAAATGTGATCCAGTTACAACATAAAAATGGATTTGTTTCAGTATACAAGCATAATGAATTGCTGTTGAAAGAACCCGGAGAACAAGTGGTGGCAGGCGAAGCCATTGCCTTGGTGGGAAATACAGGGAAATTATCAACAGGTCCTCATTTGCATTTTGAGTTATGGTATAATGGAAAGCCGGTTAATCCGGAAGATTTCATTGTTTTTTAGTAAGTAAGTTTCATGAAACGACAATTAGCTATATTAGGTTCAACAGGTTCGATCGGGACACAGGCGCTTGAGGTAGTTAGTGAACATCCGGACCGTTTCGAAGTCTATGCTTTGACTGCCAATAACCAGGTGGACCTTTTGATCAATCAGGCACGCAAGTTCATGCCGGAAGTGGTGGTGATCGCCAATGAACAGAAGTATCCCGAACTGAAAGAAGCTTTGGAAGATCAGCCTATTAAAGTATGGGCAGGTTCGGATGCGATTGCACAGGTTGTCCAGGCAAAACCAAATGGTATTGACGGCCATGGTGGGATATGCCGGGTTGAAACCGACTATTGCTGCGATCAAGGCAGGAAAAGCCATTGCTTTGGCCAATAAGGAAACATTGGTAGTTGCCGGTGAGTTGATTACAGCTTTGGCAGCCGAATATAAGGTACCTATCTTGCCGGTTGATTCAGAACACTCAGCAATCTTTCAGTGTTTGAATGGTGCGTATGATAATCCGGTGGAAAAACTATTATTGACCGCTTCGGGTGGACCATTCCGTCAGAAGACGATGGAAGAGCTGGCTTTGGTGAAGAAAGAGCAGGCATTAAAACATCCGAACTGGCACATGGGAGCCAAGATTACCATTGATTCGGCTTCCATGATGAACAAAGGCTTTGAGATGATCGAAGCGAAATGGCTGTTTGGAGTTGCTCCCGAACAGATCCAGATTGTTGTTCATCCGCAATCCGTGATTCATTCGATGGTACAGTTTGAAGATGGTGCCGTGATAGCTCAGTTAGGTATTCCGGATATGAAACTCCCGATTGCGTATGCATTCTCTTATCCGGAGCGGATGAAGAGCCATGAACCGAGATTGGATTTCTTCCAGTATGCATCTCTCACGTTTGAAGAACCGGATATGAAGCGGTTCCGCAATCTGGCTTATGCTTTTGAGGCTGTCAAGCAAGGTGGTAATATGCCTTGTATTCTGAATGCAGCCAACGAAGTGGTTGTTGCTGCCTTCTTGCAAGACCGGATTGGTTTCTTACAAATGAGTGATGTCATTGAGCAGACGATGGCAAAAGCAACGTTTATCCAGCGTCCGACTTATGAAGATTATGTACATACGGATGAGGAAGTGCGCCGGATCGCCGCTCAGTTATTTTGAAACAATTAAATATAGAATAGAACTTAATTTCAATGGAAACATTTTTGATTAAAGCCTTCCAGTTCATGTTAAGCCTTTCTTTGCTGGTTTTGATACATGAATTCGGACACTTTATTTTTGCTCGTATCTTCAAAGTACGAGTAGAGAAATTTTACCTTTTCTTTGACCCGTGGTTTTCTTTGTTCAAATTCAAACCGAAAAACAGTGAAACGGAATATGGAGTAGGGTGGTTGCCTTTGGGTGGCTATTGTAAGATCTCCGGTATGATAGATGAGAGTATGGATAAAGAAGCCATGGCTCAGCCACCGAAACCGTATGAGTTCCGTTCCAAACCTGCAGGACAACGTCTGTTGATTATGGTGGGCGGTGTGTTGTTTAACTTCCTGCTGGCTCTTTTCATTTATTCCATGATCTTGTTTACGTGGGGAGATACGTATATGCCGCTCAAGAACATGAAAATGGGGATGGATTATAGTGAAACCTTCAAGCATGTGGGATTTAAGGATGGTGATATTCTCTTAAAAGCAGATACATTGACCTTGGATCGTTTTGGTGAAGATTGCTTGCGTAGTGTGGTGGAAGCTCAGAACGTGACGGTTTTGCGTAATGGTGTAGAGACCGTCATTCCGATTCCGGACGATATGATGCAACGACTGTTGCGTGATAAGAAAGGCTTTGCTGCTCTTCGTTTCCCAATGGTGATAAAAGAAGTACCCGAACCCCATGCGCCGGCAGCTCTTGCTGGTATGCAGGCTGGAGATAGTATCGTTTCGGTTAATGGACAGGCTACTCCGACGTTCTCGGAGGTGGCGACTTGTTTGGCTGATAATAAGAATCAGGAGATTGCCGTTGGCTTTTATCGGAATGGTGCATTGGATACATTGACATTGCAAGTCGATTCGTTGGGAAAAATAGGGGTAGCCGTGAAAGCTCCGGCTGAATTGTTTGGACTGGTAACGGTTAAATATGGCTTCTTCGAATCGTTCCCGGCAGGAATTGCAAAAGGGATTCGAACCCTGAAAGGTTATACCAATGACATGAAATATGTCTTTACCAAAGAGGGTGCTTCCAGCATCGGTGGTTTTGGATCGATTGGTGGATTGTTCCCATCTACTTGGGATTGGGAATTGTTCTGGGAGCGTACTGCTTGGTTGTCTGTCATCTTGGCTTTCATGAATATCTTGCCGATCCCGGCGTTGGACGGTGGTCATGTGCTGTTCTTGCTTTACGAAGTGATTACCCGTCGGAAACCGAGCGATAAGTTCTTGGAATATGCACAGATGACCGGTATGTTCCTCTTGTTCGCCCTGTTGCTTTATGCGAACGGAAACGATATTATCCGATACTTCTTTCAATAGTCTGTTATGAATCTGACCGCCGAAGAAAAGCAGTTTATCCGCGATCATGCTTCCGATGATGCGAACCGGTTATTATTGGGAGCGAAGAAATATCCACAGCTGGATGTCCCTTTTCTGGTAGATCAGATTCTTTCCCGGCGGCAGATTCGGGAGAAATTGCCTTCGTGGTATGCTAACGAAGACTTGGTTTTTCCCGCCAAGATTGCCGCTGAACAATGTTCATCAGAACGGACAGCCTTGTATAAACAGCGTTTGGTATCTTCTTCAGATACACTTTGTGATTTAACAGGCGGTTTGGGAATTGATAGTTATTTTTTCTCCCGAAAGGTTAGTCAGTTGACTTATATCGAGCGTTTTCCGGTTTATTGTGAGGCTGCCCGTCATAATTTTCAGGTATTAGGTGCGGATAATATCACGGTGCGGAATGAAAATTCGGTCGATATTGTTTCCGATCTGCCTGAAGTGGATGTGTTTTATTTAGATCCGGCGCGGCGAGGTGAAGGCAACAAACGCGTCTTTGCCTTGTCGGATTGTGAACCGGATTTGCCTCGTTTGCTTCCCTTATTGTTGCAGAAAGCTCCGCGCGTCATAGCCAAATTGTCGCCGATGGCAGACCTGCAACAGACAGTATCTTTATTGCCGGGAACGGTAGCTATCCATGTGTTGTCTGTTAGGAATGAATGCAAGGAATTGCTTTTTGATATCCGTCGGGAAGCGGCTGTTTCTACACCTCCGGTTTATTGTGTGGATTTTACAACTACGGGAACAGAATACTCTTTTACTTTTACGGTTGAAGAAGAACGGAATGCTCCGTTGACATTGGCGGCTCAGGTAGGCACTTACCTCTATGAGCCGAATGCCTCTGTCTTAAAAGCCGGTGCTTTTAAATCAGTTGCCCAGCAGTATGGTTTGGAGAAACTACACGTCAGCAGCCATCTTTATACTTCCGATATTCTCGTTGCTGGTTTTCCCGGCCGTTCGTTCCGGGTTGAGAAGGTTCTTCCTTTCTCCAACAAAGTCTGTAAATCGATTACTCAGGAAATACCACAAGCCAATATTACCGTCCGTAATTTCCCTATGTCGGTTGATGATCTCCGCAAGAAGACCAAGATTCAGGAAGGCGGTGACGTTTATCTCTTTGCTACCACCTTGTCGGATGGAGGGAAAGTGTTGGTGGTTTGCCGGAAAGTCAGTAATATTTAATCTGAATCCATGCAGTATTTTGTATGGTTGTTGATTTAAGTAATAAAACTGATTTAAATAATAGGTCTTATGAAACAGGTTTTATTCGGAATGCTATTATGCTTGCCTTTTACTGCATGTAACGACGATGTGGAAGAACAATCCATTTTACCTACTATGCAACCCATCGAATTGAATACGACTGAAAAAGAAATGGCAGCCCAACAAGGCGATTTTGCCTCAACACTCTCTCTTGAGTTGTATCGGCAATTGGGTGAGAGAACGGACAACTGGTTGGTTTCACCTTTTAGTCTGCAATGTGCGTTAGGTATGTTATCGAATGGTGCGAATGGGGAGACACGCGAGGAGATCTTGTACGCCTTGGGTTTGTCCCAATATTCTCAAGAAGAAGTAAATGCATATTTCAAGAAATTGATTGAAGGATTGCATACTGTAAACTCGGCTATCACGGTCAAGACGGCCAATTCGGTTTGGGGCAATGCCGGAGTTCCCCTCAAAGAGGATTTCCAAAAGATGAATATAGAGAACTATTCCGCAATGGTTTCGCAACTCGACTTCTCTGATCCTTCAGCTGTTGATCAAATCAATGCTTGGTGCAACCAAACCACAGAAGGCTTGATCCCGTCCATCTTGGATGAGGTAAATCCGGCCGCTACGGTATATCTGTTAAATTCCTTGTACTTCAAGGCTCGTTGGGAATCCGAGTTTGCCCCGGAAAAGACACAGGAAGGCGACTTTAGCACCTCTTCCGGCAAAATGGTAAAAGCAGATTTTATGCAGACCCAACGAATGGCGGCTTATGTGAAGAACGAATGGTTCACAAGCACGAGTCTTTCTTATCAAAATGGTTCGTATGTCATGCGATTGATTTTGCCCCAACCGGAAATCAGTATAGATCAAGTCTTGCAAGCCTTATCTGAATCGGACGGGAATCTGTGGAAAAATACAATCTTGGCAGATATTAACTTGAAAATGCCTCGCTTCACCCTCGAAAACAAAATGGATTTAACACCTACTTTGCAAGCCTTAGGCATGAAAAAGGCGTTTTCAGGCGGAGCCGATTTCTCGTCTATGTCTGATGTCGCCACGTATATTTCCCTAGTGCAGCAGGCCACCCGCCTGAAAGTAGATGAGGAAGGTTCGGAAGGTGCCGCAGTAACTGTGATAGAAGGAGATTTAATGAGTCCCTTACCCGAAGAAAAGGTGGATTTCTTCTTAGATCGTCCGTTCTTGTTCCAAATCCTAGAACCAGCTACCGGGACCGTCCTGTTTATGGGGCAAGTCGGTTCACCGGCGTAATGAATCTTTTAAGTGAATTATAGAGCGTAAAGGGTGGGAGGTACAATTTCCTTCCCTTTACGCTCCTTTTGTGTCTTCAAGCCCCGATGCAAGGCGGCGATTGGCTTCTGTGCAACTTGTGCGTTATCTAGGTAGCGTATAATACGTTGTTAGGGTGACGTATGATGCGCTACCGCGATGACGTATTATACGCTATCAGGATGATGGACATCCTGTATAGTATAGGGATCGCTGTCTGTAACGGTAAAGTCGCGGCTCGTGTAACGAGGCTCTTTGTAGAGGTGATAGGAGAACTGGAACTGCGTCCCCAGTTCCGCGGTCCATTCGCCGGGCGTGAGCGGGGTGCGGAGGCCGGCCAGGAGATGGTTACGCTCGTTGAGGATCAAGACGGCGGGCTCGACACAGGTTTCTCCATCCGCCGAACGGAAGCGGAGTTTGCAATCCGGATGGTCGCCCATCACCTTGATATTGAATCCGATCAGGTGGATGTATGGATTGTCGGAACGGACGGTATTGTAGGCGGCATCACGATTGCCCATCGAGTCGTAGGTGCAAACCTCGGTGAGGACGGGATGGCGGCGGGTCGGCTCGGTCTGCTTGTAGGCACGCAGGTGCTGCTCCAGCTGGCGGGTGCGGCCCGAGGGCGTGAACACGATGTTGAAGGCGTTGCGCTCGGGATCGAACGAATCGCTGGCCGACTCAAACTGCCCCTTTACCCGGATGGAAAGCTGCCCGAAGCCCAGATCGACATTTTCCCCGCGGGCAAGCGCCTCATAGATCTGTTCCTTGATCAGTCCGTAGGTATGGATGAAGGTACTTTCGCGTATTTCGCTCCGATCTTCAACGATGCGGCGGGCGATCTCTTGTATATCTACTGTTTTCAGGGCTTTCACGTTGCCCCGGTAGTAAACGGTACCGTTGGGCATCGTCTGTTTGCTCAGCCTGAGGGGGATGGGGTTCAGCTTCTTCAGCCGTTCATTGTCTATTTCTTTGTCCATGGTGATATTTGACGAGTGATAAGAATCCGGTTATAAAAGTATAGACTTTTACGACGAAAGTGCGTTAAATAATCAGAATATTTTCTTGTACGGTGGAATTGTTTCTACTTGCAAATAGAAAAAGGGCCCTATCTTTTTACTCAATCAGATAGGGCCCTTTTTATTTCGTAGCCATTAATCTTTCAATTCTTTCGAATAAAATCATAATCCGAGAATAGCTCCAGTGTTTCATCCTGGACTATTTTTGCACAGTCGTGATCCAAGGTGTACGTTTTTACGTTTTTGGATGTACTTCCCATCTTGAATTCCACATTATATTCCCCAACATTGATATAGGTCTTGAAGGACTTGCCATAAGCAAGGCTGCCTTTCGAAAGGACCTTGGGCTCTTCTCCTTTCTTGGAGATGGCAATATCTTTGATGTATTGCCCTTTGTTTTTGTTGGTTATTTTCAACATGCCCATCGGTATACGGCAAGGAGGATTCAACTTGACAGATGAGGAGCACTTGACGGTTTCTATATATTCTTCCAACTCGTATCTCGGTCCCAGTCCCAGGCTGGATGTCAGTGAATAGCAGATACCGTAATCTACTTCCACATATTGATTAAGCGTGAATGCGATATGATCACCTTGCCCGTCCTTTGTCTCGGGCTCCCGCCAGATGAATTCCTGGGCATAGGTATTCGTGGATATGGAAAGTGCCGGTGGCGGCAACTTGGGTATGAAGCCATCTTCCGAATTACTGGAAGGCAGGTTGTTCAGCGTAAATGCATACTGGGCTGTTTGCCCGGTAGAACTGTTCCTTACGTCCATATCTTGAATATTGCGTTTCGCTTCATTGTTATAAGCGATGTTCCAAATCAAAGGGATTGCTTTGAGGGTGTCACTTCCTATTCGTATTTGAGCTCCCAGACTCCAGGAAAAACCTGCCGTGTAGGTGGTAGATCCTACCGTTGTGGTGGGAGTTGGGCTGTGTCCTGTAGGAAATACCCCTACGGTATTCCCCTCTTTATCCACCAGTTCGTAGCGTATTCTTATTTCACGCAGGTAAAAGCCACAGATATGGGTGGTTGTTCGTAGCCCTTTGGCATCATCCTGGAATAGCTGCTTCATGTATCCCTGATACATCTTATCGTTGGTGACAGCTACTTCCGACTTGATGAGATAGTAGTCCCCATTGCTGTTGCTTTTTTCGAAAGCATAAAATGGATAGATGGAATGCCGTAAAGTCACCTCGCCTTCCCCTTCGACCGGATACAACGCTATAATCTTTTTCCCCACTTCTTTCTTTATCTGATAAGGGAAAGTGACGGAAGTCTGCTGGGGGATAATCAGCGCAGCGATGTCGTCTGTCGTGTTTTCAAAGGGAGGGGGCTCTTCAAAGGAGTCATCGCCACCTGCCTGTTCTTTCTCGCAGGCGGAAAAGAACAGGCAGGATAACAGTGAAAACGCAAGAATGCGATGTAAATAAACTTGTTTCATTGTTCTGTTTCTTCAAAATCAAACGCTGAATTCAATGACAAGGTTCCACCACGCTCAATAGTGATGTACTCGTTGCTAAGCACGTATTTTTTCAAAGACGAGTGATTGTTTCCCGCTTTGAATTCCACCGTGTATTTCCCTGTAGGGAAGTAGCGCATGAAGGCATTGTCTATGGAAATACTGCCTTTGCCAGCTGAGCTGTATACCACTTCCCCCTGCTCGTTCTTGATGACTATTTCGCTGATATAAGCTGTTTCGAACGTATTGTTGATTTCCAAAAGTCCTGTAGGGATTCGATTGGGCGGTGTCAGCTTGGTTCTTTGCACATCCTTGTCGCTGAATTTGATATCAAACCTGCTTTCATGGTAATCAACTGCTGAGGTATAAAGATGGCAGCTCCCGTAGGTGAGAAAAGGATTGGTGCTGATATAAAACGCCTGATCCGACCGGTCTTTTGTTTCCGCTACCCTCCATATCCAGCTGCTGAATAACGTGGCGTTAGTTACAGAAACTAGTGGAGGGTCGCTGATATGGCCTTTCACATGAGTGGGTAAATTATTGATCTTATATTCGTATTTTACCCTATTTCCCGAGCTTTGGTTCATAATATCTACATCGGATATGGTGCGAGACTGGCTGTTTGAAAACGTAACACCGCCCTTGAAGGTTACCGAACCGTCAATCGTTGAGAAGTTTTTAGTACCCACTGCTACATCGGCGCCCAAATTCCAACTCATACCGGTCGAATAGGTAGTCGATCCCTGTGAGGTCTGAGGTGTAGGCGAATAACCTGTAGGGAAAGAACCAATGGCAGAATTTTTATCCGTAAGCAAGTTTGTCTCTACGTTAAAACGTGTAAGGAAAAATCCACAAAGATGACAGGTAAAGCCGCCATGAGGTTGTTTCCACATGTGGAGTGGAGCATCTTTTGGATCTTTTGGACACATATTTGTGTTGTGGGCAGTATATTCGGCCGTTACGATATAGAAGTCGCCGGTAGTAGGCTGACCTTCGAATGCGTACAGCGGATAGATACTGTAGGTGGCAGTGAAATCTCCATTTCCCCTTATATAATCGGGCTGTGACCACGCCATTTGTGCCTCTAATGTTTCCAAACTATAGGAATAAGTATGGGTTATGCTTTGAGCTGCAATTAATTTATCAATGGCCGTTTCTCCGCTCCCCGGAGGAGATAATAGAATCGGTTTCAGATTTTTGTTTACCCAACTTACGAATTCGTTTAAATGTTCGTTGATGGTGACTTCATCGCAGACTTCATCCAATATGTATTGGTGGTCACGGCTGAAAGCATATAACTCTTTTTTCGTTTCGTCCAATTCATAGATCCATCCGATCTGTTCGAACCAGTCGTTTGCAACAGCAGTTTCCGGTTGTACAACAACGATGATACCGCCATTTTCATAAACAGTCACTATTTCTTTATTATAAGTAGAGAGTGACGAGCTGGATACGAAGAGTACATCTGTTTCTTCGTCCACCGCATTTTGGAGGTGAGTGAGGCGGGTGTTCAACGCTTCTTTCATATCAGACGGGATATCCCCTAATACGACGGCCGGTTTATCTATTTTCTCATCAGAGATCATAGGTCCACGATCTGGAATAAGATTTTCTTCGGATATTGGCACGTCATCATCGTCCGAGCAAGCGGTGAAGAACAAGACCGGGCTGCATACGAACAGGAAACTTGCCAACAGATGGGCTAAATACGGATAATTTAATTTTGTCTTCTTCATATAAAATCTGTTTAGTAAGTGACTGATTTTATACGAAAGAAGTGAAAATAATCCGTAGGATACTTATGTATTTGGTAGAAAAATGAACGCAATTGTTAATTCAGCACAACTTTGTGGTTATAGCAATTTTAGATTGTTGATAGAGCATTTTTTTGTCGATAGAGCAGTTTTAAATCAGTGGAAATATACAAGGATTATATCTGTGATTTCCTCCACCGGGCTGGGGAGCAGCCTTCTTGTTCCTTAAAGATTTTCATGAAGTAGCTTTGAGAGAGAAAGCCCGACATTTCAGATATTCCTGCAACTGTCAGTTCCGGATGTTCTCTCAACATCTGTTTGGCATATTCGAGGCGTAATCTAGTTATCCAGTCGCGGAATGACAGGTTGTAGGTCGCTTTTATATAAGTCGAGAGATAGGTACGGTTGGTATGGAGTGCCTCGGATAATTCACGGATGGTAAGGCCGGGACTTATATATCCTTTTGAATCGAGCCATATGGATAGGTTTTTCTCAATTTCTGTATAGCAAGAAGGGACAGCTATTTCCTGTTCATTCTCTTGTGGCTCTATTTGTTCGGAACTTATTATTTCGGTTTCTAATATGTTTTCTACTTGCTCATAGAATATTTGATAGTTCAAGTAAGAGCAGTACAGGTAAATGTAGAAAGGTATGGATGAGATTACCCACAGATAGATATATTCATCTGGCAAGAATGTCAGTAACCCACAACTGATACCATAAATAACAGCCCAATACGTAAAGATAGACAACCAGTGTATGTAGGCTCCAATATGGTCAGAATGTGTATCATCGAATAATTTTACGGCTTTGCGATATGTTTTTATCAGTCGGTATGCTAAAGTTATTCCATATATGAATAACCAGGAAGCCATTATTAGTAATCCGATTTTCTGCATATTGTTTTCAGGAAACGCTAACAGTACGATTCCTGATAAAACGGTAAACAATATCCATCTGGCGATATGCGCTACAAAACGATGGACTGTCAAATAGAATCGGTCTAATAGAGCTGTCAAAGCCGAACTGAAAAGCCAATATGATAGAAAATAAGTGGATAGATTCATTGATATAGCCGCCTTGACATTTACAAACCGTATACCATAAAATAAATGTACGGAGTAATTTACCGCTAACACTAAAATAGCAATACCCATGATACGTCTTGATCTTAGGTAATTGTCAAAAATCGGTTTTTCAGGTGTTGGGGCAGAAAGAAAGTAAAAACCAAAAAACAACATAAGCGTTAGAGCTACGCACAATGAATATTTATATATAATAAGATGATCCATATCGTATTAAATTAAAATCATTAGAGCTTATAAAGAATGAGAAATAGTATTGTTGAAAGTCAACGTTCTAAAATCAGATTCTATATATTTTTTTCCAATAACAAAAGTACGAATATTCTTTATATAGTATTCTTTTGAAGGTGTATTTGTCGTTCTCTTTTTTATGTCTCTATATGACTTGTATATCCTCAGTAGTCAGGGCTTTCACGTTGCCCCGGTAGTAAACGGTACCGTTAGGCATCGTCTGTTTGCTCAGCCTGAGGGGGATGGGGTTCAGCTTCTTCAGCCGTTCTTTGTCTATTTCTTTGTCCATGGTGGGGCAAGTTTTATAAAACACCGTTCTTTTGGAGGATTTCTTGCAGTTCGGTATCTGAGATATTCTCTTTCTCGGATTTATCATAGATATAATGCAAGCCGATTTCTCCTTCTGATTCAGAAAGGGAAACGAGGAGCGTGATAACCCGCGCGCCACCACTTTTCCCTTTGCCTTTGGATGAAATTTTCATACGCACTTTTCGGATTCCGTGCCCTAGGTCTACACCGGCGTGAGGGTTGGCTTTCAGTTCCTCAAGCAAAGCTTGATAATCATTTTTGATAGAGTGGTATTTTTTCCCTAACTGCTTGATGGCACGGTTGAATGCCGGATACGCTTTTATACTATAGGTCATTGAGCAGTTCCTCCGCAGGTATTCCTTTGAGTTTTCCGGCCTTTGCCATTTTGATTTCTTCACATACCTCATCCAAGTCAGCCAGTATTTCAGCTTTCGTCTTGGTATGATAGACTTCAGAGGCTTCTTTCAACGTTAGCTTATCTTTCGCCTGGGCAATGATTTGATGAAGGCTGCGCTTCACTTCTTTCAAGACTTCGATGTCTTCTATATTTAGAATATCATGTGCCAGTTCGCCACGCAGGGCATTTAGTTCCATTGAGTTCATGGGGTTCTCCTTTCTTTTAATGGTTTGCCACAAAGATAGGGTTTTTCACTGAAACAACATAATAACCAGTTGGGCGGTAATGATACGCATAAAGGTAGCAAGCGGATAAACTGTAGCGTAAGCGACCGACGGTTCATCGCCTTCAACGGTGGTGTTGGCATAGTCGAGGGCGATGGGATTAGTCATGCAACCGCAGAGCATCCCGACGTTCTTGGCATAATCTACTTGGAAGAAACGGGTCATGATCAGGCCAACGAGTAATACGGGAATAATGGCGAGGGCAAATCCTAATCCCAGCCATAACAGACCTTCCGTGCGGAAGACAGTCTCGAAGAAATGCTGTCCGGAACTGATTCCCAGTCCAGCCAAATAGATCGTGATTCCAAACTGGCGCATCATCAGGTTGGCACTTTGGGTGGTATAAGTAGTCAGGTGGATACGCGGTCCAAATGCTCCCATCAGGATACCGACGATAATTGGACCACCGGCTACACCCAGTTTGATAGGTGTGTTCATACCCGGAATAGCCAAAGGAATAGAACCAATAATCACTCCGAGCGTCAGTCCTACAAAGATGGCTAGCAAGTTGGGTTCACGTAAACGCTTGAGTTGGTCGCCCAAGATCTTGCTTACGTTGTTAACGGCGTTGGCTTCTCCTACAATGGTGAGGCGGTCACCAATTTGTAAATGCAAGTCGGGTGAAGCCAGCAAGTCGATACCGGCACGATTCACTCGTGTAATGTTAATACCGTAAAGGTTACGCAAACGAAGAGAACCCAGGCGTACACCGTTGATGCGGTTGCGGGTCACAACGATACGGCGGGAAATCAATTGGCTGTCGATGGCATTCCAGTCGATATCCGGTTTATTCCAATCGACGTTTTCTTGTTCTCCGAACAATACCTTGATGTTATCTACATCTGCCTTGACGGAGATAATGAGCAAATGGTCCCCTTCTTCCAGTGTCGTATCTGATGCCGGGATACTTACTTTTCCATTTCGCCAGACACGTGAGATGACGAAATGCTTTTCCGTCAGCGTCATGATATCTTTGATACTCTTATGATAAATTGCCGGGTTACATACTTGGAATTCAGCTACGAATGTCTGTGTCTGTCCCATTTCGGCGTTATTCTCTTTCTTTTTATTCTGGAATAAGGCTTTCAGAACGATAATGGCCAGGATAACCCCGATGACTCCCATCGGGTAAGCTACCGCACAGGCCAATGCCATATCCGTGATACTCTTTTCATCTGCAGAATTAATTTGCAGCATGGCTTCTTGAGCAGCACCGAGAGAAGGCGTATTATTGGCTGCTCCGCATAGTAATCCCATCATGTCAGAAACAGAGATGCCTGTCAGATAATGCAGAAGAACTGTCATGATCAATCCGATAAAGATGATAGCCAAACCTGCTGAATTGAGTAAGACTCCTCCTTTCTTCAGGGAAGAGAAGAAACCGGGACCTACCTGAAGTCCCAACGTATATACGAATACAATCAATCCGAAGTTTTGGGCAAATGTCAACATATCGCTATTGACAACCACTCCAAAATGACTAACCAGGATTCCGGTAAAAAAAACAAAAGTGATGCCTAGAGAGACACCTTTATATTTTAGTTTTCCTAAATAAACACCAATGGCACAAACAATGCAGATAACAGCCACCGTCTGTATCATGGTAGGCTGGAGAAATGTTTCTTGTATCCAATTCATATTGAAATGAGCTTTAGGGCTGCAAACTTACATAAACCGAACGGAATATGCGATAAAATCAGTCCTAAAAAACATTTTGGTAGTGAATTTACTTGGTTCTCTCCCAATCTAAGAGCTGTTGTTTACGTTTTGCATTCCATCGATACCCACTTAGGCTACCGTCTTTATGCAGAATCCGGTGGCAAGGAATAATCCAGCTGACAGGATTTTTACCGATAGCGGAGGCAACAGCCCGTACTGCTTTCGGACGTCCGACAGTTTGTGCGATTTGTGTGTAAGAAGATGTTTCTCCTTTATGTACTTGTAGCAGCGCTTTCCAAACTTGTCTTTGTAAATCGGTCCCGCTTAAGCAAACAGCAAGAATAGGAATCTCTGAATTAGTTTCTTGCAGAAGAGACAACAATGTTTGAGCCTGTTGCTGTGTTTCTGGTGACAGCGTAGCTCCAGGCCAGCTATTCTTCAATTCTTTCAATTGTTCTTCGAGGTTATCATCCACAAACGAGAGGTAACAAATCCCATCGGGTACGTAGGCTACCAAAATTGTTCCAAACAACGAAGTCGCACATCCATAAGTAATTGTCAAACCATAACAGTAGGCTGATAATTCATCCGGGCGGATTTCTTTTATTTGAATAGAAACGGAATCTTTCATATAGCTTTCAGGTTAAAAATAAACGCAGGTTCAAACCTGTTACTGAATGAACCTGCGTTTCTGTCATGAAGAAGATATTTTATTTAATATAAGCTTCCATGAACTTAGCCTTCGGAGAAGGAGAGATAGTTACGGATTTAGCACTTGCCGGAATCAATACCGTCTGACCCTGATGTACGTGGATTTCATATCCGTTATCGTCAGTGATCAGTGCATTACCTTCCATACAAATATATACGACGAATGAATCCAATTCAGCGAAATTACGCGTCATGGTTGCATCCAAATCAATCAGATTTGTTGTGAAGTACTGGCAATCGGCCAAGTTTACCGTAGCATTAGAATGTGCTTTGTAATGTGTCCGATAGTCAGGATACAAGGTATAATCGATAGCATCTTTTGCCAATTCTGTATGTAATTCGCGTGTATTTCCGTTCTTATCCTTGCGGTTGTAATCATAGATACGGTATGTAATGTTACTTGTCTGCTGGATTTCTGCAATAAAGCAGCCTGCACCGATCGCATGAACTCGTCCTGCCGGCAAGAAGAATACATCACCTTCCTGTACATCGTAACGTTTCAACACGTCCATAATGGTATTGTCTTGTACTCGTTTTACATATTCCTCGGCATCAATCTGCTGAGAGAAACCAGAATACAAGAAGGCATTGTTGTTAGCCTTGATGACATACCACATTTCTGTTTTTCCAAATGAGTTATGGCGTGCTTTAGCCAGTTCGTCATTGGGATGTACCTGAATGGAAAGATTGTCGCGTGCATCAATGAACTTTATCAATAACGGAAAACGTGTGCCGAAACGTTCCATAACGTGTTCGCCCAATAATTCTTTACCGTATGACTTGATCAATTCGTCGAGAGACTTATCGGCTAATTCTCCTTCGGCAACGATTGAATAATCACCATCCACGTGAGATAATTCCCAACTTTCTCCGATTCCTTCCTGTACAGGAGAAATACCCTTGAACGGGCAGATGTCTGAACCACCCCAAATCACTTTCTTCAGGATGGGTTTAAATGTTAATGGATACAACATATTTATCAATTATTTCTGTTTTTTACTGGTTGTCTTTTTTGTTGTTGTTTTTGGTGCTGTCTTTGTCTTCGAAGCTTTCTTTGTCACCTTTGTTTCTTCCTTGACTACTTTTTCTTCCTTGGCAGGTTTTACCTTACGCAAAACCATGGCAGAACGTGCCGGGATATACAGTTTTAACCATTCTTTCTTTTCCTTCTTGTAAAGCGGATCGAATAAGGTGAAGTGGTGAACAGAATCGTCATTCAGTCCGAAGCCTCCGAATTTTGGATCGTCTGTATTTAATACAACTTCATATTCCCCTTTAGGTGTCAGGAATCCATAGTCGGTAAACGACTTGTTCGGACTAAAGTTAAAGACAAATACTAAATCTTTACGCATATAAGCCAATATCTGGTCGCCATCGTTATCCCACACTTTTTGTATCGGGGTGTCTTGGAAATTCTTGACACTACGAATCAATTCTACCATTTCCCGGTCAAAGTCTCCCAGATAATGATATTTCAGATCCATGTTGTCAACCAAATCCCACTGGCGACGGGCATACTTATACGACCAACCATTTCCTTCGCGCGGGAAATCAATCCATTCCGGATGTCCGAATTCATTTCCCATAAAGTTCAGGTAACCTCCGTTAATGGTTGAAGCCGTTACCAGACGAATCATTTTATGTAAAGCGATACCTCGCTCAACCATAAAGTTATGATCGTCTTTTTGCATGTGCCAATACATATCAGCGTCAATCAGACGGAAAATGATTGTCTTATCACCCACCAATGCCTGGTCGTGACTTTCGGCATAACTGATCGTCTTTTCGTCGGCCCGGCGATTAGTCGTTTCCCACCAGATAGCCGATGGATGCCAGTCCTCGTCTTTCTTTTCTTTGATCGTCTTGATCCAGAAGTCTGGAATATTCATAGCCATACGGTAGTCGAAACCGTATCCGCCGTCTTCGATCTTAGCAGCCAATCCCGGCATACCACTTACTTCTTCAGCGATGGTGATTGCATTCTTGTTGACTTCATGGATCAATTTGTTGGCCAATGTCAAGTATGCAATCGCATCTCCATCCTGATGTCCGTTGTAATAATCACCGTAGTTACAGAAAGCTTCTCCTAAGCCATGGCTGTAATATAACATGGAAGTGACACCATCGAAACGGAAACCGTCAAATTTATATTCTTCCATCCAGAACTTGCAGTTTGACAACAAGAAATGGAGTACTTCGTTTTTACCATAGTCAAAGCACAGAGAATCCCATGCCGGATGCTCACGTCGCCCGTCGCCATGGAAATACAGATTATATGAACCATCGAAACGTCCTAAGCCTTCCACTTCATTCTTTACGGCATGGCTATGGACGATATCCATGATTACGGCGATACCTTGTTCGTGAGCTTCATCAATTAATTGTTTCAATTCGTCGGGTGTGCCGAAACGGGATGAAGCAGCAAAGAAGCTACTTACATGGTATCCGAATGAACCATAATAAGGATGTTCTTGGATAGCCATGATCTGGATTGCATTGTATCCGTCTTTTACCACACGCGGTAAAACGTTTTTACGGAATTCATTATACGAACCCACCTTTTCTTCGTTAGTTCCCATACCGATATGGCATTCATAGATCATTAACGGAGATGTGTTGGGCTTGAATTTCTTAGTCTTGAATTTATAAGGATTCTCCGGATTCCAGACTTGTGCACTGAATATTTTAGAGTCAGGGTCTTGTACGGCTCGGCGGTCCATGCAGGAATACGTTCGCCACATCCACCGTTCCATTCAACCCACAATTTATATAAGTCTTGATGATTTAACTTTTCACTGGGTAGGATAATTTCCCATACACCATTTGCTATACGGGTCAGTTTGTACTCCTCACACTTCTGCCAGTTATTGAATGTACCTATTAGATAGATGGCAGTTGCATTTGGGGCCCATTCCCTGAATATCCATCCTTTGGTGGTCTTGTGTAAGCCGAAATAAAGATAGCCAGATGCAAATTCAGACAAACTCATTTTTCCATTGTTCGTCAAACTTTTCTCTTTGTTCACGACGTATTGATAACGTCCTTCGATGGCGTCTTTATACGGTGTCAGCCACGGGTCATTTTTTATTAGATTTAGAGACTCCATGTTGTTTCAAATTAATTAGTTTATTTGCAAAGATAAAGAAAAAAATGAGGATAGCATCTTGTTCTACGGATATTCTATGCATGTTTTCCGTAATTCCCGGCGTATTTTAGCAATTTCCCGGCGTATTTTGATGAATTCCCAACGTCTTTTGGGGCGTTTGTGGGTATATATTTCCTTTTTACTTTTTCTCTTCAGATCAAAACTCGTGAAGATTAAAATTGAATCATACGAGAATCGGAATCGAAATATACGGGAATCATTTTAGTGTGTGTCGTACGGATTGCATGAATATGTCAAATTGTAAATGATAAGAAGGTTTTATTCCCCTAAAAGGTTACTTGTCCTCTGCCAAAAATATGTTTATAAAGTGTATTTTATATTTTGTTGATAGTATAAAGTAAATAGATGTTTGATGGTTTTGTTTATATTAATATAGATGAATAAAACTAGTTTGTTAAAATTATAGGCCTAATAGTGTTAAAATGTGATTTTATTTTGTTGTAAAATGATTTATTCTTATTTTTACAGCCGAATTAATAATGAATAATAAAAAGTATGAATCGGTCTGATTGCATTGAATAGGAAAAATATTGGTTTTAATTTTTACGATTTTAAGTATAGCCGTTAAAATTAGAAAAAGATGCAACTAGGCAAATAATTAAAAAATGTTCTTTGTTTAGTGTTGAAGTCTATCAGAATTCTCCGAAAAACGGACGTAGTCCAAACGCAACTTAGTCTGTTTGGAGAATGAAAAAAGGTTTTAAGTTAGTTCTGAGATTAAAAGTGATTAAAACTTAAGACTTATTTTTCGAAAGAAGACGGAAATAAGAAATATTACTATAAACGCGAGATGCAAATTAGTAGTTAGGCCTGCTTCTGATTTGTTTCACTAAGATGAGTTGCGTTTGAACTTGGTTGATAGTAATAAGTATGGAATAAAAATTGCCGATTGAATTGATTAGAGGTAAAAGATTCTATGAAAAAGAATGTGCTATTTGATTATCAGATTCAGAAAGATGTAATAACTAACTTTAAGGGAATGAAGATGGAAAAAGGAAGGTTAATTTTGTTGGTTGCAGCCTCCGCTTGTATGGGGTCGATGATTGCAACAGCTCAGACAACGAAAGTAACAGGTAAGGTTATATCTTTAGAAGATAATACGCCTGTCATTGGGGCTACAGTCGTGGTGAAAGGCACAACAACCGGAACAGTAACTGATTTCGATGGTGCTTTTTCGCTGGAAGTACCTGATGGAGCTAAAACGCTCGTAATTTCATACGTTGGTATGCAAAGTCAGGAATTGGCTGTTAAACCTCAGATGACAATTAAGCTGGCATCTGATTCGCATAATTTGGATGAAGTTGTCGTGACGGCAATGGGTTTGACCCGTGAGAAAAAGTCGTTGGCTTATGCCGTACAAGAAGTGGGATCTGAAGATTTGACAAAGGCCGGACAATTGAATGTGACGAGTGCCTTATCTGGAAAGGTGGCAGGTGTGCAGATTAATCAGTTTGGTGGTAGTGTTGGTGCTTCATCTCGTATTTCTATCCGTGGTAACTCTTCCTTGCAGAGAGACCAGCAACCTCTGATCGTTGTTGACGGTGTTCCTATTTCGAATGATACCCAGCGTACAGGTGATAATACATATAATGGTGTTGACTACGGTTCGGGTTTGAATGATATCAACCCGGAAGACATCGAATCTATGACGGTGTTGAAAGGTGGTTCCGCAGCTTTGTATGGTATGCGTGCCGGTAATGGTGTTATCTTGATTACAACTAAATCCGGTAAAAAGAACAATGGTGTAAAAGTATCGTATGATGGTAATATCACAATCGACCGAGTAGCTAATTTATCTAAATTGCAGAATTCTTACGGACAAGGTAATAACGGTGATGAATATCACTGGCAACTGAATGCTCCGGATCTGACTTATCAGGAATATGCTGAGCAGTATGGTTTCAATTGGGTGGATGGTTCGAATGGTATCAACGACTTCTATGATGAATCGTGGGGACCTCGTTTGGATGCCGGATTAAACCTGGTACAATATGATAGTAATGGAGAAAAGGTACCTTGGATTTCTCGTCCGAACAATGTGAAGGATTTCTTCCAGACTGGTGTGTCACAGAATCATACAATCTCGGTAGCAGCCAATTCTGAAAAGGCCAGTACCCGTGCTTCTCTTTCTTATCGTGGTCAGACCGGTACGGTTCCCAATACGGATCAGAAACGTTATTCGGCTTCTTTGAATACATCTATCAAGTTGAACAAATATTTTACGTATGATTTGAGTACCAGTTATACGCGTACACAGAGTGATAACTTGGTTGGTCAGGGATATGGTGGTAATAACCCGATCAATTCTTTATTTGCTTGGTCCGGACGACAGATTAATATGCAGACTTTGAAAGAAAACTGGGATCAGAAAGATGCTGCAGGTAATTATACCTATTACAACTGGAATACCAATTATCACATGAATCCGTATTTCACAGTTTATGAAAATACCAATAGTTACCAGCGTGACCGTGTGTTTGGTAAGACTTCTTTGTACTATCAGCCGTTCGATTTCTTGAAGATCGAAGGTCGTGCCGGTTTGGATTATTATAATTCTACTGCTTTTGAACGTCATTATATTGACCGCTCAGACTATCCGGAAGGTGGTTTCTTGCAGACAAACGATAAGAATACGGAATTGAACTTAGACTTGATCGCCAGTTTCAACAAAACATTTGGAGATTTCAATATTACCGCCATGGCTGGTGCCAACTATCGAGACGTATCTTGGGAAAATACAGAATTTGGAGCCGCAGCATTGACCGTATTGGGTGTTTATACCATTGCCAATAAGAAAGGAGATGCAGTTACAAGTATGGATCATAGCCATATTCGTTCAAACTCTGTATATGCCAATGCTTCGGTAGGATGGAAAAATCAGTTGTATTTGGATGTCAGTGCCCGTAATGACTGGAGCTCAACAATCAATGAGGCGTTCTTCTATCCTTCTGCCAGCTTGAGCTGGATCGCTACTGAAACGTTGCCTTGGCTGAAAGGTGACGGCTCTGCACTTTCTTTCTTGAAACTGCGTGGTGGTTGGGCTGAAATTGGTAATGCAACGACAGCTTATCGTAACCGTGCCTATTACTACTTGGATACAGACGGTTCATTCAATGGCGTAGCTCAGATTTATAAGAGTACGACTTATCCGAATGAAAACTTGAAACCGGAAAGTATCAAGACGTGGGAAATTGGAGCTGAATTCGGTTTCTTGCATGATCGTTTGCGTTTGGATGTCGCTTACTATCATAAGACGACAACAAATCAGATATTAAATGTAACTGTTCCTTATTCAACCGGATATTCTTCTTTGTTGATCAATGCCGGTGAAATTCAGAACAAAGGTGTGGAAATCCAGCTGAGTGGTGATATCTTGCAGAGCAAGAAAGGCTTGAACTGGACCAGTACGTTCAACTTCTCGAAGGATAATAGTAAGGTTATCGAGTTGTATCCGGAAATGGGATTGGATACGTATGGTATAGGTTGGACTTGGGGCGTTGCTACACAGGCTGTTGAAGGTGAAAAGTGGGGATCCTTGGTAGGAACCGGATTCGCTCGTATAACAGCGGATGATGTAAAAGCAGGAACGGCAACTGCCGATCAGATAGGTGCCATCAAAGTGAATTCTAATGGATTGGCACAGACGGAAAGTGCAGTTAATTTCGGAAATGTAACTCCAGATTTCCTGTTGAACTGGCGAAATGATTTCACTATTCAGAATTTCAACTTTGGATTCTTGTTGGATTTGCGTGTTGGCGGTGATATTTGGTCTCAGACAATGAGTCACAGTTATACGGCAGGTACTTCTATTGTTACTGCAGAGAATGGTGTTCGTGAACGTGCAATAGTTGCCGGTGTGGATGTGATGGATGATGAACGTTTTGTTATGCAGGATGCTAATGGTAACTGGGTAACTAATACGATTAAGACTGATGCCTATAGTTGGTTTAAGAACGACGTTGCAGAATATTACACTTTTGATGGTTCTTTCTTGAAACTGCGTGAAGCTTATATTTCATATACTTTCCCAAAAGCATGGATGGCGAAGACTCGTTATATCAGTAATGCAACTGTATCGTTGATTGGTAATAACTTGGCTTTATTGTGGGTACATAAATCAAATAAGATGCGATTGGATCCGGAAACAGGTGGTGTATCCAGCGATAGCCGTGGTGTCGGTTTCGAACAGGCTGCTGTTCCGTCATCTCGCAGTTTCGGTCTGAAAGTAAATCTTACATTTTAATTAATCGTTTAACAAGCATTGAATATGAAAAATATATTTAAACTCACAACACTGGCTTCCTTAGCTGCGACTTTGATGTTGGGTAGTTGCACCAGTAACTTTGATGATATTAATAGTGATCCGGATGCATTGGAGACGGGATCTCCTACCAATATGTTGGGATATGCGTTGCGTGAAACTATGACAAGACAAGCCGGATTTGATGCCACAGAAGCGTGGGCGGGTTATATTGTCAAGATTCAGTATATGGATAATTACAACTATCTCCCGACTAACAATACGTATGGTAATAAGTTTTCTAACTGTTATCGACGGGTTGTGTTGTTGGATGACATTCTGGCTCTGACGGAGGAAAATGCCGACGAACTTAAAAATATCCGTTGGGCTTCCCGTATTTTCAAAGAATATTTGTGGTTGCTGAATACCGACCAGTTTGGTGACATCCCGTTTACAGAAGCCAATAAGGTAGAGGATGGCCAAATGAAGCCTAAATATGACTCGCAGGAAATTATTTATCCGGCTATTTTGGAAAATCTGAAAGCTATTGCGGACGAAATGGCTGGTGGTCTGGGAACTGACAAGATCGGTGAGGGCGACTTCTTGTTTAACGGTGATACCAAGAAATGGCAGAAGTTCTGTAATTCCTTACGTTTGCGTGCTGCTATGCGTATTGTGAATGTCGCTCCTGACTTAGCTAAAAGTACCATTGAAGAAGTTTGTCAGGATTTGGCAACCTATCCGGTTCTTTCTTCCAGTGATGAAAATGCTTACTTCTACTGGCAAGGCTCGTCTCCTTATTATGAACCTTATTACAACGATTTCCGTACACGTGATGACTATGGAATGAGTAATATCTTTGTCAATCATTTGTTGAGTACAGAAGATCCTCGTATTTCGGCGATAATGCAGCCGGCAGCTACTGATGGTGTCTATCGGGGATATGAAAATGGAGCGTTATCTGCACCTTCTAACATTCAGACAATATCTCGTATGGGAGTCATGTACCGTGAAGAACCGGCAGGTTTTACACCGGTATTAAAGTCCTGTGAAAACTATTTCATCATGGCTGAAGCTGCTTTACGTGGTTGGAACGTAAGTATTTCTGCTCAGGA
>OHAY01001293.1_pt1 | contig 23555 bp, 14 predicted proteins | sample 1577191 | NCBI WGS metagenome assembly OHAY01 (sample SAMEA3541504, study PRJEB24748) | human gut metagenome | biome: human gut; feature: human-associated habitat; material: faeces | place: China | collected 2012 | reverse complement strand
AGCTTTCGTATACGCAGGAAACTACATTTTCTACGTATACGAAAAACAGCCTGAAAGTTTTCCTCTCAGACTGTTTCTTATTCTCTGCTATTTTTTGCTTTCCTCGCTGTTTTGACATGAAAATTATGTCTGCTACACGGCTCCTTCAGCTTCATCTGCTACAGTACAAATGCGTACATCACTACAAAGTGGCACAGGCTTCCTCCCATCACGAACAGATGAAAAATCTCATGGCTTCCAAAATTTTTATGCTTACTGTTAAAAATCGGAAGTTTCAGTGCATAGATCACTCCGCCGACTGTATAAATGATTCCGCCTGCTAAAAGCCATCCAAATGCCGCCGGTGACAGGGAGTTGAGCAGCTGTGTAAATGCAAGTACACAAGTCCAACCCATTCCGATATAAAGTACGGAAGATACCCACTTCGGGCAAAATACCCAAAACGCCTTTATCAGAATTCCCGCAATTGCGAATCCCCATACAATTGCCAGTAGAATCCATCCCATACGTCCGCCGAGCACTAACAGACAAATTGGTGTATAACTTCCGGCAATCAGTACGCTGATCATCATATGGTCAATTTTCTTCAGAATCGTATTTACCTTCTTGGAAATGTTAAATGTATGGTATGTCGTGCTGGCTGCATAAAGCAGGATCAGACTTGCCGCATAAACTGCAATGGATACAAGATAAATCCTGCCAGGCTCATGAGCTGCTTTGATAAGCAACGGAATTGCTGCAAATATTGCCATCAGCATTCCAATAAAATGTGTGATCGCACTTCCCGGATCTTTTACATGTTCTTCTATTACTTTTGCCATAACTTACTCCTCCTGAAAATAATGTTATATTCTTCTTTCGTATTTCCATACGTAGTTTTGATTACTACTTGTTCTTATATCAATATTATAACCGTTATTTTCAAAAAAGCAAGTACTTAAATATTAAATATTTCAACTCTATTCTCAATCAATTGTAACTTCTCTTTCCTTTTCATATGCTTAATCGCATACTCCCGGCTCATTGCCTCTTCCTTCGTGGCAAATGTTTCCGAATACACCAGTTTCACCGGCAGACGGCTCTTCGTATACTTCGCGCCTTTTCCCGCATTATGCGCCTGTATTCTTTTTTCCAGATTGTTCGTCCAGCCAGTGTAGAGACTACCGTCCCCACACTCCACAATATATGTATAATTCATGATTTCTCCTTTAATTGGGGACGTTGCAAAACTTCATTTTACTACGTCCCCAATTATACACATTCTTTATCTTTTTGTCATATAATCTACAGGGTTTACTGGCGTTCCATCTTTTCGTAATTCCATATATACGTTGCATCCTTCCACGCTGTAATACTTTGTCGGCTGCCCGATATAGCCGAGAATGCTTTTTGCTTCTACCTGGTCGCCGACTTTTACTGGCACTTCTTTTAACTGTCCGTAAAGGACTTCGTAACCATTTCCAAGGTCTACGGTCACGGTTGTTCCTGTCTGTGCGGTCACATCAATGGATTTAATTATTCCCGGTGCACCGCACAGAACCTGGTCTCCTTCTGCTCCGCTGATAACCAATGCCGGATTATACTTGTATTGGTCTAGTGTCGCGAAGTAAACTGTTTTGTCCATGCTGTAATTCATAAGCACCGTGCCGCTTACAGGCCAGATCATCTTGCTGTCGCTTGTAAAGTTTGCGGAAGATGCACTGCCCGCTGTCCTTGCCGCCTGCTGACTTCCGTTAGTCTGACTGTTGCCGTCCTGGTTGCCATTATTTCCGGATCCATCTGTGTTTCCGGCTGTTGTAGCATTTTTGCTTGCAGTCCCTGCCGTTCCTGCACCAGAGCCACTCTTTTCGGCTTTTCCACCGGTTCCGGCTCCATCCGTTCCTGACTCGGAAGCACTGTCTTTCTGTGCATTTCCACTTGCTTCCTGACTGGCTTCCTCCAGTGCTTTCTTCTGTTCCTCCAGTTGTGCTTTTGCGAGCTCCCCTTCTTTTTTCACTGTCTTGTAATCCCGCATTGTGTATGTTCCAACAATTGCTATGGCTGCCACAAAGCACAGAACTGCCGCCAGTGTCGCCTTACGATTTCTCTTTTGCTTCTGCCTTGGCGTCATTTTTTTCGGACCGGCATGTTCTTTGCCGCGATCCATCTTATTATTATCGTTCATTTTCATCACCACCTCTGACTCTATTCTTGCCAGATTGTAGTGGTACTATACAAACTACATATAAAATATTGTCTTTGACTTTTTCTAGCCTTTCTTATATGGAAATTTCAAGAATGCCTCGGCTTTTTGTACAATACTATTATGACTTTACAAATTTTGCTACTCTCCTGCTCCGCCTTCCACCTGCACGATTTCCACGCCTTCTTTCAGTTCTGTCCCTTCGAAGAAATGTGCCAGTATCTCTTCCATGCTTTTTCCTTCTTTTGCCATTTGATTTGCCGTGTACTGGCTTAAGCCCAGTCCATGTCCAATACCCCGGGTCGTGATCCGCAGCTTTCCGTCATATTTCTGAAAAGAAAAGCAGCTTGATGCGAGATGATAATTGGTTCGGAATTCTTCTCCACTCACGGTGTCATTTCCAACCCGGACGCTAAGTACATATCCTGCAGTGTCTACCCCAGTCACTTCTGCATCCATATCGTCTATAGTAATTGTCTGAATTTGTTCTTTCGACTCAATATCTAGCGGACAGTCCACAATCTTCAGATACGGATAATCTTCGCTCCCCAGCGCCTCCCGTCCATCCCTTGTACTTCCATTACTGAGTCTGCAAAATGGTGTCTTTGCCAGCGCATTTTCATAAGTTAGCACCTGTCCGTTGGTCTCCTCCCATGCATGCTCAAGCCGCTTATAATACTTGGAATATTGATCTGCTCCCCAGGAATCCTGCATATCTTTCTTTGTCCAGTATCTCTCTTCTAATATAGTATCTGCCCCTGCGCCAAGCGCCAGACATACCTGGGTCCGCACAAGAACTGCCTGGGTTTTTAAAGCTTCCTCCTCATAAACCGCAGGGATTTCTCTGGCCATAATTCCAATACAGTATTCACTGAGCGGCATCTGAATTTTATCCACATTTTCAGCATTAGAATCTTCCTGTTTTCCACCATCACTGCCGGACTTTTCTCCGTCTGCCTTCACATTTACCATAGTCTCGTCCACTCTGGAAGCTCCATAAGCTCCCGGTCCGCTTAAGAACACGGTGATAATATAGGGCAGCAATATAATGATCAGAAGATAGCACCCCAGTTTCTTTAATCTATATTTCAAATATGCAAATCTCATATAAAAAACGCCCTCCCATATAAAATATGAGAAGACGTTCTTTTTTATTCTTCAAGAATGCCTTTGCATTGTTTCTGCATGAACTAAACTTCTACTGTCACTTTATCCAGATGCCAGATCTCATCCACATACTGCTGGATGGTTCTGTCGGAGGTGAACTTGCCAGAGCATGCCACATTGAGGATCGCGCTCTTAGCCCAGTTGTCTTCGTCGCGGTAAGCGGCTTCTACTCTCTTCTGTGCCTCTGCGTAGGACTTGAAGTCCTTGAGGATGAAGTAGGTGTCTGCCTTGGCCGTACACTGGGTGTTCAGCAGAGAATTGTACAGCGGGCGGAACAGCTCGAGATCTCCCGGTGCGAAGGTTCCGTTGATCAGCTGCATCAGTACCTTGCGGACATCCTGATCATTGTTGAAGATCTCCATGGGATCATATCCGCCATGGTTCTCATAGTTGATAACTTCCTGTGCGGACAGACCGAAGATAAAGGCATTCTCTTCGCCCACTTCTTCTACGATCTCCACGTTGGCACCGTCCATGGTTCCCAGAGTCAGGGCACCGTTCAGCATGAACTTCATGTTACCGGTACCGGACGCTTCCTTACTTGCGGTAGAAATCTGCTCGGAGACATCTGCTGCCGCAAAGATGATCTCTGCGTTGGATACATTGTAGTTCTCAATAAATACGACCTTGATCTTGCCGTTAATAGCGGGATCGTTATTTACTACATCCGCTACGGAGTTGATCAGCTTGATGGTCAGTTTTGCGTTGCGGTAGCCGGCTGCTGCCTTCGCGCCGAAGATAAAGGTTCTGGGATAGAAATCCAGTTCCGGATGCTCCTTCAGTTCGTTATACAGGTGCATTACATGCAGAATATTGAGCAGCTGTCTCTTGTACTCATGCAGACGCTTTACCTGTACATCGAAGATGGATCTGGGATCTACTTCGATACCGTTGTGCTCCAGAATATATTTTGCCAGACGTACTTTGTTCTGGTACTTGATGTTCATGAATTCCTGCTGTGCCTTCTTGTCATCCGCATATACCTTCAGGCGGGAGATCTGAGGCAGATCGGTGATCCAGTCGTCACCTACATGAGCCGTTACCCAGTCAGCCAGCAGAGGATTCGCATGCAGCAGGAAACGTCTCTGGGTAATACCGTTGGTCTTGTTGTTGAAGCGCTCCGGGAACATCTCGTAGAAGTCCTTCAGTTCCTGCTTCTCCAGAATCTCGGTATGCAGTCTTGCCACGCCGTTGACTGAGTAACCGGAAACGATAGCCATATTTGCCATCTTCACCTGTCCATCATAGATGATGGCCATCTTGCGGATCTTCTCCTGTACATCCACGCCGGGTACATTGCTGTACTTCTGCTGGATATCCAGAACGAATCTGCGGTTGATCTCCTCTACGATCTGATAGATTCTCGGAAGCAGTCTGGAGAACAGTTCGATGGGCCATTTCTCCAATGCTTCCGCCATGATGGTGTGGTTGGTGTAAGCACAGGTCTTGGTGGTGATCTCCCACGCTTCCTCCCAGGTCAGATAATAATCATCCATCAGCACACGCATCAGCTCTGCGATAGCTACGGTAGGATGGGTATCGTTCAGCTGGAAGGTAACCTTCTCATAGAACTTATGGATATCATCATGCTTTCTCATGTACTTCTCTACAGCTTCCTGTACGGATGCGGAGATGAAGAAGTACTGCTGCTTCAGACGCAGCTCCTTACCTGCATAGTGATTGTCGTTGGGGTACAGAACCTCTACGATGTTACGTGCCAGGTTCTCCTGCTCTACCGCCTTCTGGTAATCCCCCTTATCAAAGGAATCCAGCTGGAAGCACTCTACGGGCTCCGCATCCCAGATACGCAGGGTGTTTACAATACCGTTGCCATAGCCCACGATGGGAAAATCAAAAGGAATGGCCTTAACAGACTGATAACCCTCCTGGGTAAATACATTTCTGCCATTCTCATCGGTATGCACACTGACATAGCCGCCGAATTTCACAATTTTCGCATACTCAGGTCTGCGCAGTTCGAAAGGATTACCATTCATCAGCCAGTTATCGGGAACCTCTACCTGATAACCGTCGCGGATCTCCTGCTTGAACATACCATAACGATAACGGATACCGCAGCCATATGCAGGATATCCCAGCGTTGCCAGAGAATCCAGGAAACATGCTGCCAGACGTCCCAGTCCACCGTTACCCAGTGCTGCATCCGGCTCCTGGTCCTCGATCAGGTTCAGATCCAGTCCCAGTTCTTCCAGAGCTTCCGCTACGGGCTTATATGCCTTTAAATTGATGAGGTTATTGCCCAGTGCTCTTCCCATCAAAAACTCCATGGACATGTAGTAGACCATCTTGGGGTCTTCCTTCTCATATGCCTTCTGGGTCTCCATCCAGTTCTCTACGATACGGTCCTTGATCGCATAAGATACTGCCTGGAAGATCTGCTGTGCATCTGCCTCTTCCAGATTCTTACGATACAGGGTGCGCACATTATATTCCACACTTCTCTTGAAGAGCTCCTTGTCGAACTCTTTTGCCTTTACCGGCTTCTCGCTGGCTGCTACTGATTTTTTCACCTATGTTCTCCTCTCCATTACCTCTCCGGTACTGTACTCTTCTCAAGATATTCCGCACCGGATAGCGTTATGATTTCATCCATATTCTTAACCAAATACAGGTAATATTATAACAAATATATACACTCATTCCAACTGTTTTCGCCGGTTTTCGTAAGTTTCGTAAATGTTTTTCCGAAACAGAAAAGATTCTGCGGTCCCCCTTCCGGAAAACCACAGAATCTTTATCTTTATACTCTCTCCACAGCGATCACTGCGTTCTCGCCGTTGATATTCCATTCCTTCGATACGCCGTATTCCATACCGCTTGTCAGTTCATCAGCCAGAACCTTGCCGCTGATGGCTTCTTTGTTCTTCTGTGCGATCTCGGACAGCTTATCGTTGCCATTGATGGATACGCGGATGTGATCGGTCACTTCGAAGCCGCTCTCCTTACGCATGGTCTGGATCTTGCTGATGATCTCGTATACGAAGCCTTCCTCTACCAGTTCCGGTGTCAGGTTGGTATCCAGGACAACGGTCATCCGATTGTCCTCCTGAGATACATAGCCTTCCTTCTGTGCCATGTCGATCAGCAGATCGTCCTTGGTCAGTTCCACAGCCACACCGTCTACATCGAACTTTAATGCGCCGTCTGCATTCAGCTCATCCATGGCTGCATTGCCATCGAGTGCTGCAAGGTGCTTCTGGATGCCGCCCAACTGTTTGCCATACTTGGGTCCTACGGTACGCAGCTGGGGTTTGAAGGTGTAAGAGGTAAAGTCACGTACGTCATCGGTAAATACAACTTCCTTGACGTTCAACTCATCCTCGATGATCTCCTGGTAGAACTCACTTAAGGTGAAGTCTGACTTGATATACATTCTGCTGATCGGCTGACGATTCTTGATGGCAGCCTCGTTACGGCATGCACGACCCATAACTACAGCATCCAGTACATCTTCCATATCCTCTTCCAACTTCTTGTCGATGTGATCCTTGTTCACTACCGGGAAGTCACACAGATGGATACTCTCGGGTGCATTTGCATCGTTGCTTCTTACCAGGTTCTGGTAAATATCCTCTGTCATGAAGGGGATCATGGGTGCGGCTGCCTTACAGATGGTCACCAGTGCGGTGTACAGCGTCATGTAGGCATTGATCTTATCCTGCTCCATACCCTTTGCCCAGAAACGCTCACGGCTGCGTCTTACATACCAGTTACTCATCTCATCGACGAAGTCCTGCAGCGCCTTGGCAGCCTCGGGGATACGGTACTGGTCCAGATTGCTGTCTACTTCTGCAACGGTAGAGTTCAGTTTGGACAGCAGCCACTTATCCATTACGGGCAGTTTGTCGTATTCCAGTGTATATTTGGAAGCGTCAAAATTATCAATATTTGCATACAGTACGAAGAATGCGTAGGTGTTCCACAGGGTACCCATGAATTTACGCTGTCCTTCCTGTACGGCTTTGCCGGAGAATCTCTTCGGCAGCCAGGGTGCGGAACTGGTGTAGAAATACCAACGGATGGCATCTGCACCGTAGGTCTCCAGTGCGTTGAAAGGATCTACCGCATTGCCCTTACTCTTACTCATCTTCTGACCGTTCTCATCCTGTACATGGCCCATAACGATAACGTTCTTGTAAGGAGCCTTATTGAAGAGCAGAGTAGATTCTGCCAGCAGAGAGTAGAACCATCCACGGGTCTGGTCCACTGCCTCGGAGATAAAGTCAGCGGGGAACTGCTGCTCGAACAGATCCTTGTTTTCAAACGGATAATGATGCTGTGCAAAAGGCATTGCTCCGGAGTCGAACCAGCAGTCGATTACCTCGGGAACACGCTTCATCTGCTTGCCGCACTCGGGGCAGGTGATGGTGATCTCGTCGATATAAGGACGATGGAATTCTACGGTCTTCGCCTTCTCATTGCCGCTCATCTTGTACAGCTCTTCACGGCTGCCGATGGAATGCTGGTGTCCGCATTCGCACTCCCAGATATTTAACGGAGTACCCCAGTAACGGTTACGGGATACACCCCAGTCCTGAATATTCTCCAGCCAGTTGCCGAAACGTCCCTCACCGATGGAAGCGGGGATCCAGTTGATGGTCTTATTATTACGTACCAGATCATCCTTCACAGCGGTCATCTTGATGAACCAGGACTCTCTTGCATAATAGATCAGCGGAGTGTCACATCTCCAGCAGAAAGGATAATCATGCTCGAACTTCGGTGCATCGAACAGCTTGCCCTCTGCATCCAGATCCTTAAGTACCAGAGGATCTGCATCTTTTACGAATTTTCCGGCATAAGGGGTCTCTGCGGTCAGATCACCCTTGCCGTCTACGAACTGTACGAAGGGCAGCTCGTAATTACGTCCGATACGGCTGTCGTCTTCACCGAAAGCCGGTGCGATATGAACGATACCGGTACCGTCGGTCATGGTTACATAACCGTCGCAGGTCACGAAATGTGCCTTTTTCTTCTGCTTCTTGGCGGCATCTCCCGCACACTTGTACAGAGGCTCATACTCCTTGTACTCCAGATCCTTACCAACATAAGTCTCCAGTACTTCGTAAGCATCCTTGCCCTCTTCTGCCAGGCGGCCCAGAACCTTGTCTGCCAGTGCCTTTGCAATATAATAGGTATAACCGTCGGCGGCCTTCACCTTCAGGTAAGTCTCCTCCGGGTTCACACACAGTGCCACGTTGGAAGGAAGAGTCCAGGGGGTGGTGGTCCATGCCAGGAAATATGCATCCTCACCCTTTACCTTGAAACGTACGATAGCGGAACGCTCTTTGACTGCCTTATAGCCCTGTGCCACTTCGTGGCTGGACAGCGGGGTTCCGCAGCGAGGGCAATAGGGAACGATCTTGAAGCCCTTGTACAGAAGTCCCTTATCCCAAATGGTCTTCAGTGCCCACCATTCGGACTCGATGAAGTTGTCATCGTAGGTAACATAAGGGTTATCCATGTCAGCCCAGAAACCAACGGTACGGGAGAAATCTTCCCACATTCCCTTGTATTTCCAGACGCTCTCTTTACATTTGTCGATAAAAGGTGCCAGACCGTATTCCTCGATCTGCTCCTTACCATCCAGACCCAGCAGCTTCTCAACTTCCAGCTCTACGGGAAGTCCGTGGGTATCCCAGCCTGCCTTACGGGGAACCATATATCCCTTCATGGTACGGTATCTGGGGATCATATCCTTGATGGTACGGGTCTCTACATGACCGATGTGGGGCTTACCGTTGGCGGTAGGCGGTCCGTCGTAGAAGGTATAGGTCTCGCCTTCCTTACGGTGTTCCATACTTTTTTTGAAAATGTTGTTGTCTTCCCAGAATTTCTCGACAGCTTTCTCACGGTCTACGAAATTCAGGCTTGTGGGTACCTGCTTGTACATAGTGCGCTTCCTTTCTTAAAAAAAATGGCTCCGTCCCGTAACAGGACGAAGCTCATGCATTCGTTAACCACCTCTTACAACATACTTCCCATACGATTCCACATGTGTCATCTCACAGGAGTGATATGCTTCCCGGTAACGGCGGGATTCCGTTCAGAACTACTGACCTGGGCTTTTGTTCTGACAGCTCAGAAGTGATTTTCACTTTTTCCCTACTCGCACCGGTCTCTCACCATCACCGGCTCGCTTTGCCTTTCTGCGGAAAAGTTACTCTCTTCGTCAATGCATTTTTGATATACCGCTATTATATATCTCATTTTTTTGCGTTGTCAAGCCGGATGTTATGATTTGCTTAGAAAGCTTTTCTTTCTTGCTTTTCCGACATTTATTTCATATAATTATTTTAAGACTGATATGTGTACCGATCTTACCGGAAGGGGCAGGGAATTCTATGGAAAATACGCAAAATACGCCCAAAAAAAGCGGCGGTAAAATATCATATACTCTGCAGATCATCGGACTGCTTCCTTTACTGGCGCTGGGAATTGCGATGTTGTTTTTCACTTCCCAATGGTTCACAAAAACTATGTATCAGGAAGTGGAACGTGAATTGTATGATGCCACGAAAAGTGCCACTACACTTCTGAACGCTGCCTATCCCGGCGATTATCACCTGGAGGGAGATGTTGCTTATCTTCTGTATAAAGGAGAGACGGATATCACCAGGGACTATTCTCTTCTGGATCAGTTCAAAGAGGATACCGGACTGGACATCACCCTGTTCTATCAGGATACCCGCATTCTGACGACCCTGTATAATGCCCAGGGTGAACGCATCGTCGGTTCCGGTGCTCCCGATATTGTGATCCGGGATGTTTTGAACACCGGCGAAAACCATTTCTACACTCATACCCTCATTAATGGCAAAGCTTATTTTTCCTACTATATACCTCTGCGCAATCAGGACGGCAGCGTCGTCGGAATGCTTTTTGTGGGCAGACCCAGTGAAACAGTCTCCCTATCCATTCAGAATTACGTCTATCCGCTGACGTGGCTGATCATCGGTTTTGTGGCTCTCGTATCTGTCTGCATCTATTTTTACACCAGAAGATTCGTGGCTGTATTACTCCATATCCATAGTTTCCTGTCGGAAGTAGCCTCCGGGAATCTGAACGCCACACTGGATCATTCCGTAACAAAGCGCAGTGATGAGTTAGGTGATATCGGTCGCTGTGCCCTGTCCATGCAGCGCTCTCTTCGTACCATGATCGAGCAGGATGCCCTGACCGAGCTGTACAACCGACGCAGCGGGGAAAAAAAGCTGCGCCAGATCTTCGAGGAAGCCCAATCCTTCCGCCATTCTTTTGCGCTCGCCATCGGAGATATTGACTTTTTCAAAAAGGTTAATGATACCTACGGTCACGAATGTGGGGATGCCGTACTGAAAAATGTCTCTGCCCTGCTGAAGCAGCATATGTGGCGCCGTGGCTTTGCCGCGCGTTGGGGTGGTGAGGAATTTCTACTGGTATTTGAAAATGTAGATCTTGCAGAAGCACGGAAACAGCTGGATCTTCTCATGGACAAAATTCACGAACTGGATACACTCTACGAAGGGCAACACGTGAAGATAAATATGACCTTCGGACTGGTCTGTGAGTCTGACAAAGATGTTCATACATTATTAAAAGAAGCTGATGAGAAATTATATATCGGTAAGACAAACGGTCGTAACCAGGTGATATCTTAACCCGGTTACGACCGTTTTTTATTTGTTTCTGATCTTGTTATCTTTAACCTTGCAGGCATTCCGGATTCAACAGGAAATCATAAATATTGATTGTCAGAATACCATATTCATCATAATATGGCTGCACAATATCTTTTGTAATGACAATTTTTTTAAAAGAGTCATCAATCTTCCGGAACGGTCGGATTTCCTGCGTCCGCTTTGTTTCATCCGGAAGAGAATATGCCGATTGAATGTAATATCTGGCAGAACCAAGATTGCAGACAAAATCCACTTCCAGCTGCCTGCGGTTTACCTTTCCTTCCAAATCTTTTTCTGCGATAGGGACAACACCTACATCCACACTATATCCCCGCATCCGGAGTTCGTTATAGATTACATTTTCCATGGAATGTGTCTGCTCCAACTGCCGGAAATTAATTCTGGCATTCCGAAGCCCCAAATCAGAAAAATAATATTTCTTAGGAGTCTCTATATATGACTTTCCCTTAATATCATAACGCTGTGCTGACTCTATCAAAAAAGAATCTTCAAAGTAATCCAAATATTTCTTTATGGTTGCAGAAGTAATTTTAGATTTCTTCACGGTTTTAAAAGTGTTCTTTAGTTTTTCCGGATTGGTCAACGAACCGATCGCAGAGGAAAGAATATTTAGCAGATCTTCCAATTCCCCAATATTCTTTATACGATTCCGTTTCGTAATATCACGGATATAAATTTCGTTAAATAAATTCTGCAGCGCTGTTGCCTTATCCCCGGCACCATCCCGCAGAACCACTAATGGAATTCCACCGTAAAGCATATATTCAGATAACCCGGTATATTTATCTCCGTTATAAACAGACATAAATTCAGCAAAGCTGAGAGGGTACATATGAATTTCATCACCCCTGCCTGCAAATTCCGTAGCAATATCCTTTGACAACAGTTTTGCGTTACTTCCCGTCACAAACACATCAATATTCTCTTTGCGAAGATATCCATTCAAAACAGCCTCAAAACAATCCAGCATCTGAATTTCATCCAACAGCAGATAATATATTCCCTCTCCTGTAGTTTTCGACCGAATATATGCCATAAATTTCTCCGGATCCACACCCCGCTTTTCCTTTTCGATCTGAATAAGACTTTCACCGATCAGGTAAAGATCATCCGCAGAATCAAAGGCAAACCGTATGATATGGTCTGCTTCCACACCGGAATCTAACAAATGATGATAGAAAATGTTATTCAGCAGATAAGACTTACCACATCTTCGAATACCGGTAATCACCTTGATTAATCCATTGCTCTTTCTTTTTATTAACTTTTCCAAATAGAAATCTCTGCGAATATCCATATATTTTCTCCCTGGAATAGATTTTTGCAACTGGTTGCACTTTTCTATTCTATTATATGGATAATTTAACTGAAAATCAATATACTTGCTTCATTTTTGGAAAAGATTTTTGCAACTGGTTGCATTTTTCTATTCCAAATTGTAAATAAACAAAGTAATTATTTATTGTTCCATCTGTCTGCCCAGGAAGCCCGCCGCAGACAGAGCCAGTTTCTGCTCCACTTCCCCCATTTTGCTCTTCCCGTCATTTTCCAACAGGATCACACTTCCGATGATGTCCCCTTCGCAGATGATCGGCGTGATCAGCTGCCAGGCATAGTCCACGGCAATGTCTTCCGCAATGTTGACATAGTTGCGGTCTCCTTTTGCGGCGATCACGGTCTCTCTGTTATTGATCTTCTCTTCCAGCTGGCGGCTTACTGCCTTATTGAGCAGCTGCTTGCCACCTCCGGAGACGGCAATGAACTGATCTCTGTCTGCGATCAGAGCCACATGACCGGATACCTGTGCCAGGCTCTCCGCATACTGTTTGGCAAATGTGGTCATCTCTCCGATAGGGGAATATTTTTTCAGGATGACCTGCCCCTCTCTGTCGGTGAATATCTCCAGCGGATCACTCTCCCTGATGTGTAACGTGCGGCGGATCTCCTTCGGGATCACGATACGTCCCAGGTCATCTATTCTTCTTACAATTCCGGTTGCTTTCATTGATAAACCTCCTGCTTTCCAGATTACTTTCCATAATTGTGCTGTGTGGGTAGTATGTGGAAAGCATGGAGAAATTATGTGACATTTACCAAAATGTTTTTTTCTTTGTATTTCCTATATTTCTGTGTTACACTTAATCTACTTGCGACAAAATATTAAGTGTGGGAGAGATTAAACTATGAATCACAAAAAAGATAACAGAAGTTCATTTTCCGGCAAGATCGGTTTCGTCCTGTCTGCTGCCGGCGCCTCGGTGGGACTGGGCAATATCTGGCGTTTCCCGTATCTGGCAGCCAAATACGGCGGCGGTATCTTCCTGTTGATCTATATTATCCTGGCGCTGACCTTCGGTTATACCATGATCGTGGCGGAGACTTCACTGGGACGCATGACAGGTAAAAGCCCTGTGGGTGCCTTTCATACCTTCGGGAAATCCAAATGGCTGTCCTTCGGCGGATGGATCAACGCTATTATTCCTATTCTGATCGTTCCTTATTATTCCGTCATCGGCGGATGGGTGATCAAATATCTGGTGGAATATGCCAAGGGTCACGGACATGATCTGGCAACGGACGGTTATTTTTCCACATTTATTTCCAATGGTGTCTCTACTGAGCTGTGCTTTATCGTATTCACTCTGTGTACTCTGGGCATCATCTACGCCGGTGTCCGCAACGGTATCGAGCGCGTATCCCGCATTATGATGCCGATCCTGGTAGTGCTCTCCGTGGTCATCACAGTCTATTCCGTTACCAGACCGGGAGCACTGAGCGGTGTGAAGTATTTCCTGATCCCGAATCCCGCGAATTTCTCCTGGATGACAGTCGTAGCTGCCATGGGACAGATGTTCTACTCTCTGTCCATTGCCATGGGTATCCTCATCACCTTCGGCTCTTATATGAAAAAAGATGTCTCCATTGAAGGTTCCACGAAAAATGTGGAGATCTTTGATACTGCCATCGCTATCATGGCAGGTCTGATGATCATTCCCGCCGTGTTCGCATTCTCCGGTGGAGATCCCAATACCTTACAGGCAGGTCCTTCCCTGATGTTCATCACACTTCCCAAGGTCTTCGACAGCATGGGAATGGGCACCTTCGTAGGTATTATGTTCTTCGTACTGGTACTGTTCGCAGCCATGACCAGCTCCATTGCACTTACCGAAAGTGCTGTGTCTACTTTCGAGGACGAGCTTGGCTGGGGTCGTAAAAAATCTACCCTGATCATGGGTGTGATCATGCTGGCACTGGGAACGTTATCCTCACTGGGTTACGGACCGCTTGGTGCTGTGAAGATCATCGGCATGCAGTTCCTTGATTTCTTCGATTTCCTGACCAACTCCGTGATGATGCCTATCGCTGCCATCACCATCTGTCTGTTGGTGTCCCGCGTCATCGGAGTAAAGGCTGTGGAAGAAGAAGTCATGCACGGAGAAGCCGCTTTCCGCCGCAAAAAGATATTCAATTTCATGATCAAGTATCTCTGCCCGGTATTTGCTGCGATTATTTTATTAAGCTCTGTGGCAAATGCATTTGGACTTATTTCTATGTAAGATGCCAGGGTCATAAACAAGAACCCCACGCTGTGCTCGCACAAACGTGGGGTTCTTGTTTCATGACCCGCTCCGATATTCGCATAAAAGGGAAGCGTCAGCTTCACGATATGCGAATACCGGGCAGGATTGTGAGAGTGCGCAGCACGGAGCAATCCGTCAGGCATCTTACATCTTACTATATGTTAATGATCCGTCCTGTCTCCGCATTTACTCTATGTGAAATTGAGATTACCGTTCTTCCTTCCGAGGCACGCTTCAGTGCCTGCAGCACCTCTTCCTCGGTCTGGGCATCCAGATTTGCCGTAATCTCATCCAACAGAAGGAGCTTCGGCTTCGCCACCGCAGCTCTGGCAATAGATAACAGCTGCCACTGTCCCTGGGAGAAGATCTCCTGGGTACAGGGAGTGTCATAGCCTTTTTCCAATTGTTCTATCGTCGCATCCAGTCCCGCAATTCTTGCAGCCCCCCGTACCTCTTCCATGGTAAAAGAATCGTCAAACAGCGTGATCTGATCCTTCACGGTACCGGGTACTCTATGAAAAGTCTGCTCCACATAGCCGTACAGGCTGCGCTTTTCATGTTCCGGAATCTGAAAAGCATCTCTTCCCTGAATCAGCACTTTACCCTCTCCCGGCTGATAGAGTCCCAACAACAGTTTGAAGACCGTACTCTTCCCTGCTCCGGTTCTTCCGGACAGTGTCACCTGTTCTCCGGGATATACTTGAAAATTTAAAGCCTGCAAAATCTTACGGTCATCATCCTCATAGCTAAAGGTCACATTTTGCAGTTCCACAAAAGGTTTTTCCGATCTATTCTGTGGTTCTGCCGGTTTTCCCCCGGAATTTCTCTCCGGCAATTCCTCCAGCGCATAGAATTCATTGATCCGGTGCACACCCGCAATGGCGGACTGTATGGTCTGGATCTCCATTCCCAGACTCTCCACAGGGGTAAAAATCTGTGAGATATAGTTAATTACCGCTACCGCTGTACCTGCAGACATACCGAACAGTGTCAGCACCTTTGCATTACCGGAGGCAGAAAACAGCATCACAACCGCCACCACGATAGCATTCAGGATCAGGATCACCGGGGAATAAATGGCATCATAAAAATTCGTTCGCTCTACCGCACGGTAGCTCTCCGCAATATATTCATCATAGCGCTGCTCCATGTAGCGCTCTTTTCCCAGCGTATGAATGGTACGGATATTGTGCAGCGTCTCCGGCACATGTCCGGATGCTCTGCCCACGGCGCAACGATTCTCGATCTGGGCTTTCAGCATGTTTTTCTGCACCGTCCGGGTGAACCAATACAGAAATGGAAGCAGAACCAAAAGTACGATCGCCAGTCCTCTGTTTTTTAACCAGATCACCACCAGGATACTTATAATCTTACAGGCATCGGCGAACATACTGATGATTCCGGAGGTGAACAGGTTCTCCACCGTATCCACATCTCCTACGAACCGGGATACGATAGTACCGGGCTCCTGCTTCGTCAGTTCCCCTGCCGTCAGGTTCGTGTATTTCTCCATCATGCTGCTCCGCAGTGCGTGGGTGATCTTCTGACCGAACACCGTCAACAGGCTCTCTCTCAGGCTCTCCGTCAGTCCGGTCAATACGGTAAAAGCAAAATACAATAGGATCAATGTCACCGGGACATTGTTGCCCCCGGTAATGCTGTCCACAATACTTCCCAGAATCCAGGGCGGTAAAAGAGCTGTTACGATTGCACCCACGACTGCCAGCACAATTCCCATGGATAATATTTTCTGTTTCAGCACAGTGCGGCGAATCACTTCGAACACACTTCTTCCGGATATTTGTAATTTTTCCTGACGCACTTCTAATCCCTCCTCTCTTCCGGCTTCTCTTCTTTGTCCGCTGCTTTATGATCTCCCGGTGTCTGCGGTGCATGCTCCCGACTGCCATCGCTTCCTGCCTGTGCTTCATACAGTCTCGCATACTCCGGGAACTTTTCAAGGATCTGTTCGTGGGTTCCTGCGGTCACTTTTCCATCCTCCATCCACAGCACCTGATCCATTTCAGGGAACAGATAGAGTCTGTGGGACAGCAGGATCACGATACTGTCTGCTGTAAACTTCCGCAGATTGGCGAAGACCTCTTCCTCCGTCTCACGATCCAGTGCGGAAAAAGGATCGTCCAGGATCAGGACCGGACGCTTATGGCACAGGGTTCTCGCCAATGCCAACCGCTGTGCCTGTCCACCGGAGAGCCGGATGCCGCCATTTCCCACAATGGTGTCCATACCCTCTTCCATCTCTGCCACTTCACCGTCGAAGCAGACTGCCTTCAGATACTTCTCCGGATCGTCATCATCGCCCAGCAGTATATTGTTACGGACACTGTCATTGAACAGCTCCGGATCATGTCCCAAATATCCTATCATGCCGGTGCGCTCCGCTTTGGTCATTTCGGATAATTCTTTGCCGTGGAAACGTATCCTTCCTTCGTAAGGGTATTCACAGAGAAAGGTCTTACCCAATGTGGACTTACCACACGCCACTGCTCCGGTGACACCGATGATCTGTCCCGGGAAAGCGGACAGATTGAAGTCCTCATAGATCTTCTCTCTGCCGGGATAAACAAAGCTTACATGAGATACTTCCAGCATTCCCGGCTTCTGTACCAAGCTGTCGTCCTCATAAGTGTCTTCCTTCATCAGTGGTTTGATACGCTTCCAGGAGACCTGGGCTTTATGTACCGCATTGAATAGCTTCGCTGCATGAGAAGATTTCACGGCTAACTTCAAAAAGCAGGATAAAAACGTGGTAAACGCTGCCACATCCCATGATTTCCAGCCGGTGCCCAGCACATTTCTACTGCCGAAATACAGGATAAACAGTACGCCGATCATGGAGATGATCCGGTACAGCGGCGGAAATGCGGTACTCCAGATATTGGCCTTCACAGCAGATTTTTCATAAGCGGCAAGATTCTCTTCATAGGCCTGCTCCCGCTCTTTCTCTCTGCCATAGACACGGTAAGTAACAGCGTTAGTTGCTCTGTCCAGTGTTGCGTCGCTTAAATCTCCGGACTTTTCCTTATAAGCAGCTCCGGTGCGTTGCACGTTACGCTTCATCTTCTCCGCCAACACATAAGATACCGGTAAAAACAACATACCTAAGATTGCCAGCCGCCAGTCATAAAATAGCAGCATTCCCACATATGCTGCCAATGCCACACCGGTATCATAGATCTCTGTGGTAAATTTCCGCATCCCCTCCGCGCAGTCATCCACATCCAGGATTGCCTTGGTCATGACATTTCCAGCACCCTCTTCTTCCAGTTCGGCACGGCTTCTGTGCACCAGGCTGTGGTAAAGGGTCTCTTTCATGTCACGATTCACATTATTAGCAAATCGTCTGACATAAAAACGTTTGATATAACGGGAAAGCTGCACGATGGCAATAGATATCACATACGCAGTCACCAGCACCAGCATATCCCGGTATCCTGCTTTCCCACCCAGAATGTCCACCAGGCATCCCGTCATCCGCCCCTCGAACCACGGTCCTGCCAGCAGTCCGAGGTTATAGATCAGACCGGAGATTGTTACCGCCAGCAGCACCGGCCACTGGGTTTTGAAATAATACAGGATCTGATCCTTTTTCACTGCCTCAGATATCTGTTTCATCCTCTCCTGCTCCTTCTTCCACGCATTTTGCCACATTGACAAATCCTGCCCGACGTTCCTGCTTGGTGCGCCAGTACAGGGTATCCAGCGTCTTACAAAATGCTTCCTTCTCTTCCTCCGGAAGTTCCGCCAACAGCCATTCATAAAATTTGCTCTCAATGGCAGCCTTGGAGTTTTTCAACTGCTCCGCCTTCTCCGTGGCATACAACAGCTGGCTCCTGCCATCCGCCGGGTTGGGCTTCCGGTAAAGGTATCCCTTGCTCTCCAGACTCGCCGCACGCCTTGCGGCAGCTCCCTTGTCGATCTTCAGCTGTTCCCGCACCGCCGCCTGGGTAATGCCCGGATTGTGCCGTACCAAATGGATAAAATCAAATTCCGCAGTCCCAATCCCATCTTCCTTCATGGTCTGCACCGTGAATTTGCTCACTTCTCTTGCTATTTTCGTCATTTTTCGTTCTGTTGCATCCATTGTTCTACCTCTCTGTGTTGTATTCAGATAACAGAAAAAGATGTACCTGCATCCAAAATGGATGATAGTACATCTTTTTTGCTCTGTCAATGATTTATTTGACGAGTTAATGTTGTGTTTCTGGTTATTTTAATCTATATATGTTAAAAAAACCGATCTACATTTAGTAGAAATTTTTTCTTATTATTTAACCTCAGCCATAATAAATACCTCTCTTTATCTACACTAGTAGAAATTCTTTCTTATTATTTAACCAAATGGCAGAAAAGCGAATGTTCAGTGATCTACACTAGTAGAAATTCTTTCTTATTATTTAACCACAAGTGTATCATGTGAAAGGGGGATATCTACACTAGTAGAAATTTTTTCTTATTATTTAACCCCTTATTTTGTGGTATTGCACAATTTGGGGCTTAATATGCTTATGTTTTATGCTCTTTTTTGTTATTATTTCACTAATTTTTTTTACAATAAACCTATCTACAGATATTTGAGGCTAGGTTTGTATTTTCTGTAATTATATTATCCTTTATTCGATCACTATTGTCAATTTCAAACACAGAATATTGTATCCTATGTCCGAATCACTTTATGGGCATTTGTTCCGTTCATCTGCGCTTCGGTCTGATAGGTCAGGTTGTCCTGACCTCCATATAATTTATGAAAATATATGGAGGCCGGGCATAAAATCTTCCATCTACAAATACCTTTTTTTCTGCATAAAATCAAACCATGTTTTATTATCCTGCACAAGTTTGTTCCTTGGGAACTGTTCGTTTTCCTTCCAGTTTTCTTTAATCTGTTTTACTTCATAAAGACCTTTCAGAGCAATACAATATGCACCATTTGCATCTGCATCCTGAGGCAAAGTTTTATCTGCTGTTGCGGTATCAAAGAACTCACCCTTATCATTTAATACTGGAGAAATCAGCCTGTCATATTCTCTGTCTTCCGACTCACTTCGGCTGTTCCGCATCTGAACTGTGAGTCGAAAAATATCAATAATTTCGGCTTCAATACCTTTTTCAACAATTTGACCTTTTAAATCTTTTCCGTCGTGGTACTCAATCCCTGCCCTCTGCAACATTTTTTCCATAGCATCGGTAAGTTCTACCTCCATCGATTGACTTGTATATTTTCCATTGACAACTATCCTCTTTAATCTCGTACCGTTAGTATACACTTTCCATTTTGTTGAAGCTAACATTGTTCCCTTTTTTATATAATTATTATAGTCAAATGAGAACTCAAACATTTTCTTATCCCTGTCATATCTTATTTCATCAAACTTCCCTACAAAATCCTGTCTGCTCTCTCGATTTGTCAGATTCTTAAATGAAAAAAGATTTACAAATCCTGTTGTTGGATCAATTTTAGAAGTATACCCAGCAGGAACATAAAAAATAAATCCGCACTGTTTCCCGACTTTTTTAAGGCTTTCCGGAATATAAGTTAACTGATAACCTCTTAACACTCCTCCTTCTTCACATACTTCTCTGTCTTTAAATACCAGATAATGCAATTTTTCAATTAACATCGTTTCAAACTTCTGATAAACCTGCCTCTCAACTTTAAATCTTCCTGTTTTAAATCCGTAATTCAAGTCTTCCATGGCTACAACTGCATTATATTTCACAACCAGTTGCGCAATATAGTGAATTACCATGGATAAGTAGCCTTCTTTTAACTCTTTGATTTTTTCTATTTCTTCCCAATTTTTTCTTGCTGCATCCCTGCTCTTCTCCCTATCCTTTAACTTCTGTTGATAATCATACCCATTAACAATGTTAAAGGAACGCTGCTCCCGTATATTCCCATGCACATCTACTACAGAAATATACAGTAGATTTCTTTCCCCTCTGTCAATTCCAATAATATGAATATCTTCTTTTTTAGCAATATATGCCAAAGTCCTTTCATTTACTGCAATATCACTTTTTGCCTTGAAATTAATGGTTATGGGAAGATGCAGAAAATAGTGGTCACAACAATAGCGATAATTTTTTACAATATCTTTTGTCGCAGTGAAGCTTTTAATCTTGCGTTCCTCGAGATATCTTTGGGCTTCTGTAGACAATTTTCCCCTTCCTATATGGTTCAAATAATTGTATATTTCTGTATAGTATTCCTCCGGTATGGAAACTCTGATTTCTTTATCACCTACCGTCTGTGTATAACTTCTATTTACCAAAACAGATCCCTTCTTATGTACAACCGGAGTTTTTATACTTGCTTTTCGGAAAAATAATTCTGCCTCTCCATTTAATTTCAAAACAATATCTTTGAGATTCTCTTCACTAAATAAATTTTTGAGATACATCGTATGCAGATTATCTTTTCCTGTGCTATGAACGGAAAAGTCTTTATTATATATCTGAAATAAAAATATTTGCCCCTTCTCATCCAGCTTTTGAATCTCATCAGCACTAATATACGTCCACTTAATTTGATACCCCTGCATTTCTACTTCTCTGTAAAATCCACTGATATCTTCATAGTCTTTGGTATCTGAAAAGTGAAAATCGTAATTCTTCCAATCAGGGTGTTTATGAATACATTCTTTATAGTAGTCAATCAAATCCCAGCAATATCCCAAATCAAATTTGGGCGATGACTTAATATGTCTCTTTTCGTTATATCCATCTAAAATGTGTTTTGACGGTTTATATGTCTCCTGACCTGACCGTGAAGTAATAAAAACCTTAGGCAACATTTTTGAAGGCCCCGGAAGAAGATTATAAATCATTTTTTTATAATCTCCTTTTTCTTCTTTTTCATGGCCTTTTATGATTTGTTTATCCGGTTTATTCCTTACATTAAAAATTCCCAAATAAAATTTTTGATCCCGCATCAGCAAAATTGCATTATTATCGTACTCTTTGCTTTGACTCCATCCGTTTGCCAATGTAGGAGAGCCGAAATGAAGCTTAAATTTTACTGTACTATATGGCTTCTGCGTAACATAGCTTCGAACATGATTATAAAGCGTTGTAATCCCCTCGAAGTCTTCCAAAACATCTTCTAACTCAGAATAAAAATAACTATCTTTTTCTATTATATCGCTTACGATAAAAGTCTGTCCCCACTGATATACATGCAAAAAGGAATCCAATATTGTCTTGATTTCCGTTGTCTTCTCCTTATTTTGCAGCAATTTTATGTCACTATTGCATACCAGCGGATCTGTAGAAATTTGTCCTGCCATATCACAAATCTCAGTAATACATTTTTTTGCTGATATTGTTCGATCCATTTCCGATCCATATAAGGAAATTATTTTATCTATATCAGCAATACTTCTATACTCTTCTTTTTTTGCAGCTGCTTCTGCTTTCTCTTCTTTCTTTTCCCCCTTACCGGGCAGCGCATCCATATATTCTTCTTTTATACATTTTCTTATAGTATCCCAGCTTCCATATAGCGCATTTGATATCTGCTCATATTTATTACTACTAATATATATCTTCCCCAGGTCATAATCATCACATTTTTGCCCTAAATGTACACATCTGCAAATAATTTCTTTCTCCTTCATTGTTTTTATAAATTCGTTTAAGGCATCATATACTTCCTGGTCTGATTCAAATCTAAACGGGATCTCATAATAGGAAGATTTTTTGCATAGTATTTGTTTATGTAGCTTTTTCATCCGAAAATCATTTTTGTTAATTCTATTTTTCTGGCAGAATTGATTCATATGTTCATTTATTTTCCCGCAAATGCCATTGTAATATTCTATTCCTGGCTGTGTTAATACTCTGTCATAGAAGTCTACCAAATATATATGTTTCATCTGCCATTCCTGCAACATATCTTTATATTCTTCTTCCATTCCACAGACTTCCTCCGGGTATTGTTGCTCTATTCGCTGAAACGCCCGCATATTCTGTAAATGAATTTCCGAATTTTCATTTACAATCCGAAAGCTTATGGCCGTAGAAATATTATCTTCAGAAAAATTGTTTCTCCGCTGATTAAAATAATTAGTAAATGCAGTAGCAAAACGCTGAAATAACACCCGTGTCTGCTCTTTCTCTGCCTTCTCCTCCTCAGTATACTCTTTATTATCTTTTATAAAGTTTGGAAGGATATCCGTAATTAATTTAGCATTAAACAGATCCTTAAATCTTTTATCACTGGTAAAATAGCAACAGATTTCTTTTCTTTTTTCGTTTTGTATTTTATCAAGATCTTTTCGTACTGATATGTCCTCCATCGTTTCTTCCATTTTTTGGAATAAGGAATTCCATTGTATTCCTTGAATTTGACCAAGTTTTTCCTCAATAAATGCCCTATAATAGTCATCCATGATTTCCTTTAATTCCTGTTGTTTTTCTGCTCGCAATTCATCATCACGGATGACCCCCATCTCTTCCATATGGATCTTTGTACTCTCTGTAGGAATCAATGCATTTCTTAATGTCTTTGATAAGGATTCTTTTCCAATAAAATCTTCAAGGCCTGTTTTATAATTCATATATTTTCCTCCCCTTGTTGTAAAATCTTATATCTAATTATATCCTCTACTATATTTTTTGTAAAGCTGTGTTATGCTATTTTTTCAAATAAAAACGCTCAGAGAACATTCCCTAAGCGTTTAATCATCATTTTATTTAATTGTGTTTATAGCATATATTTTCTTTTTAACCTGACAGCTTTAATCTACCAAAGTAGAAATTCTTTACGCCTTCAAAATCTCCGAAAGGTTCCTCTGGATCCCTGCCGCCACATCGGGCTTGTTCATGGAATAGACATGGACATGCTTCACTCCGTTCGCCAGCAGGTCGATGATCTGATCGGTGGCATAGGCGATGCCT
>OHAY01001283.1_pt1 | contig 23701 bp, 24 predicted proteins | sample 1577191 | NCBI WGS metagenome assembly OHAY01 (sample SAMEA3541504, study PRJEB24748) | human gut metagenome | biome: human gut; feature: human-associated habitat; material: faeces | place: China | collected 2012 | reverse complement strand
GAGATATGGCGGTTACAAAGATTAAGCCTATTAAAAGCACGTTGAGCAAAGCCCTCGCCTATATCCAAAACCCCGCCAAGACAGAAGAAAAAATGCTTGTGTCCTCGTTCGGCTGCTCCTATGAAACGGCAGATATTGAGTTTGCATATACCCTGTCGCAAGCGTTGGAGAAAGGCAACAATTTAGCCCACCACCTCATGCAATCCTTTGAGCCGGGGGAAGTCAGTTATGAAAAGGCGCATGAGATAGGTCGTCAGCTTGCCGACGCGGTAACAAAGGGGCAATACGAATATGTGTTGACTACCCACATAGACAAAGGACACGTCCATAATCACATTATTTTCTGTGCGGTCAATTTCATCGACCACCGCAAGTACAATTCCAACAAGCGGAGCTATTACGGCATACGGAACATCAGCGACAGGCTGTGCCGGGAAAACGGCTTGTCCGTCGTTGTCCCCGGCAGGGGCAGCAAGGGAAAGAGCTATGCGGAGTACCAAGCGGAAAAGACGGGTACAAGCTGGAAAGGCAAGCTGAAAGTTGCCGTTGACGCGCTTATCCCGCAAGCGTCAGACTTTGCCGATTTTCTGCGGCTGCTGCAAGCTGCGGGCTATGAGATAAAGCCCGGAAAATACATATCTTGCCGCGCACCGGGGCAGGAACGCTTTACCCGTCTGAAAACGCTCGGCGCGGATTATACAGAGGAAGCCATAACGGAGCGTATCAAGGGCAGGCGCACCCGCGCCGCTAAAGTCCCGAAACAGGAGCGCGGCGGTATCTCCCTTGTTATCGACATTCAGAACAGCATCAAGGCACAGGAAAGCCGGGGCTATGAGCATTGGGCGAAAATCCACAATCTCAAACAGGCGGCGAGGACGCTGAACTTCCTCACGGAAAACAGGATTGACAGCTATGCAGAGCTTTCCGCAAAAATCGCGGAAGTGAACGCGGCAAGTGAACAGGCGGCAGGCTCATTAAAGGGCGTCGAACGGCGGCTTGCGGATATGGCGGTCTTAATCAAGAATGTTTCGACGTATCAAAAGACAAAGCCCGTCTATGAAGCGTACCGGGCGGCAAAGGATAAGGCGGCGTACCGCGCCGCCCACGAAAGCAGCTTAATTCTCTTTGAAGCCGCCGCAAAAGCGGTCAAGCCCGCGCTGATCGGCGGCAAGCTCCCCAATGTCGCCGCCCTGCAAGCGGAATATGCCGCGCTCGGAGAGCAGAAAGAAAAGCTATACGCCGACTACGGCAAGCTGAAAAAGCAGGTCAAGGAGTACGACGTTATCAAGCGGAACATCGACAGTATTTTGCGGCGCGAAAGTGAGCCGGAGCGGGGTAAGGAAAATGTGCGCGGATAAATGCGGATTGTGTGGAAATCCCCGAAAAAGCATGGTATATGGTATGATGAAACTATCCCAATGTAGGACTGCTGAACGCTATCCATGCAAAGCGCGAACTTTTCAATTCCTGTCTCCATACAAATATGCAACTTTTCTATGAACGCCGTACTTTTTCGCCGCTTCGCTGGCTGCTCTCCGGCGTTTCTCGCTGTATGGGGCGGTCAGTGAAAAAGCGCAACCGCTTTTCGCCGATTGCGCTTTGCTGGGTGGGAATTGTTCTATGAACTTTTTTGCAAAATCACTCCTGCTGGAAATGCCGCAAGAAAACTTCATTCGCTGCTTGCAGGGATTTGTGATACTCGCAGTAAGCGGGGCTAAGCCTCTGCATTGCGGGGATGAATACATCGTTATAGCCGCTCTCACTTTGGAATTGCTTTAGATATTCTTGCAGTCGGTAGGCGGGAGATGCCTTATATTCCTCCGATTCCGCAACTGTTCGATATTGTTTGAGCATTTCCTTGTTGTCGTGAATATACTTTTCCGGGTCTGCCATAGCTGCCGCAAGTGCAGCAGATGCGCTTTGCGTCACAGCAGCATCAGCATTTTCTCTAATCTCATCAAGATACTGCTGCACATCGCTGGGAACGGCTATTGAAATGCCGTCCAAGTATCGGATGATCGTTTCAAACGCTTCCCTCTGCTCATCCGTTGTGATTGCTTCGCTCAAAAACGGAGCGAAGTGCAAGCATACGAACTTTCCATAGAAGCCCGGAAACTTATTAAGGATACGGTTCAATATGGATTGCTTGTTTTGAAGCGCCTCCACTTGTCCTTCAATTTGCTCCCAATCGCCGCTTTCCGCAAGTTGTTTTATCAATGCCTGTTTTGTTTGCAGCTCGACGATTTCAAGCTCTTTCCTGTTGAGGACATCGTAAATTGCTGTACGGCTATCATTCTCAAGAATTGTGCGAATCTCTGGAACGGAAAAGCCCAGTCCGCGCAAAACTGCAATCCGCTTGAGCTTCAAAGCATCTGTCTCGGAGAACTGCCGATACCCGTTTTCTGTTATCCTTGGTTGGATTAGTCCCTGCTCTGTGTAATACTCAACTGCTTTTTTGGTCAGGTTACATTCTTTGCATACTTCATTTATGAGCATTGTACTCACCTCCACATACAGGATAAGCTATCCCCCAAGGTGACAGTCAATAGGTTTTTCAAAGAATGAGTTAGAAGATTCCCTTATTGTACTTGAACTGTGCATACAAGATAAAGCCCAAGCCGATGACGAGCGCCGGAATAACAATGAAAGACATTGCCGTTTCACTCCAGAAAGTTGTGACAAATGCCGCTATCAAAGATACACCGATGATCAGTGTACCTGTGCCGACGGCTCTCCCATACTTCGGTACATCCTCTTCCCTGACCTTTCTTCGGTTGTAGGAATGTATTGTGCTGATATTCCCCATTATGTTCACGATTCCAATGATGGCGATGAATATGCCTAAAATCAAAAGAGCGATATGCTCCATTCGCTTCCTCCTTAAAAATAAAACAGTTCTTCAAATTACTTGTCCAGCGCAATGCAGAGGATCAATGCCAGCTTTGCGGTCGGATTGAATTGCCCTGTTTCAATGGAGCTGATTGTGTTTCTCGATACACCAATCATTTCCGCCAGTTGTGTTTGGGATAGCTTTTTCTCTGCGCGTGCTTCCTTGAGGTTGTTTTTCAATTTTAGCTCGTCATTCATTCCTTGACCTCCACAAGCCGCAGGACAAAAAAGGCAAGAAATGTGAGGCACATCGCTAAATAGAGAATACCGAGGATCAAGTCGGTTTTTCTCTTTAGCCTTGCATACTTTACAAGAGTGTGGGTGGTGAGGATGCTAAAGTAAACAACCCACGGACTCAGAAAGTATGTTTTTGTAAAGATACGAAAGATAAGCGTGAGAACAACGCAGACCGCAGCACCAACACGACCGGCACTGTTTCCTGCCTGCGCGGTTACTTCCATCTCCGCCAAGTCCCTGTTTTTGTTCTCTCTGCGGCTGCGTTCCAAAATTTTCTCTTTATTCATTGAACAGAATCGCCCCTTTCCAAGTTTTCTTGTCATTATTATATCAATGCCAAGCAAACTTGTCAAGCATAATTATCTTACCGTCCTGGGCCTTTTCTATGAACACCGCACTTTTTCGCCGCCTCGCTTGCCGCCCTGCGGCGTTCCTCGCTGTATGGGGCGTGTTCAAGCGAAAAAGCGCAACCGATTTTCGTCAGCTGCGCTTTTGGCGGCTATGGGCGGTAATAGCGGTCATTCCTTTTTCTGCTTCTCTTTTATTTTCTGATTCATCTTCTTCGCCTGCGCTCTAAGTCCAAGGAAAGCACAAAGCCACCAAAGGGCTGCGGTTCCTACTGCAATCAGGAAAAACCTAAGAACGCCGGAGCTGTTTTCCATCCACCCTGCCAAATATGCGGTCAGAAGAAAGACAGGCATACCAATCAGCGTGTGGATCAAGGTTTTGAGCCAGGGGGCAAGTTTTTCGTTGTAGTAAATCAGCGCAGGGACATAAAAACCGAGCGATATGACGATGCAGCAGATTGCAAACCGCTGTAAATCTCCTCCCGTGTACCCTGCAAAGAAGCGGTCTACCCCTCCCGCAAAAACAGGTCCGATAAACAGAGTTGCGACAAAAGTGAAGCACCCCATGCCGATTCCCGAATAAATCTGTTTCAGCAGCTTTTTCATGCGGAACACCTCCCTATAATCCTAAATATTTTTTGAAAGCGGGCAGATACTTCCGTGAGATACATTCCTTGCAGCCGTTTTTCAGAGTTACCATCATAAGCCCGCCCAAAGTCGGCTCAACGCACTCAAGGTATTGTAAGTTGATAAGTACAGACTTGGAAATACGCATAAAGCTAACTCCGAGCATATCCTCAAATTCATACAGCCGTCTGCCGCTGTCAAAGCGTTTCGTTCGGGTGTAAACGGCTGCCCTTTCGTTTTCTACCCGAAGCATATACAGTTCCTCCGGGCGCAGGACAAAGATCCTTTCGTTGTCCGTTACGGTTATCGCCTTGTTGGAAACTGCGCCCTCAAGAATGGCTGCGGCTTGGCGCACGGCTTCCGTCATTTCATTCGTGAAGATAACGGCATACGGCTCCTTGGCAGTTTCGGTCATTTTGATTTCAACTTTCACTCGTATCACCTCGCTCCCTGCTGCAAGTATATTATAGCGCAGGCTCTGCTTTTTGTCTGTGCTTTTTAGGTAAGTGGTAGGTTTGGACAGGTAAGATGCGATTTGAAGAAGGTAAGTTTCAATGCACTTATGAAGAAGGTAAGTTTCAATGCACTTATATTATACCAGCCGGATTAAAAGCGTTCAATCTGTTATACAGCCTTGAACTGCAACTTTTCCATGAACGCTGCTCTTTTTCGCCGCCTCGCTTGCCGCCTTGCGGCGTTCCTCGCTGTATGGGGCGGTCAGACGGAAAGAGAAACGCCCCTTTGCAATCACAAACTCCATGCAGCCCGTGTCCGGGTCTGTGTCGGTCTGCTGGCAGATCGCCGGGTAGCGGCGGCTGTAAGCAAGCAGCCGCTTCTTCAAGTTGGTGTTGTGGGTGCGGATATGGATAAGGGGGTCTTTCTCGTCAAACCAAATATTAGTGGTCTTTTCCTGCTTCGTAAGCCCTGTTCTCATAAACTCTCCTTTCTGCCCTCTGTCGCACAGGAGTGGCATTTTTCGGCTGTTTTCTCCGGATCTTGACTTGAAGAAAACGGCGATTTTCAAACAGGAGCGCGCCGGACGATGTCTGGCCCTGTCCGACGCGCTTCCATTCGATAAAATGCGTTTTTTCCGGCTCTACACAGGAATCAGCGAGCTTCGTCCCTCGTGACCGCTTTTTCTCTGTGCGGGTGGAAGAAACGCCACAGATTATTGCGCTGAATCACGTCCTCATAGCTTCGGATTTTCCCGCGCAGCTCCGTATTTTCACGCTCCAATTCTGCTGCACGGAGCTTGCCGCGAACAGACTTATAATCGGAAATCTCCTGCTTCAAACCGTCAATCTCAGCCTTGAGTTTTGCAATCAGTTTGTTTGCCGCATCCAACGCCTTTTGCAGTTTGGATTCCTTTTTCTCTGCTGTAACGTACTTCTTTGCCAGAGTGGAAAGTCGGTCAAAGTCCTCACGCTCCACGGCAACTTTGGATGAGAAGGGAATGGACGTTGCCACGATTTTTTCGATAGACCGCACATCGACCCGCTGATTCTGGATTTTTTCAATTTTGCTTCCAAGCGTTGCTGCCTGTTTTTCCTGCTGACGGTTCTGCTCTGTGAATTCTGCCAGCCGCGCCTGTTCCTGCTGCACCTTGAACTGCGTCACCGTCAGGTGTTCCTCGGAGCTGCCGCGCTCGCCTCGCTCCACATCGTCATACCCTGCCTTTCGCATGGCGGCGAAGAAATCATCTTGCAGAACAGAATAGGATTTTCGGAGCACAGTTTTTCCGTTTGCGTTCAGCAGCGGTTTCCCATGTTCGTCCAGCGCGGGCTTGGAATCCCACTTTTTACTCATACTGACCTGCTGTATCGTTTCCTTGACCGTTCCCACCAGCGATTTATCCTTGCAGCGTTTCGACCACAGGATTTGCTTTTCCACGACGGGAATGTAGACCACATGAAGGTGATAGTGGTACACGTCCTTGCCCAGCGCGTCGGACATGGCGCGGTTGCGCTCGTCGGCGTGCATGACCGCAGAGAGAATGTACTGCTCTCCGCCTACGATTTCTATTGCGGATTTGTATGCGTCGATGTAGAATTGTTTTGCGAAGTCATAGCCGCCGTGGTTGTGAAAGTAGGCGGTGTTTACGTCAAAGACCAGCTCGCCGTAGAGAAAGGCGTCCTCTTTCAGTCCGCGGGTGGAGATGATCCCATCCTCTTTCATCTGCTCAAACATCTCCGCATATCCAGCGGTCGGTTTCTTGAAATGAATATTGAGCCACGTTCTTTCCGGGACAATATCCTGATTGACATAGGATCCCTTTTCCCGTTCGTTGTGTTGCTGCGCGTTGCCGATTCTGGCAGCGGTCAGCCTCATATTTCTTGCGTTGGTACGATGGATACCGTCGCCTCTTGCCATGGGCATTTACCTCCTGATTTCAGATTTCGCAGGACAAGGTGGCTTTCGGGGGAGCACTTCTGCGGAAGTGTAATAACCCACTATGATACTTTCATCCTGCGGCTGCAAAGTATCGTGGGCTCTCCGAGGGGGAACGGGGAATGCGGCTTCTGCGGAAGCCTCTGCCGTGGCTTGCAAGTAGTATCCACTTTGCAAAATCCACGGCGTGACCGCCAGCCTTTCAGCAATCGAATTTGCTTCAACGCTGCCGCCCACAGGCAGAGAGAATTTTGAAAATCCTCTCCGCCATCCATCTCAAAAACTGCGGGTTTTTCGATGGGGACGGGGATGCGAGGGGCTGTGTCAGCCAATGCTTTGCCTTGTCCTCCAGCAACAGGAGCGTGGCACGCTCCTGTCACAGCTCCCAAGGAGGAGTAGTCCATCGGTAGCTCTGCGGCACTCCACGCCGGTCAAGATACTCCTGCCGCGCCTGCTCCCGTTCTTCTTCGTTGGGAGCGGTTTTGTACCGGGAATAGAGCTGCCGGTTCAGCATGGCGTCGAGCTTTTGCTCCAAGCCCTGCCGGATTTCTTCTTCAAAATCATCCTCGCCCCGCAGATGGTACATGGCGAGGTCGATGAACAGATCATAGGGGATTTGTACGCTTTTCATTTTCCTATCCATTCCTTTCCGCGACGGTCGCAACGATTGCGACGGTTGCTTTGATGGCATCATTTCCACCGTCGCGACCGTCGCAGCCGTCGCGCTGTCCTCATTCGATTACTTCGTACTCAACATTGTCGATTACCATATAGGTGAGCTTCACCTGCCGCCCGGAGTGTTTTGCTCTGTTCTCATACCTCACATGGTACTCGTCCAGCAGCCTGCCGGATTTAACGTTCAGGTATTTGGTGAGGGCATTTGCCGCCATGCCTGTATTCACCGCTTCCGCAAGCTCGGTCGGACTGCCTGCCCATTCTCTGCTTTCGGAGGAAACAAGCTGGGAAACCGTATCCAATACCGGGTCGGGCGGCTCCTGATACGGCTCGTTCTCTGTCCGTTCAAGGCTCCATATCTGCGTGTCGGCATCTTTTTTCAGATATAGAATCTGATCCTGTTGATCTCGCCCCACGGCATCGACCGTGGCCTCCAATGCTGTCCGTTTCTTCTTCTGCATCAGGAGTGCTCCGTCTGCACAACCGAGAAGTCCCGTCGTGCCGGAGATCGTTTCAAAGCTGTCTCCGGCTGGCTGTTTTCTTGTGTGATGAACGGTAACGATGCAAATGCTGTGCCTGTCCGCAAAACGCTTGAGCTTGCCGATGATCTCATAGTCGCTGGCGTAGCTGTAAGCCTCGCCTCCGGCCTCCCGAATCTTCTGCATGGTGTCAATGATAACCAGCTTCGTGTCGGGGTGTTCCTTTATGAAATTCTCAAGCTGCTCGTCAAGACCGTTTCCGATTTTGTTTGCTGCCGTTGCAAAATGCAGGCTGGCGGTATCCGCCACGCCGTACATCATAAACATTCGGCTCTGGATTCTCTGGAAATCATCTTCCAGCGCGAGGTATAGAACCGTACCCTGATGGACTTCATAGCCCCACAGCCTTTGCCCTGTGCTGACATGGTAGGCAAGCTGCGCTACCAGAAAGGATTTTCCGATTTTGGGCGCTCCTGCGAGGATATATGCCCCGGAGTAGAGCAGACCGTCTATGACGGGCGGTCTGCTCTTGTAGGTGGTCTGATACAGCTCTGTCATGGAAACCGTATGAAGATAATGCGGGTCGTTCATGCGTCGGATTCTCTCACGCATTTCCTCAATATTTTCCTCCGGGGGATTGCTTTCGCAGGTTTCATGTGGTATGCTCTGGTAGGTTGAATTGTGAGGCGGCTGCCCTCCATCTGCTCCAACAGATGGGATGAGGGCGGTCGTTTTCTCATTTTCCGTCATTGCGCTCACCTCCGGGAATCTGGAAGCCGTAGAACTTCTGCTTGAAATACTGGGCGGGGCATTTTCCGGCTACGGTCAGATAGCCCTGGGATTTCAGCTCTCTGTTCATTTCCCGGACAATCTGATACGCCTTGCTGCGGCTGATGCCCATGATCTCCGCCACCTCTGACGCTGTGATAAACTGTGCTCTCATAGTACCTCCTGTTTCAATGTGATTTCCCTCAGTCTGCGTATCTTTTGTTCACGCCCCTTTCCCCAGCCCCTCCGAAATGTGCACCCTGAGTACATATTTAATTATACGCATACAAGATGCATCTGTCAAGCCTTTAGAAAATAAAAATATGTACTTGCAATTCGCTTTATTCTGTGGTATGATATGGACGAGGTGAATCAGACATGGACAATTTCGATTATCCCGCCATTGGGCAGAGAATCAAGCAGCTCCGAAAACGCAAAGGGCTGAACCAGACCGAGCTGGCACAAATGCTGAAAAAATCTCTCCGCACCGTACAGAAGTACGAAACCGGAGAGATTGAAGTGTCGATTGCCGTTGTCAATCAGATCGCAGACCTGCTGGACACGACCTCAACCTATATTCTTGGGTATGAATCCAGCACGACACAGATCAGGACGCTTGCCGATGTGATGGACTTCCTCTTTAAGCTGGAAACGGTAGAGGGCATCGACTTCAAGATCAATGTGCAGAAGCCGCCCCGCAGCAAGCAATGGGAGTGCTCGGTTTCCTTTGATGGAAAGAGCACGGCGGAGTTCAATGCGGATATGTGCCTCTTTCTTGAACAGTGGGAGGACGAGCGCAGCGAGCTTCGCGCCTATAACTCCACGCAGGCAGCATATAAGCGCTGGAAGGAGCAGACTTTGGCATATTACGCCGCGAACGCAGTCAAATGCACAGAGCCGGAGGAGCTTGACCGCGATGAGCGAATCGCAAAGCGGACGGAGTTTCTGGAAAAGGAATACGGTAAAAGCGAGAGTAACGAGTGAATAACCTGATCAAAGCCTGATTCTTGAGGGAAGGAGGTAAAAATGTCAGTAACAAAAGACGGCGACACCGGTCGCTGGATGTCCCAGATCCGCGTGACGGACTGGACGGGCAAGACCATCCACAAGAAGAAGCGCGGCTTTGCCACCAAGAAGGAAGCCCTGCAATGGGAACGTGACTTTATCAGCCAATCTACGGGCAGCCTCGGCATGACCTTCGGTGACTTCATCTCTCTGTATGTCAAGGATATGGAGCACCGCCTCAAGCCCTCAACCGTTGCCAGCAAGAAATGGCTGATTGACCTGAAGGTAACGCCTTTCTTCAAGAAAATCCCGCTGAACGAGATCAAGCCCACTCACGTGCGCCAATGGCAGAACTCCCTGACCAGCTACCGGGATGAAAACGGCAAGCCTTACGCCCAGACCTATCTCAAGTGCATCAACAACCAGCTCACGGCGATTTTCAACTACGCAGTCAAATACTATGGGCTGAAAGAAAATCCCTGCCACAAGGCGGGGAGCATTGGCAAGAAGAAAGCCGATGAAATGCTGTTCTGGACAAAGGATGAGTTCCAGACATTTATCGAGAGCATGAAAGACCGTCCCGCCAGCTACACGGTATTCATGACCATGTACTACACGGGGATTCGGGAGGGAGAGCTGCTGGCACTCACACCGTCGGACATCGACTTTGAAAAGAAAACCCTGACGGTAAACAAGAGCTATCAGCGTCTCGGCAGAGAGGACATCATCACCACTCCGAAAACACCGAAAAGCATCCGTACTATCCCTATTCCCGACGGCCTTTGCAACTGTTTGCAGGAGTATATGTCCCATTGCTACGGGCTGCAAAAGGACGACAGGCTCTTTCCCTACACCAAGAGCTTTCTATACCACGAAATGGAGTATGGCTGCAAGGCTTCGGGCGTGAAGCGGATACGGGTGCATGACATTCGACACAGCCACGCCAGCCTGCTGGTGGAGATGGGCTTCTCTCCGCTGCTGATCGCAGAGCGGCTCGGACATGAAAAGGTACAGACAACGATGGACACTTACAGCCACCTGTACCCCAACAAGCAGGTGGAGGTAGCCAGACAGCTTGACGGCATCATGCCGTGAGCCTCTGGCTACAAAAATCGCTGCAAATGTAGCCAATTTGTAGCCGCTAAAAAAGAAAAATCCTGAAAAACGCTGTATTACCAACGTTTTTCAGGATTCAGAAAACACTAAATATTTATTCCCACTCCACCGTCGCGGGGGGCTTGGAGGTGATATCGTAGACGATCCGGTTGATGTGCTTCACCTCGCCGACGATGCGGCCGGAAATCTTGTCCAGCAGATCATAGGGGATGCGGGACCAGGTGGCGGTCATGAAGTCCTGGGACTGCACCGCACGCAGGGCCAGGGTATAGTCATAGGTGCGCTCATCGCCCATAACGCCTACGCTGCGCAGGTCCGTCAGCACGGCAAAATACTGGCTGGTGGTGCGATCCAGACCCGCCAGAGCCATTTCCTCCCGGAAGATGGCATCGGCATCCCGCAGGATGGCCAGCTTTTCCTCGGTAATCTCGCCGATGACGCGGATGGCAAGGCCCGGCCCCGGGAAGGGCTGACGCCACACCAGCTGCTCCGGCAGACCCAGCTCCAGGCCCAGCTGCCGCACCTCGTCCTTGAACAGGCGGCGCAGAGGCTCCACGATGTCCTTGAAATCCACACAGTCCGGCAGACCGCCTACGTTGTGGTGGCTCTTAATGACGGTGGACTCGCCGCCCAGGCCGGACTCCACCACGTCAGGATAGATGGTGCCCTGGGCCAGGAAGTCCACGGCGCCGATCTTCTTGGCTTCCTCCTCGAACACGCGGATGAACTCCTCGCCGATGATCTTCCGCTTGCGCTCGGGGTCCGTGACGCCAGTCAGCTTGCTCAGGAACCGGGGACCGGCGTTGACCCGGCGGACGTCCACGTTGAACTGCTTGGTCATCACATGCTCCACCTGGTCGCCCTCGTCCTTGCGCAGCAGGCCGTGGTCCACAAAGATGCACGTCAGCTGACGGCCCACCGCCCGCTGCAGCAGCGCGGCGGCCACGGAGCTGTCCACGCCGCCGGACAGAGCCAGCAGCACCCGGCCATTGCCGATCTTCTCCCGGCACTGGGCCACAGCCTCCTCCAGATAGGACGCCATGGTCCACTCCGGCCGGAAGCCGCAGATCTTATACAGGAAGTTCTCCAGAATTTGGCGGCCATACTCGGTATGCACCACCTCCGGGTGGAACTGCACGCCGTAGAGCTTCTTTTCCAGACACTGGACCGCCGCGTGGCGGCAGCCCTCGGTGGAGGCGATGATCTCGAAGCCGGGGGCCAGGCGCTCCACCTCCACCCCGTGGCTCATCCAGTACACAGCCGTCTCCGGCACGCCGTCGAACAGGGGAGAGGCGGTATGGGTCAGCTCCGTCTTGCCGTACTCCCGGGTGTCCGCCTTGCAGCACTGACCGCCCAGCAGGTGCATCATCAGCTGCAGACCGTAGCAGATGCCCAGCACCGGCACGCCCATAGACAGCATCTCCGGGTCGATCATGGGAGCGCCGGGGTCAAACACCGTGGCCGGGCCGCCGGTGAAGATGATGGCGTCCGGGGCAAAGGCCCGGACCTCGTCCATGGTCATGCGGAAGGATTTGATCTCGCAGTATACGCCGCATTCACGGACGCGGCGGGCCACCAGCAGGTTATACTGGCCGCCGAAATCCAGCACTAAAACCTTTTTCATACGGGATCATCCTCCCGGAAGGTGATGTGGTCGGGGGTAGCCTCCTCGATGACGGCCAGGGAGTGGATGGGATAGCCTTTCTCCCGCAGGGCGTCGCCGCCATGCTGGAAGCCCTTCTCCACTGCCACGCCAATGCCCACCAGCTCAGCCCCGGCGGCCTTGACGATGTCGATGAGGCCCTGCATGGCATAGCCCTTGGCCATGAAGTCGTCGATGATCAGCACCCGGTCATTGGGACCCAGCCATTCCTGGGCCACAATGAGGGTGACCTTTTTCTTATAGGTATAGGAGAAGATCTCGCTCTGATACAGGCCGCCCTCGATATTGTCGCTCTTGGCCTTCTTGGCGAACACCATAGGAACGCCGTACTTCTGGGCGCACACCGTGGCCAGAGGGATACCGCTGGCCTCCGCCGTCAGCACCATGGTGATGTTGTTTACATCGAAATACTTGGCAAATTCGTCAGCCAGCTGGCTCATGAGGGCGGTATCCACCCGGTGATTCAGGAAACCGTCCACCTTGATGATGTTGCCGGGCAGGACCTTACCTTCCCGGCGGATGCGCTCCTTCAGCAGTTCCATAAATTCCTCCTATAAATCTCACATTGCTGTGAATAATGAATCTATTCTGCCCTATTCACGCCGCAAAAGCAAGGGGTCGAAAGGGCGAAGTTCCCGGCATTTCCGGGGCGAGTTTTGTTACTTATGACGGCGTTTAGCCCCGGCGCAGGCTCTCCCGGATAAAATCGCTGAAGCGCTGGGCCGCAGACGTCAGGGGCACGTCCCGCAGCACGCACAGGTCCACGCTGCGGGGCGGGATATCAAAGGACGTGCGCAGCTTCCGCAGGCGGCCGTTTTCCAGCTCCCGGCGGACAAACTCCTCCGTGACGCCGGCCACGCCGAACCCGATGGCCGCCAGGTCCACCAGCAGGCTCCGGGCGCCCAGCTCGATCTCCGGGTTCAGGTGCAGCCCGTTCTGCAGGAAGTATTTTTCCAGATACAGCCGGGAGGAGGCCTTCCGCTCCAGCAGAATCAGCGGGAACCGGGCGATCTCCTCCAGGGTGTATACATGGTCGAAGTCGCAGGGGTACTCCGCCCCGGCCACGAAAATGGAGTGGGTGGCCAGGCACGGGAAGGTCTCCAGAGACGCCCCCTCCTGGGGGGTGCTGGCAAAGGCGATGTCCACCTTGCCGGACTGCAGCAGGCCCAGGACCTTGTGGCTCCGGCCGGAGATGATCTGAATATGAATGGCCGGATACTGCCGGTGGAACCGGTCCAGATACGGCAGCAGGAACTGGCTGGTCACCGTGTCGCTGGCGCCGATGGTCAGGTGGCCCATCTGCAGGTCCCGGCTCTGGGACAGCTTCTCCTCGCCGGTTTCCAGCAGGCCCATGGCGCTGCGGACGTATTCATACAGCATCCGCCCATCGGCGGTCAGGGTGACGCCCCGGGAGTTCCGGGCGAACAGCCGGGTCTGCAGCTCCGCCTCCAGCTGCTTGATGGACTGGCTGACGGCGGACTGGGATATAAACAGAGTCTGGGCGGCGGCGGTGATGTTTCCGGCCTCCGCTACCTCCTTGAACACACGATAAAGCTCCAGCTTCACGGACATGACAGCACCTCATTAAGAAAAGTAATGCGTACGGTTTGTATCATCTGCTGTAATTATATCAAATATTCCCGGGAATGCAACCCCTATCTTTCCTTCCCCAAAGGATTCGGCATTTTTTCCGATTTCCCTTGCTTTTTCCCGGCGGCTTCTGTATAATCATGACTGGCTTTTGCTGCAAGAGTAGAAGCGGCGCGTTAAGTGTCGGTCGGATGGGAGGTTGCCGCCGGACGAAGGAGACCTGTCTCCGCGGTGCCGTCTTCGCATCCGCTTTGGCAGCCGGCCCGGGGGTTCGCGCCCTGACAAGTGCATACTCCCCAACCTCCTCCCAATTTTTACCCGAATTAGGAGGTATTTTTTATGTCTGAATGTCACACCCATGCATCTGCCCACGGCAGACCCAAGTGGCCCGTGCGGGCCATGGTCACCTGCGCCCTGCTGACCGCCGTCAGCGTGGTGCTGGCCCGGTTCCTGATCCCTACCCCCAACGAGGTGACCCGCTTCTCCCTGGAGGCGGTGCCCATCTTCCTGGCCGGGATGCTGTTCGGGCCGCTGCCCGGGGCCCTGACAGGCTTCGCCGCCGATTTCATCGGTTGCCTGTTCTCCCCCTATGGCTACAACCCGATTTTCTGCGTGCCCCCGATCCTGTACGGCCTGTGCGCCGGGCTTTTCCGTCCCTGGCTGACCCGCAGGTGCAGTCCTCTGCGTCTGGCGGCGGCGTTTTTGCCGGCGGTGGTTCTGGGGTCCATCCTGTACCAGAGCTTCGCCCTGGCCATGATCTACGGCGGCGGCGCGAAAGCCGCGTACTTTCTCACCCGACTGGCGGCCCGCAGTGTGCAGTTCGCCATCACTGGGATCCTGGACGTGCTGGTGGTGTGGCTTCTGCAGCGCTCCGGCGCTCTGCGGGCCGTGGGCCTGCCGCCGGTGCAGTCGAAAGGAAATGATATACAATGAACATTGACGAAACCCTGTCCTATATCCACGCCGTCTGCTGGCGCAGCAGCATCCCGGGGCTGGAGCGCATCCGGGCGCTGCTGGCGCTGATGGGGGATCCCCAGAAGGACATGAAGTTCATCCACGTCACCGGCACCAACGGCAAGGGCTCCACCTGTGCCATGATGGCCGGCATCCTCCAGGCGGCAGGCTATCGCACGGGCCTGTACACCTCGCCCTTCCTGATCCGGTTCAACGAGCGCATGCAGGTGGACGGCCAGCAGATCACCGACGACGAGCTGTGCGAAATCACGGCCCAGGTCCGCCCTCTGGCGGACTCCCTGGACCCTCACCCCACGGAGTTTGAGATGGTCACGGCCATCGCCTTCGCCTATTTCGCCCGGCACAACTGCGATATCGTGGTGTGCGAGGTGGGCATGGGCGGCGAATTTGACGCCACCAACGTGATCCCCGCCCCGGAGGCCGCCGTGTTCTGCAACATCGGCCTGGACCACACCCAGTATCTGGGGGACACCATTGAGAAAATCGCCGCCACCAAGGCCGGGATCATCAAGTCCGGCTGTGACGCGGTGCTGTATCGCCAGTCCGCCGCCGTGGAGGAGATCATCCGCCAGCGGTGCGAGCGTCTGGGTGTTCCCCTGCACCTGGCGGATTTCGACGGCATCCGTCTGGAAAAGGCCGGACTGGAGGGCCAGGTCTTTGACTGGGAGGAGCTTACCGGCCTGCGCCTGCCGCTGCTGGGACGGCACCAGCTGTGCAACGCCGCCGTGGCCCTGACGGCCATCCGGGTGCTTCAGGCCCGGGGCTGGGCCATTACCGACTCCCATATCCGCCGGGGGCTGGCCTCCACCGACTGGCCCGGCCGGTTCCAGATCATCGGCCGGGACCCGCTGTTCATCATTGACGGCGGCCACAATCCCCAGTGCATCCAGGCCCTGGAGCAGAACATCCGGGACTATCTGCCCGGGCGGCCCCTGACGGTGCTGACCGGGGTCATGCAGGACAAGGACTACCACTGCATGTACCGGGGCGTGGCGCCCTACGCCAACTCCTTCATCACGGTGACGCCGGATAACCCCCGGTCCCTGCCTGCCGGTGAGCTGGCGGCCTATATCCGGGAGCTGAGCTGTTCCGCCACGGCCTGCGGCACCATCCGGGAGGGGGTGGCCCTGGCCCTGGAGCAGGCGGGGCCTGACGGCACGGTGCTGTGCTACGGGTCCTTGTACCTCATCGGAGACGTGGAGCTTCAGCTGCGGGAGCTGAGAAAATAAAGGAAATGAGCGTGCATCCGCCCTCTTTACCCGGATGCACGCTCACTTCATAGGCACGGGAGGTAAGACCCTCTCCACTCATGATTATATTTGATTTCCATATTTTCGTCAAGTGCATAATTCGAATAATTGTAAGCTTTCTGTTGATAAATATTCTGGAGGCTGTCGGAAAAACCGGAAATCTTCCGCCATCGGAAAGAAAGATCGTTACGAAAGAAACCCATCAGTGGTGTTTTTCGTTTGCAATCGCAGGTTTTTCAGAACTTTTCAGTTCGGAAAAACCGCACGCAGCTTGTCAAAAAAACCTTTTTGACAAGCTGGTTATTGACGCAGCACCCCCGATGGACGTATAATCATCCTGACGAAAGGAGGCCCGGCACATGACCCAGTGCGAAGCCTGCTGCTTTTATAACTACGACGAGGAATACGACGAATACATCTGCGACGTGGACCTGGACGAGGACGAGATGGTGCGGTTCCTGTCCGGACGGGGGGACTGCCCCTACTGGCGGCCCGGCGACGAATACCGCACCGCCCGGCGGCAATAGGCGGAAATATAGGTGGATTTTTCCACCGCCCTGTGATACAATGGCCCTGCCGCACACGCGGCGCAAAGGGAGAGTGAGAAAGTGGATAAGCTATGCGACCTGCTGGACATCCGGCCCGGCGTCACCGCCCTGATCGGCGGCGGCGGCAAGACCACCCTGATGTATCACCTGGCCCGGGAGCTGCGGGAGCGGGGCACCGTGGCGGTGACCACCACCACCAAGATCTGGCCCCCCGCCGGCATCGCCGTGGCCCAGGACCCGGATACCGCCCGGGAAATTCTGGCCCGGGGGGGCCTGGTGTGTCTGGGGGTTCCGTCGGCCCAGGGCAAGCTGGTGTCCCCGGGCTTTGAGGGCTGGGACGCCCTGGCGGACTATACCCTGGTGGAGGCGGACGGCTCCGCCGGAAAGCCCTTCAAGGGCCACGAAAAGCACGAGCCGGTGCTGCCGCCCCGGCGCAACACCACCATTTTGGTGCTGGGAGCCGACGGCTTCGGCCGTCCCATCAGCGTTGCGGCCCATCGTCCGGCCCTGTATGCCCGGCTGGCCGGTGTGCCGGAAAACCGGCCCGTGACCCCGGCCATCGCGGCCCGGGTGGCCGCCCGGGAGGGATTTCATGACCAGGTTTTCGTAAACCAGGTGGACCAGGAGGAGGAGCGTCCCCTGGCCCGTCAGCTGGCGGAGCGGCTGGACTGCCCGGTGGCTGCCGGTTCCCTGCGGTCCGGCTGCTGGGAAAAGATCAAATAACAGGAGGATTCAACTATGGAACGTACCTATGCGGAATATGCCGCCCACCAGGCGGTGGAGCTGCTGGCCATCGACAGCCCCACGGGCTTCACCCGGCAGGCGGCGGAGTGGGTGCTGAACGCCTTCCGGTCCCTGGGCTATGAGGCCCGGACCACCGTCAAGGGCGGCGTTCTCATCGACCTGGGCGGCAGCGACGAGAATGACGGCCTGCTGCTGGAGGCCCATGCCGACACCCTGGGCGGCATGGTGGCGGAGATCAAGGGAAATGGCCGCCTGCAGCTGACGGCTCTGGGCGGTATGCGTCCGGAAAACGGCGAGGCGGAGAACGTCCGGGTCTACACCCGTTCCGGCCGGGTCATCGAGGGCACCTTCCAGCTGTGCAACGCCTCCGTCCACGTCAACGGCGAATATGCCAACGCCAAGCGCAGCTATGACACCTGCGAGGTGGTGCTGGACGAGGACGTGAAGTCCGCCGATGATACCCGCGCTCTGGGTGTGGAGGTGGGCGACATCGTCTGCTTCGAACCCCGGACCCGGATCACCGGCTCCGGCTATATCAAGAGCCGCTTCCTGGACGACAAGCTGTCCGTGGGCATTCTGCTGGGCCTGGCCAAGTTCATGAAGGACAAGGACCTCACCCCCCGCCGCCGGGTATACGCCCATGTGACGGTGTATGAGGAGGTGGGCCACGGCGGAGCCGCCAGCGTGCCCCAGGGCGTCACCGAGGCCATCAGCGTGGACATGGGCTGCGTCGGCGACGGTCTGCGCTGCACCGAGCGGCAGGTGTCCATCTGCGCCAAGGACTCCGGCGGCCCCTACAGCTATGAGGTAGTGGGCAGGCTCATGGACGCCGCCCGGCGGGAAAAGGCCGACTACGCCGTGGATGTGTACCCCCACTACGGCTCTGATGTGGAGGCCACCCTGTCTGCCGGAAACGACCTGCGCCACGGGCTTATCGGTGCCGGCGTCTACGCCAGCCACGGCTATGAGCGCAGCCATATCGACGGCGTGTGGAACACCCTGAAGGTGCTCAAGGGATATCTTGAAATTTAAAAACTGCCCCTTATGTTAGACAGCCCCTGCGGGATTTTCCCGCAGGGGCTGTTGTTCGATTTGGGATGCTTTACCGGCCGGCAGACTCCTCAGCGATCTTTCTGGCGACTTCCTCGTCAGTCAGATAGGCGCTGGGGGCGGGGGCCACGCCGCGGCCCCACTCGATCCAGTTGACCACAAAGAAGGAGATGGTGCTCACCAGGCATCCGGCCACCACCGGCATCAGGAACATCCAGGTGCCGCCGCCGCCCACGATCTGCCACACCACAAAGGCGATGGTGCCGCAGATGATGGAGATGATACCGGAGTTCTTGGTGGCCTTGGGCACTGCCAGGCCCAGGCCATATGCGGCGAAGGGACCGGCGCAGCGAATGCCGAAGGCGAAGGTGTTCATGGCCACGATAGACACGCCGAACAGAGAGATCAGCATGGCCACAACGGCGGACAGCACGTTGCAGGCCCGGGTATAGAAGATGGTCTGCTTGTCCGTCAGCTGCTTCTTGCCGCCCAGACCGGTGTACAGGTCGTTGATGATCATGGTGGACATGCACAGCAGGTTGGAGTCGGCGGAGGACATGGTGGCGCAGATGATGGCGGCGGAGATCAGGCCCGTCACCACACCGGGGGCATAATGACCGGTGACGATCATCATGGCGTTGCTGCCGTTCTCGGCCAGGCCGGGCAGCTGATCCTGCAGAGCGAAGGCAGCCAGACCCAGCAGGGTGGGGAAGATGGACATGGCGGCCATGAGGATAGCGGAGACAAACGCAGCGTTCTTGGCGGTCTTTTCATCCTTGGCGGTCTCAAAGCGGGAGACCATCTCGGGACCGGCCAGGAAGGTGCAGAAGTAGTTGAAGATGTAGCCGATGATGGAAGCCCAGCCGATCTGGGTCAGGTTCAGCTTCTCACCGGGCAGAGCCGCAGAGATGGCGCTCCAGCCGCCGGCATGGTTCAGCACGATGGGTGTGGCGATGGCCAGGCCCACCAGGATGATGCCGAACTGCACCAGGTCGGAGATCTGGTCGGCGATCATGCCGCCCATGGTGGTGTACAGAATGATGACGATACCCGCGAAGATCAGGCACACATTCAGGGGAATGGAGGGGATCAGGGCGTTGATGACGCCGCCGGAGGCGGCGATCTGGGAGGAGGTCAGGCAGAACAGCGACAGCACGGACAGGATAGCCGTGAAGTTGCTGGAGAACTTGCCGAACCGGCGGCCCACCACCTCGGGGATGGTCACGGCCATGGTCTTGCGGATCTTGGGAGCGAAGTAGGCCAGGGGGATCATGGCGATGGAAGCCGCCAGGACGTACCACACGGCGCTGAGGCCCCAGTCGCCGAAGGCCTTCTGGGCCAGGCCCGTGGTGCAGCCGCCGCCGATGTTGTTGGCGGACAGGGAGAAGGCCACCATGAACAGGCCCATGCGGCGTCCGGCCACCATGTAGTCCTTGGCGTTCTTGATCTGGACCTTGCTGACCACGGCGCCCACGGTCAGCATGCCCACCAGATATGCGACAACGATAATCAGGGGCAGAATTTGAATTTCCATATGCTTTTCTCCTTCTTTTTTTCCGGATTCCTGCCGGGTACTTCACTACTTTACTCGCAAATATTGTACCATGCAACAAAAATTTGATCAATTTGTTAGCTTTCTGTGAATTCAACAAAACATACCGTTTATAATCGTCTATAATGCATAAAAACGCAGAATTGCGCTAAATTATGTCATTATCGACAAACATCCCTGTCATTTGCTGGAATTATACCGGCATGATGCACTCCTCCGCCGGGCGAAAAAATTCCCCGGTTCAACGCGAACCGGGGACAGGCAGCTTGTCAAAAAGTCTTCTTGACAAGCTGCTTGCGGTTTTTCAGAACTTAGAAAGTTCTGAAAAACCTGTGATTGCAAACGAAAGACACCCCTGATGGGTTTCTTTCGTAACTATCTTCCTTTCCGATGGCGAAAGATTTCCGGATTTTTTGACAGTCTCAGGTCTTACTTCTCCTTATAATACAGACGGCAGTGGCAGTACCCCTCAAAGTCGGGGTCTGCGATCTGGTCTTTGAATTCTTTGCACATGCAGCGGTTTTCCTCCGTCCGGGCCAGGCGGCACGGGCAGTACCCGCCGGTGCGCTTTAACCCCTCCCGGATGGCGTCCACCACCTGCCGGTCCTCGTTGAGCCGAACCTTCATGGCGCGCCTCCTTTCTGATTTGTACACTCACTATAACATGTACAGGCCCCGTCCGCAATATACAAATGCAACACTTTGTCCCGGGCTGATTTTCATGTGCCGAAATTTATTGCATTTATACGAAACAATTTTCGTCACAATCTTGGCAATGGAGTGGGAAACGTTCCCGGTTTTCCGCCGTTTCCGAAGATTTCAAAATTTCAGGCCGCCCTATGGTTCCGTGAATTTTTCTGCAATGTTTTCTCATCAATTATGAAAATTTCTCATCGGATAGACAACTTTTCTGAAACAATTGACTTTTGAAATCAATTGTGGCATTCTGTAGCTGTAACCAATATCAGTCCGTCTGCGGCGCACAGCCAAACGCCGCAAGCGGACGGAAGGAGTGGAACTGTTTTGAGCAGACTTGACATCAAAACCCCCAGCAGGGCTCAGACCGTGGTAGAGGGTCTTTACCGCGATGTGGAGCGCCGGATCGCCGCCAGCCCTCCGGGCCTGTGCCCGGTGGAAATGTCTCTGTCGTTTCTGCAGCTGTGCCACGCCCAGACCTGCGGCAAGTGCGTTCCCTGCCGCATCGGCCTGGGCCAGCTGACCAAGCTCATTTCCCAGGTGCTGGACGGCACCGCCAACATGGACACCGTCCGCATCATCGAGAAAACCGCCCGCAGCATCGTGGACACCGCCGACTGCGCCATCGGCCGGGACGCCGCCCGCCTGGTGGTGGACGGCCTGGAGGGCTTCCGGGACGACTATGAGGAGCACGTGCAGCACCACCGGTGCCTGGCAAGCCTCCAGAATCCCGTGCCGTGCGTTGCCCTGTGTCCGGCAGGGGTAGATATCCCGGGCTACATGGCCCTGGTGGGAGCCGGCCGCTACGCCGACGCCGTGCGCCTGATCCGCAAGGACAACCCCATGCCCACCGCCTGCGCCTACATCTGTGAGCATCCCTGCGAGGCCCGCTGCCGCCGGAATATGATCGACGATCCCATCAACATCCGGGGCCTGAAGCGGTATGCCGTGGACCACGCAGGCGTGGTGCCCAATCCCCCCTGCGCCCCGGCCACCGGCAAGACCGTGGCCATCGTGGGCGGCGGCCCCAGCGGCCTCAGCTGCGCCTATTACCTGGCCCTGATGGGCCATAAGGTCACCATTTTCGAGGAATGCAGCAAGCTGGGCGGCATGCTGCGCTACGGCATCCCCAGCTACCGCTTCCCCCGGGAGAAGCTGGACGCCGAGATCGACTCCATCCTGTCCCTGGGCATCGAGGTCCGCACCAACGTCCGCATCGGCCGGGACATCTGGCTGGAGGAGCTGGAAAAGCAGTTCGACTGTATTTACATTGCCATCGGCGCCCACCAGGATAAAAAGACCGGCATTCCCGGTGAGGACAGCTGCAATGTCATATCCGCTGTGGAGATGCTCAAGGCCATCGGCGACGACGTGATGCCCGACTTCACCGGCAAGCAGGTGGTGGTCATCGGCGGCGGCAACGTGGCCATGGACGTCACCCGCAGCTCCATCCGCCTGGGGGCCAGCAAGGTCACCTGTGTGTATCGCCGCCGCCTGGAGGACATGACGGCCCTGCCCGACGAGGTGGCAGGGGCCACCGCCGAGGGGGCGGAGATGATGACCCTGGCAGCTCCCGTCCGCATTGAGGCCGACGAGGACGGCGTGGCCCGGGCTCTGTGGGTCCAGCCCCAGATCATCGGCGATGTGGACAGCTCCGGGCGTCCCAAGCCCAACAAGGCCGCCCTGGACCAGGTGCGCATCCCGGCGGATATCATCGTGGTGGCCATCGGCCAGGGCATCGAGATCCAGGGCTTTGACCAGGCCGGCGTGCCCATCACCCGCGGCGGACGGCTGGTGGCCGCCCTGTCCGGTCAGGTCAACGATATGGACAACATTTTTGCCGGCGGCGACTGCGTCACCGGCCCCGCCACCGCCATCCGGGCCATTGCCGCCGGAAAGGTGGCTGCCGCCAACATCGACGAGCACCTGGGCTTCCACCATGAGATCCGGGTGGACGTGGACATCCCGGCTCCCCGGCTGAACAACCGCCCGCCCCACGGGCGCATCAACACCACCGAGCGCCAGGCCTGTGAGCGCAAGTGCGACTTTGAGGACATCGAGTGCGGTCTCACCGAGGAGGGCGCCGTCACCGAGGCCTCCCGCTGCCTGCGGTGCGATCACTTTGGCTACGGCATTTTCAGAGGAGGTCGAGATATCAAATGGTAACGCTGACCATCGACAACAGAACCGTCACCGTGCCGGAGGGCACCACGATTTTGGAGGCCGCCCGTTCCGTGCGCCTGGATATTCCCACCCTGTGCTACCTGAAGGACATCAACGAGATCGGCGCCTGCCGCATCTGCATGGTGGAGGTGGAGGGGGAACAGCGCCTGGTGGCCGCCTGCGACACCCAGGTGGCCGAGGGCATCGTGGTCCACACCAACTCCCCCCGGGTCCGTGAGGCCCGCCGGGTGAACCTGCGGCTGCTGCTGGCCCAGCACGACATCCGCTGTCCCAAGTGCACCCGCAGCGGCAACTGCAAGCTCCAGCAGCTCACCAACGACTATAACCTGCTGGGCAACCACTATATCAAGGACCTGCGGCCCATCGAGCCGGATTTCAGCACCCCCGTGGTGCGGTTTGAAAACCGCTGCATCCGCTGTATGCGCTGCATCCAGGTCTGCGACAAGATCCAGGGTATGCACATCTGGGACCTGATGGGCACCGGTACCCGCACTACCATCGGTGTGTCCGGGGCCAGGACGTTGGCAGACTCCGACTGCACCTTCTGCGGCCAGTGCATGACCCACTGTCCCGTGGGCGGTCTGCAGGAGCACGACGACACCGGCCGGGTGTTCGACGCCCTGGCCAACCCCAAGAAGATCACCGTGGTCCAGATGGCCCCGGCGGTCCGGGCCGCCTGGGCGGAATACTACCACCTAAAGCCCGAGTACGCCACCGCCCAGCGCATGGTCACCGCCCTGAAGCAAATGGGCTTTGACTATGTATTCGACACCAATTTCACCGCCGACCTGACCATCATGGAGGAGGGCAGCGAGTTTGTGGAGCGCTTCACCCACCGGGATCAGTACACCTGGCCCATGTTCACCTCCTGCTGTCCCGGCTGGGTGCGGTTCGTCAAGACCCAGTTCCCCAAGTATG
>OHAY01001277.1_pt1 | contig 23790 bp, 15 predicted proteins | sample 1577191 | NCBI WGS metagenome assembly OHAY01 (sample SAMEA3541504, study PRJEB24748) | human gut metagenome | biome: human gut; feature: human-associated habitat; material: faeces | place: China | collected 2012 | reverse complement strand
AGGTCCAAATCGAGCACGGCAGCACGCAGGCCCAGCAGCGACGCCGCGTGCGCCATGGCGGCGACGATTGTCGACTTGCCGCAACCGCCCGAACCCGAGACGACGCAGACAACCGGGGCTCGATGCGACGGAGCGGCGGCATCCGCTGGCGACGCGGGGGCAGGCGACGCGGGCACGGACGGCAACGCCCCCGTCTCCCCGGCAGCGCTCATATGCTGCGCCCAAGCCGGTATGGCAGGTTGCTCGGTCTGCGGAACCGAGTCTGGAGACTTCACGGTCGCATCGACACGCACGCTGTCGCTCCCGGCAAGCCCCTCCACCTCGTCGAGTTCATCGACCAGGCTTACGCCATGCACGTATCCCATATCTACAGCTAAAAGATCCTCGCCATACGGCACCGGCTCTCCGACTTCATCGTATGCAAGGGGGTCCCGGGGACACCGACCATGCTCGGCTTCCGCTTTTCCACAATCATCAACACGCGGGCCTCTTGTAGCGCGAGGCGCCCCGGGTTCCCTATCAACAAAAGCATCGGGCTCAATCGTCAGACACCGGTCGTAATCAACCGTTCCCTCGCCCGCGCGCCCGTTGCCGCATATGCTGCGCGCAGCGATAACCTCGGTCGCCCCCGCGCGAAACAGCCTCTCGATATCCGAAGGATCGAGCGTCTCTATCAGTACGACCACGCGACTCACGCGGCCCTCGGCCGTCAGACGCGCAACGGTCTTTCGCACGTCTTCGGCATCGAACAGGGCTGCCGCGATAATCGCCGCCCCGCGGCGCGACGGAAACGCCCGCGCCATGGACACCAGCCCATCCAGGTCGCCCACGCGAAGCACCTGCGCGCCCGCATCGCGGCCCTCGACTTCCCGCTGCAGCAATCCGTAATCACCGCACGCGCAGCATGCAAGCCAGATCGCCTTCATCACTCGTCGCCTCCGCTCTTTTTGCCGCGCACCGTGGCGGGGATCGTCAAACTGACCGTCCCCTTACCCGAGGCCCCCAGCAATTCCTTAACGTCTTCGGGGTCGGCCGCCAGAGTCACCCATTCGATCTTGCCTTCGCGCGTGGCGCCGGCCACTTCGCTGGTATCGATCACGCGCGCGCCGCACAGCCGATCGGTCACGCCGTCCTTTTGCACGTACACGTCCACGTAGCTGCCCACGCCCGTGGCGCCCCCGACCGAATGCTCGGCATCGACCGCCACCGAAACGGCGACCTTGCCTTTGGGCACCTCGAGCGTGTGGCTTTCGGCCTTGGTGTAGACATCGCAAATCACGGCATTTTTAGGGATGCGCGAGGTCGTCACGTCGCCGCGCACCTGGCGCAACTCGGTCGCCGCATCGCGCGGCAGTAGGCTCGCCAGCCATTCCTGGGTTATGACATTGGTCTCGTCAAGCGTCTCGCCCGCATCGATATCGCGTGCCGCGACGCACACCTCGACGCGATCGCCGCCATACTTGGCCAGCGTCTCGGCCTGGGCCTGCTCAGCCCGCGAGCGGGTCGACGATGCGTAGACCATGCAGAGCAACGCGGCGAGCACGCCCGCGATCAGACTGATGGCGATGCGCTTGCTCTTGTTCACGGCCGCTCCTCTCAAGGTAGCACCGGGCGGATGCCCGTACCACCATTGTCCGAGCGGGCAAGCAGCAAAACGACGCGATCGCGATCTTGGTTTTGAGTGTCAAACCAATTGCCGACCAAAAGCTGACCGGCCCGTCAAGCTCGTGGCAAGGTTTTGGTCAGCACGTCGGCAAAACGCACGTTTAGGGGCGCATCGGCAATAAAAAAGCCGCCTCCCGTGCCATTGGGAGACGGCTGTCATAGGTAGATTCGATTACAGATGGACATCGGGATCGAGCATCTGCGCACTCACACGCATGGATGACGCCAGATTTTGGAACGTCTCCAGGCGCAGGCTGTCGATCTGCCCGGCATCCTCGGCCTCGCGAACGGCGCAGCCCGGTTCGTGGGTATGCGTGCAGTCGCCAAACCGGCACGCACGCGACGCCTCGACGATCTCGGGAAACGCGCGTGCCAAGCCCCGCTCATGCCCCACGAGCGGCAGGCTGCGAAGGCCCGGCGCGTCAGCAATAACGCCGGCTTCGCCCGGCAGCGCCACCATCACGCGCGCGACCGTGGTGTGACGACCCTGGTCATCGCGCTCACGCACGCCGCCGGTCGCCAATGTATCGTGACCCAGCAGCGCGTTGAGCAGCGTCGATTTGCCGGCACCCGACTCGCCCAGGATCATGGCGCAGCTCCCGGCGGGCACGCAGACGCGCACCTCGTCCAGGCCACGGCCCTCGGCAGAAGATGTCACGATTACGCGCACGTCCGGACCCACCAGGCGGTGTACGCGGTCCAAATCGCGCTCGAGCTCATCGGTGTCGCAGCGGTCGGCCTTGGTGAGTACCACCACCGGCTCGGCATCGCAGTCGAGTGCCAGCACCAGCGAGCGCGCCACGCGGTCGAGCAGCACCTCGCCGGCACCGAGCGCCTGCACGATCAGCACGCTATCCACGTTGGAGCAAAGCACCTGACGCTCGCCGCGAGCGCGTCCGCGCCAGCGCTCAAAACTCGTGCGGCGTGGCAGCACGCACTCGATCACGCCCATGTCGTGCCCGGGCGCACGACGCACCGCCACGCGGTCGCCCACGGCGGGCAGCAGAACCTCGTCCTCGCCACGCGACTTGGCAAACCCCACGGCATGCTCGGCACGAAAGGTGTCATCGGCAGTCGCCACCAGTGGAAACCCACGATCCAGGCGCACCACGGCACCAAGCTGCATCTGCTCGGGCTCCTCGGCCCGAGCACAAAAATCATCGAAGGCAGCCCGCTGAGCATCATCGACCGGCAGATCGTCGAACGCCGGAACATCCTGCAGCGCATCGAGTCCCGGCACGCTTGCCAGCAGCTCCTCGGCAGACGCGGGAGCTTCGGTCGCAAGCTTCCGACGACGATCGCGCTTAGCCCGCGCCCCCGTCGTCTTTTTCTTCGCCTTAGCCTTCGCCTTGCCCACAAGCGCCTCCCAGCACCACAAATCACAACTGAGCAGGTATTTTACCCACAAAAAAGAGCTGGTCGAGCCAACGCTCGACCAGCTCACATACTTTCCCTTAGCCAATGGTCCCGAGAGGTTATCCGAAGGCCCGCCCGCCGGGAGGGGTTTCTTCTGAGCGATCCCGCAGCGCGAAGCGCGAGGACCAGCGAAGAAGAAACCCCGCAGGCGGTCGGACCGGTGGGAAGGTTGACCTTTCGACCTACTCCTTCTCCACTGCGCGCATGATCGCCTTGTAGATCTCCATCAACGGAATGATCAGGAAGGCAAGGCCCAGGGCGGCGATAACGCCCTTGAGCTCAAGCGTCACGGGGCCAAAGAACATCTCGGCAAGCGTCGGCTGAACGGTCACGATAACCGTCAGTACCAGCGCCAGCGCGGCAGATGCCCACAGCCACTTGTTCTGCTTCTTCATGCTAAACAGCGACGCACGACGGCTGCGCATATTGAAGCAGTGGAAGATCTCGACCATGTTGAGCGTGATGAACGCCATCATCACGCCTTCCTCGTCGGCATTGCCGGCGATCATATCGGCGATGTGGATGTAGCCCATGTCAAAGTACACGCCCACAAAGAAGCTCGCCAGCACCAGCACGGTGATGATCAAGCCCTGGACCACACAGTCCAGGCCCATATTACCGGCAAAGACGCCGTCCTTGGCGTTGCGCGGCTTGCGCTTCATGATGTCGCCCTCGGCATCCTCCATGCCCAGCGCGAGCGCGGGGAAGCAGTCGGTGACCAGGTTCACCCACAGCAGCTGCACCGGCTGGAAGATGGTAAAGCCGATGAGCGTGGCGATAAACACCGAGAAGACCTCGGCAAGGTTGGCCGAAAGCAGGAACTGGATGACCTTGCGGATGTTGTCGTAGATGCGACGGCCCTCTTCGCAGGCACCGATGATGGTGGCGAAGTTGTCGTCGGCAAGCACCATGTCGGCGACGTTCTTGGTGACATCGGTACCGGTGATGCCCATGCCAACGCCGATGTCGGCGCGCTTGATGGACGGGGCGTCGTTGACGCCGTCGCCCGTCATGGCCACGATCTGGTCGCGCGACTTCCAGGCCTCGACGATGCGGGTCTTGTGCTCGGGCTGGACGCGGGCGTACACGCCGTAATCCTCGATGTGCGCGTCGAGCTCCTCGTCGCTCATGCGATCGAGGTCGGCGCCGGTAATGGCATGGCTGCGATCGGTGACGATGCCCAACTGCTTGGCAATGGCCACGGCGGTGTCGATATGGTCGCCCGTGATCATGACGGTGCGAATACCGGCGTCGTGCGCCTCGCGGATAGCGTCGGCCACCTCGGGACGGACCGGGTCGATCATGCCGGACAGGCCGCAGAAGACCAGGTCGTGCTCGAGCGCAGCGGGGCTGCAGTCGGCGGGAACCTCGGTGTAGGTGCGGCTCGCCAGCGCCAGCACGCGCAGGGCCTCGTCGGCCATGGCCTTGTTGGCCGCCACGAGCTCGGCGCGGCGCTCCTCGGTCAGGGGGACGACCTTATCGCCCTCGTAGATATGGGTGCACAGGCCGATCACCACGTCGGGCGCGCCCTTGGTGTACTGCTCGTACTCGCCGTCCAGGGTCTCGACGACCACGGACATCATCTTACGGCCCGAGTCGAACGGGGCCTCGCCCACGCGCGGGTGCTCGGCAGTCAGGCCAGTAAGACCAGCCTTGCCGGCATCGTTGACGAGCGCGCACTCGGTCGGCTCGCCCACGGCCTCGCCCAGCTCCTCGTCCCACTGGGCATCGGAGCACAGCGCCATGCCGGCCAAGAACTTTTCCTTGGGCGCAGCGAGCTCGTGCTTGACGACGGTCATCTTGTTCTGGGTAAGCGTGCCGGTCTTGTCGGAGCAGATGGTCTGCGTGCAGCCGAGGGTCTCGACGGCAGAAAGCTTGCGGATAATCGCCTGGCGCTTGGCCATCTTGGTCACGCCAAGCGACAGCACGATGGTCACGACGGCGACCAGGCCCTCGGGGATGGCGGCGACGGCAAGCGAGACGGCGACCATAAAGGTGTCGAGCAGGGCAGTCGGGTCGGTGAGGACGTTGCCCACGCCGTGACGGATGATGTCGACGCCAAAGATGACGACGCAGATGACGATAACCATAATGGTAAGGATGCGGCTGAGCTCGGCGAGCTTCACTTGCAGCGGCGTGAGCTCTTCCTTGGCCTCGGCCAGGGCGCCGGCAATCTTGCCCATCTCGGTATCCATGCCGGTGCCGACTACGACGGCGCGGCCACGGCCGTACACAACGGTGGAACCCATGTAGCACATGTTCTTGCGGTCGCCGAGCGGCACGTCATCGGTGCCCGCGGCAAGCTCGATCACGTTGGCGTGCTTCTCTACGGGCACGGACTCGCCGGTGAGTGCGGCCTCTTCGATCTTCATCGTGGCGCTCTCGAGGACGCGGCAGTCGGCCGGAACGGAGTCGCCCGCCTCGAGCATGATCACGTCACCGGGCACGAGCTCGGCGCTCGGCAGATGCACGAGCTTGCCGTCGCGCAGTACCTTGGACTGCGCCGCGCTCATCTCCTGCAGGGCCTCGAGGGCCTCCTCGCTCTTGGCTTCCTGGACCACGCCCAGCACCGAGTTGACGATAACGACGAACATGATAATGACGACATCGGCAAAGTCGGGCTCGCCCTTGACCATGCCCGTGAGCGCACTGATGACGGCGGCAACGATCAGCATGATGACCATGGGATCGGCCATCTGCTCAAAGAAACGCTTCCACAGCGGCGTCTTCTCGGCTTCCTCGAGCTTGTTAGGGCCTGTCTTAGCGAGGCGCGACGACGCCTCGTCGTCGCTCAGGCCGAGGTTCTCATCGACACCCTGGTCGCTGAGCACCTCCGCCGCGGCGGACAGGTATTCCTTTTGCATATAGAGTCCCCTCCTGGGATTCGGGCCACTCAGCAGATTGATGCCCGATCATAATTCCCAGGAGAAGGGCAAGGGCTCATCAAGGCTGCCGTGCTGAGCGGCAGTTGATAGTGGAGCTATGGTACCCCAAAGCAACGCGTCTAGCCAAAACAATCCATTTGGAAATATGGTCCATAAGCAACGGTGCAGGCCGTGTGATGCTCAACATTGATAAAACGTTTTTTCTTCGGCGCATCATCGAACTAAAATATCGCCCAGATAGCAGCGGTTAGAACGGTTGGTAAAGTTTTTGCATATACCGTTTTTCCGCAAAAAATGAACTTCTAATTCGGCATACGGTCGATTTTTTGGGGTATTCGGTCGCCATTTCGTTATAATCAACTCAGTTTTATTTCTTATGGTTTATCTATCAGCGCAAGACGATGTCAGATGGAGGTCTGAATGTACAAGCGCACTAAGATTGTATGCACCATGGGTCCCGCCTGCGATAGCGACGAGACCATCCGCGAGATGATCAAGGCGGGCATGAACGTCGCCCGTTTTAACTTCTCGCACGGCTCCTACGACGAGCACCACGGTCGCATCGAGCGCGTCCGTCGTATTTCCAAGGAGCTCGGTATGCCCGTCGGCATCCTGCTCGACACCAAGGGTCCCGAGGTCCGCACCGGCCTTCTGGTCGATGGCAAGAAGGTTGCCGTCAAGACCGGCGACAAGATCGTCGTCACCGCTCAGCCCACGACCGAGGATTTCCACGGCACCGCTGAGCACATCTCCCTCGACTACCTGGCTCTGCCCTCCGAGGTCGAGAAGGGCTCCCTCATCCTGATCGATGACGGCCTGGTTGCCCTCGAGGTCGAGTCCGTCGACGGCCAGGACATGACCTGCGTCGTCAAGAACGACGGCCTGATCGGCGAGCGCAAGGGCGTCAACATGCCCAACGTCAACATCTCGCTGCCCGCTATCACCGAGCGCGATCGTCAGGACATCCTCTTTGGCCTGACCGAGAACATCGACTACATCGCCGCTTCCTTCATCCGTGACGGCGAGTCCGTCCGCGGCATCCGCGAGCTTTGCCGCGAGAACGGTGGCGAGCACGTGACGATCTTCCCGAAGATCGAGTGCGCCCTGGGCGTCGAGAACTTCGACGAGATCCTCGAGGCTTCCGACGGCATCATGGTTGCCCGTGGCGACCTGGGCATCGAGATCAAGCCCGAGCTCGTTCCCCACATCCAGAAGGAGATCATCGCCAAGTGCAACGCGGCCTACAAGCCCGTTATCACCGCTACGCAGATGCTCGACTCCATGCAGCAGAACCCGCGCCCGACGCGCGCCGAGGTTGCCGACGTTGCTAACGCCATCTACGACGGCACCGACGCCGTTATGCTCTCTGGCGAGTCCGCTGCCGGTAAGTACCCGGTCGAGGCCGTTAAGATGCAGGCCAGCATTGCTCTCGAGACCGAAAAGTACCTCCCGGCTCACGCTCCGCTCGAGGTTCCGGCCGATGCCCACGGCACCCGTGTTGTCAACAACGTTGTGGGTATGTCCGCTGTGAACATGGCTACCACCGTTGGCGCCAAGTGCATCACCGTGCCGACGACCACCGGCCGCACCGCTCGCCTGATCTCGCACTTCCGTCCCAACATGCCGATCTGCGCGTTCTCCCGCCACGAGTGGGCCGTCCAGCAGATGATCATGTACTGGGGCGTTATCCCGCACCAGGCCGAGATTACCCAGGGCACCGTCAACGGCACGATCGTCAAGGCGATCGAGACCGCTAAGGAGCTCGGCTACGTCGAGGCCGGAGACCTGACCGTCGCTACCGCTGGCGATCCCCGCATGAGCGTCCAGCTCGAGGACAAGGTCTCCTCGACCAACGTCGCTTACGTCGCTCAGGTGCGCTAAATCGTACTTGCAAGCAGATTTGCATTGCAAAGGGCCCGGAAGGCATTGCCTTCCGGGCCCTTTTTTAAGACCTTCTTCATATGCAGCTTCATCGATTTGCGTTCAGTCGCAAGCCTCTCCGATGCCGAGCGCACCACCGAAGATGCCCTGCGGCGGGAGCTATTGGTCGATTGGGATGAGCTGTTCGCCGTTAAGCCGGCCAGCTAGCAGCTAGCGATCAGGGGGACTGCGGGAACGTCAGAAGCAGCAACGCGAGCCGCAAATCCCGCCTCGGTTAGCTCGATGACCTCGGTAAACGTTGCATCGAAAAACTCCTCGGTTAGCAGTCGATACGGCGGATGATCGGGCTCGCCGGGGTTTTCGCGTACAATCTCGTGCATGACGCCGATAGTCTTGAGCACATATTCTTTATAGATGGGATACTGCCCAAAACGCGTCGCAGCGGTATAGAGGCGATCGGTCGCACGCGGAATGGAAACGATGCCCAGCGTCTTGCCAAACCAGTCAAAATCACCCTGCTTTTTAATGCGGAATTCCTCGCACGGCTTGCCGCCGTGTGCTTCCAGATACTGGTTCACACGCGTGTTCCATACCGTGTCGGCCACCAGATGCGACCAGACGCCCAGCGTTAAATCGAGCAGCGACTGCGCCACATCTTCGGACGCAAGCGAGAACTCACAGGCGCCTGGACCGACAACCGGCTCGGCATCCCTGTAGCGCTGAGGATAGTGCACGCGGTTCAGTCGCTCGCGCTCCTCGACAATCGAGGTAGCCTCAGCAGGTTCGCCCGCGGGTGCGCCTTTAAGCAGCGGCGCCACATAGGTATCCCAGAACTCGTGCTCGCGCGGCTTAGGGATAGGCTCGGGCTTTGCAAAGTGCGTAATACGGTACGGGATGGGATCGGCGATGCCAGGGACCATATAGCCCACGAAGATATCCGGAACCACGCAGCCAAACAAAAAGGCATTGCGGTCGCGCACGCTATCGGCAAGCACGCTAGCACGTGTCAGCAAGCGCTCCGTTTGAGCGATATGAATGTTCCAACTTGGCATAGCCACCCCCATAAAACCTGGTTAACTATACCATCACGGCAGAGTCGCACAGGCGGCCATACATACCCTACGCAGCAACTATTCCGCAGCACCGCTTTCGGTTCCATACGACGGCACGGGCGCCTCGACCACATGGTGATATCGATCGATATAGATGGCACGGGCCCCCAGGCGGCGCACCAAATCTTGATGGTGCGTACTCATCAAAACCGTCTTACCGGCAGCAACGTAGGCCAGCAAAAAGTTGACTACGATGTCGCACGAGTCCTCATCGAGCCCGTTGGTGGGCTCATCGAGCACTAGGATATCGGGGTTCAACGACACGACCGCAGCCAGCGCAACGCGCTTCTTTTGCCCGCCCGAAAGCTGATAGGGCGAGGCATCGACCAGATCGGCAACCTGGAACAGCTCCATGGCATCGCGGACGCGGCGCTCGAGCTCGTCTGTCGGCAGCCCCATCTGCGCGGGGCCAAAAGCAACTTCCTCGCCCACCGTAGCGCAGAACAGCTGGGCGTCGGCATTCTGGAACACAAAGCCCACGCGCTGATGGAACCGCTGAGCGGCTGCGGAATCCTTGAGATATGCCGCATCGATCACGTGCCCGTCAAACAGGTACGCACCCGCGTCCGCTAGTTCAAGACCGTTGATAAGGCGCATAATCGTCGTCTTACCGCAGCCGTTGGGACCGAGTAGGGCAACGAGTTCACCACGATCGACCTGCAGCGACACACCATCGACAACCGTATGCCCCGCATAGGAGAACACCACGTCGCGAAACTCGATGAGCGGCACGCTCTTGGCGCCAGTAGCACCGCTCGCGCCCATCACGCCATTCGTATCGTTTGCCAAAACGTCGCCCTTCCCTATCCACATCGACGGCTCGGCCGCCCGCGCTACAGCACCACGCACAACACGGCGAGCAGAGCCACAACGGCCGCGTAAACGGCATCGCGCCAGCCAAAGCCGCTACGCGCGGGGGCCGGGTACGCACCGGCAAAGCCGCGGCAGAGCATGGCCTCGTCCATCGCGCGGCTGCATTCCATCGCCTTGATAAACGTCATGCCCATGATACCCGCCAGCGAATCGGTGCGCGAAAAACCCGCAGGCGCGGAACCGACGCTGCGCAGCATGACTGATTCGCACAGATCGTGCGCCGTGCGTCCCAGCACCTCGATATGCTTGAGTGCCATATCAAACGTAAAGATAACCTCATCGGGCAGGTGCAGCATTTTGAGCGCCGCCGACATGCGGCTCCAGGTGAGCGTCCACGAAACACCCAGCACCAGCGACACATTAATAAACGTCTTGAGCGCGATCTTGAGCATGGCGCCCGTGGCAGACGCGCCCAGCAGCAGGGCAGGCAGTGCCAGAACCACCGCGAGCCCCGCAGCGCCAAGCGCCGGCACAAAGGTTGCCCGCAGCCCGCGTACGGGGCGTACGGCAACGAGCACCAACACGATAGCCGCCATCAACATGAGGTACAGCGGGCTTTGCGTCAGACACACGCACAGGACGCAAACGAACATCCCCACCAGACGCACCGGAGCCGAAACGCAAGAAAGGGCGCGGTCGACCATCGACCCGCCCTCGTGCGCACCTCCACCCAGGCGAACCCGCTCAAGCAGGCTCGCCAGGTGCAGGACATTCTTTTGCATCACACGATGCCGAGCCCCCGCGGGCTCGTATCGCTCCTCGGCCGCAAGCCAGCTAGGCAGCTCGACCATTTGCATGCGCTCAGCTTTCCTTAACCGTCAGCGAAATCAGGCGGAATGCGATGGTGAGCACCGCCACGCCAATCACACCGGAAAGGATATACATGGCAGCCTGGCCGGCAAAGCCAAGGCCCTGTTCCTCGGAATAGGCCTGCAGGTAATCACCCGTGGGCAGCGCGTCGGCAAAGGTCGGAGTATCGAGGCCGACCGAAGCCTGCAGGCTGTCGTCGCCAGCCTCCTGAACGGCAGTTGCGGCGCCCTCGGCGTCCCACTCACCCCAGGCGTCACCGGTGGCAAGCAATCCCAGCGGCGTGGCCACCACGAGCACGGCGACCAAAATGAGCGTGGGAACCAGCGAGGTCTTCTTGACAGCAGCGCCCTCGGCAGCAAGCTGGCCATCGATGGCCCCGGGCCCGACGATAATGCTCGGCGCCGTCTTCTTGATAAAGCCGTAGATGGCGGCCGTCGCCACGCCCTCGATCACGCCGGCAACCAGCATATGCGGGATCAACATGGCAGGAATAGCCACGGACAGCGGGAAGGGGCAGTACAGCGGAGCGCCCGAAGCATTCGTGAAGAGCATCGGCTGAATACCGAACTCGATTGCCGCGCACAGGGCCGCCAGGCACAGGCCGACCCAGCCGCTTACGATGGCAGAAACCGAGGTGCCCCAGCTCTTGTCGTGCAGACGGCTGTTGAGCGCACGAAACACGATAGCAGCGACAAACGGCAGCACAAAGGCCATGTTAAAGCAGTTGGCGCCAAACGACAGAACGCCGCCGTCGCCAAATAGCAGCGCCTGCAGCGCTAGCGCGACCGAGACGGCAATGGCAGCGGCCTCGGGGCCAAGCAGCAGCGCGATGAGCGCGCCGCCAACGGCGTGACCCGTGGTACCGCCGGGCAGCGGCACGTTGAACATCATGAGCAAGAAGGAGAATGCGGCGCAGATGCCCAGGAACGCCATATGCTCGCGATCGAGCGTGGCGCGCACCTTTTTGATGCAGTGAACCCATACGGGCACCATCGCCACCGCCATGACGGCATCGGTCTGCGGGGACAGGTAGTTGTCTGGAATGTGCATATACGCCTCCCGGTTATCGGCGCGCGGAATTGCAACGCCGCTAAAATCACCTTGTCAGTGTTACGTAATGTCAGATTCGTAACACGCCGCGGGCTATCATAGCAAAACGGCGCACTGCCGACAAAGCAGCACGCCGTTATGTAATGCGCGTGTCATATATGCAGGCTCAGCAGCGCCTTATATCGAGCATAGCAGTCACGTAGGACTCGGCGGCAGCCACCGCTGGCCTATACCCAGCGCAAATCCTAGCCGCGGACCTCGCCGTTTACGCCCTTGCACACCTTGGTGACGATCTTCTGGTGTGCCTTCTCGACTTCTTCGCTGGTGAGCGTATGGTCGTCGGAGCGATACGTAAGCGCAAAGGCCATGGACTTCTTGCCCGCTCCGATGCGGATGGGATCGCGGTAGACGTCGAACAGGCGCACGCCCTCGAGCAGCTTGCCACCGGCGCTGGTAATGCGGCGCTCAAGATCCTCGCAGGTCACGGAGTTATCGACCACGATAGCCAGGTCGTGCTCAACAGCCGGATACTGCGAGAACTCGCGGTAGTTCTCCTGGTTGCGAGCGCCCTTGATCAGCTTGTCCAGATCGAGCTCAAAGGCAACAACGACCTCATCGATGCCCATCGCCTCGCGCGCCTCGGGGTGAATCTCGCCGACCCAGCCCAGCACGGTGCCGCCGGACAGGACCTCGGCGGCGCGACCCGGCTGCAGGAAGGCATAGCCCTCGCCCTCGACAGGACGGAAGCGAACCTTCTCAATGCGCAGCTGGGCGAGCAGCTCCTCGACGATGCCCTTGCCAAAGAAGAAACGCAGCTTACGGTACTTCATGGTCCAAGACTGCTCGCTCCACTGGCCCGAGAGCACACCCGCCACGGACTTGGTCTCCTTGGGCAGGCTGGCGTTCTCGCGGCCGTGGAACAGGCTGCCGACCTCGTACAGGTGCACGTTGGGCGTGCCGTGGGCCTCGTTATAGGCCACAGACTGCAGCAGGCCCGGCAGCAGCGAGCGGCGCATCTCGGTCTGCTCGGCCACCAGCGGGTTCATGAGCACCACGGGGCAGCCGCGGCCCTCGGTGGACATGCCGATCTTCTCCAGGTCGCCCGGGGCGGCAAAGCCAAAGGTCGTGGTCTCGTTGAGGCCACAGGCGCGCAGGATCTCGCCGACCTTGCGGGTAAGCTTCTGCTCGCGCGTCAGACCGCCGATGTGGTTCTTGGCAGCCGGGATGGTCGCCGTCACACGGCCCATGCCCCACAGGCGCAGGACCTCCTCGATCAGGTCAATCTCGCGCGGCAGGTCGGGACGGAAGCTCGGCGGGGTGACCATAAAGTCCTCGCCGTCGCGCTCGACGGTGCAGCCCAGGCGGGTGAGTGAGCGCTCGATAAAGTCGGGCTCGATGTCGGCGCCGCAGATGGCGTGCACGCGGGCCAAGCGCAGCTTGATGCTATCGATGGTCTTGGGCGCGGGGAACACGTCGACATAGCCGGGAGCGACCTCGCCGCCGGCGATCTGTTCGATGAGAGCGCAGGTAACGTTGGCGACGTCCACGCAGCCGGTCTCGTCAACCTGGCGCTCAAAGCGAATGGAGGCGTCGGAGATCAGCGACAGGTCGCGGCTGGTGTGCGAGGTGCGACCGGCGTTGAAGCAGGCGCTCTCGACCATCACATCGACGGTGTCGTCCTCGATCTCGGAATCCATACCGCCCATAACACCGGCCAGCGCCACGGGGCGCTCGCCGTCGGTGATGAGGCCCATGCCGGCGTCGAGCACGCGCTCCTCGCCGTCGAGCGTCGTGAACTTCTCATCCTGCTGGGCGGCGCGAACCACCACGCGACGCCTGCCCTCGCGCTCGGCAAAGGTGTCCAGGTCAAAGGCGTGCAGCGGCTGACCGGTGAGCATCATCACGTAGTTGGTGATGTCGACGATGTTGTTGTGCGGACGCACGCCCAGGGCGTTGAGGCGCTTGACCATCCAGTCGGGCGACGGGCCGACCTTCACGTTGCGCACGATGCGGGCGACATAGCGGTCGCACAGGCCCTCGTCGGCAATCTCGACCGAAAGCTCGTCGTCGGTCGCGCGGCCGGTCTCGGCCTTGATGGCGGGCAGCTCAACGTGGAAATCGCGATCGAAAATGGCGCCGGTCTCGCGGGCCATGCCGATCATGGACAGGCAGTCGGGACGGTTGGGCGTGATCTCGCAGTCGAGCACGGTGTCGCTCGAGCCCACATACTCGGCAAACGGCATGCCGCAGGGCGTGTCCTCGGGCAGGATCATGATGCCGGAGTGGTCGCCGCCCAGGCCGAGCTCGCGCGCAGAGCAGTTCATGCCCATGGACACGACGCCGCGAAGCTTGCTCTTCTTGATCTTGACGTCGCCGGGGAGCACAGCGCCGATCATGGCCGTGACGATGTGGTCGCCGGCCTCGAAGTTCTGCGCGCCGCAGACGATCTGCAGCGGAGCGGGGTTGCCGTCGGCGTCGAGGTTCTTGTCGCCCACGTCGACCGAGCACACATACATATGGTCGCTATCGGGGTGCGGGGTCTTGGTGAGCACCTTGGCGGTCACCACGTGGTCGAAGGACTCGCCCACGGTGTCGATCGCCTCGACCTCGGTGCCGGTACGGATATATTCGTCCGAAAGGGTCTTGGGATCCTCCGGAATATCGATCATGGTCTTGAGCCAGTCGTAAGAAACACGCATCTAGCTCTCCTTTCATACTGAAAGCCTGCGAAGAGATGCAGGTGGAAACTTCAACTTTGTGAACATTCCTTACAAAGCGAGGGTTGTCCAAGTGCGGCAGATCGGCCCGAAAGAGGAGCGCCGCGTACTTTGGTACGCAAGCGACGAATGAGCGCCGAGGTGCCGTGCTTGGGCAAGCCGCAGCCTAGAACTGATTCAGGAAACGCATATCGCCTGTCATGAGAGTACGCAGGTCGGGCAGGTCGTAGCGCAGGGCCGCGACGCGCTCGGCGCCAATGCCAAAGGCGAAGCCGGTGTACTTCTCGGGGTCGATGCCGCAGTTGATCAGGACGTTGGGGTCGACCATGCCGCAGCCCAAGATCTCGATCCAGCCGCTGTGCTTGCAGAAGTTGCAGCCCTTGCCGCCGCACACGTGGCAGCTCACGTCCACCTCGCAGGAAGGCTCGGTGAAGGGGAAGAAGTGCGGGCGGTAGCGCGTCTTGCGGTCCTCGCCAAACATGCACTTAACAAAGTAGTCGAGCGTGCCCTTAAGATCGCCAAAGGTGATGCCCTCGTCGACGACCAGGCCCTCGATCTGGTTGAACTGCGGCAGGTGGCAGGCGTCGGCCGTGTCGGGACGGTAGACGGTGCCCGGGCAGATCATGTAGATGGGCGGCTTCTGCGACTCCATAGTGTGGATCTGCACGCCCGAAGTCTGGGTGCGCAGCAGTACGTCGGACTCGCCATGGGCGTGAGCCTCGGGGTGTGCGACGCTGCCAGGGTTGTTGTCGACCACGTAGAAGGTATCGCGGGCCGAGCGGCTCGGGTGATCCATGGGGGCGTTGAGCGCAGTGAAGTTGTAGTAGGAAGTATCGACCATGGGACCGGACTCGACGGTGTAGCCGATGCCGCAGAAGATGTCCTCGGCCTCCTCGATGATCTGCTTGATCAGGTGCTGGTGACCGATCTGCGGACGGATACCCGGCAGGGTAATGTCGACGGCCTCGTGCTCGAGAGCGTGCTTGAGGGCGGCGGCCTTCATCTCGGTGGTGCGCTCGTCGAGCATGCCCTCGATCAGTTGGCGCATCTCGTTGGCACGCTTGCCCATCATGGGACGATCCTCGGGGGCGAGCTTGCCCATCATGCGCATCAGGCCGGTGATGCGACCCTTGCGACCGAGCAGCTCAACGCGCGCAGCCTCGAGCTTGGCGGCGTCGTCGGCGCCTGCGACGAGCTCCTTGGCCTCTTCCTCGAGTTTGACCAGATCATCAATCAGACTCATGTCTTCCCTTTCGTCTCTCGCGCATTCGCTTGCCAGGGTGACCAATGCCGCTTGGCGTTGCGAAAACGCGGCCCGGTTCGGTAACAAAAAACCGTCCTCGGGCATGTGCATTGCCCAAGGACGGTTGAATTCCGCGGTACCACCTTGTTTGACCCGACGGATGTCTGGCCCGCCGCGCCCACTCTTTGCCCCTTGTCGCGAGGCTCACGGCTTCCCTACTGGGGACATCGCCGCCGCTGGCCGCGCGCCCGTTGAGGTCGCTGCTCGGGAGTGAACGCTTGGCCCTTGTCACCGCAGGAAGGCTTGCAGCCCATGACCTTCCCTCTCTTGCCGGCGACGCGGCGGGCAAAACCCTCTCCGTCAACGCATTGGGCTACAGGATACCACATTGTTTGGGTGTATCGCCGCGTTCCGTTTTGTTCGTGCTGGGTACAAGGCAAGTAGCTGTGCAAACTGGCCGCGCCGCCGCGTGCGACGGGCGACCTGCGAGATCAAGGATATGGTATGGGAAAGAAGCACGATAAGAAGGCCGAGCCCGCAGCGGGCAAGACGCCCAAAGGCATGAAGGTCGATAAGGCCGTCAAAAAATTCCGCAAGCTCGAGGGCAAGCTGTGGACCCGCGAGTACCTGCTCAAGATTGCCGAGTTTGACGGCGCGACCATTGCCCCCGCCAACGGCGCCGCAGCGCGCGCCGACGCCATGGGCACCCTTGCCGGCGAGCATCATAAGCTCCTGACCAGCGAAAAGTCTGTCGAACTTGTGCGCTCGCTGGCACGCGAAACCGTCGCCGGCGGCAAGATCGACGACCCGCAGCTGCTCGACGAGATCCGCGTACTCGGCCGCGACCAGCGCGAAGCGAGCGTCATTCCCACCGAGGAGGCCGAGGCCTGGACCAGGCTCACCTGCGAGGCCGACGCCGTGTGGCACAAGGCCAAGACGGCCAATGACTGGGCGAGCTTTGAGCCCTATGTGGATAGAATCGTCGGCCAGCTTAAGCATCAGGCCGAGCTCATGGACCCCAAGCGCGACCCATACGATGTTTGGCTTGACCAGTACGAGCGCGGCCTTTCCGCCAAGAGCTTCGATGCGTTTTGCGATGAGGTCAAGGCGACGGTCGTGCCGCTCGTGCACGCCATCGGCGAGCGCAGCCAGCAGCCCGCTGCCGACTTTTTGCACGCCCGTGTGCCCGAGGCCGCCCAGCGCGCCATGAGCTTCGACCTTATGAAGCTCGTCGGCCTGGACCTAGACGACACCACGCTTGCCTTTACCGAGCACCCGTTTAGCGAGGGCTTTGCCGTGGGCGACGCGCGCATCGCGACGCACATCTATGAGGACGACTGCATCTCCAACGTCTACAGCATCATCCACGAGGCCGGTCACACCATGTATGAGCTGGGCGTGAACCCCGCCTATGCTCGCACCTGCCTGGAGGGCGGCACCTCCATGGGCATCCACGAGAGCCAGAGCCGCTTCTTTGAGAACACCGTGGGTCGCAGCCGCGCCTTTATGGGACCGCTGCTCGAGGTGCTGCGCCGCCACGCGCCCGAGGTCTACGGCAACGTGGACGAGGACACGCTCTACCGCGCCGTGAACATCGCGCAGCCGTCGTTGATCCGCACCGAGGCGGACGAGCTCACCTATCCGCTGCATATTATGGTGCGTTACCAGATTGAGCGCATGCTGTTTGCCGGCGAGGCCACGGCCAAGGATATCCCCGCGCTTTGGAATCGCTTTATGAACGAGTACCTGGGCATTCCCGTTCCCGACGACACGCACGGCTGCCTGCAGGATACGCACTGGAGCGGCGGCTCGTTTGGCTACTTCCCCACCTATGCGCTGGGTAGCGCCTACGACGCCATGTTTGTGCCGGCCATGTGCCGCGACGGCGTCGACCTCAATGGCGCCTGTGCGAGCGGCGATTTGGCGCCCGTTCGCGCCTGGCTGGGCGAGCACATTTGGCAGTGGGGCCGCGCCAAAGACGCGCCGGAGCTCATCAAGGGCGCCTGCGGCATGGACTTTGACGCCCGCTACTACTGCAGCTACCTGCAGGACAAGTTCACCACGCTGTACGAGCTGTAAGGATTGACCAGCACGCCATCACCAACGCCAACCATGTTGACGCCGATGTCTTGGCAAAGTCAGCGAAAACGGCCCCAAGCGAGCAAGGTGACGTGAAATGAAAGGGCGCTGACCTTCTGGTCGCGCCCTTGAAATTGAACGTCAGGTTGCCGCTTGGGGCCGTTTGCAGCGTCGAGTAGTTACGCGGTTTGGTAAAACCGCGTAACTACAGAGCTTCCAGCGCGTTGGCGATGCGCTTCATAGCGGCGTCGGCGGCCGATTGGTCCGGAGCCTCAGCCAAAACGCGAATCACCGACTCGGTTCCGCTCTTGCGCACCAGTACGCGGCCCTCGCCCGCCAGCGACGCCTCGGCCTCGGCAATGGCGGCCTGGACGCCCATGTTGCCCAGCGCGGCGTCCTTATCCGCCACGCGCACGGCGACCTGAGCCTGCGGCAGCAGCTTGCACGGAGCCGTGAGCTGCGAGAGTGTCTCGCGCTCAGCGCGAATCACTTCCATCACGCGCAGCGAGGTCATAATGCCGTCGCCCGTGCGCTCGATATCGCCAAAGATCGTGTGGCCCGTCTGCTCGCCGCCCAGGCTGTAGCCGCCCTCGCGCATCTTGGCATACACATGACGGTCGCCCACGCCGCTGGTCACGGCACTCAGACCGGCAAGCTCCAGCGACTTGACCAGGCCAAAGTTGCTGGCGATCGTCGGCACCACGGTACCGCCCGAGAGGCGCCCGTGCTTGTTCAGGTACACGCCGCACACATACAGGATCTGGTCGCCGTCGACCACGCGACCACGCTCGTCCACGGCCAGGCAGCGGTCGGCATCGCCGTCGTAGGCAAAGCCAACGTCCAGGCCCTGCTCCACCACGTGGCGCTGCAGACGCTCCATATGCGTGGAGCCGCAGTCAACGTTGATGTTAAAACCATCGGGCGCGGCGTTAATCACGCGCACATCGGCACCCAGCGCGTCGAACACCGGCTTGGCCACCGAGGATGCCGAGCCGTTGGCGCAGTCGAGACCGATCTTGACGCCCTGCAGCGAAAAGTTCGCGCTAGCGATGAGCGAGGCGATGTAGCGGTTGCGGCCCTGCATGTAGTCGACCGTGGCACCGATGTGGTTGCCCGTAGCCAGCGGCACCTCGCTCTTGCCATCGATGTAATCCTCGATGAGCTCCAGCACGTCCTCGTCCATCTTAAAGCCGTCGCTGTTGACGAGCTTAATGCCGTTATCGCAAAACGGGTTGTGGCTCGCACTGATCATGATGCCGCAATCGAAGCAGCCCTCCACGGTCTGATGCGCCACGCCCGGCGTCGGGATCACGTGCAGCATGTAGGCGTCCGCGCCGCTCGCGACCAAGCCGCTCACCAGCGCCGCCTCGAACATATAGCTCGAGCGACGCGTGTCCTTGCCCACGATCACGCGTGCTTTGGTCCCGCGGTTGGCGCCGTAATACCAGCCCACAAAGCGGCCGATCTTATAAGCGTGCTCTACCGTCAGTCCAACGTTGGCCTCGCCGCGAAAGCCGTCGGTGCCAAAGTACTTCATATCTTACTTATCCTGTTCGAACGTTTGAGCGGTTGGCGTGGTGCGAACCTTAAGCTCTTTGTGCCTAGAGTCCTTCGAAGTCGTGACCGTGTACTCGACCTTTATGTCTTGTCCAAGAAGCATGTGGACGCCGCCCCATGCAACCTTCAGGCCATCGTGCGTCGCTTCGTTCATCTCGATAGAACCGGAGCCCGAAGTCTTAATGTCCGAAATGCTGCCTCCCGCGGGAGCATAGAGATAGAGCCTCAGCACCTCGTCATCAATATCCTCGCTAATGCCGTTATGGCCCCGGAAATAACCAGGCATCTCGGCCTTCTCCTGAGGGGTCATCGTGTTCTTGAGCGTGGTGGTCACTCGATACGTCGTCGAACCATCGGCATTTTCAACCGAAGAATCGATGGTGACTCGCTTATCAAGGAACCAATCCATCTTTGAATAGCTGTAGTTGTTCACAAAGACGCCCAAGATCGGAGCCTCAGACGCATCGTTTTGGAGAGCGCCGGAAATGCCAAGGGCCTTCGCGGCCTTTTCCTCGTCATCGTTTCTCGAATACATGAGGATGCGACCCTCGGAAGCACCCTTTTCGATGGCTCCAGCGATCTTAGTAATATCGCTGGAGCCCAGTTCGTCCACGATCTTGTTAAAAGCCGATCCGGCAACCGCCGCAAAAATGGCGTCCTGTTCCTCTACCGGGTAATTCCAATAAATATCGTGCAGCAGCACCTTTGCAGCGTTGCTTCCGTCGACGACGGTGCCGTCGGGAAGCTGCGTGCCACCTACAATGCCGAGCATATACTGCAAAAATACCGGATCGACTGCAAATACGCCGTCGATGTCATCTCCGACAATGGCCTTCTGCATATCGCTGGCAAGCTGAGCCGCACGCGGATAATCGGGCGTCATCGTAACATCGCCCATCGTGTATCCGAGCGTGTTGAATCCGGTCAGGCCCCATCCGGTCGTGAACAAGTTTGCCTCTTCATCGGTGATGGGAAGCGGGCTCAAGGGCTCTTTCATCATGTCGACTTTGACAAAATCGCCCAGTTCGAGCTTACCGTCAGTCACTGACATCACGCCGCGAGAACCCGGGAAACCGCCGCAGGCGCGGATCTCGACATTGCTCATCGCGAGCACAAGATAATGGCGCGTCTGGCCGTTGGCGCCGAGCATCTGGGGCAGAACGGGGGCGATCTTCTCTGCCGCATCGACTACACCGTCCAGGGTGGCAAAGCCGTCCTTTGCCTTATCGACCAGCTCGGTCACCTGGGCGATATGCGTATCGCCAATACCCTGCACCTTTTTGTTGGCGCCCTTGAACGCCTTCGAGCTATCGGAGAGCGAATCGGCGACCGCCTGCAGCGCGGACACGTTGATTGTCCCGTCCTGGAACAGCTTGCCGGGCGTTGCCTGAGCGAGATTATCGGCCATGGGGACCAGCGCGCCGCTCGAAACATCGGACAGAGCGTCGACCATGGTGCGGGCGGCGTTAATATCGCCGCCGTACACCGGAATGAACGAAGCCATCGTCCACACCGGACTCGAGGTCTCCTTCTTCATGCTGCTGCAGAGCTCGTCAATTTTTTTCGCATCGTCGGGCAGGGTCGAAAAATCGCCCGACGTGACCTTGTCCTTAAGGCCGCCGACGATCTCGACTGTTTCCTTTGCCTGGCTCTTCACGGTTTTTGCCGAGTTAAACAGCATGAAGCCACTCACGCCAAAAGCGACAAGAACCACCGCGACGATGACAGCAACAACGGCTGCAACGCGGCGCTTCTTGCGCTCGCCCTTGCGATGGCGATGGCGAACCAGGCCGTTCGAGGTCGGGCTCGTCGAGGAATCACCGCCGTAGTTCAAGCCAAAATCGTAATAATCTTCTTTAGAGCCCGAGCCCTTAAACTCGGCACCGTCGTCATTGAGACGGGCAAACGTGCCGGTTTCGGAAGCGCCCGTATAGATAGTGCCTAGGTTACCCGTAAGCCCTGCGTCTCCAGCAGAAGAAGCACTATTGGCGGGATTGGCAGAGTTGACGGGGCCGGCGTTGTGGGCGCGATGAGCGTTGTTAGCGGGGCCAGTGGAGCCGGCGACATTTGCACCGCCCGTTGGCGCCGGACGGACCCCGGCCGACGAAGCCGCAGAGCCCGCCCCGCCCGGAAATGCCTGCCTGCCTACGCGACCAGCCTGTTTTGCCTTTTGAGACTGTTCGTACAGAGCGGCAAACATCGCCGTTTCGCCCGGAGACGTACGGTTGCCAGCACCGTTTTGGCTGGATCCACTCGGTACGCCAGCGTTTCCAGTCCCATTTGAACGCGGCGGAACTGCAGGGCGCTCGCCGTCGCCGTTCTTAAAGTGGTTACCAGCCATAGAGGAGTCCTCACAATACTAAAAGTCAATAACGCTATTAGTTTATGACATATTTGACATCGTCAGTTAAACTCCAGATGCAGGCACCAATTCACGAAATTGTGGTGCAACACCGTGTCCGTCTGGGCAGCGGCGTGAGCTATACCGTCAGAAACATCATCACGATGATCATGACAAAGCCAATCAAGTCGGTCGGCAAAAATACCGTGCCCAGCATAACGGCGCTGGTGATGGTCGCCGAGACCGGCTCCACGGTTCCGATGAGGCTCGCACGCACCGAGCCGATGTCCTTAACGCCCTGCATATACAGCATGTAGGCAAAAAACGAGCCAATGACCACAAACACCGCGAGCGCCTCGATACCGGCAGCATCGAGCACCGGCATATGAGCCCACGGCTGCACGAAGACGCACGAGACCACGCCCGCTGCGAGCATGGCAGAGCCTGTAACGATGGGGCTGCCGTATTCGGGCAGAATCTTGGCGGGAATCACCGCCATACAGGCTGCGCTAACCGCACACATAAGGCCTGCGACCAGACCAAGCGGCGATATGCTCAAACTGGTCGGGTCGCCGCCGGTAGCGATTAAAAAGGTGCCACCGAGGGCCAGACCAATGCCGATCGTCTCGCGAGCGCGCGGCATGCGGCGATCGACCACGCAGGCGTAACCCATGATGATGACCAGCTGCAGGCACTGGAGCACCGTCGCGGTTCCGGCATTGGTCAGACGCACGGCCGAAAGATAGCAGAACTGGTTGAACAGCAGGCCAAAAGCGGTAAAAAGCAGCAGTTGCCTACGGTCGGCGGGCGTGGTCCAGAGCCTAACCAGACGCTCGCGATCGCGCGTGACCACCACGGCCATAAAGAGCAGGCCGGCAAGAATCTGGCGCACGCTCATGAGCCACAGCGTATCGACATGGTAGGTATCGAACAGAAAGCTCGCGCTGGTGCCCGAAAAACCCCAAAACGAACCGCCCGCCAGCGTGGCCAGAACGCCCGTAATCATCTTGCGCGACGACGCATCGTTGAGGCGGTCGCGCCATGCACGGCGGGTGCTGCGGCTGAGCTCGTCAGTTCCCTCGGGCACGACAAAATCGGACGCCGCCGTCATCGGTACCGAAGCCTTTTTGCGTGCACGCTGCGCTGTGCGCTCCTGCTCCATTCCACTCCCCCGAAATCAATTGGCAACAAAGCGCTCAAACTGTAGCACGAATATCGGCATGAAAAAGCAGATGATTCGGAACATCTATGGGCGTCCAAATTGCAGGGACAAAAGGCACCGAAGAGCTATGCCGAGCGGTTGGAATCGTCTAGGGCGCCGGGATCGGTTTCCACACTTTCCCCAGTATGCTCGCCGTCGCTCTGCTCCTTGGCGCTGTCCTGGTCTTCCTGCTCGCGGCGACGCTTTTCGCGAATCTGCTCCACGGCAGCACGCAGGGCGGCCTCGTCCTCGGCGCGTGACACCTCTTGTGTGGTCTTGACCATATGGCGAATCTCGAGCACCAGCAGCACGATCAGCGGCACCACGATAAGCGGGAAGAACAGCAGCGGGTTGGTGAGCAACGAGACCACCACGCCCAGCCCCGCCGAGACAAAGACCACGCGACCCACCACGTCGGCGGCGGGCACGGGCGCGGCGTCCTCAACCGGATTGGCGTCGCCCTTGGTGCGGTAGACCGGCGTGCCGTCGGCCGCGGCCTCCACGGTAACGATGCGATGCGTGTTGAGCGAACCCTCCAGCGCGTCATCGGACGAATGGAAGGTGATGATATCGCCCGCCTGGTAGACCTGGCTGTTGTCGGTATCGACGACGATAAACGAATGCACGGGAATCGCCGGCTCCATCGAGCCAGTCAGTGTACGCATAAAGCCGTAGCCCATGATGGTGGGAATCTCGCCGGCGGGCGTGAACACCGTGCGCAGCAACACCACAAAGGCGACCAGGATCACCACGGTCGCCAGCACGTTGATCACGCGGAGCACGTGCTTCATCACTTGTCGTCGTCCTTTGCGGAAGTCTCGGGGTCAGCAGCGACCTCGGCCTCGGTGACATCCGCCGCAGAAGCGCCATCCTCGTCAGGCGCAGCGGCCACGCCCTCGCCAGCCTCGCCGCGCAGGCGGGCCAGAAGATAGCGCGACAGGCTGTTGCCCTCGGCACGGC
>OHAY01001258.1_pt1 | contig 23975 bp, 20 predicted proteins | sample 1577191 | NCBI WGS metagenome assembly OHAY01 (sample SAMEA3541504, study PRJEB24748) | human gut metagenome | biome: human gut; feature: human-associated habitat; material: faeces | place: China | collected 2012 | reverse complement strand
CGTAGTCCATGACCGCTACATGATACTTTCCGCTGCCGCGGGCAACGATTTCTTTTGTCGTTACTTTTTTTATTACCTGCGTTTCCAGATCTTTCGCCAGCAGCGCCTGCACGTCCGCTTCCGGCATATCCGCCGGAACGATCACGCCTTTCATAACGCCCTGATTTCGGATTGCCCGCGTAATTGCCCGCGTATCTACATCGTAAAGACACGGTTTGTGATGCGTCCGAATAAAGGTAGCCAGCAATCCTTCATTCTGCCAGTTGCTTGGCATATCGCAAAGTTCGCTGACAATAAAGCCTTCCGCGTACGGCACAGCCGCCTGTTCGATGTCATGATATACGCCGTAATTTCCAATGAGCGGATACGTAAGCGTAATGATCTGTCCGCAGTAGGAAGGATCGGTAAATACTTCCTGGTATCCGGTCATGCCCGTGTTGAATACGACTTCTCCTACCGTCGCTTCCCGCGTTAAGAGTTTTCCTTCAAATACTTGTCCGTTAGACAGGATCAGCTTTCCTGCTATCATTTTAAAACCTCCCCGTCTTTCATCACAATTTCACCGTCTACAATCGTTAACACGGCTTTTCCTTTAAATTGAACGCCTTCAAACGGCGTTACTTTTCCTTTTGTATAGAACGTCCGGCTGTCTACCGTCCATTCTTTATCCAGGTCAATGACCGTAATATCCGCTTCTTTTCCTGCTGCCAGTACGCCGGCATCTACGCCGATCAGTTTCGCCGGATTGCAGGTATATGCAGCAATAATCGTATTTAGATCTACCGCGCCGGTATGATACACGTTCGTCAGCACGGCGCCAAGAGAGGTTTCAAATCCGCAGAATCCATTGGGAGCCAGGTTAAACTCGACGTCTTTTTCTTCATACGCATGCGGGGAATGGTCCGTAATAATGCAGTCGATCGTACCGTCTTTCAGCCCTTCGATCAGCGCCTGGCGATGATCTTCCGACCGAAGCGGCGGCGCTACTTTAAAAGCGGTATTATAAGTGCGCAAACATTCATCGGTAAGGCTCAAATGGTGAGCGGTTACTTCCGTAGTGACCGGAATTCCTTTTTTCTTGGCCTCCCGAATCATTTCCACTGTTTTTTTCGAACTGATATGCGCAATATGGATATGTCCGCCCGTCATTTCACTCATCAGGATATCCCGAGCTGTCGCAATATCTTCCGCTGCTGCCGGCCGGCCCGTAATTCCCAGCTCATGCGATACCCGGCCTTCATGCATATGCCCATCTTTTACCAAAGTAGGATCTTCGGCATGATCAATGACCATTTTTCCGAACATGCTTGCATATTCCAATGCTTTTCTTAAAAACGATGCGTTTTCAATGTAATGTCCATCATCCGAAAAGGCAACTGCACCGGCAAATGCCATATCGCCCATTTCCGCAAGCTGTTCGCCTTTTTGCCCCTTGGATACGGCGCCGATCACTTCTACCTTCGCAACGCCCGCTTCTTCCGCCCGTGCTTTCAATCCTTTTACCAAGATAGAGCTATCTACCACAGGAACAGTATTCGGCATCGTAGCGATACGGGTAATCCCGCCTGCCACAGCTGCCCGCGTACCATGTTCAATATCTTCTTTCGCTTCCTGGCCCGGCTCACGCAAATGCGTGTGAATATCGATGAGGCCCGGAGTTACGATTTTTCCAGACGCATCATATACTTCCGTTGTTTCATCGGCTGCAAGGTTCGTTCCTATCGCGGCTATTTTTCCGTTCTCTATCAAAATATCTGCTATTTCATCTTGTTGAAGTGCCGGATTGATGATCCGTCCATTCTTAACGAGTAATTTCAACATCATCGCCTCCTATGATGGTTAAATACAACACGGCCATACGCACGGAAATCCCATTTTTTACCTGTTCCTGGATTGCAGACTGTTCCCAGTATGCTACATCCGGAGAAATTTCCAAGCCCCGGTTCATCGGGCCGGGGTGCATGATCAGCACATCCGGTTTAGCCGCTTTCAGCACGTCTTTATTGATGCCAAAAATCCGTGCATATTCCCGTTCTGTCGGGAAAAATCCAACGCCCATCCGTTCCTTTTGGATCCGGAGCACATTGACTACGTCCGCGTCTTTGATCGCTTCCCGCACATTATAATGCAGTTTTACGCCCATAGCTTCCATTTCCGGCTGCAGCAATGTCCGCGGGCCGGCCAAATGTACTTCTGCGCCCATCGTCGTAAGACCGTAAATATCCGAACGAGCCACCCGGCTGTGCGTAATGTCGCCTACAATGACTACTTTAAGTCCGTCGAGCCGTCCTTTCCGCTCTTTGATTGTATACATGTCCAGCAATCCCTGCGTCGGATGTTCATGAGCTCCGTCGCCAGCATTAATGATGACCGGAGAAACGGCTTTCGTCGCATATAAAGGCGATCCTTCTTCTCTGTGGCGCATGACGATGGCGTCTACCCCCATAGCCGTCATGGTCAGCAGCGTATCCCGCCAGCTTTCCCCTTTCGTCATGGAGCTGCCGCTTTGACTGATATTGATCACGTCCGCTCCCAGATATTTTCCTGCCAGTTCAAAGGAGCTTCTTGTTCTCGTGCTCGCTTCCATAAACAGATTTACTACAGATTTCCCGCGAAGAAGCGGTATTTTCTTATCCTCACTGTTTACTACAGCTTTCATTTTCTCAGCAACGCGAAGGATCATTTCTATTTTTTCCTTCGGCAGTCCCTGAAGCCCTAACAAGCTCTCGCCTTTCATACTGATTCCCGACATCTGCCTTCCTCCTTTTTTATAACAAAAAAAGCCTCTACCTGTCAGTAGAGGCTAAATTATCGCAAATAGACACAAAAATTGCGTGAATCCCTTGATAGCCTCTCTGGACTAACTTAAAAGGTATAAGATTGATCGTACATGGTGCTGTCAGTCTCTCGTACTGTCTTAAGCACTTCTTTATTATACTACAGGTTACCTAATAAGTGTCAAGATTTTTAACTATATCGTAATTTTTCGCCCTAATTGCGCCATGAGTTCCTTATTTACTTGTCTTGGCAACCCGTCCTGTGCCCAAGCGGCTGCCGTTTTCGCCGCCTTTTGCCTTTGCCGATTCTTTATCCAAAAATAAAAAGAGAAAGCTGTCGCTTTCTCTTTTTATTTTTCCTGATTCAATTCCGGATGCAGCCGTTCCGTCCATTTCCACCGGTTGTGCAGCCAAAACCAATCTTCCGGATACTTCCGAATCCGGGCTTCTAAAATTGAGTTAAGCTCCGTCGTCGTATCCACAAGATCCTGATTTTTATCGCCGGTTTCTTTCGGCCATACCGGCGGAAGAACATCTACGACATGATGATACGGCCGATCCGAATGAATAAATATCGGGACGATGCAGGTTTTCTTCATCTTCGCCAGCACGACCGGCCCCGTTGCCGTCAGCGTTGGCCGTCCAAAAAAGTCAGCGATCACACCGTTCTTTCCCGGGTCCTGGTCCATGAGCAAACCGATGCCGTATCCTTTTCCCAAATACCGGATCATATCCCGTACTCCGGTCTTGTAGGTAACATGCTGATGAAGCCGCGCCCGGTATTCGTTAATAAATTTATCGGCGCCGCCGTCATTTTGCTGCTGCGCCACGGAAATAAGCGGATAGCCAAACGTAGCCAATACGCCGCCGAGAAGTTCCCAGTTCCCGCCATGCGTCGCCGCTAAAATACAGCCGTGCCCTTTTTCAAACACGTCGTCTAAGATTTCCCGGTTGCGAAATTCTATTTTTTCTTCCAATATCGCTTTCGTATATATAGGATACCGAAGGACCTCTGCGATCATAGGACCAAAGCGCACTGCGCTCGCCTTGGCAATACGCTGCGCTTCTTTTCGGTCGTCCGTAATCCGGCACTGCAGGATCTGGCGGACAGCCAGTTCTTTTCTTTTTGCCGGCACTAATGCCCAGAAAAACTCCCCCAGCCCCTGCCCAAATCCATGCGCCGCAGCCTTTGGTATGTGACAGAGCAAAAAGCTCAGTATTTTCATAAAGTAATACATTGCAGCCACCTTCTTATTTTACAAATGTAGCTCCTATATATGTCCGGTCATAAAAATGGCCAACTGTCAGTTTCGCGCCGCCCGCAATCGCAAGGCGGGCACCGTAATTCCAGTCTTCCGCGTCATATTCCACAACTAACGTAGTCGCCGGAAATAAATCGTCTCCGCCGGGAATCAGCGATACCGTCTTTTCTACAGAACCAAAAACGCCGTCGTAGATGCCGTTTCCATACCCAAGCGTACATTTAAATCCAAAAGGCAGGTTTTTAGTCGCCGCCAGATATACCGTGGTATCCCGCTCATCGCCGATATCCAGGACCCCGGCAGCTACCGCCGGAATCACGGCGCCTTCCCGCAAGAGGGAAAATTTTCCGCTTATGAACGTCTTATCATCTTCTGCCCACAAATGCGCTGCCGATACTTCTACATGAGGCGCTACGCCAAAAGCTACCGCTCCCATTTTATGGTCGCTGTCATCGCTTTGCCAATATCCCAGTGAAATGGAGCCGACCGGCAGCGTTTCCCCGGTAGGCGTCGTCAGCGATCCAGTCGCACCTAAAAAGGACGGCTGCATCGAGCTGGCATAGGAAGCGGAACTAACCGCAGCCGCAGCGGCAATCCCTATACAAAGAGCGCTAAGTTTTTTTCTCATATATTATTTCTCCTGTGCTTCTAATTCTTTTACGCGTTTTTCCAACGCTTTCAACTTCTTATACATTTCCGGCAGCTTGCCCGCAGTCGCTTCCATGCGAAGCCATTCGCTGTGCGGACGTACCGGGAATCCCGCATAGGTTCCCGCTTCTTTGATACTGCCTGTAATACCGGTTTTTCCAGCGCAGATCACGTTATCCGCGATCGTGATATGGCCGGTGCATCCCGTCTGACCTGCCAGGATAACGCGATTGCCGATTTTGGTGCTTCCGGCAATCCCTACCTGAGCGATCAGGAAGCAGTCTTCGCCCACTTCCACATTATGTCCCAAATGAACTAAATTATCGATCTTCGTTCCCCGTTTCACAACCGTGCTGCCCATCGTGCCATTATCGATTGCACTGGCAGCCCCTACTTCCACGTCATCGCCGATTACGACATTGCCGATCTGGGATATCCGTTCGTGGCGGCCGTCTTTTTGCGTAGCAAATCCAAAGCCTTCTCCGCCGATAACGGCATGGGCCCGCGCTACAAATCGTTTGCCAATCACACAATTTTCATGTACGACTGCTCCGGGGAATAAAGTGGCTTCTTCGCCGATTTTTGCATTGTCGCCAATAAATACATAGGGATAGATCACCGTTCCGTCGCCGATTTCAACGTTATCTCCGATGACCGCATAGGGCATGATAGATACACGACTTCCCAATTTCACATTATTTCCAAGGACGGCGGTTTCATGCACCCCTTCCTTCACATGGTGTCTTGGGTGGAACACAAGCAGCAGTTTTGCAAAAACGGCCCGAGGATTGTCTACGACAATGAGCGTATTATCTCCCCGCTGTGCAATTTCCTTGTCCACAACCACAGCGCCGGCATGAACTTGCGGCAAATACTCGATATACGGTTCTACAGCAAACGTAACCTGATCCGCTCCGGCTGTCTCCAGGCCGCATACGTCAGTAATCACCCGCGTTTCGTCGCCAATGACCGTCCCTCCTACCAGTTCTGCTAATTCCTTTACTGTCTTTTGTATCATCGTAAGCCCTCCAGTTATATTATTGCTTCATTTTTGCCAACACGTCGTCGGTCACATCGACGCCGCCCTGATGCACGGCATTTTTAATCACAATAATACCCAAGTCTTTTTCTTTTGCTACAGAAGCCATCTGCGCTTCCATATAGGACATGAACTGCTTTTGCTGCACTTCAGCAAACAGCTGCATTTCCCGCTGTGCGTCCTGCTGCTTTTTCATAAATTCTTCATCTGATAAAGACGCCTTTTCGCCTTCCAGCCGCGTGCTGATTTCCTGGCGTTTCTTTTCCAGATCCTGCTGCATAGTCTGTGCTTTCGGGCTTTCTTTTGTAATTTTCTGCATATCTACATAGCCCATGGTTTCATTGCCGCCGCAGCCGGCGATCATACCGGCAAACAGCAACGATACACCAAGAGCCGTCCATTTCTTTATCATTGTATTCATCAGGTCCTCCTGTTATTTGCGATAGGCTGCGATAACGTCGTCCGTCACGTCCATTGCGCTGACATTGACTTCATACTGAGAAAATATCATTTCCAACTGCTTTTCCTGCGCTACGGCTTCTGCCTTCCGGCGAATATCCGCTAAGATCAAATCATATACCAAATCCGCTTCCTGTTTTTTCTTTTCCAGCTTCTCTTTCCATTCTTGATTCCATGCCGCCGGATCCGGCAGATTTTCTTCTTCCTTTACCTGCTTTTCCAGCAGCTTCATCTTATCGTCCCGTTCTGCCGCCAATTCTTTTATCACCGACTCCCGATAAGCGGCCAGTTCTTTTTCCGCCGCTTCTTTATGCGGCAGCATTTCCTGAGACACTTCGCCCACCAGTTCATTGCCTATCGCTAAATAATCTACTTTTCGATTTTTCATCGCCTCTGTCAGCTCCGCTTCCAACTCTGCCCGTTCTGCTCTTCGCAAATGAGCGTTTCTGAGCTTTAACTGCATATTGACGATTTTCAGGCTGCTTTCATCTATCGCCTGATCAAAACGCTGCTCCAATTTATGCTGCTCCACTAAGGACATATACACGTCCTGGAGTTTGCGGTTCAGCTCATTTTCCTTCATCTGCATCCGCGCTTCCAGTTCCTGGTTGAGCTCCTGGGTAATCCCTTTCTGCTCGTCCAGCTCCTGCAGACGCAGATTTTCCATCGCCGCTTTTTTAGATAACAACATCTGTTCCGCCCGATACGACGCCGTCATTACGTCATATTCTTTTTTCAAGCGGTAATATTCACTGTACCGCGGATGGCTTTCCACCGCTTTTTCTATTTGGACAACGCCATATACGGCCGCCGGCTTTTCTTCATGCCGATCCAAAAATCCGCAGCCGCCGGCAGCCATTGCGGCAGCCAGCAGACCGACTGTTATCCATCGTTTCGGGGAACGTATCATACGCCGCTCCTTTATTAATTAGAGGACAGTTTCTTCGATACATCCTCGGTAATATCTACACCGCCGTAAAGAACTGCGCGTTTATCCACTACCAGCGTCAAGCCGCGGCCATCTGCTACGCTTTTTACCGCTGCATCGACTTTATCACTCAATCCTTTTTGAATCTCTTCGCGTTTCGTCATAAGCTGCTGCTGCATTTCTCCAAAAAGCTTCGATTTTTCTTCTTCGCTCATATTTGCTGATTTTTCATTAAACTCTTTCTGAGATGCATCAGAGGCTTCCTGAATTTTCTGCTGTGCTTCTAAGATATCTTTGCTGTCCGGTTTATATACCGCGCTCATATCCACTACGCCGATCGTGCTGGACGGAGCCGCATTGACCGGATTGCCCATCTGCATCATAGAAATGCCGGCGACACCTAAAATAAAAATCGCCGCCACGCCTAACGAAATAATTTTTACATTTTTTTTATTGCCTAATGTGCGCATCATATTGCATCAATCTCCTTTACACGTATGAAACAAGGACAGGAAAGCTGCTCATAAAGAGCAGCTGTATCCTTTCCTCTCTATATTAGAATTTACCGCCAAAGCTAAAGTGGAATTTACCGCCTTCCGTACCTACCGCATAATCCAGGCGTACCGGCCCGATCGGCGTAGTTATGCGAAGTCCCGCACCGACGGAAGCCTGCAGACTCTTATCTTCCTGATACCACGGCACATTGTCCGTTCCGCCCCAGGTGCTGCCAACGTCCGTAAAGAGTGCGCCCTGTACTTTATTCATAACAGGGAAGCGGTATTCCAGCGTTGCCGCATACATTTTATCGCCGCGGAACTGGTCGTCTTCATACCCGCGCAGATTGTTCGGTCCGCCCAACAGGAAGAGATCATTGTACGGCAAATCGCCAGACGCGATGCCGGCCATCAAGCGCAGCGCCAATACATGGGAATGCCCCACTTTTTTATACAGCCGGTTTTCGATCGTATATTTGAAATAGTCGAAATCACCGCCCAAACCGTTGCCGGCCCACTGCAGAGTATGGCTGAATCGATGTCCTCTGGACGGATCGAATACATTGTCCCGATTATCAAATACGCGGGACCAGGTCAAGCTGTTCGTGCGGCCGAAGTTTTTATCCATATATTCAGGGTAGTCGTTGTAATTCAGCCCGCTTACATACCCGTCATACACGGTATCTTTACTTTCCCAAGTGAAATAGTTCGTCGTATATTCACTCGTTACCCGGCCCAGCGTCAGGCTGTACCCTTTTACTGTCCGGTCATACGTAGATATCGTGCTGCCGTTGGAATCGTAATCATCGTATTCATATTTCCGGTCGAAGAGGCTGAAGCCTAATGACGTTCCCTTATCATCGAGCCATGGCCGTGTATAAGAGAACACATAGTTTTTATTGGAATCCGAATTGCCGCCGAATTCCCAGTGAATATTGACTTTATCCCCAGTACCGCGGAAGTTCGTTTCCCCAAGCTCTACGATCCCGATCATGCCGTCCGATTCTGAATAGCCGGCGCCGACAGTAATCGTGCCTGTTTTTTGTTCAATTACGTCAATTTCAATATTAATCTTGTCCTGGTCGGAGCCCGGAGCCAGTTTAATATTGACGTCTTCAAAATATCCGGTGTTGTATACGCGTTCCACACTGCGGCGGGCGGTATTTTTATTAAATACATCGCCTTCTTTCACACGCAGTTCCCGGCGGATAACCCGGTCTTTTGTTTTCGTATTGCCTTTTATCTCGATATTTTCAATATGTCCTTCGATAATTTTGATTTTAAGCTCGCCGTCCGGCAGGAGATTGACGTCCTGAATGCGGGCCAGCATGTATCCTTCCTGGTTATACAGATCGTTTACCTTAGCGATCCGTTCGCTGAGCATCGCCATATTAAGAACCATATTCGGCTCGATACCCAGATACTTCCGAAGCTGTGCATCGTCAAAGAGCGTATTGCCTTCGATCGTTACCTTGTGCACCACAGGATTTACTTTTGCCGCATACGTCAGGGCAATCCCTTCCGGTGTTTCTGTAATCTGCGGTGTAATTTCAGAATAGATGCCCAAGCTGCCTACTACATTGATATCATGCTTGACATAGTCCACATTGAATGCGTCCCCTTTACGGAGCGCCAGCAGCGGCCCAACTTCATTTTCAATGTTCGGCTCCGGCATCGGAACGATATGTATTCCTGACACGGTTCTTCCCGTATATGGAGCCAGTTCCTCTTCAGATACCGCTGCCGCAAACGGCAGATCCCCGGAAGACACCGGCTTGGAAATCACCACTTTAGGTTCCCCTTCTTTTGCTTCTATCGAAGTTACGTCTGCAAACTGCATCATTTCCGGCGTAATAACAATCCGTCCGGGAGTTTGTTTCTGCGCATTTTCTTTATCTGCCGCCAGCACGCCGCCGGTTGCCGTCATCGCGGTCAATACAGCAAAGGTGAGCGCATATCTGGATAGGTTTCTTGTTCTCATACATCCTCCTGTTATGATAGTATCTATTTTCACTTCCATTTGTGCTTTACCCTACACATTTTTTGATTATAACACATATTTCTTTTTTTAGCTTCTTTTTTATATATTTTATCACCAAAAAGTGTATGTATATTCTGCACCGATATAATAATTCCCTTCGCTGTTCTTCCATGCATTGATAACGGAGGAATTATTCAGATTGTATCTAAACCCATAGCTGTTCTGATCATTGTTTACTCCAAAGCCTGCGGCTATGAGAAGATCTGGAAAAATATATTTCCCCATTTCGATGTTATAGTAGTTTTCATTCGCTACGGTCGTCTTTTCATATGGGTCCAGCGAACCTGTACTTACATTCAAATAGTCCAGTCCCAAATATTTCCCCGCCAGCGCTTCGATGCCGCCGGCAAAGGTCATTTCCAGTCCTGCGGAAATCAATCCGGCTACGTCTTCACTGTCTACGCTGCTGTCTTGCTTGCCTGTCGTCTGCAGCGTCAGCAGCGATACGATTTGCTGCTCTGACAGAGGCGGCGTGGAAACAAGCTTCAAATCCATATGGTCTACAGGCCCTTTAACGGTCATCTGTATTTTATACGGATTTTTTCTGGCCTCTGCCGCTACATCCAGAGACGGAAGGAACGAGCCGATTTGATTGAAGTTTGCATCGCCGGACGTAATTTGGAATTTCGTATTCAAATAGCGGAGCGATCCCTTTTGTACAGTGAATTTTCCGGAAGGCACCGGATAAGAACTGGTGCCGCGGAACTGCGCTGCCCCGCCGATCGTTACGTCGTATAGCAGCGGGTTATACAGCCGGACATTCTTGTTAGCCCGCACCGTCACATCAAGCCCTAATTGGCTGTCGCTTTCGCCCATTTCAAAGGAGGCCGGAATAGAAATCATCGCATCCTGCAGGTCCAGGGTGCCCGTAAGTCTTGGATTTCTGCGCCCCGGCTCTATCGTAAATTCCCCGGTCATACTGCCGTGGTAATACGGATGGGTCAGTTCCAGATCGTTAAACCGCACGCTGCCGCTGTATGAGGTAACGTCCAGTCCATTCCATGCCACCGTGCCATCGCCGTGGAACGAGCCTTTTCCGATATTGCCGTCCGTCAAGAAGGTAAATTCTTTTCCCTTGCCTTCAATCTCTCCCTGCAAATCGATAGGAATCTCGGTATCTGCAATCCAAATCCGGCCATTTTCTACAGAAACTTTCCCTTGAATAACAGGATCATTAAATGTGCCGGACAGCGCCAATTCCCCTTTCATCGGTCCGCTGGCGCTAGTAACCCAGCTGGTCAGCATCGGCAGCGCTTCCAAATTGGCTTTATCAAAGTTAAGCCGCAGATCCATCGTTTCATTTCGGTAATTCTTTTCCCGGTTCCAGAATACGGCCAGAGGGATTTTTCCATAAGCAGTCAGTTGATACGGCTCTTTAGCGATTACAAACTCTTTTAGCTGTATCGTTCGATTTTCCATTGTACCGTCTGCTTTTAACTGATCGAAATGAACGCCATTGTACGAAGCATTCTCTACGTTAGCATTCCATACGACATTCGGATTGTTAGACGGGCCTTTAGCCGTCACATCAAAATCAATCGCTCCCGTAATATTTTCATTCGTTCCTGCCAACGCGTTCAATACGTTCGTATCTAAGTTTTTCGCTTGGGCATGAATATCCATCTCCCCATACAAGTCCAGCATTCCCTGTACACGCAGATAGCCTTCGCCCAAATTTAGATTCAAATCCTTTATGGTAAATTTATGATTTTCCATGCCCATGTCTATGACAGACGGCCGAATCGGCACGCTGCCCAATATGCCGTCTGTAATATCCCCGTGAACATAAAAAGCCGGGTTTTCCAATGTGCCGCCAATATCGAGGGTGCCTTCAATTTTCCCCTGCAGCGCCTGCAAGTCCGGTATCGCCAGCAGCAGGAGCTGACGCAGGTCTCCATTGGTAATCTTTCCGTTGCCAAACAGCTGATTGGTATTCATATTCAAGCCGCCGTGAAAGAAGTACGTGCCTCCGCCCTGCAAAAAGTTTACATTGGTAAAGTTCAGTATATTGTCAATAAAATGTACTTCTCCGCTGACATCGGATATCGTAGAACCGTTGATGTTCAGCATTTCTCCATGGAGATTGCCTTCAAACCGCGGCGCGTCGGGCGTACCGGTGATCGTGCCGCTGAGCTGGATCTTTCCATTTCCATTGACCGGCAGACTGCGGCTCAGCCGTTTTAAATCCAAATCCGGCGAGGTAACAGAAATATTCAAGTGATCGCCAGCCGTACCGGAAGCCAGTATCGTCGAATCCATTGCATGCGCCCTTAGATCCTCTATTGTCAGTACATTATCCGTGTATTCATATCGAATAAAGATATTGTCATATAAATAGGATCCGGCACTGCCTTCCCACAATCCAGCCCGTCCGGTCACTGCCGGCCGGGAAATCGTTCCGCCAATATGGACATGGTTATTGAACCACCCCGTAAACGGAATATCCCCATAGCCTGCGGCAGCAATAAATTTTTCAATTCTGCCTTTTTGGCTGTCTACCGTCAGATCCAGGTTTCTCTCGCCGCCAAGCTGTACGGACCCTTGTATCGTATGCTGCTCATCACGGAATTTCCAGCAAAGATCCTCTGCATACAGAGTGCCCGCTTCCCAGCGAATTCCGCCGTAAATTTCATCAAACGGAATGTCTTTTATCTTTCCGTCTGCAGCCGAAATACGAATATCGCCGGTATAGGAATCTGCGCCATGAACCTGTGCAGTAAAGGCCAGATCACCGCTCATTTCCGTCTGTGCGGCGGAAGAAAAAGCTGCCAGCGGAATATGGCTTCCCGCCAGCCGCAGCGAGGTTCCTTCCGATCCAATTTTACCGTATCCGCTGATCCCGCCATTGCCTATGACCAGACGCAGCCAAGGAATCTCGATTTCTCCCTGATTCCATTCCGCCTGAAGTTCACCTTCGTCCGCCTGGATTCCGTTATACATCAGCTGGGTTCCGCCCAGAAAAGCCCGAGCCTGTTCTATCGTATCCGCTGTTCCTGCAGCGGATGCTGAGCCCGATAGAATCCCCTGCATGCCGGCAGTATACGCTGCAGGCAGCTGGCTTATGTCGATCTGTTCCGCTAGGACATGCGCCTGCCATTTTCCGGTTCCCATATCATAACTGCCATTTCCAGCAATGGAACCTCCGCCGATTTTGGCCTGAGCAGCGGTAATCTGCACCATCTCATTTTCAAAGAAAACGTCTGCCTCTAGGTCTTCCGCCTCATACCCGGCATATTGGAGCTTCTTCGCTTCTGCCCGTCCAAACAATTTAGGGTGATTCAGCGTACCTTCTACAGAAAGAGAAACCGCAGCAGCTCCCTTTGCCTCTTGTTCCGGCAAAACGGCTTCTATCTGAAGTGCCGGAGCCTCTGCTATGAATTGCAGTTCGGGATCATCGGCAAAAGAAACGGTTCCGTTGACCAGTATCGTTTGACCATTGATCTGCATCTTTCCGCCGGATACCGCCGCCCCCTGTTCGTCCCAGGTAATGGCTGCTTCCCCTTGTTCCATTCGATACGTTTCATACTGCCCGCTTACTCCGGCAGCCTTTCCTTTTCCGGAAAATGCAAAGACGCCGTCTTTTTGCCGGATATGCATACGGATATCTTCTCCATGTCCTGCTTCCAAGGCTAAAGACGAGGTATCAATAAACCGCTTTGCATAAGTCAAGTCTATCCAGTCCGCCTGAATAGAGGCTGAATAGTTTTCCGCTGACTGATAATCCCCGCTTACAGCAAGAGCATGCCCATCCAGCTGTGCTTTGATATCTGCATGGATATCAGGATATTGGTACAGATCTACCGCACCGTTTATCTCCCGGACGTCTGCCGTGCGTCCTTCCCGAAGTGCCAGCAGTGCCCGGCCATCTTCAATGAGGATCCGGCCTCTAAGATCCATAGAAGTATCCGTTTCATTCTTTTTTATCAAATCCGCAATATCCCAACTGCCATTGGCCCGTTCTTTTACATATACTACCGGTTCCTGCACCGTAATTTTTTGTATCGCTTTTAGCGGACTTCCCGTTAAAAGCGCTTCCATACTGTCCAGCGCACCAATAGATACACGGACTGCTTTTCCTTCCACTACTGTCTTGCCCGCCATATCGCGTATCAGCGGATTTTCCAGCCAGATGTCTCCGTTCCAACCTATCTGTATGGAGGAGAATACAGCCGTGCCGTTTATTTTCATATTGATTTGTTCTTCTATCATACCCGGTACGGTCTGCTGTATGACCGGAGAGACTGTCAGTCCCAGTCCTGCCACGGCAGCGGCCGCTATACCGGCTTTTATTACCGTTGCTTTTTTCATGAAAACTCCTCTCCTGGCTAGAAAAAAAGGGAGCCTTTTCCTAATAAGAAAATTCTCCCTTTATTATATACGAAAAATCCTATTTTAGCAGTATATATTATTCATCCTGCTTTATTTTTTTGCATTTTTCACAGCATTTATCATATTATCCTGCACGTTGACACCCATTGCTTTCTCCAGCGTTGCCAATCCTACATTATAATCATACAGCGCCTGGATATAATTGGTCCGCGCCTGATTCAGTGCCAGCTGAGCGTCCAATACGTCCAAGTTGATGCCCACTCCAGCCCGATACCGTACCGTTGCAATTTTAAAGCTTTCTTCCGCCTGCGCTACAGCTGCCTGCGTTGCCCGCACTTTTTCCGCTGCACTGCTGATGTTCAGATACGCTTGCTTTACTTCAAGCTGAACTGATTCTCGCTGCTGTGCGGCCTGTTCTTCTGCAATGCGGACGCCTTCTCTCGCACTGCCTACTTTATTCTGCGTAGCTCCGCCATCCCAAAGATTGAAACTGATCGTGCCATATACGCCCCAATCATCGCTGTATCCTTTATTCCAGTGCTGAGAACCCCAGTCGTTGCTGGCGCCGACGGAAATCTTCGGCATCGTTCCCGCTGCGGCAATCCCCACTTGCTCTTTAGCCTGTTTTACTGCCAAATCCGCCTGCAGCACTTCCGGCCGATTTGCCATCGCATAGTCCCAGGCTTCCTGCAGGGTGATCGTAAACGCGTCGAACGGCATTTGTGTATCGATCAATTTCAGTTTTGTCTGAAGCGGCAGGCCTAAAATCTGGTTGAGGCTCGCTTCTGAAACGGCCACCGTATTCGATGCGGAGATTTCCGATGCTTTGGCATCTGCCAAGGATACTTGCGACGTCAATACGTCCAGTTTAGCTACAATACCGACATTGTACTGCGCCTGAACGTTATCCACATGCCCCTGCAGATTGGATACGGATTCTTTGGCTACATCATGCAGATTATATGATTCAAGAAGCGTGTAGTATCCGTTTACGGCATTGAATTTTGCTACTTCTTCCGCGCTCAGTACTCCTTGCTTCGCACTTTCTCTGGCATACCGAGCTACATCAATCTGTCCTTCTACAGCACCGCCGGTATATAACGGCAGACTGACGCCGGCAGTCTGTGTATATCGATTGTCAATGCTGTCGCGGCTTTGCAGCGTTCCGGAAGTCGTCGAAGACGAACTGCCGCGGTTTGCGGTAAATCCGTAATTAATCGTCGGCATTTTGCCCGCGCTGGCTTCGCCTACTGCCCATTCCGCCTGTTTCAGCGCGCCTCTGGCAATCTTAATATCCCGGTTGTAATCCAGCGCCATCTGTACAGCTTTGTCCAGTGTCAATTCTACTTCCTGCGTATCTGCTACATTTGCTACCAACGGAGCGGTTACGGCCTGCGGCATGTCTTCTGCCGCCATTGCCTGTACCGCAATCCCCATTGTCAATACCGCTAATGCGGCCCGTTTTGCTATCTTATGATCCATTCTTTTTCCCTCCACTTATTGCTGTCTTAAAATGTATGATTCAAGCCGACATAGTCGCCGCCGTATTCTGAAGATTTAGGCCGTATGACCTGCCCTACCAGAAAAATATCCGGCATTACTTTGATTTGGCTTTTGATTTTATATTGCCAGTCATTCGGATCATATGCTTCTACAGAAAATATAAAATCCTCATGAACCTTATAATCGATTCCTGCTCCCAGCTCTCCCTGCATCAGGCCGATTCGTCCGCCGAGATTTCCCGCTTCTTTGCCATACTGCAGATCTAAACTGCTGCCATTGCCCAGATTGCTTACCCCGATCAAGCCGTACTGACTGCCGGAGCCGAGCTTCATATTTATATTTGCTCCATATTCATTTTTAGTTCCATTATACAACAGTTCCGCATTGCCATGAAAGTCCAGACTGCCGTTCATAAAGCCATTTACCCGAGAAGAAATTTCCGCCGTATTATGGAGCGTCTCCTTTAAGTCTCTCTGACTCTGCGGATCGGTAACGACGCCTTCCAGCGACTGCGCCATGTTCTGAATCCGCGCTGTCGTCTGTTCCATATTGGCCAGCATCGACCGAATGTTCGCCGAACTTGCCCCATCTCCGTCGATTCGCTGCAGGGACGCATTCATCTGCTCCGTCAGCCTATCCATATTTCTTGTGATCCGCGCCATGTTCTGAATCATTTCTTTCATTGCCAGCTGCGTCTGTTTATCGCCAGCTACTTTATTCATAGAGTCAACCAGCTCTGTTACTTTTCTCATCAATTCATTCGCATTTTCTATCGTTTCGTCCATGCTGTTTTTACCATTGCCAATCAGCATCTCACCCGGTCGGACAAGTTCATGCTTATTCATGCCCGGCATGATCTGCACTACTTTTTCCCCTACCAGGCCGTCCGTAGTAATGAGAACGGAGGCATCCCGTGATATTTCAGTGCCTTCCCGTATCCCCAGCGTCACCCGAACTCCGTCCGCCGTAGCTTCGACTCCTTCGACTTTACCGACATTTACCCCCGCATACCGGACGGTATTGCCGGAGGTCAATCCATTTACCTGATCAAATTTTACATACACAGGAAATGTTTTATCGCCAAAAATCGAAAGTGAACTCAGCTCTATCGCGATATAGGCAAACATAACAAGTCCCAGCAGTGTTACCGCCCCGACTTTTGCTTCTAATGTCCATTTCATTCTAATTCCTCCTGCCGTAATCCCGTCCTGTCTGCCGGCCTCCCCTGATAAATTTCTGTACAATTTCATTATCAAAATCCCGTATTTCTTCCGGTGTACCGACTGCCAATATCTTCCCTTCATGCAGCATCGCAATACGATCCGCTACAAAAAAAGCCGATTCCATGTCATGCGTAACGACTACGGAAGTGCAATGCAGATGCCGCTGCGTATTGACGATCAACCGGCTGATCGTATTGGCTCGGATAGGATCCAGGCCTGCTGTCGGTTCATCATAGAGCATGACCGCAGGGTTCAGCGCCATTGCCCTGGCTAAACTCACCCGTTTTTTCATCCCGCCGGACAAGTCGTTGGGCATCATCGCTTCGATGCCGCGCAGTCCGACCAACGCCAAATTTCTTTTTACGATCCGCTGGATCTCTTCTTCGCTCTCTTCTGTATGCTGCCGCAGTCCAAAGGCCACGTTTTCACCTACAGTCATGGAGTCAAATAACGCGGAATATTGGAATACCATCCCCATATGACGCCGCACTTTATTCAATTCATCTTCATCCATATCCGTTATATCCGTATCCTGAACGATGACTCGCCCTTCCTGCGGGCGGATCAGCCCAATCAATAGACGGAGAATCGTACTCTTCCCCGAGCCGCTGGCTCCCATAATGACAAGCGTTTCTCCCTCTTTTAATCGCAGCGTCACGTCATCAAGCACTTTTTTATCTCCAAACGCTATGGATACATGTTCCAATCCGGTCATATTCGCTCCCTGCTCTTAATATAATACTAGCGATAAAAAGTAATTACAAATAAAAATTAAAATGATCGAGGATACAACGGACTGTGTCGTCGCCTTGCCTACGCCCTCAGCACCGCTTTTGGCCGCCATCCCTTCATAACAGCCCACTAGCGCCACGATGCCGCCAAAAAACATGGCTTTGATCAAACCATATCCTACGTCGCTGGCTGCCGTAAACACTTCTATCGAATTCATATACGTAAACGAGCTCAAATCATGAAAACTAGTCGCAACAAAATATCCGCCGCCTACGCCGATCACAAATCCATAAACCGTCAATACGGGCAGCATGATCAGGCAAGCCACAAATCGGGGCACAACCAAATAGGCAATCGGATTCGTTGCCATACACCGCAGCGCGTCGATTTGTTCCGTTACCTTCATGGTTCCCAGCTCCGCTGTCATCGCAGCGCCTATCCGGCCGGCCATTACCACTCCCGTCAGCACCGGCCCCAGTTCACGCCCCATCGCGATCGCCATAATACCGCCTAACGTGGACTGCGCCCCATACCGGAGCAAGATATCTATAATCTGCAGCGTCATAACCATACCTGCAAATAATAAGGTAAGGCTGACAATCGGCAGAGAGTCTACGCCTAAATGCGACATCTGTTTTATACATAACTTTATATTCAATTTCGGCAGCTGCCGGAGCGTCTGCAACAGCAGTATGACCAGTACGCCGACCCGTTCAAAAATGTGAAGTACCCATCGGCCGATCCATTCTAAAATTTGCTGCACGGCCCTATCTCCTTTCTGCTGCATAGATATGAAAACTCTTTTCTCATTTTTAGTTTTCTATAACTAGAATCATAACATAAAAAGAAAGATTTGCAAAATATTTTAGTCTAATTTTATTAATATTCTTTCTTCTTCCCCAATTATCCTGCACATGCCGGGAGAAATCGTATTATCTTCTTTCCACAAAATCCGATTTCCATACCGCAGGCAAAACCGTTTTACCGTTCCATTTTTTCTTCCTCGTATCTTGGAAGTATCTTGGCGGTGATAAAAAATCGTAACATGCTCTCCTGACGGCTTCATAGCATCAAGCGCCGCCGCTAATTTTGTCCGGTACCGCCAGCTGTCTGCCAATTCGCCAAATGCCGGATGATACGCTCCGCCAATAACACTGGTTCCCTGATCCAATTCTTCCGTCGCCTGCAAACCAGTGCGAACCGAACGTATGCCATATGCAGCCAGTTCTTCCTTTGCCCATGCAGCCATCGGCACGGCCTGCGCTACCGTCAGCGGCGTATATTTTTTTTCTCGATATAAGATTTCCAATTCTGTATCTTCTATCAGCACCACCGGGTAGATACGTACAAAATCAGGCTGCAGCGCGGCAATTTCCCGAATAGTATACCGAAAACTTTCTTCCGTCTCGCCTGGAAGGCCCGGCATAAATTGCAGGCCCACGGAAAAAGGAAATTCTTTTAATACGGAAACAGCCCGCCGGACATCTTCGGCAGTATGCCCTCGCTTTGCCATGCGCAGTACTGCATCGTCCATCGATTGGACGCCTAATTCCACAATCGTCACTCCGTAAGACGCCAATCGAGCGGCAATATCATGATCCATGCAGTCTGGCCGCGTCGACAACCGGATCGCCTGAATCTTCTTTTTTTCCAACGCGTCTTGTGCAAGCGCCAGCCATTCATTTTGCACCGGTTCCGGCAAAGCGGTAAAACTTCCGCCATAAAAAGCCAGCTCCCAATACCGCTCGTCTTTAGCAGAGGCGGTATATTCATCAATTTGTTTTTTTATTTCTTCCCGCGCCGGCATACCCTGATGGCCCGTAATTTTCCACTGATTGCAAAAGATACAGCGGTACGGACAGCCGATATGCGGTAAAAATACTGGAATAACAGATGTTTTCATTGCTGTCCTTTCAAAAAAATAAAGGAGCAGGCTATCCTGCTCCTCGTTTAACTCAATAAGTTTAATTTGCGCAATGCTTCATAGGCAGCTTTTTGTTCTGCTTCTTTTTTGCTTTTTCCAGATCCCTGACCTAATATCTCTCCATTTAGAGAGAGCTGCATATAAAAGGTCTTATCATGATCCGGCCCTTCATCTCTAACGAGAGAATACTCTATATGTTTTTCTCCGCCGCGCTGTACTTTTTCCTGAAACAGCGTTTTATAATCATAGCCGTACGTTCCTTTGCGCACTCGATCCAGATAAGGGCTCAAGTAATACACAACAAACTTCCGGGCTGCATCATATCCGCTGTCAATATAAATAGCGCCGATCAAAGCTTCAAAGGTATCTGCCAAAATGCTGTTGCGCGTTCTGCCGCCGGAGCTTTCCTCGCCTCTTCCCAACTGTACATACTGACCCAGACCGATATGGCCGCTGCAAACGGCAAGCGTCGTTTCGCATACCACGCTTGCTCTGGCTTTTGTCAGCTCGCCTTCCGTCATATTGGGAAAGTTGAGAAATAAATATTCACCGGCAACCAAATCCAAAATAGCATCGCCCAAAAACTCCAGCCGTTCATTATGCTGAATATGTCTATGCCGATTTTCATTCGCATAAGACCGATGTGTCAACGCTCTGTCCAGCAGCGGGATATTGTGGATCGGTACATGCAGTTTAGCAGCTAACCGCTCTAATACCCGAACCCGCTGCGCATCAACACTGGGCTGCGAGGATTTGTTATGCGTCATAACGGCGCAGTACCACCGTTGCGTTGTGTCCGCCAAAACCAAAGGAATTGGATATACCAACACGAACAGCAGCCTTTCTGCTTTCTCCTGCTACGATATCCAAACCAAGTTCTGCCAGTTCCGGTTCAGACTCTGTATAGTTCAATGTCGGATGTACTTCCTGGTTTTCGATAGAAAGAGCTACAACGATAGCTTCTACCGCACCGGCAGCACCCAACAAATGTCCTGTCATGGATTTTGTGGAATTGATCATAATATTTTTTGCATGATCGCCGAAAATATCTGCGATTGCACTGGATTCTGTAATGTCATTCAGTTTTGTGGAAGTGCCGTGAGCGTTGATGTAATCTACTTCGCCCGGTTCAATTTCCGCATCTTTAAGCGCAAGCTGCATGCATTTGCCAGCCTGTTCTCCACCCGGCATCGGCGATGTGATATGGTATGCGTCTGCATTGCTTCCATATCCAATCACTTCTGCATAGATATGAGCACCGCGAGCTTTTGCATGTTCCAGTTCTTCAAGAATCAAGATACCGGCGCCTTCGCCCATTACAAAACCATCCCGATCTTTATCAAACGGACGAGATGCCTGTTCCGGCGCGTCATTTCTCGTGCTCAGGGCTTTCATTGCCGCAAAACCAGCCACTGCGCCCGGAGATACTGCCGCTTCCGTGCCGCCTGCTACGACCATATCCAAGTCGCCGCGCTGAATTTTATGGAACGCTTCCCCTACGGCATTCGTACCCGTAGCGCACGCCGTCACTACGCTGGAGCAATGTCCTTTCAAGCCATAGGTAATCGATACCTGACCGGAAACCATGTTGCCGATCATCATCGGAACAACGAACGGATTTACCCGGGCAGGACCGCGGGAAAACAACCCTTTATACAGGTCATGGAGCGTTTCCATACCGCCGATGCCGCTGCCTACAATCGTACCAATCCGATCCCGGTCTTCTTTATCAAGCTCTACGCCGGAATCGTCCAGCGCTAATTTTGCAGCAGCCACTGCAAACTGAGTAGCTCGGTCCATATGACGAGCTTCTTTACGGTCAATTCCAAATGCAGAAGCGTCAAAATCCTTTACTTCTCCTGCAATCTGCGTTCTATATTCGGCCGCATCAAATCGAGTGATCGTGCCGATACCGGACTTTCCTTCCAGCAAAGCGGACCAGAATTCTTCTTTTCCGGTACCGACAGGAGTTACGACTCCCAATCCTGTTATAACCACGCGCTTTTTCAATGTATTCACCTCATGTCTCATTCTTCTATTGCGTCAACCTGTTTGAGCAGACGGGCAAAAATTTCTTTTACCGTCAATATTTCATCGATCTCCCGCATACGAGTGCCGGAGAAGACAAGCCCCGTTTCAACATCTCCCTGCTGCGCTCTTGTCAATGCCCGAATTATACAGTATTTATGCGAACACTTTTTCAGACATGAATCGCAGTGATCCGGCTTAGGCGCCCGATCGAGCAAAATGCGCTCTGAAAAAGGCGTACGAATCGCCTGTCCCGGCAAACCGACCGGACTATGAACCAAGACGATATCTTCCGGCTCTTTTGCCCGGATATACATCTGTTTGAGTTCATCGGAAGCATTGCACTCTACGCTGGCAGCAAACCGGCTGCCCATCTGCACGCCGTCTGCACCTAATTTCAGCATATTGACAATATCTTCGCCATACAGCACTCCGCCGGCGCCAATGACCGGGATATCTACTGCGGCGCGCACTTCCGGCACGATCTCTTTACTAGAGCGATTCGTTCCCAAATGTCCGCCCGCATCTTTTCCTTCTACTACGATTGCAGCCGCTCCAAGCGATTGCGCTATTTTAGCTAGTTTCGCAGAAGACACAATCGGCACGATAGGCGTACCCGATTCTTTCCCCCAGGCAAACATGTCCCGTGAAAAGCCAGCTCCTGCAACTACTAGATCGATTCCTTCTTCAATTGCCGTCGTGACAAGACCTTTAAATTCTCTTGCCGCTACCATGGCATTTATACCAATAATCCCTTCAGGAGAGAGTTTTTTTGCTAACCGAATTTCATGACGTAATTCTTCAAAGGGCATTCCTGAAGCTGCAATAAGACCAATACCGCCTTCATTTGCAACGGCTGCCGCCAGTCTTGCTGTAGAGAGGCGTATTGCCATTCCCCCTTGAACAATCGGCACCTTTGCCACAAGCTTTCCTATTCGTAATTCTGGAAGCTTCAAAATAATTCCTCCATTCATGAAGTCATCCGGAGGAGACACCCGCCTCCTCCAGACTTCTTACACTGAGATTTAAGCTTTCTGTTTGTCGATGTATTCAACCGTATCTTTTACAGTTTTAATTTTTTCAGCTACCTCATCCGGAATTTCAACATTGAATTCCTCTTCAAAAGCCATAATCAATTCAACGATATCCAAGGAGTCTGCACCGAGATCATCAATGAACGTGGAATCGATCGTTACTTCAGCTTCGTCAACGCCAAGCTGGTCTACAACGATACCTTTTACTTTTTCAAAAGTAGTCATTATGTTCACCTCCTTTCCATAATATACCGCCGCACAAGACGATGTATATATTGTATTACATTACCATGCCACCGTCTATATTTAAAACTTGACCGGTAATATATTTTGCTTTATCCGATGCCAAAAATACGACACCGTCCGCCACTTCTTCCGCTTTTGCCATGCGGCCGAGCGGAATGGATTGGATCATGCCTTCTTTTACAGATTCCGGCAGAACGTCCGTCATTTCCGTTTCAATAAATCCCGGAGCGATCGCATTGACACGGATGCCGCGGGAAGCAAATTCTTTTGCCGCCGCTTTTGTAAATCCAATGATGCCCGCTTTCGCTGCTGCATAGTTAGTCTGTCCGGCATTGCCCATTAAACCAACGACAGAAGAAATATTGATAACGGAACCGCTTTTTTGCTTCATCATAAATTTCGTCGCCGCTTTTGTACAGTTGAATACGCCTTTGAGGTTTGTATTCATTACCGCATCCCAGTCGGCTTCTTTCATACGCATCAGCAAACCGTCGCGAGTAATCCCCGCATTATTTACCAGCACGTCAATCGAGCCGTATTTTTCTTTTACATCTTTTACCATAGTTTCCGCAGCGGAAAAATCCGATACGTCGCATTGGTACAGCATGCCGTCCCCACCCAACGCCTGGATCTGAGCCAGCGTATCTTCTGCAGCCTGCTGATTACCTGCATAGTTTACTACAACCGTAGCCCCTTCTTTAGCAAACGCCAATGCAATCGCTTTGCCAATGCCTCGGGAGGCGCCGGTTACCAGAACGATTTTATCAGTTAACTGCATTTTATCTAACCCCCTTGAAAAATTCAAGTGTTTTATGCAACGATTCCAGATCTTCTACATTTAAATTCTGCATAGACCGGTCGATTTTTTTCGTAAATCCGCACAGTACTTTTCCCGGACCGACTTCTACGAAGGTATCCGCGCCAGCGCCGATCATCGTCGCTACGCAGTCTTCCCACAAAACAGGACTTGCCGCCTGTTTTACTAAAGAAGCCTTGATTACATCTTTATCTGTTTCAATTTGGCCGTCAATATTGGCAACAACAGGAACGTTTGCATCTAAAATGGTAATTTTATCCAATTCTTCCGCCAAGCGATCCGCAGCCGGCTGCAGCAAGGTGCTGTGGAACGGCGCGCTGACATTTAACATGACCGCCCGTTTAGCGCCGGCTTCTTTCATCCGTTCCGCCGCAGTTTCTACCGTTTTAGTCGCGCCGGCAATAACGATCTGCCCCGGACAATTGTAGTTGGCGGGAACCACCACTTCGTCGATCTCTTTACAGATCGCTTCTACTTTTTCGTCGGCCATT
>OHAY01001240.1_pt1 | contig 24237 bp, 18 predicted proteins | sample 1577191 | NCBI WGS metagenome assembly OHAY01 (sample SAMEA3541504, study PRJEB24748) | human gut metagenome | biome: human gut; feature: human-associated habitat; material: faeces | place: China | collected 2012 | reverse complement strand
ATGTTTTGCCATGATAAATTCCTCCTTCAGTACGATACTTTTATTGTATCACTAAGCGACGGAATGAAAAGCTCTCAATTTGACTTGTACTATTTATATTCTAACACCATTATTCTAAAAAATTCTCATGGAATTATCCTCTATTTGTGAAATTACATCCTCATTTCGTATATAACAAATTTCTCTAGCAATTCTTTCTAACTCATTGTATAAATCTTCCATAGAATTACATTTCAATGTAAAAGGTGCATCTGTCTCCAGTAATATTCTATCCGCAGGAATATTACGTATTACATCTTTCCCTGCTTTTGTCTCTAGCATTTTAGGGTTAATAGAAAAATATGCACCATTATCTATGGCCAGTTTTCTCTCTGATACACTTCCTGTAAACCAATGAAATATACATTTACAATTGTTAAATGCTCCTGTTTCTTGTAAAACTTCAATAGTTGCTTTTGCAGATTTAACACTATGAATCGATAGTACTTTTTCCCCCTCTATAGCACATTGTCTAACAATCTTTTGAAAACAAATAAGTTGCATCTCTTTTGAATCCTTATACCCTTTATTGAAATCAAGTCCAACTTCTCCGATAAATTTTGCCTCTTTAAACAAATTTAAAAACAAATCAATTTCTTGATGTCTTTGTTTTACCAACTGAGGATGCAACCCTAATCCAACTTTAATTGCATTAGCGCCGTTAACAAATCGTAGTTCTTGTTTATAAGCCAACGGTGTTGTTCCAACAGCTATTATTCCAACATTTACATTTTTAGACTGTTTTATTAATAATTGCATATTATCCATCAAATCAAGATGAAAATGCGTATCAATCAACATATCAGTTCTCCCTATTATCTTGAATCCATTGGTCCACCTCCATCAGTCCTCGATAGTGCATTTCTGAAAGTTCCTTTAAATACATCTCATCAGAATCAAGTGGACCAGTTTTATAAATCATTATTTCCTTTGAATTTGGATTCTGTTTTAATTTCTGAATTGCATACTGAAAAGAACGTAATTGTTCACCAACCAAATCACGATTGCTCTCGATTGCCGCAATATCTGAATATAAATACTCAGAAGGATCGTTCTTTCCAAAAGCATGATACATTGCTGCTCTTCTTATGATACATGGTAAACAATGACCACAATGTTGTGAATGTCCACCACGAATATTCGCATTATTTACAGATGAACAAGAATATGATTTTCCCATTGCATCCATTAATCTATCTTTATTTAAACACTCTGCTGCCATTTCTCCCTTTGTTTTATTCCAGTATGGATTTGAAATGGAAAAACCAAAAACACTCATACTTATTTCATTCCATAATTTTAAATAAAAAGGGTGTGTAGTTCTCGTACTATGAGAACCAATACGCGTACTATCAAGAGGAACATTCAATGCAATTAATCCATTTTCAGGCATATACAGATCATTACACCCTTTTGTTCCACTCATTGCAAATATTGCAATTGAGATAAACAAAAATGATCTGCTTCGCTGATTTTTATCTTCATCAGCTTCAGGCAATTCAATATCACTCAAACTTGTCCAAAGATATGCATTATCATGTGGAACATTGGAATAATTTTCATCTAATAGTTGTAATAAATCTGTCTGCCATTTTCTAACTCTTGGTTCTCCAGCATGACTCACTAAAAGAGTTGCTTGTCCTTGTTCCATATAATTAATCGCTGCAATGAGACTATCCATTCCACCAGAAAATAATGACGCAACTCTATATTTATCTGTACGCTCTTCTTCTTTATCACTTATTGCAAATCTTTCTTCTCTTTTACTGAATTCCAATGTCCATATATCCCCCGTCAAAAATTTCAACATTCGTTCTATTGTATTTCTATGATTCATCCACTTACTATCATACACTGGTATAGAAAGCGTTATTTCCCTTGTCCATGAATCTTGTGATTGTTTTCTTCTTGATATTTTCATATCTGCAATATATACCATCAGTCCAATAATTATTGCATCAAATCCACTCTCTGATGGATAAATATTTACTCTTTGCAGTTCGCTTATCATCGTTTGAAGACCATATCGAAAATTTCCATTCGATGTCTGCATAGGAAGTAGCACTTTTATTGTACTTATCTCAGGTATTATTTGATATTCAAATGCATGTTGTTCTTTATTGAACGAAGCAACTAAATGATACCTATTCATATTTATTCACCTTGCCCTTCCAATATTTCATATGTTTTCTTATATATGGAATCAGTTATTTGTTCTGCTTTTGTATTTGTCATCTGCAAATTATTTTGTTGTACTTCTGCACATGCATCAGCAACACCTTGTTGAATCAACTGTTCCACTGAACCTTCTATACGTGAAATCTCATTAATATCATTTGGAAGTATGATTATTTTATTAGCAATATCATTTTTAATATGTTCCATAATTACTTTACTCATATATTTCTGCAAAATCGACATACAATCTTGAGCAGTAAGTTCTTCAATCTTTTTTTCATATAACATTTGATTTTCAGCTATAGCATCAAAATAAGCTGATCTTGCCATTCCCTCATCGTTAGGTCCTCCATCTGGACAAACAAATGAGGCAATTTTAGTAAAAAAGCTAGATGCTGACAATCCTTCTAAATTGTTAATAGATAACTGGTGCGCAACTTCATTTATTCCACCATTTCTAGACAGTGAATTTAATACATTATATAATCTTGCAGTACTATTTCGTGCAGACCCTAATCTTGTTGTAGCCCTAGAACTTCCTCCTAATGAACGACTCACATATTGCGATACGCTATTTCTCATTGAACTACCATCACGACCACCACCTGATATGTATTTAGTAAACGTCCCTCTTGGGCCGGTAAATCTATTTATATCTCCATCTGGTGGTATAGCCTTAATTTCACCAGCATTTTGCCCTTCTCTTCCGTCATCTCCACCTTCCTCTAACCATGAAGGTACTAAAGGTGTATGACCAGATTGTCCTTTATTCCTTGTAGATGTTCCCATAAACTATCACCTCTGCGATTCTTTTGCTGCGCTTTTTATAATCGGATTTGTAGTACTCTCTTCCACATTTTTAAAAAATAATCTCAATTTATCCCTAACATTAGATGTCTTTGGAATACAAGAATCCCAGCCTCCAACAGCCCAAATTCCCAATTTATCAAATGGCAATGTTAATAAGAAATCTACCAAATCTTCTTGAAGTTCTGAATGATATTCTACTAAACATCTAATACCCTCTATACTCTTAGGTGGTTGACTTTCTGATAAATCTCTTACAAAAACATCCTGAGATACAATTTTTAATAATTGCTTTGCATCTGAAGTATTAAGTGCACTTATTTCTTCTTTTTTATTTAGAGTATTAAATGAGCCTGCCCGAACAACCGAAGCAAGTTCTCGTAAACGTTCTTCCGGACTACTAAAGAAAAAGTCTATTCTTTCGGTACAAGCAAAATAATATGGTCTAAGATCTATACCTGCTAAAGATGGTTCTATTTGCATCCATGCTTTTATATCTTCTTGTTGCAGAAATAATTTGAATTGTTCATTTCTCGCAATAATAGAATCAGATTCTTTTTCACAAACTGTTTTTGTTACAGTCTTTGTTTCTTTTTTACTCTTAGTTTTCTTTTCATCTCCTTCACTTGTATTGTTTGACATATCAGTTTCATTAACTTCTGTTTTAGCTTCATCCAATTCTTGTTCAGAAGTGATTTGAAATGCCTTGCAATGACCTTCTTCATCTATTTCATCTGCCAAAGCCTTGTAAAAATCATTATTATACTGTTCTATTAGCATCATCTTGGCTAATACTGCCATTTTTAGCTCATTAGGATCAAATCCTCTATTTCTTGCAATTTCAGTTCTCAATAAAAGCATATTAATAAATCTTTTTATATTCCTTGGATTTCCACCAGTATGTTCCGCTAATATTTTATCAATGCTCTTGGCAATCCTAACATTTTCAATTGCATCTTTATACTTATCCTTTAAAGCAGCTTTTATTTCTTCTGTCGAAAGTTGCTCTAAAGCCCATGGTTTATGAAGTTTACTAATGACTACATCTCCTAATTCTTGTAACTCTTCTGATTCACCCAGCTCGGATTCTATCATTAATAGCATTATATAAAGCTGAGCCTCTGCAATACCGATTCTAGGAATATGTAATGGCACCTGTATCAGTTTTTCCAAATATTTATCAGCAAAATTGTTATAATCCAATTTGGTAATGGTATCCTGTTTTTCATTATTTTCTTCATGCACTCTTGGAAAATATTCTTTAACTGAATATCGAATCATTGCATCATCAGCAGCTATAATAAATGCTGTATTTTCCAATGTGAGGAATATTCGTACCGCCTCTAGTGTTTCAATTGCAACCTTTGGTAAACAACGATCCAAATCGTCAATAAGTACAACAATTTTTTGAATATGGGCTTTCTCAAAAAGTTGTTTGAAATTTTGTCTAAAATCTTCCATCTCTCTATAGCCAGATGTTTCTTCTTTAGAAGTATCAATCAAATTTCCAATTGTTCCTATCAACTCTTCTACTTTATCTTGATCTACTACAGTATTTTTTATAGTACTTATAATGCCTTCCATTATAGCTAAAGGAGCTGTTCCTGTTGCAATTGAAACTCCGACTTTTCCAACATTTTTAGCTAAACTGAGTTTATCAAGGTTCTTCCATAATTTCTTACCAATATCTTTGATTTCATCAATTCCATGAACAATTGGATGATGCTCCAAGTATACTTTTGCTGTATCTTCCAACTGACACACTATTGCTCTCATAAGTGCTATTTTTGCATCCTCAAATCCTTGGTATTGCCAACTATTGAACCGAATTACACTATAATCAGAATCAATATCACTCACATTATTTTGATCAGGATTGCTTAATTTCTTTAATTCATCTTCAACCATAGCAAGTACGCTTGATTTCCCTGCTCCCCAATCTCCATGTACACCAATTGAAACAGATTCCGTATTTTCTTTTAAAATTGATACAATCGTTTTAGCAATTGCCATATTATTAAGCCGGTCAATTCTGGTTTCATTATCCGATAAAATCATGAATGAACCTCCTCTCCATCATTTGTGAATAAACTAACACATACAGTATCTGCTTACGTATCGAATACATTACATACATTCGTATAAATTCTCTAAAAGTCATTAGATTATTTAAATCTTACTGTATTTCTTTTTATAGTTAATACTTCCTACATATTTTTCCTATTCCAATTCAAAAACCTTCCTCATCAGATCTTCTGCACTACCATAGAAAAGAATTGATATCTTGCTCCAAATATCTCCTGGCATTGTGATTGTATCTGGCTGATTAGCAATAGGAACATATACTATCTTTGCACCTTGCTCCACAATATATTCTAATTTTTCATAAAGATTAGCTGTTTTTATCAAGTTACCATTTACCGTCATACTTCCCAATATCACAGTTTTACTCTTTAATGGTTTCTTAAGAAAAACAGAAATCATACTCAAATAAAACGCCGAACCAATCTCTGTATTTCCTCCTGAAGCATTTTCGTCAATCAACTGTGTCGCAAATGTATTTTCTTCTATAATGTTTGCTATCCCCATATTCCCTGAGTTTGATTTAACATAGTTATAAACATTCTTTATTGTTTCTTTTGCTTCTGCACTAGGTCTACCTGTAATCTGATATGTTCCTCCCCCTGTTATAACATTCGTTTCTATTTTTACAGGGAACATTCTATCCTCTTTAGTAATAACAGTGTATACTTCTCCTATATCCAATGGAGCAATCATACTGCCTGCACCATTAACCATTTCTTTTAGAAATACTTGCTTTGCCATCTGGCTCTCTTTATCGACATATCTGAAATTTGCACCAAAGAATTCCAGTCCACCTCTTCTCTTTAGTTGCTCTTTTACTCTCATTCTCCCTTCCATAGCAAATTCAAGATACTCCTGAATTTCTTCCTTTGTTACATTCAAATCTGGATGCAACAATTTAAGTAGACCTGACATAGTTTTCTTTATAGCTTTCGTATCACGACCACTTAGACTACTATCCAATATAAAATACTGATCCATAATATCTGCATATCCTCTTTTTCTAAAATCATGCAAGATTTTGGAAAAGTAATCAGATATAAATCCATAATCAGATGAGTAATTCTCCGTCTTCATTTTTTCTATTTCCCAACCTGGCAAATAGTAGTGAAATCTATCAATGATTGCCGGGGTCTGCAACTCATCTGCAAGTGTCATAAATAGGTTTCCACCTTGCTCCCATATTTGAAGTGGATTATCAATATTTCCAACAAATACCATTGAGGCTTTTCCCTCAACTCTCATATTGTTTCTAGCAAAATTTCCAGACTCCATATATGTTTGTAACATTGCTGGTCCCTGTGGGTCATCAAACTTAACATTCGCAACTTCATCAAATGCCACAACATCCCATGTTCCTACAAGTCCTACCTCTTTCTTAGTAAGATTATAAAATAATACTGGAACTGTAGCTTTACCTCCTGCAACAAGTAGACTGTACGGAGAAAGCTCATTATATGTATATGATTTACCTGTTTCACGAGGTCCCAATTCGATAAGATTATAATTGGTCTCACAATGAGGAATTACTCTCAACAAAATAAGTAACTTCTGTCTAAAATCAAATTTGTCCGGATTCAATCCTATACTATTAATAAGCAGATCTAACCATTCATCTCTTGTAAATTCCGCTCTCTTTGCAATAAAATCATCCATCTCATCGGCGGATACCTGCATCGGACTAAACTTCCCAATGATTACCGGAAATTTTGTGCTATCTTCATTTCTTTCAAGTCGCACTAATCCCCACATACCCCCTTCAAGTAATCCCTTGTATTTTCTAATCCATTCTTCATCTACTAGAATATCCTTGAGTCCAGCCGTATTTAATGTTCCGATATACATATCCTTATTAAGGTCTACATCGACCATAAGCTTGTCTATAATCACGATGCTTCCATCTGTCTTAATAGCATCTTTAATCTTATTCTTATCTTCAGGCATAATATAGTGCTTATTCAGTACCGCCTTAACTTTTTCAATAACTTCTTCGTCTGATAAGCCTTGATCAGCATATTGAGAAATAAGATATTCCAAAACATATACCGGCAATTTGATACTTGTTTTCAAGCTATTACTTATACCTTTTCTTACAACTTGGTGAGGAAACACACTCTTAATTTTCTCCTGTAAATACATTTTTTCACCTTCCTCTACGAGAATATATCCAAATCCTTATCAACAACACGTCCGCCTTCTTTTTTAACAATAGTTTTCTGAGTATTTTCTCCATTCGAAACCATAACCAAAAACTCTGTTCCCTGTTCATATTGTCGAACAGGCACATGTAACAGATATTCATCAACTTCTATCATTACGTTAAATACAAGATCTGTGCCACTCATTACATTGCATACATATCCCCTTGCACCTCTTATTTTTCCAGTAATCTCATTATAGGTCTTTATCGTTTCAAAAATAATATTTTGCTCTTTTTCAACTTCTTCTTTTGCACCATGAATGATAAAGCTAGTGATCACATTCTCCTGGAAAGATATTCCACCGTGATTATACTTGCCGGTTTCTTTCAGAGTATTTGAGGAATTGATAAAGCAAAGCTTTTTATTCCCCATCTCTAAATAATTTGCTCCATTAATAGAATCAATATAGAACATATCATTAGCATTTTCATTTTTATCCAGAATCAAGTATCTGCTCTTTTTCTTTTCACTTGTTATGCTCTTGTCTTGTACATCAATCTTCTTTTGAATATTAAGAAATCCATGGTCTGATAAAAGTACCACATCATACTCTCTTCCAAGAGTATATCTAATAATCTTCTCTAAATTATTAATTGCCTCTGACATCTTTGATGCACTATCAAAATGATGCATATTAATATCAGCTTCATCAAAGAAATATATTACGCTCTGACAATAATCCTTTTGCAGCTTAAATTTATCAAAAGTAATAACCTTACATCCTAACTTTTTTTCAAGATTTTCTCTTCGCCATTCATAGATATAGAATTCAATCTTCCCATCTTTTTTTAGAACAAACGTATTTTTATCCGATAACTCTACCTTCTCATCTATAATAAAATAACTATTCATTCCTATTTCTGTTTCAGATGGTAATTCTCCTATCACATTTACATCTTCGATTTCATATCCATTAAATCGTTGGATAAGTTCCTTTGCCATTTCATATCTGAATCCATCCGCGAGAATAAATAGAGTTCTTCTATTAAATTTGCGAGAATCTATAAACTCACTTTGCTTTAAAACAGATTTTTTGTCCTCCATGTATTGATTATAGTAATCACATAGACGACCATTCATCTTTGAAATAACACTATGATATTTTTGCTTTGTAGAAAGCATTAACTCATGCAATCCATCATTCAGGTAGAAATCTGGCACTAATGCCAATTTTTCATAATATGCTTCTACCCTTCTATACATAGAATCCATATTAGCAAATGTATTCTTATATTCACCAAACATAAATTCCAAATTATTATGAGCATATTGATGATTAATATTTTGTGAAAGTGCCTCTTCCAGTCTTTTCAACTCAAAGACATAAGCACCAATATTCTTCATCTCTTGAGTCCATAATTTTTCCTCATCAACATAAGAATCCAAATGATTACCTATGAATTTAATGAAAAATTTCGGAATGGCGTATGTTAGCCTTGATGGCTCAATGTTTTTATAAATATCATTCAGTTCTTCTATTGGATTAATGAGTTCATCTGCATTATCCATAATAAATCTTGCCATTGAAGCAATATCTGTTTCTGGTGCATCTATAAGATAATCATTATATGAAGCTCCACCATATTCTCCATATTCATTTTTTGAATATGTAATCATTACCTTGGGTAACAGGCAATCAAAACTAGAATAAGGAGTTATCGAAATCAATAATTCTCTTTTTACCAAGTCTACAGATAAAGAAAATAAGTCTAATGAAAGTAATTGCTCTCGTTTGATTGCTCCATTTAAAAACTGGATAAGTAATCCCTTGGATGAAACCCTTCTCCCACATAAATTCAAAAGAACTTCTCTTTTAACACATTCATCATCAATACTATCCCTGTAAGATAATGAGCTGCATATATTATTGAAGTTATATAAAAGAACTTTTTTCTGACCTGCTGAGAGAAGAATCTCACCTCTTATTTTTCCCTTTATTGACTGCACTTCATTGAACAGCATCTCTGATGTAATATCCAATCTTTTGGCCTTTCCTGACGCTACTAATCCACTTAACTCAATTTCTTTTCTTAAGTAAATACATTGCACATTTTTATCGGCGAGCTGCCTTGTAAGTGTGATATTTGATGGATTATTCATCAATCTGACTTCTTCTAAATCTTTAATATAATCCTCAAAAACACCTTCTTCATCAATCAAGATTGCAGGTGACAATGTGCTATTTTTTTTTATAATTCTCTTTAATATAGAAGTAACATTCACTGCCACCATCCTCCTTAATCAACTACCTTCCAATTGTCTAATGTCTTTATACATTCTTCTAATACTGAAACTTCTATTTTTAATTCCTTTAGTTCACTTTTTTTACCATAAAAACCAACTAATTTTTCTTTGGCTCTTTGAAGTTTAGGAGAATAATCCTCTGTTGTTACGCGTCTTATTTCATTCTGTAATGCATAACGCTTTCCTTCACCTAAAGCTAACAAGAAATCTGACCTAAACCAGTAGACACTAACCTTTTTATTGCCTCTACCAAACAACTTTTTTGAAAGCAATAATGGTTCATCCATTGAATCTTCTTCTCCTGAAAAAACAATGTTTTTTGACCCAACTTTAATTCCATTCTTTATTACTTCAATGGTTTTCCTTTGTATTATATCCTCAGCTTCTTCTAGAATTTCATATCCATTCTTTTCAAACTTTGAATCAAAATATCCTTGAATAATTTTTAGAATATCATCCTCTGTGTATAACCTCATAGACTCTTTGATATGATTCTTTACAAGATTCTTTATATATCTTAATACAGCTTCTTCAATTGTAATCGGCTTATTAAATTGATTTACATTGTTATTGAATCTATCCAAAATAAATTGTTTCTCATCACTATTCAATGAATATACTTCAAAGATAAGCTCGTCCACCTCATCTTGTGTTTTTTCCATCTCTGACATGATTCTATGATATTCTTTTTCGTAAATATCGTATGCTTCCTTAATTGATTTAGCGCCTCTTTTAAACCCAAAACCAATTTCATCAATCTCATACTGAACCGAAGTATATTCAAATGAGTATATTCTTTTTTGTAATTCAATCAATTTTTTTGTCTTATTAGTTACACTTTCCATTGCTTCAGCAGTAGGATATACAAATGGTATTCTTGAAATATCTCCAACCTGAAAATTTTTCGATGGATTTAGCAAATTCAGTATATAATCTGTGAATCTACTGTTCATTAATCCTAATACATATTCTTTTTCAATGGAGTCATCATTAATAAACACTGCGGATTCTCCAACATAAAAGATAGTATTACTATCCATTATTCTAGAATAAAATCTACTTCCCCCAGCACTATAAAGAATTCCATCTCTAAACAAATATTTATCCGCATTACCACTAATTAGTACAGAATGATGATACCCTTTCTCTTTACTTTCCTTCTTTAAACGATCAACGGAATTATCCGACCAATCAATTACATAATTCAATTCAGAATAATACTTTCCAACACAATCATATGCAAACTTTACGTATTTGTTATCTTCTGAAATATCCCACTTCTTAAAAACATATCCATTATCCATTTTTACTTGAAGACCCGAATAAACATCAGCAATTTCACCATTACCCAATGATTTAGATTTTTCAAACGCCTTTCTTAATCCACTTTTTAATTCATAAATAAAAGGCGTCCCTTCAATGTTTTTAAATGTTTTTTGATTAAAAGAATAACTTACCCCATTTTCTTCTGTTTTATCTTCAATATCCCTCACATCGATAAAAATTGAATCCTGTCGCGCATTCTTCTGCTTATCTAACAAGAAAACAACTCCACTCACATCAGCTCCATCAAAAACTCCAAAACCTAAATGAAGACACTTTTTAATTAGTGAATTATCTAAAATCAAATTTCTTATCTTTTCAAAGCTTCCAATTGCCATCCAAGTATCAGAACTTACAAATCCAATAATTCCCTCTTTGGCAGTAAGTTCAAAGGCTCTTTGTATAAACGCACTAAATAAATTCCTTGAATTATCTGGATAATATTCAGATAAGAATTCTTTCGTTTCGTTATTCATCTTTCGTGTATCTACAAAAGGCGGATTCATTATAACAATCTCAAATTTATTCCTAAAGAATTTAACTGCACTATTATGCGTAATATAGTCCTGATTAGATAATAATCGCCCTATATCCTCAGATGTATATTTTTTCTCATCTAAATTATCTATATCATCAAACAAACTCATCTGATGATATTCTTCTTCAGATTCCCACTTATAAAGTGAATTAGCTCTTAGTATATTGACATTATATAGGTTTAATGAACTAATATTTGCACTTACTGCATATGATTTTGCCTTAATCCACAGATTTAAAGCTGTAATTTGTAATGGTTCTCTTTGAATATCAGTGCCATATATATTTTTTTCGAAAATCGATTCTACTATTCGCTTATTGTCCCAATCAGCATGCTCAATTTTATATCTATTGAATAGAGCATCAAATGTATATACTAAAAAATTTCCTGCGCCACATGCTGGGTCTAACAACTTAATTTCTTCAATATTCTTTTTATTCTTACTACAATACTCATCTAATGAATTATCGACAATATATTTTACTACCCATCTCGGCGTATAGAATTCGCCATACTCTGTTTGTTCCTTATCCAACAATTCAAGAACCGCATAATACAATTCATTTGAATATGAAACATCCCTATCATTTTTTGCCAACTCAATCTCATTATCGTCTGTATCTACCCAATACTGGTATATCCATCCCAAGAAATCATCTTTATCGTATTCATCATCTGTAATTCTCGATATAATACTTAAAATAATCTTTATATCATCAAAATCTGGTTGAACAATATTAAACTCAAATTCCTTAAATAAAAGTGGAACCTCCTTCGCCATCTCTCGTGATAGATTTTGCATAAGAAAAATAAATTGATAGTATTCCTCTGTTTCCTCATTATTATCTTCTGCTGAAAGCTTTAATATTTCACTTTCATATTGCTCTACAAAATCATCATATGCTAATGAATTTATATTTGAAAAATCAGGAACAATCTCATTGTAAATATTAGTATTTATCACTCGTTCAAGCAATGAACACATTATTCCTCTTTTTTCCATTAATTTAAAGCAAATCAAAATATGCAAAAAAGTACGAGAAGTATTATGAATATAATCCACATATTTATCTTTATTATCAATACCTTTAGCATCAAAATAGGCTTTTAGATTATTTTTTATCTTTTCATCATATTCACTAAGTGGTTTATCAACATGAATATTTCCATTCTCATCAAAACCATATTTTTCTAATTTTCCTGACACGCCCTTTATGATAGCCTCTCTTAATTGAGAAACTATAGGTTTTAATAATGAACTTGCCATTTTATTATCCTCCTACAACTGCAATGTAATTTTCTTTCCGTCCTTCAAATCCTTCTTTATCTGATCTTTGATTTCTTCAAAAACAGAATCCAAAAGAGTAAGTCCATCTTCTCCATCAACATTGATTACTCTATTCTTTGGCATATATTCACCAATAGATCTTGTAACACGTATTGGAACAGGCTTCTTAGGTTGTTCCTTTGTTTCTGCATTTCCTTCTGGTGTTTCTATAGGCGTTGGAATAGGTGCATCATCTTTTGGAGCATTATTCTCATCATTAAAGATATGTAACTTTGTAACAGCTTTTGCATATGAAGATTGCAATCTACCTTGTTTTTCTTTCAATTTCTCTAATGTTCCAAAACCTGTCGCATTAATCAAATCTTGAGAAATAACAACACTCTTCGCCTCGATAGATTCCAATTCAGCCAACACTTTCTTCTTTTGGTCAACATCAATATTAGACCACTCATCCATCTTCTGTATTTCTTCAACATATCCATCATATGTATTCTTATAATGGTCAAATGCTTGATTAAATGCTAAAACATAAAGTTTTTTGAGAGCATCAAATTGCTTATTGTCACCTTCAAGAAACCTTCTTCCTGTCTCAATTGCCTGTTCTTTATCTTCGCAATTGCAGGTCTCCATCAATGAAACCACTTTGTATGAAACAGAAATGTTAGACGCATTATCTACAATAAATAATACCTTTCTAAATCTATCAATTGCTATTGCATCTGATAATAGGCTGTTAAATCCTACTATTGTATCCTCTGCATCCTTTCTTCCTAAGACATCACTAGCAAGCCCATCAACAAATGCAACATCATCCTTAATCTCTTGAGACACAATACTAGAGTACATATCTAGTTTAACACCTTTCAACTTGCTCATAAGATTTCTGATATTCTCAGCCACATCCTTGAGTTTTTGATTAACCATTATGTTATTATCAATAGTCTTAAGTAACTTGATTGCATCTCTGATTGACTCATCAGAAATATTAATCCTTGTCAATTTGCAAGCATCAAATATATCCCTTTTTCTTGCTGTAAGAGGTCCCTTACTTCCAGTAAGTGCAGATGCATCATCTGGAATAACAAAAGTTTTTCCTTCATGAGAAATCTTAATGTCACTATTTCTAAGTGCAAGTGCAACCATTATTTTAATAGTATCAAGCTCCCAGCCATATTTGCCCTTTGAAAAATCATCAATTACAGTCACACCATCTCTATCAAACCCATTATCCGGGAATGCCTTAAGAAATTCGCTATAATATCTATTTGCAGTATTTACATTTCCACTTGCATCAATAAGGTCTAACTCCTTGAGATATGAACTTGTCATCCTCACAGATGATGTTAAAATCTCCTTTGCTATGAACTTATCTACAGAGTCTCTTAGATTCTTTCCAAAGAACATTGAATATCTCTTCTTCAACATCTTTTCACATTCAGTAGTAAGTCTTGCAGATGGTTCTTTTGCAAAGTCCTTATTGTCCTGACCATTATACGAAATCACAGCATTTTTAAAGCACTCATTAATCATGTTCTCGATTTTTCCTGCAATTGCTGTATCTCTTTTTGTCTCAATCTGAATTCTTAATTTTGCATCAATTCCAAAATCACCCTCACGCTCAAGAGCTTCATCCATCTGTAAGAAGAACTTAATTGCTTTTCCAAGTGCATCTCCTTCATACTTCTTTTCAGGAATGATATATATTTTCTCTCTATCATTACTTGCTGCAAGAGCCTCATTTCTCTTTGCTTCAATATCACTCTCAAATGGAATACATGTGTATGCATTAGGGAATTCACTGCTCTCATCTGACTTCTTTAAAACAAAAGCAATGCTCTTTTTGGTATCATTTATCTTTCCTTCAACCAAATGCTTTCCATTCTTTAATGAAGCATTATAGATGCTATAGATATATTCATACGCCTTTTCTCTAATTGCTGTCTCTGTAATTGAAGTGATTCCTTTTATACGCGACCATACATCTGATTCCTTCTTCGTAATTGGTGTATATAGACCACCCTCATTATTTACATAGTTATCTCTAACCAAAATATCAAGCCAATTTAGAAGAGCATCCTTGTTTGGAATTCTATCTGAGTACACAAATGGAAGTATAACTGTATCTTTTACCCCCTCTGCCTTAACTTGAGAAAGTAATACGATAGCCTTTAAAACTGTCACCAAGTCACTCTTATCAATAATAGGATTCTGTTTATCATCTAAAACAGGGTCAGATTCTAAGGATGCTATTAAATCACTGTATTCATCTTCAATACTTCTTTTTGATTTCAATTCCTCATAAATCAGGTCTGTTCCAACAAAGTATCCAACCTCTTGGTTATATACTTCTGGTCTCTTCATAATAGACTTAATTGTCTTCATCATATTACGAGCTGACCCCTTACTCTCATTCTTAAGCATGTCCTTCATATATGCCAATTGAAACGGATAAAATGGATATGATGCTATTACATTTGGCATCTCTATTTTTCCATCTTCTGTAGCTGTGTAAAGAGCAGTTCCAAAGATATATTTCATCTTATCAATGTTAACAATTGATTCAATTTCTGAACATTTCTCATTCTTAGCAAGATATCTATTTTTAACAATCCAAACCATTTCCTCCGGTTTCAGAATCTGTTCTTCGCCAAATCTATGTATCATTCGTTCTGCACTTACTGTATCAAGAAGCTTTGTTTTTGCTTCAAGCGAAGTAACTACCATCCATATATTATCTGGCAATAATTCAACTAACCCTTCAAACTTCCTTACCTTATCAGCATTATCCAGCAAATCTAATATCTCATCAATAAAGATCAGCATTCTTCTCTTTCCTGAACCTTTAAGGGTTGCTTTTAAGAATTCTGCAACATCCATTGCTGAATAAGTCTTGTCCTCATCATATTCGAAATTTAATTGTCTTGATATTTCTTTAGGTAAACAATCAACAACTGTATCTCCGCTTTTTGCAATATGATTGGCAGAGAAAATGAATGTCAAATAATCCTCGGGATGAATATTTTTAACAAGCTCTGTCACTTCAGAACTTCTAATCTTTGAACAAATACTATCTATAACATTTAACTCTTTCTGGGTTCCATTCTCATCAATATATGAAATCTCTTTCTTTGAGAAAATTGTGTAGATGACCTTCAATAAATGTGATTTTCCTGCTCCAAAGAATCCTCTAATCCAAACACCTGGACCAATCTTATCTCTATATGTGTTTTGCAATAATTGAGTCTTCATCCTCAACTCAGGATATTCCTTCTCATCATCAAAGAAATACGCAACAAAGTTTCCCAAAATTTCTTCAACATTCTGGGTCAAAACATATTCTTCAATATCAATAGCCTTAATAGAATCACTATCCTCCACGGTCATAACATCATCAAATTTTCTCTTTATATCATGTTCGAATGTTTCAAATACTTTTGCCATCTCTGTATCCGCCTTTACTCTGGTAATCTATAGTCCTTAACACATGTGCTAAGTGTGCTTTGCTCTATCTTAATTGCTCTTCCCTTTGTGCTCTCCGTTTTATAATAGCAATACTCATTTACTGAATAATCTTCCTTAGTCCCAACAGTCAACCATATTAATGGTATAGAATCATTGATTATCAATTGATTCTCAGACATATAAGTAAGAAGAAAATGAATCGGGTCTAACCCCAGTGTGAACAAAGTTTCATCTTGAATTACCAACACTTTCTTCGCATCATTCTCCTTTATAAAATCAACAATTGTCTCTTCTAAGATTTCACACAAGACTTGTCTATACCGCTTGTGTTCTTGACCATATTTCTCCTCTATCTCTATTAGCTCATCTTCCCGAGATTTCCAGGCTTCAAAATCCATAAAATGGGTCATATTAATAATCTCATTTGAGGAAAATAATTCCTTCACTTGATTTTGAGCCATCTCATAAAATATCTCGTTCTCCAAAAACATCAATCTGATAGGTCTTGAAGGTGGTGTTTTGATTACTCTAGTTACTTCAGCTATTAATTCATTTATAGGTTTTTGCATATTCAACAATATCCCCCTTTGCCTTAGTAATATTGCATATATCTCCAAGTTGACTTACTTCTATATAATTCTTCATCTTTGCTCCAGTCATGAGATATTCAATATCATACTCATTCAACAAAAATCTCCTCATTACACCGCTATCATATATTTCTTTCTTAGTTATTACTTTATCATCAAAGAAATAATATAAGAGAAACGTAAACCATTCTGGTGTTAATGAAGGTCTTCTAAGCGTTAATTTGCTATTTTCTATTGTACCCCAACCTAAAGTTTCAATATTTTTATAAAGCATATTTCTAACCTTTTTTATGCTTGAATCTGAAATACCATCTTGAAGTTTCAAAGGTAGTTGTTCTTTTTTCTCAATTGTGATATATTCAAGGAATTTATCCAGATCCATTTGTGTAAAGGTTTTCTGGCATAGCTCTGTAAAGTTATTAAATATATACTCTTCAAGAAAAATCCTAAAGAGATTCTCGTATTCAATATAAAACACTAATGCATAATTTTGCTTCTCTTGTTTTGATATATTTGAATTAAAAATATATCTCAACGCACTAGCTTTCTCTCCGCCCTGGCCAAAATATCTGGCATTTATTGTTCCCCACACTCTTTTGGCAGTAGTCTCCCTCATATCTCCAAAAATATCACCATTCTTTACCTTTTTAGCAATAGAAACAGGATTATCTTCAGCACTAATATTTTTAAATAATTCAAGAGTCTCATCAAACCAAACACTTGTTGTAGGCCATATAATCTTTTCCATAATATTTCCGTAAAAAAACCTAAGATTCTAATGACATTTTCTTAAGTAATTCAAATCCTTTCTCAGTAATAATATATCTTCCTTTAGAACGCATCATTTCAATATACCCATCATCAATAAGTTCATTTATGAGTTGATTTGCTTTTAACTTTCCACATGGAACATGATTAGCAATCTCTTGTTGATTCAAAGGACATAATTTAATCCCTTCAATCTCTACTTGATGTTCTCTTAAAATGAGTAACACTTTCGTTTTATCATTAATAAATCCTAAAACTTCGTTCATGTTCTACCTCTGAAAAATACTAAAATGGTTTTATTTCAAAACCATTTTAGCATATATTCACAATTCTCACAACAAATTTCTATCAATCTCTAGTAATTTTATTGATAAGAGAGAAATTTAAAATAAGACAAATTATCTACATCTTGCCCTACTCCACTGCTTCTCCTGTTCCATCTCATGCATCTCATTCCTGCTGACTGTCTCATCAAAAATTTTCTGATATTCCTCATACAGTTGATTTCCATCAAGTTTCACACCCAATTTATCCAGCACACTCATAAAAGTTTCAAATTACCACTGGCATCACTTACATCGAACTTAAATGCATCTGCTTTCACAGAAGTTTTCAGGTACTTATATGGACCACATGCTGTAAGCTCCCTTACTATTTTATCTGTCTTATCAGTCAAAACGTTCTTTCTAACAACAGTTGCTAACCTCTTCGCTTCCTCATATAACTCATCAAAATCAGCTTTGTGTCCGATTTGCATAAAGAAGCTATTCAGTTTCTCATATACTGCCATTACGTCATCATTTCCATCAATAATTGCCATTCGTAACTTCTCTTCATCAGAACAGGCGACATAATCTGCATATGAATAAAATGAATTGCTTTCCGTAATTGTCTCTACTGACATTTTCTCCATACTCACTATAGATTTCGCTTTACCGCTATACACTTCCTCTGTATAACTTTCGTATGATTCATTGCCATCATCCTCTCTGCATTCCTGTACAGGCACATCAGGATAATCTTCACCATTCCTCGCTTTTTCGACATACTCTGAGTCATCAACACACACATCTTCCGAAGTGTCCTTCTCCGGCTTTTTCTCCCGATGTATTGCGTCTACAACATAAACGCCTACATCCGCTCTTTCCACTTCCATCGCATCTCTCTCTTCTGTTTGTACCTTACAAGCCACCGTCTCATCCATCTGAGGTATCACAATCTCATTATCATCAACCAGTTCTTCTATCTCCGGCACATCATGATACGCAGTATACAAATTTTCCTTTATCGCCATATCCACCAGACCAATCTGCTTTTTAGCATCTTTCTTCTTTTGCTTCAATACATCCAATTCTTTCTGAATATCCATATGCCACAACTGATAATCCCGATATTGTTCATCAGTCTTAATTGCTCGCTTTTTACTGGAACTAAGTCTATAAATCTCATGCTGCCTGTCATCAATCTCCTTCACTTTCTTTTCCTGTTCATTTCTATAATCCACCAAATCAGAAAAATCCCTGATATCATTATCCACTAGCATCAAATACTCATCCTGTAACTGGTGAAACCTCTTCAAATCCTCTGCGTACTTTACTGCATTAACTTTAAACCTATTCTGCTCCACGATACGAAGTCGATACATCTTGGCATAGTATTTCTTCTGAAACTCTGAAAGATTTGTGTGTTTCAAGTACCGAATATTCTTATAATAAAAATGTGGATGCACCATCCAAGGCATATCCACATAATATCTAATCCTATTTTCTGAAAACATTTCATCCATTTTAGCAAGGCTATGATAATATCTGTATCCTGGAGCCGTACCTCCATCCACACACCTGACTTAAATATATAGCCCAGTCTTCTCATCATATATTTGAATTGCTCCACATCTCCGGCGGCATAAGCACACATCTGTGCGTCACGCAGGATGATTTCTTTCATTGACATTTCTTTTTCCCATTTATCTCTGCTGATGTTCTTTGGATTCTTGCTATATTCCGCAGGTATAATACCAAGTCCCAACTCTTTGCAATACTTATTCGTAATCGGTTGCAAATGATTCTTCCAGTTTCCTTTCGGTGAATTATACTTTTTCCCGGTTGTTACACTTACATTGTTCCATATTAAATGACCATGCATGTGTTCCCTGTCTGTATGAACCGCAAATACAGCTTCATAATCATCCCCAAGTACATCTTTCGCAAAATGTTCCAATACATACATTGCCTGTTCTGCCGTAACTTTCTCCTCTGGAGAAAACGAAATAATCACATGATATCCTTGTCTGTTACCTGTCTTGTGAAATATATTCTTTGTTTCTATAATGGCCTCATAAATTAAGACACTGAAAGCGACATTTCTTAATGAATCTGATATACTATAATCACCAAAAGAAAGAAGGTACTTATTATGTCCAGATCAAGAAGAAATTTCAGTGCTGAATTTAAAACCAATCTTGTCCTCCAACTGCTTAAGGGCGAGAAAGAACTCAATGTTCTTGCTGTTGAAAACGATATTCAACCAAATCTCCTTCGTAACTGGAAGAAAGAATTCCTTGCTAATGCTTCTCTTGCTTTCGATAATAAGCGAGAAGACAATCTCCGGGAAAAACTTGCCGAAGAACGCAAGGAAAAAGCTGAATACGCTAAAAAGGTCGGTCAACTTACCATGCAGGTTGACTGGCTCAAAAAAAAATCTGAAGAAATTGTCGGACCTGACTACGAGAGTAAATTTAGTCCGAAACCTTTTGACGACTAAGGAGCGGTCGGTTTCTACAGGAGCCAAACTACTCGGAATCAACCGCACCAGCGTATATTATAGTGGCACCCCGGTTTCAGAGGAAGAATGCAAAGCGATCATTGACCATCTGCATACTGATAATCCTACTTGGGGAGCCCGTCAGATGTCTGCGCAGCTTAAGCTGCGCGGATACCAGGTTGGTCGCCGTAAAGTAGGAAGATATATGCGCGAAATGGACATTACACCGATTTATCCCAAAATAAATCTGTCTAAGCGCATGAAACAGGCAAAAGTCTGTCCATATCTGCTTCGTAATGCAGTCATAGACCGCCCAAATCAGGCATGGTCGATTGACATTACATATATTTCAATGAAGCATGGATTTCTTTATCTGACAGCCATTATCGACTGGTACAGTCGTTGTATCGTTGGCTGGGATGTTGATGACACTCTGGATACCACTATGATTATCAATGCATGTAAAAAGGCATTTAAAGTAGCAAAGCCGTTAATCATCAACTCGGATCAGGGAAGCCAGTTTACCAGTGATAAATATATTGCTTTCATTCGTGATAACGGTATTCGTCAGAGCATGGATGGTAAAAGCCGCTGGGCAGATAATATCATGATTGAGCGCTGGTTCCGAAGCTTCAAGTATGAGGAAGCATATCTCACGGAGTATGCTAATCTCAAGGAAGCAAGAGAAACCATCGGAAGATATATCTACAATTATAACTTTGAGCGATGCTATCAGGCAATCGATAATAAGCGTCCTGCAGAGATGTACTATCCGGCAATGCTTTTGGATGAAGCCAGAGTAGCCGCATAATATAAAAAGTCCGGGAGACGCTACATTGCATTCTCTCATGTAACCCGTCAACATATCAGTTCATTATAAAAATATTAAATTTTTGTCTTGACAACTGAGCCATTATATTCTGACCGCCTGTGTGGATGGACTGAACGGATTTCCACAGGCGATCGAGGCAGTTTATCCAAAGACCGAGATCCAGCAGTGTATCATCCATCAGATCCGGAATACCACGAATTATGTATCCTATAAAGATCTGAAAAAACTTATGGCAGATTTAAAAATGGTTTATGCAGCACCTGATGAAGCTGCAGCCCTGGAGGAATTAGAATCTTTTGGTGAAAAATGGAACAGCAAATATCCGAAGATCTATAAATCCTGGAGCGAACACTGGGCTACACTTTCCACTTATTTTAAATATCCCAATGAAGTGCGGAAGCTCATTTATACAACTAATGCGATTGAAGGATTCAACCGGCAGCTGCGTAAAGTCACCAAAAGCAGGACTGTCTTTCCAAGTGATGACAGCCTCTTAAAAATGCTCTATCTGGCTACCATGGACATCACTAAAAAATGGACCGGACGCCGCAGGGACTGGTCCCAGATACGAGCCCAGCTGGAGATCTATTTTGAAGAACGGCTGGAAAAAGCAGAATTCTAGGGAAATCTATTTGACATGTGCATTTATACCTGTATAATGCAGATAGAGCAGAGAACCAAAATCTGGTCTCTGCTCTTAGTATAACTATCAATAAAATCTTATGTCAGTTTTTTGAGTTTACACAAAACTTGAAACGGTCTCATTAATTCCCATCATCATATTATAATGCTCAATATGATTTGTATATTCAAATATCTTTTTAAATACTTCCTGATATCTTTCTGATGAATCATCCAATGCTTCAACATACAAATCATCCGGCATACAATGTGATCCATCATTTATCCAAGATAATAATGATCTGCAAATTTCCTGACTTTCGTAATCAGGAAACTTATTTATCAATTCGTCATCTTTATATTTCCCCAATATTTTAAAATAATTCTCAATTATTCGTCTCATAACATTTTGTATAGTAATGACAGAATTAGCATTTTGTTCTTTCAATTCTTTCCACAACAACTCATATGAAGAAGATATTGGATTTTCAATTCCATAATACTGTATATTTGTAACACCATCCTTTTTCCTTAGAATCCAATAATGAATATTCTTATTAGGGTTATTTCCATTTCCCATAAATGAAAGTTCTTTATGAAAATACACATTATGCGTCAATACAATAACCTGCTTAATATTTACATTTCCATCTAAAACTTTATTAATCACATCTTTTAAAAGTGAACTTACTACAAATAGTACATTGCTATCTAAGCTTGAAATAGGATCATCAATAACTATTATTCTGTCCTGTGTAACCTCTTCTTCATTTTGACTACCTTTAATCCATTGAAGAAAATATAAAAAAGTAATAAATGTCACTTCTCCTTCACTTAATGTAGACTCTACCAATGTCCCATCGGGTCTTCTTATTTGATAATGATTATTTTTTTCTGTTGATGGCGCAATTGAAAAATTGTTAAATCCATAACTTACTAAAATCCTATTAATTTCATCAACCGCTGGTTGTATACTTGTAACTGATTTATTCTTTTGTCTGATTTCTAACTCAATAGTACTCTTTTGATTTTCATATTGAATCTTTTTATTAGAAGCAGCTTGAATACCCTTTGTAAATCCTGCCACTTTATTTTTATGTTGACTGATTAATTCACTATTTTCTTGTGCAATTAAATACCATATGTCGCAAATCAATTTTTTCTTTTCTTCCTGATAATTGTCCACAAGATTATTATGTTTTTTTACTTCTATATTCTTTATTTCAATTATTTTGTTAATTTCATCAACAATATCTTCAACGCTCGTAATCTTTATCTTTTTTCCTGGCTCATTTATTTTTTCATCAATTTGTAATTCATTATTTCTAAAACAATTAACTAACTTTTCTTTTAATTGTTGTATTTTTAGCTTCTCGTCATCTTCAAAATCATAATTTTCAATAGATTCCAAAAATGAAATAATCACCTCTTTTTGACACAAATATTCACTTTTACTTGTTTTTAGTAACTCAACATCTCTTTCAAATTCTTCATCAAAAAAATCCTCTAATTGCTTTTTAAATGCATCATCTATTGTATTTTTTTGACAAAAAGGACATTGACTTCCAGAATAAAGAAACTTTCTTCCTTGATTTACCCAGTCACTATTTCCCAATTTTATTATCAGGTCCGCAATAGGGATATCTCTTTTACCCACTATACACTTATCCCATATGGATAAATTTTCTATCTGTTTTATACTTGCAATTGCTAATTTATTAAATCCATCTTTCTTTTCTGGCGGATCTCCCAATAATTTAATTGCTCGTTTTTCTATCTCGTCCCTATCAACATTCTCATTTCTTGACAGCTCTATTCCTTTCACTTTAGAAGCAAAAGTATCTTTTTTCATAAAGCCAACAAAAGCTGCCTTAAATTTATCTTCATTGGCTTTATATACATCCTTCCATATTATTTCTTTAAAATCCGCCTCTTCTTTCTGAATTTTACTGTTTAATGATTCAATGGTATTTTTGTTAGCAATAATATTTCGTTTTAAATCTTCCAAATCTGCTTTCTTCTTATTGATTTCTTGTATTTCTTCTGTCGTTGCTTGTCCAAGAGTAAAGATACCAGCAATATCACTTTCTTTGAAATTTTTTTCTCTAAATGTTTTATTATAAACAAATACTCTTTCAGCTACATTATTAGCCCACTTAACTTGACAATCAGAATATTTTTCTAATTCAAAATTTCCTAACAAATTACTAATAGTAGTTTTACCACATCCATTTGCACCATAAATATAATTAATTTTTTCAATATTATCTATGGTAACTCCTTTATCATCATATGTAGCCACATTTTTTATAACTATCTCTTTTATCAATTGTTTTCTCCTCTATCAAACCAATCATATATACATTTTCTTGTTTCTTCTATAAAAGCTCCTTTTCATTTTACACAATGTCTTGTGTGCTGAAGTGATAAAAGAGAATCCTTTATTTTATCATATAAATCTTGTGCCCCAATTGATTGAAGTACTTTATTGTCGAACT
>OHAY01001238.1_pt1 | contig 24250 bp, 20 predicted proteins | sample 1577191 | NCBI WGS metagenome assembly OHAY01 (sample SAMEA3541504, study PRJEB24748) | human gut metagenome | biome: human gut; feature: human-associated habitat; material: faeces | place: China | collected 2012 | reverse complement strand
TAGAAATACGCAATATCTTTTCCAACATTTTCTTGCAGATACGTTTCCGGCTCATAATGAGTTTGAACATGTAATCGTCCTGAATGGTCAGGTCCTGTCAGTCTTTGATTTGGTACATCATTGTTTATCCTTCCTTTCTATTATACCATAGAAACAAAAGAACTCGTCCACCAGAAAAGAGAGTTCTCCCGTAGAGAATCCCCCTCTGATGAACGAGTTTGTTCTATACACGAATAGTATGAAATTAGTATAACATAGAACGTATATTCTGTCTATAGTATATTTTTATGACACGCAGGGACGGCAAAGACACTCTGTCCGTCAAACCGACCTGCGAACTGCGGCCTTCCGGCCTCGATGAACGACCTACGACGAATGAACTACGGCTCTTCCCTCCCTTTTCCCAATTAAAAAAAGACCACTCTTTCGAGTGGTCTTTTTGATTCCGTACCGTACGGATTAGAATACGAATACGAACTGTGCACGAGTTAATTCTTCCGGATCTTTTCCGTTGTCTTTAGCTTCGGAAGCGAAGGACTGCATTACGGAGAACATAGCATTCTTAGCGAATGTGTAGTCAACGCCTACACCCCAAGTTTTGATGTTATCCATGCCAGTCCATCTCCACATGTTAGTGGAACCATCGAGGAATGCACCGTCTTCAGCATTGAGGTATTCAACCCATGCATCCCAGGATTTCGGAGCTGCGAAGGAAGCTGTGCCATACTGAAGTTTGCCATACCACATATCCGGATCATCCGTTGCATCGTCGCTAATCTTTTCGTAGTTAGCTGTCAGATTCCATTTCTGACCGAAGTTGAAGCTTGCGAAAGCGCCCCAGAGATCATCAGCTGTAAAGCCTTTCTGGCCATAGAAGTCATTGTAGTAAGCGCCTACAGAAGAGCCAGCCAGACGGCCACCACCGAAGAAGCCTTCTAATTCGCCATAACCGGTCTTAACGCCATCAATTTCAGCAGTACTACCAAACTTAGCTACGCCAGCTAAATCGCCTTCTTTAAATTTACCAAAACCAGCGATAGCTTTGAACTTGTCGTTCTTGTACTGCAACTGAGCACCGTCAAAAGCATCACCGAACTGGTAGCCAACTTTATCGCCGAGGACATAAGTATAACGGCCTACCATGAGATCCCAGTTGTTGCCGCCGAAGTTGTAATCGATGTTAGCGAGATCCGTATAGATATCTTCGTTGTTTGTATCTCCGCCGGAAGCTGCACCGTTCTGGCTAAAAGTCTGGTTATTCGAGCTGATGCCGTAGGTTACTTTCGTGCGGTCATTAACCTGGGCATTAGCACGGAGGCGGACACGATACTGCCAGGAATCATCATTTTCTTTCGCATTGTTCTGGAAACGATAACGGATACGAGCATCACCAGTGAGTTTTACGTTACCAACTTTGTTTTCGAGGTTGGATACGCGAACGCCGAGGCTGTTCAGTTCGTCAGCATATTCGTCAGCCAGTTTGTTGATGAGGGCACGCTGTTCAACGGAAGCTTTGTCCATGTGAGCCATAGCTTTAGCCGTCATTTCAGCTGCTTCATAACGAGTGATGTTGCGGTCGCCCTGGAAGTAGGAGCCGTCAACGCCCTGGATAATGCCAGCGTCAGCGAGTTCTACTACGGATTTGTAAGCCCAGGAATCGGTCGGTACATCAACGAACGGGTTAGCTGCGAAAGCACATGTAGCGCCAACAGCCATGGTTGCAACTAAAGCTGCTAAAACTTTTGTTTTCATGTGAATTACCCCTTTTCTAAAAATAAGTTTACCACTCATTACGGTCGAGCATTGTACTTATTTCCACAAGGGGTTCATTGGCGAGTTGTCCTAGTTTCCTCTCTTTTACTACCCTGGCTTCTATAAGTTTGTATGCTCTCATTCTCGGTCACTGCCTGGAACAATTTCCACCTGCGACCTTGATGACATTATACCGCAAGATTGTTTTTTTGTCAAAATGGCGTAAAGAATGTGTCAACCATGGGCTTTACAGGCATTTTACAAGGTAAATGTAAACCCTGCGGTTAAAAATTTATTAAATTTTGTCTCAATCATTCTTAAATTTGTATCGGATTTGTAACAAAAACCGGCAGTAAAATAAACTGTTAAAAAATCGCTCTCTTTCCCACCGTTACGCCATTCACGCCCTATGACAAAACGCTCGTTTTTCACGTACTTTTTGAACGTCCCCAATTGCTTATGCCAATTTTGCATAGGTATAAATTTATGTCATATTGATTTGAAGTTAAACGTATAAATTAGAACCCACGGCCGGTGACTTATTTCCCCTGCCTCGCCAGCGTGACCATCATCTACTGCGTCGTCGTCGGTCAACGTAGCCCTTTACGAACTCACGGCTGGAAGCTTGTTTCCCCTGCCTCGCCGAAAAGAGCGCCATCTGCTTCGTTGTCATCAGTCACCATAGCCCCGCTATGGCTCCTTCTTCCGCCTTGCATCTGACACCCTTTCCAGCGATTCAGGACAGAAACCGCTTACAGTCGTGAGTTCTGTGTTACTGATTATTTTTGGGGTAAAAATAGCCGGTTCGACAAACAGTGTAATATGGCGTCCCCGTTGTGGAATGTCGGTTTGAAGCACCGTGTAGCAGGGCGTCCCCGTGAGGGGAAGCTGTCAGCTTTGCTGACTGAAGGGGCTTTATATCATCTGAGTTCCAGTATTTGAGTCCGGGAAGTAGAACGACGGACAGGTTATCAGATTTGCAATCCACTTTTTTCTGCGGCTTCTTTAATAGCAGAAGGGGGAAGGTTTGTACATTTTAATACTATTTCCATGGATATACCATTTCTTAGCATCTTTAATGCAGTTTCCAACTTTCCCTTTTGTGTTCCCTTTTGTAAACCTTTTTCCATGCCTTCACGAAATCCTGTTTCATGACCAATTTTACGTTCTTCTTTTAATTTCAATGTATAGGTCATATATCTCACCCTCTCCGACTCCTGCATCTTGACATTCCGGATGGCTTCGTCTATTTCTTGTACGAAATCATCCGGGCTCATGACTCCGTCTACGTATTCCAGGAATGCTTTTACATCTGGTTCTACGTCATCCATGGTACCTTTCGTATTCAGGAACAGTTTTACTGTTCCGTCCTGTAGTTCGATATCCTTATCTTCTGTACAGTAATTCCTGAATGTGTACATATGCCGCCCTTCATGGAACGGTTCAAAAGGACAAATAAATATGATGTACGTCGGGTTCAGTTCATCGTAATCGACTCCTGCTTTCAGCAGATCCCCGTCTATCATGGACTGGTAATACCTCGTCCTCTTATACAATCCCTCATTTTCTGGCTTGCGTACCTGCATTTCGATATTGTATACGGTGTGTTTATCATCTTTGACATAGACATCGAGCCGGACACCTTTACTGTCATAACTGGCCTTCATAGACTTTTCGTCCTCGATATACACCAGATCATCAATAGAAATACGCAATATCTTTTCCAACATTTTCTTGCAGATACGTTTCCGGCTCATGATGAGTTTGAACATGTAATCGTCCTGAATGGTCAGGTCCTGCCAGTCTTTGATTTGGTACATCATTGTTCATCTTTCCTTTCTATTATACCATAGAAATAAAAGAACTCGTCCGCCAGAAAAGAAAGTTCTCCCGTAGAGAATCCCCCTCTGATGAACGAGTCTGTTCTATACACGAATAGTATGAATTTAGTATATCATAGAACGTATATTCTGTCTATGGTATATTTTTGATGTCAGACATAAAATTTACAATCCAGCAATAAGAAGATAGGCAAACCGGCGGCATCACAGCACGTGGAAAACGGACTCACGAAAAGGACTCACTATTGCAATAAGAACCCTTCAGTCTGCTGCGCAGACAGCTTCCCTTCGCAGGGACGCCTTCTAACGTAGCAAACCGGCTTATGGGTACAGTATACTTTCATCAAACTAACCACTAACCACTATCCACTATCCCTTCCCACTATCCCTTCCCCTTCCCGTTGCACCTTTTGTGCAGCGGATTTTTTTTATAACCCAGCTCTATGGGTAAACTGACTTGTCATGAAAGTTTTGCATGAAATTCAGGCGGATTGTATCGGGTTAAAAATATAATTCGTAAATACAAACACGAAAATTTGTGTAATGTAAGACGAAACAAATGACGTAGTGAAATTATAGGAAATAGGCGAAAGAACGGATTGTAGTGTCCTGGTGTCCTGACTACAGATAGAGCGTTAAATAGTGAGGACATGGCGTTTTTGTATAATAGAGACGGACTGATACCTGTATTATGTTATTTTATGTCATTTTATGTTTGTCAGAATTTTGTCCAGTTATAATGAACATAGTATAAAATTTGTATAAATACATAGATGGATATAAATATACAGAGCACTCTCGTTTTGCTATTTTATATACCAGAACAAAATAACATATATCATAAGTAAATAAACATAAAAATAATAAAATATCGCCGTTATTGTCGTTTAATTGCAATATAATTGTGACAAAATGACATTTGATGGTATAATATTAAGTAAAATACGACTATTTTATGTAAGCAAAATAATCATAATACAGGAGGTTATTTATGAATAAAATATACAAAGTCATCTGGAGTCATGTAAAACAATGCTATGTCGTCACATCAGAACTGGCCAAAACTCATGGCCGGACGTCCACCAGAGGGAGAACTTCGCGATTAGCCGTCGCCGCCCTCACCGCCTTCATCCTCACAGCTGGCGTCACCAGCGTAGGACTGGCAGCGGATAAGGATATCGTAGATAAGGGCGCTCAGCCAATTGCTTATGATATCAATCCGGCCAATGACGGGACGAATATTGCTGTCGGCAAGAATGCAAAAGTCTTTATCGGCGGCGGTACGCAGGAATCCATGCTTTCTTTTGGCGAAGAAGTTAAAGTTTATAATTTCGGCTTCAGTATGCATATTCACGATAATAATCATGCCAAACAGAATCTGCCGGAAGGTATTGCAGTAGGTACCAACTCCTATGCCCGGACAGGCTCCATTGAAATCGGTGCACATACTTTAGGTAAGAACAATATAAAAATCGGCGATGCTACAGTATCATTGGTTCCCGAGAAAGATGCTAACGGAAATGAAAAAAAAGATTCTGAAGGAAATATAATTTATAAAGAAAGTTTGCCGCAATTCGGTGTCGGTTCGACTACTTTAGGAACTAATTCTTATACGGGCGGCGGTTTTGCTACGACTATCGGCAGTTATAATGTACAGAGCAGTCCATATGAGGCAAAAAATTCAAATGACACATTATATAATGCAACTAAAAATGCTTTTGCTACGGTTATCGGTACGTTCAATTCCAATGAGTCTTTATCAAGTTATAGCCCTATTAGCGGCGTGGCCAATATGATTGCAGGTACGGCCAACAAAGTAACGAATAGCAACGGCGCGATTGTTATGGGGGCCGGCAACAGTGTGAAGAATTCCAGTGCTTATTTTGATGCCACTGCCTACAGTACGCATTTCGATTCTGTCACAGACATGCAGAAAGCTTTGATGGATGGCGTTGCTAGCAGTGCAGGCGGTGCTACTTTGGTTATCGGCGGTGCCAACCAGGCAGAAAATACGTCCCATTCGCAGATCATGGGTGTCGGTAACAAGGTAAAATCTACGACATCTAATAAAATAGAGTACAATTATCTGGATGGCTTCGAAAGTTCTATCACCGATGCCAGCCATGTAAAGGTATTGGGGCAAAAAGTCACCATCAATAAAGGCGCCGATTCCAATACTGTCTTTGGAGATTATCGCACCGTAGCAGAAGGTCAGACCAATAACGTCATCATTGGCAATGCAGACGAAAAGAATCCAATCACAACAGAAAAGAAAGAAACGGTTATCCTCGGCTATAATGCCAATGCTACTGTTGATGGCGGTGTCGCTATCGGTTCTGGTTCCATTGCAAATGTAGGTGCAGACCAGCAGGGCTACTATATCAAACATGACCAGCGCAGTGAAGAAGGTCAGGGATATCCGTTTAAGAACAATGATTCTGCATGGATTTCCAGAGCCGGTGCCGTATCTGTCGGTGATACGACGAATGAAGATCAGTCGAAATGGATTACCCGACAGATTACGGGCGTGGCAGCCGGTACGAACGATACCGATGCTGTCAACGTGGCACAGCTGAAAAACAGCCAGACCCGGTTTTATAGCATTTATGATCCCGGTGATGATTGGTTAGACATTTTCCCACAGATTCCAAACTGGGAAAAATATAAAAATGCAGACAATCAGGGGGCTCAGGGATACTGGTCCATGGCTGCCGGTTTTGGCACGTCCACCGGTGGTATTGCCAGCACCGTTATCGGTTCAATGAGTAAAATCGACAATAAATGGACAGATGGAGGGCCATATGGAACACAGGGGGCAACGGCTGTATCTGTCGGCACGCTTAATTTCAATCTCAGCGATCAGGTTACAGATGAAGAGGTCAACTCTGACGATCCCCGTGTTATCTTTCAAAGCAAAGAAGATAGTGGTGTAGCGAATAGCATCGTCGGCCAGGGCAATCTAACTAAGAATTCTAATGGCGCATTAATTTATGGTGCCGGCAATATCGTTACGGATTCCTATCGCCGAGTTGTTGCTAATGGGGACAATGATTTTGAAAGCTTGACCAACCAGGATATGGAAAGCCTTCTTTCTAATCCGGAAAAGGCAATCAAGACGCTTGGGAAAATAGTTGACATCAGCGGTGGCAAGGTCATGGTCATGGGTGGCGGCAACGTCGTAGATAAAGCTTATGACAGCCAGGTCATGGGTGTTGGCAACACAGTCGTTGGTGATGCAATTAACTTTGAATATAAGGAGTCGCCAGAAGTTAGCAATCTTCCTGAAAATACAGCGGATGAACAGTTTTTAAAAGAAGCATCCAGAGACGCAGATGTCTGGACCCAGTATATGGGATCTATCCGGAAGCAAGGAACTTTGCTGAACCTCGTCGATGGTTACTACAGCACTTTGAGAAATGGTCAGAATGACTATCTCATTGGTACAGCTAATGAAGTGACTGGCGATCCTTCGAAAAATAAATCGAACATCGTCTTTGGCGATTATCATAAACTGAATAATGGGAATAACAATATCATTATCGGTTCTGCTGACGGTGCTGTCGTAGAAAAGGCCAAAGGATATCACGAAGACTATGAATCCGGCATAATCACTTCACAGGAAATCACAGGTCAGAAACAGCACACTGAAAACCTCGAAGATGCCGTCATGATTGGCCATAATGCGGATGTACAGAAAAATGGCGGCGTAGCCCTTGGTGCCGGTTCTGTGGCTTCTGTCGATAAAGCTTCCACGGATGCTAATGCTATCGGCTATGATCCTGTTACGAAAAAGGCATCGACAGACACTTCTTCTACTTGGAAATCGACAGCTGCTGCTGTTTCCGTTGGCGATGCTTCTAAGAACATTACCCGTCAGATTACCAATGTCGCTGCCGGCAGTGAAGATACGGATGCCGTCAATGTGGCACAGCTCAAAGCTATCAGCAGTGCAATCAATACGGATATCACTGCATCTAAGACGCATTTCTATAGTGTCAACTCTACTGATGAAAAAGCGAAGAACTATGACAATAAAGGTGCTACCGCTGCCAATGCTTTGGCAGCAGGTGTAGGAGCACAGGCATTAAAGGATAGTGCTGTTGCTATTGGTGATGCAGCACATGCAGAAAGCTCTAATAGTGTTGTTATCGGTACTGGTGCTTGGACTCGTTCTAGTAATGGTGATAAGCCTACAGCTAATGGCGGAGATGTAGCGATTGGTCAGAAAGCGTATATTGATTCTTATGTCAATCAAGGAGGAAGTATTGCTCTTGGCCAGAATGCTCGCGTTGAAAATACAAATGGCAGCACAGAAAAAAAATATGCTTTTGGTCAGACTGAGTTCGAAGGCGATAACATTCCGCTTAATCCGGGCAATGAAGCCGGCGGCGTCGCCATCGGCCGCAACAGCTTTGCCCGTACAGGCAGCTTGATGGTCGGCTCCCACATGTATAAAGGCGCTATTGCCGATATGGATGAAGTGGATGGCACAGATTCCCAGAAGCTGCGCGATAACTTCAACAACATCAACATGACGACTCTTGGCACGAACAGTTTCAACAACGGTACGTTCGCTACTGTGACGGGTTCGTACTCGGCAACAACGGCCAAGAAAAAAACGCAGAACTTCGCGGCTACTGTGGCTGGTTCGCTGAACAGCATTGAATCGTATAAGGATGCAGATGATAATTCCGGTGTAGCCAGCAGCATCGTCGGTACGGCTAACCGGATTGCTAACTCTAACAATACGACTATCCTCGGCGCTGGCAATGAAGTTACCAATTCACTGGCCGACATCACGGCTCCGACAGATGGCGGCGCTTCGGCTAAGGCTTTGCAGGATACGTTAAAAGGCAAACTTCAGCAGGATGCAAAGGGCGCTGTCGTGGTTTCCGGTATCGGTAATAAGGTTGATTCGTCTCATGGCGTATCTGTACTGGGTTCCAAGAACATCGTTAATGCGACCGATAATATCCAGCTCCTCGGTGATAACCGTGAAGTGACAGGAGCAACGGGTTCTGTCATCATCGGTTCAGCTGACAGTAAGATGATAACATCTGTAACTAATGCAACCATTCTCGGTCATAATGCCAACACGACTGTCAGTGGCGGCGTAGCCCTCGGTGCCGGATCTGTAGCTTCTCGGGAAGCTGGTGTGGTTGGTTATGATCCGGCGACGAAAGAAGCGTCTGAAGATACTTCGGCCACTTGGAAAGCAACCGATGCAGCTGTTTCTGTAGGCAAGTCAGACGGCTCGATGACCCGTCAGATTACGGGCGTTGCTGCTGGTACTCAGGCAACGGATGCGGTCAACGTAGCACAGTTGCAGAAGGCATTGGCTGGAGCCAAAGACGGCAACGATACGCTGAAATCCAGTACGGATGCATTGAAACTGGATGGCAATAAACTGTCCATGAATATCCAGGATACAGCAGGCCATACGGTATCCGGTTCTGTAGACTTGTCCAAGTTTGCCCAGGCTGTCGATACGAATACGACCTATACGCTCACGGGTCAGGAAAACAAGGACAATACGACTACCATTACCTTAGAAGACAACAATGGTAAGAAAAATAGTGTGACCGTGGCAACTAAGGATACGAGAAATACTGTAAAAGCCGGAGAAAATGTCACTCTCGATACCAAGGACAATGCGGACGGCAGTCATGAATACACGGTCAATGTCAAGGCTGATGGCAAAGTAGAAGCGGGCAGCACGAAGATTGTCAGCGGTGGTACGGTATACAACGAAACACGGGTTGCAAAAGATGGGACCTTCGTCAAACAATCCAACACGGCTGGTGAAAACCTGACCGCTTTGGATAATCAGGTAACGTCCAACACGGAATCCATTTACCATATGAACAACCGTGTTTCCAACCTCGATAACCGCATCAATAAAGTTGGTGCCGGTGCAGCTGCCCTGGCAGCCCTCCATCCGCTGGACTTCAACCCCGATGACAAATGGAACTTTGCTGTCGGATACGGCAACTACCGCAATGCTAACAGCGTAGCAGTGGGAGCTTTCTACCAGCCTAACGAAAATACCATGTTCAACGTGGCAACCAACTTCGGCAACGGCGAAAACATGATCAACGCCGGTGTCAGCTTCAAGATTGGCAAAGGAAATTCCTACGCCGGAATCAGCAAAGCTCAGCTGGTAGCAGAAAACCAGCAACTGAAAGAAAACGATGCCCTGCAGGATCAAAAGATTCAGAAACAGGATCAGGAAATCCAGGAACTGAAGAAAGCCTTGGAAGAACTGAAAAGCCGCATCAAATAACAGAACTATCCTATCTGATTGATACAAACAGAACACCCCGCATCAGAAAATCCCCCCAAACTCTGATGCGGGGTGTTCTGTATCTGTGCCGGTTAGAAGTACAATGTAGCATGCCTCCCCGGGGACGTGGGAGGGGGACCGCTTGCGGTGGTGGGGTTCTTACATGATCTGAGTTCCAGTATCTGAATCCTAGGAGTAGCACGACGGACAGAATTTCAATGCAGAAAACCGGCTTTCTTGCTGACCACTAACCACTAATCACTATCCCTTCCCGGTCTGTGATTCTTTTACACAAAGTTGGAATAAAATCCAAATTTATGATATTATATATAAAAATTAGGAAATAAATCCTAATTTTTGTTATATAACGAATTAATTGGGAAATGATTCCAGAAAGGTATTGCCATGAAACTGATACCCAGACCAGAGTATATGGATTTCTTGAAACGCTATCAGAACCATCATTTGATTAAGGTGATTTCTGGCGTCCGCCGGTGTGGAAAATCCACCATGTTTTACTTGTACCGGCAATATTTACTGCATCATGGTGTAGTTCCCGAACAAATTATTACCATAAATTTCGAAGATCTGGCTTATGAACCGTTATGTGAATACCATGAATTATATCAGTATATTATGGAACGGATGCAGCCGGATAGGATGAATTACATCTTTCTCGATGAAATACAACATGTAAAAAATTTTGAAAAAGTGGTAGACAGCCTGTTTATCAAAGAAAATGCCGATGTGTATATCACCGGTTCCAATGCCTGTTTTATGTCGGGCGAGTTAGCGACGCTTTTGACAGGCCGTTATGTGGAGCTGTCGATGCTGCCCTTATCTTTTCGGGAATTTTGTCAGGGAATGCCTGATTCCATGTCGTTGCCTGCAAAATATACGGCCTATATCCGGATGAGCTCATTTCCCTATGCCCTGAGGTTTCAAGATGACGCCCAGGCAGTAGGGGAATATCTGTCAGGAATTTACAATACGATTCTTGTCAAAGATACATTACGGCGTATGAGAAGCAGCGATACGATGATGATAGAAAGTCTGATGAAATTTCTGGCCGCAAATATAGGCAGCCTTATTTCGCCCAATAAAATTGCCAACTCTATGACCAGTGCAGGCCGGAAAATAGACAATAAGACTGTGGAGAAGTATTTACAGGGATTGAAGGAAAGTCTGCTTATCTATCAGGCGGATCGCTTTGATATACGGGGAAAGCAGCTGCTGAAAATCAATGCGAAATACTATCTCGTTGATCCCGCCTTCCGGCGCCTTTTGATCAATGATACGGGACGGGATACGGGCCATATTTTGGAAAATGTCGTATACCTGGAATTACTGCGCCGTGGAGGAAAGGTATACGTTGGTCAGCTGCCCAGAGGAGAAATTGACTTTGTCGTTGAACAATCCGGGAGCAGGGAATACTATCAGGTAGCAGAAAGTACACTCCTTCCGGAAGTACTCGAACGGGAGCTGAAGCCGCTCCATGCCATACCGGACCAATATCCCAAATACCTGCTGACTCTGGATGAAATCACCCCGGAAGCAGATTACAACGGCATCAAAAAGATAAATGCCCTCCGCTGGCTGCTGGGGGACGACTCCTGACGTGCAGCGGCGTCTGGCTTCCAACGCAGTAAACCTGCGGCATCACAGCACGCGGAAACGGACTCAAGAATAGGACTCAGTATATTGATAAAGCCCCTTCCGCCCTGACGGGCACCTTCCCCTCACGGGGACGGCTTCCAACGCAGCAAACCGACTTTCTTGCTAACCGCTATCCCTTCCCGGCCTGCGGCCTTTCTCCTTCCCGATAAAATGAAAATGTAACTATTGACATTACAACTTGAATGATATATGCTTATAGATGTAAGGACGATATTTGTTACTACAAGGAGGAATGATTCATGGACGCAAAAACGATAGAAGCCGTTACGGCCAAGACCAATGATTTACTGGCAGCACCGAGCTGCAATCCGAAACTGAAAGCTGCTGCCAATGCATGGCTGGCTGCTGCTGACAAGGATGCCGAAACGCCGGCATATATTGATGCCCTGAAAAACGGCGTATCTACTATTGACGAACTGCTTGGCTTTGCCGGTTCCGATCTTGCCAAAAAGATTCTTGGCGAAGAAGGGGCCAAAGGCCTCCTGGCTCATGCCAAAGATATTCAGGCCAAAGGTGCCAAGTATTGTGACTGCCCGGCCTGTACGGCTGCGCTGGCTATATTGGATATCCTCCACGCTATCTGATAAGCCGGACTACTGCGTATAGGATGCATAGAGGGCTGTGACAGATTCATTTCTGTTGCAGCTCTTTTTTGCGCTGTTCTGACACGGGATGGCTGCCCGGCGGGATAGCGGGACTATGTAAAACGTGTTACACTGAAATCATGGGAAGGAATAAAGGAGGTGTCCTATGGAACAGACAAAACGGAAACAGGCCCGCAAGGGGATGGATATGCTTCATGGTTCTATTGCCGATAAATTGTTTTTCTTTGCTATGCCCGTCGGGCTTATGGGCATGTTTGAACAGCTCTTCAATAGTGCTGACGTCTTTATTCTCGGGCGGTTTGTCGGGAAAGATGCCATGGCGGCTGTCGGGAACAATATGCCTGTCATCGGCCTTCTGGTGACACTTCTCATGGGGATTTCCCTCGGTGCCAATGTCGTCATTGCCCAGTATCTGGGAGCCCGGAAGGATGAGAAAGTGGAAGCAACGGTGCAGACGGCTATTCTCCTTTCTTTGGGCATGGGACTGGCGCTCATGGTCATCGGAGAACTCATCGTGTCTCCTGCACTTATGATTCTCGCCGTGCCGGACGACGTGTATCCCATGGCAGAATTGTATCTGCGGATTTTCCTCCTGGGTCTGCCGTTCCTTTCTCTGTATAATTTTGAAGCGGCCGTGTTCCGCAGTTGCGGTGATGGCCGGACGCCACTGTACAGTCTGGTGGCAGCCAATGCAATCAATATCGTCCTCGACCTGCTTTCTGTCACCGTGCTCGGTCTGGGTCTTACGGGCGTTGTCGTGGCGACGGTCCTTTCTTTTGCTGTCAATGCAGGTATCTTATTTGTCTTATTGTGCCGTACTGCCGACCGGATCCGCCTGCAGCGGCATCATATGTGCTTTTCCCGCAGTGAACTGCGCCGCATCATGCGCATCGGCCTGCCGGCAGGGCTGCAGGGCATGGTCTTTGCCCTCTCCAACGTGCTGATCCAGTCGGCCCTCAACAGTCTGGGGACGGAAGCTATGGCAGCTTCGACAGCGGCCTTCATCATAGAAAATAATATGTACTGCTTCGTCAATGGATTCAGTCAGGCGGCGACGACCTTTGTCGGACAGAATTACGGGGCACGGAATCTGCGCCGCTGCTTCCGCATCACCAAGGTAGCCTTTGCCGTAGAAGGGGCGTTTCTCCTGGTAGTGGTGACGCCGGTGCTCCTTTTTTCCAAACCGCTCATTGCCCTGTTCAACAGTGATCCCGTCGTCGTGCAGCTCGGGTCGCTGCGGTTGTTCTGCATTGCCGGTACGTTTTATCTCAACGGCATCATCGACATCATTTCCGGGTCCCTGCGGGGCTACGGCTATTCCCTGCCACCGGCTGTCGTCGTCCTGGTCGGCATCTGCGGCGTCCGTATCCTCTGGCTCTACACGGCATTTGCCGCCCACCGTGATTTCGTTACCCTCATGCTGGCCTATCCTGTGAGCTGGGCCGTGACTATCGTCGTACTGACCGTCGTATACCGCATGTGCCGCAGACATATCGTCCTCGGGCTGCTTGCCGACCGCTGATGAGGAGAGGGGGAAAGGACTCTTCCCTTTGTCCGCCCTTTCCCGTATACTATAGACAGGATATATGAGATTTTTTGAAAGGAGGGAGCGGTCATGCAGAGACTGCCTGTTGGTATTGATGATTTTGCCAAAATCCGCGAAGGGAATTATTACTTTGTCGATAAGACCATGGCCATCGGGGAGCTTCTCGACAATCATATGCCGATGGCCTGCAGGAAATCCTGATGAAAATGGCCAGTGTATACGATACGGCAAACCACGAGACTTTCTATCATGGCCTGCTGTTAGGGATGACGACACTGCTGGTGCCGGAATATGAAGTAAAATCAAACCGGGAAAGCGGACTGGGCCGGTACGACCTGGCCATTTATCCGGCTCAGAAGGGGCAGTGTGGCGTCATTCTGGAATTCAAGGTGGCAGACTCTCCACATGAGCTGCTGGAAAAGGCGCAGGAAGCCCGCCGTCAGATTGATGAAAAAGGCTATGATACAGATTTCAAGGCCCGGGGCATTACGAACGTATGGAAATACGGCGTTGCCTTTTATGGAAAACGGGTTGCCTTAGTGTAAATTTTGAGTCAAAAGAGGCCGGTAGCCGAGGGGAAACCCTTTGTGCAACGGCCTCTTTCATGTTATAATGAACGTTAGTCTGTTTATTTCTATTTCTTTGCTATTTCATAAAAAAAGGAGACGGCAGCGATGCGGGCAATGGGAATCGATCCGGGGACGGCTATCTGCGGTTTTGGCGTCGTCGATGCCATGGGAAGCCGGCTGAAACCGGTGACATACGGCACGGTACAGACGACACCGGAGTATACCGATGCCGAACGGCTGGTCATGCTCTACGATGGCCTGAACGAGCTCTACGACAAATACAAGCCCGATGTCATCGGTGTGGAACAGCTCTTTTTTAATCGCAACGTCACGACGGCTATTACCGTCGGCCAGGCCCGGGGAATCATTCTCCTCACGGCCCAGCAGGCCCATATTCCAATTCTGGAATTTTCCCCGCTGCAGGTCAAGCAGGGCGTCACCGGATATGGCCGGGCGACGAAGGAGCAGGTCATCGATATGACTATGCGCCTCCTCGGCATACGGGAGAAGATTAAGCCCGATGATGCAGCCGATGCGCTGGCTATGGCGATTTATACGATTTATTCCCGTCATTCCCTGAGTTTGAAAAGGACGGTCCAGTTATGATTGGTTATCTGAAAGGTACCATTACCCATATTTTTGAAAACTCCTGCTTCATCGATGTCCACGGTGTCGGCTACCGGGCGATTGTATCCGGCTCGACACTGGGAAATCTGACTATCGGCAAAGACACCATGCTCTATACGTATATGAGCGTCAGTGAAAATGATATCACCCTCTACGGGTTCCTGACCCAGGACGAGTATGAATTGTTCCTGCTCCTCATTACGGTCAACGGCATCGGCCCCAAGCTGGCCGTGAATGCCCTGGGAGCCGTCACGCCGGATCAGATGCGGCTGGCCATCAGCCAGAGCAATATGAGTGTCCTGACGAAACTGCCGGGTATTGGCAAGAAGACGGCCAACCGTCTCGTGCTGGAGCTGAAGGATAAGGTAGGAACGCCCGGTGACGGCGATGTCATGGCGATTACTGTAGAAGACGGGACAGCGCCCAGTGGCATGGCCGCCGAAGCGCTGGCAGCCCTTCAGTCCCTGGGCTATTCCGAGCAGGAAGCGCTGCCGGTCATCCAGAAACAGGCTGCTGCCTGCGATAGCGTAGAAAGCCTTATCAAGGCGGCTCTGCGCAGCCTGGGCAGCGGGAGGTAAGAATGGAAGAACATCGCATCATTGAGACGGCCGACCTGCCGGGAGATTCCTGGCAGTACAGTCTGCGGCCTCATTATTTAAAGGAATATATCGGCCAGACAAAGGCCAAGGAAAATCTGCGCGTATTCATCGAGGCGGCGAAACTCCGCAAGGAAGCACTGGACCACGTGCTCCTGTACGGGCCGCCGGGCCTGGGCAAGACGACCATGGCCGGCATCATCGCCAATGAACTGGGTGTCAATCTGCGCATTACGTCCGGCCCGGCCATCGAACGGCCCGGCGATCTGGCAGCCCTGCTGACCAATCTGCAGGAACGGGACCTGTTGTTCATCGATGAAATCCACCGCCTGTCCCACAGCGTAGAAGAAGTGCTCTATGCGGCTATGGAAGATTATGCCCTCGATATTGTCATCGGCAAGGGACCCAGTGCCCGGTCGGTGCGGATCGACCTGCCGCCGTTTACCCTCGTCGGGGCGACGACCCAGGTCGGCCGTCTGGCACCGCCTCTCCGGGACCGCTTTGGTGTCATCTGCCGCCTGGAATTTTATAAGCCCGAAGAGCTGGTGCTCATCATCCGCCGGACGGCACAGATCCTCGATATTGAAATAGAGGAACAGGGAGCGCTGGAAATTGCCCGCCGCAGCCGGGGCACACCGCGTATTGCCAACCGCCTTTTGAAACGGGTCCGCGATTTTGCCCAGGTAGCCGGGGCTCCGGCCATAACCAGCGAGATTGCGTCGTCGGCACTGGACCGGCTGGAAGTAGACCGCTGCGGACTGGACCGGACGGACCGGCGGGTGCTGCAGGTCATCATCGAGAAGTTCGGCGGCGGCCCCGTCGGGCTCGATACGATTGCGGCGGCTATCAGCGAGTCCGTCGATGCCGTCGAAGATGTCTATGAACCGTTTCTCATGCAGCAGGGATTTTTAAACCGCACGCCCCGGGGACGGGTCGTGACGGCTGCTGCCTATCGTCATCTCGGCCTGCCCGAACCGGGACGGGAAGACAACGCCAAGAGTACGTCACTCTTTTAGGAGATATTATGGCCAAAACACTGATTTACATCGGAATCTTTTTCATCATTGCCGGTGTGGCCTGGATGGGACTGGACCAGCTGGGGCTGTCCCGGTTCCTCGGTCATCTGCCGGGAGATATCCGTTTCACCAGAGGCAGTACGTCTTTTTATTTCCCCATCGTGACCTGTATCGTCATCAGCGTCGTCCTTTCTATTATCCTCAACTTTTTTTCCCGCCATTAAGAGAGGTGCTCCCCTATGTGGATTAAAAAGATTGTCTATCTCGTCATTGCCGCCTTTTGTCTCTTTTCCTTTGGCGGGACGGCTGCCGCGTCGGGTATGGGACAGACCGTGCGCATCGGCATCCGCGAAGGACGCGGTTCCGTCGCCCTCACCAGTGACAGCGGCCTGGGCGTCTGGAAAAACGGATCCCTGTGGAAAAAATTTCCCGCCCGCACGCCTCTGCAGATTGCCCTGAAGGGAAATGCGGTGACCGTCGGAGGTGCAGCCGCTGCTGGTGCCGTCGAAGTACGGCCTCTTTCGTCGGCCGGTTCGGTGAAGATTACCGACGGCTACGCCTACCGCGGTGCTATAAGAGTCATGAAATCGCCCCAGCGATGGGGCCTGACCGTCGTGAATGTCGTCCCCGTAGAAGAATATCTCTACGGTGTCGTCGGCAAGGAAATGTCGCCGTCGTGGCATCGGGAAGCCCTGAAGGCCCAGGCCGTCGCGGCGCGTACCTATGCCATTTCCCATAAGAATTATTTCGCCAGCCGCGGGTTTGATATGACCGATGATACATCCAGCCAGATTTATGCCGGAATCAACGGCGAATCGCCGTCGGTTATTGCTGCCGTCGATGCGACGCGGGGAGAAATCCTGACGTACGGCGGCAAACCCATCGATGCCTTTTTCTGCTCGACAGCCGGTGGATGGACGGAAAACAGTGAAAACGTGTGGGGCTCCCGCATCCCCTATCTGCGCGGCGTGTCTGATGACAGCAGCCGCATGCCGTCGTACCGCTGGTCGGTGACGACGACGCCGGAAAAACTGGCAGCCAATCTGACGGCCGCCGGCAAAGGCGTAGGCAAGGTCAGATCTATCACGCTGTCACCGCTGGGCAAACGGCCTATGGCCGTTTCTGACCGGGGCGTTTCCGGCCGGGTACTGTCCATGACGGTCAATGGGTCGGCCGGTTCGGTCCGCGTGACGGGCAATGCCTTCCAGTCCATTTATGGCCTGAAGAGCACCCTCTTCGATTTCAGCCAGGGCGGCGCCGTACCGGATACGGACAGCGGACGCAAAGGAAGAAGCGCGACCATGACGGTCAAAGCCGGCGTTCCCATCACGATTTATGGATATGGATGGGGGCATGGGCTGGGGATGAGCCAGTATGGAGCCTATCAGATGGCCCAGGAACACGGCAGTGCCGATACATATTACCGCACGATCCTGACCCATTATTACACTGGGACCAGGCTTGAAAAATTATATTGATTTAAGACAGGAAGGATTATTTTGAAACTGACTGATTTTTCATATGAATTACCAAAAGAATTAATTGCCCAGCATCCGGCAGAACCGCGGGATCATGCCCGCCTCATGCTGTATGACCGGAAAACGGGTGCCGTGGAACACAAGCATTTTTATGACCTCGTCGATGAACTCAGAGCCGGCGATGTCCTCGTTTTCAACGACTCCAAAGTCATTCCCGCCCGCCTCTATGGAAAACGGGTGCCTACAGGCGGCAAGGTCGAAGTCCTGCTCCTGACGCCCGTCGGGGAAGACCGCTGGGAAGTGCTGGTCAAGCCGGGAAAGAAGGCCCTGCCGGGGACGACCATCGAATTTCCCGGAGGACTGCAGGCAGAAGTCCTGGACCGTACCGACTTCGGCGGCCGCGTCGTCCATTTTACCTATGACGGCGTATTTGATGATATTATCGATAAAATCGGTGAAATGCCCCTGCCGCCGTATATCCATGAAAAAATGGAAGATCCCAATGAATACCAGACAGTCTATGCCCGGGAACGGGGCTCGGCAGCGGCGCCGACGGCAGGTCTTCATTTTACAGATGAACTGCTGCAGAAAATCCGCGACAAAGGGGTAGAAGAAGTCTTTGTTACCCTCCATGTCGGCCTGGGTACATTCCGCCCTGTGGAAGAAGAAAATATCGAAGACCATCAGATGCACAGCGAATTTTACAGCATTACCCCCGAAGCGGCCGATGCCATCAACCGGGCAAAAGCCGAAGGACGGCGCATCATTGCCGTAGGGACGACGAGTATCCGCACCCTGGAAAGTGCCGGTACGACGGGTAAGCTCAAGGCCGGGTCGGGCTGGACGAATATTTTCATCTATCCCGGCTTCACCTTCCATATCGTCGATGCCCTGGTCACCAATTTCCATCTTCCCGAATCGACGCTGCTCATGCTCATCAGTGCCCTTTCGACGCGGGAACAGATTCTCCATGCCTATGAAATCGCCGTGAAAGAGAAATACCGTTTCTTCAGTTTTGGCGATGCCATGTTTATTCATTAGAGGAGGAACCTTATGGTCATTACCTACGAACTGCAGGCCGAATGTGACGGCGCCCGGGCAGGTCTCCTGCGGACTCCCCATGGCACGTTCCAGACGCCTATGTTCATGCCCGTCGGCACGCAGGCCACGGTCAAGACGCTGACGCCGGAAGAACTCTACGATATGGGCGCCCAGGTCATTCTCAGCAATACGTACCACTTGTTCCTGCGGCCCGGCCACGACCTGGTCCAGGAAGCGGGGGGCCTGCATAAATTCATGAACTGGAAACAGGCCATCCTCACGGACAGCGGCGGCTTCCAGGTGTTCAGCCTGGGGCAGATGCGGAAGATAAAAGAAGAAGGCGTAACCTTCCGCAGCCACCTCGACGGCTCGAAGAAATTCCTGTCGCCGGAAGTGTCCATGGATATCCAGATGGCCCTCAATTCCGATATCGCCATGGCCTTTGACGAATGCATCCCCTATCCTTCGGACTATGATTACACGAAGCTTTCGACAGAACGGACGAGCCGCTGGGCCCAGCGCTGTCTCGACCATCATCACAGCGATACCCAGGGATTGTTCGGCATCGTCCAGGGCGGCATGTATGAAGACCTGCGCCGCAGGAGCTGTGAAGACCTGGTGGACATGGATTTTGATGGATATGGCATCGGCGGCTTGAGTGTTGGCGAGAGTAAGGATATAATGTATGAAGTGCTGGGTTATACGACGAAGCACCTGCCCCGGGAAAAAGCCCGCTATCTCATGGGAGTCGGCACGCCGGATTGTCTCGTCGAAGGGGTGGCCCGCGGCGTCGATATGTTCGACTGCGTATTTCCTACCCGCGTCGCCCGCAACGGCATGGCCATGACCCATACGGGACGCCTGACCGTGCGCAACGCCCGCTATGCCCACGATTTCCATCCCATTGAAGAGGGCTGCCAGTGCTACACGTGCCGTAATTATACGCGCGCCTATATCCGCCATCTCTTCAAGGCGGAAGAACTCCTGGCCTATCGTCTGGTAAGCATTCACAACCTGTATTTTCTCCTTGACTTTATGCGCCAGATGCGTCAGTCTATACTGGATGGCACGTTCCGCACATTCCGCGAAAATTTCTGGAAACGGTATCAAGATGGGTAATTCTACACATCATGTACATATATTATATTTATTCACTAGGAGGTAAAAACTGTGGATTCTATTGCTAATTTTTTTAATGGCCTGACTAACTATGACAATCTGGGTTTTTTAGGTGACCTCGGTCAGATGTGGCCGCTGCTCTTTATGGTCATCTTATTCTACTTTATCTTGTATCGTCCGCAGAAGCGTCAGCAGAAACGGCGTCAGGAAATGTTTTCCAATCTGAAGAAAAACACCAAAATTGTTACCGTTGGCGGCCTCTATGGCGTAATTACGGATATCAAAGACGACTATGTCCGCATCCGCATTGCCGATAAAGTGGAAATCAAGCTGAAGAAAGAATCCATCAGCGCGATTGCCGGCGACGAAGAAGACTAAGGGGAGGGACTTCTCTTGCGGACCCGCAATATGATTAAGTTTTTCGCTGCCGTCATCATTATCCTGGCAGCATTTGTCACCTTTATCTATCCTCTGGCCAATTCCATCAAGCAGGGGCTGGATTTGCAGGGTGGCACCCATATCGTACTGGAAGCCGTCGATACACCGGAAGCACCGGTTACAGATGACTCACTGAACCGGGCTGTTTCCATTGTCGAACGGCGTATCAATGAAATGGGTCTGACCGAACCGATTGTCCAGAAAGAAGGGGCACGGCGTATCATCGTCGAACTGCCTGGGGAAAAGAACCCGGAAAAGGCGATTGAAACCATTGGCAAGACGGCTGTCCTGGAATTTAAAGACGAATCGGGCACGACGCGCATGACCGGGAATGATCTGAAGACCGCCAAAGAACAGATCGACCAGGGCAAGAAGAACGTCGTAGCCATTGAATTTACCGACGAAGGGGCCAAGAAATTTGCTGACCTCACGGCATCCAACGTAGGCCGCAAAATCGGCATTTACCTCGATGGCGCACCTCTTACGGAACCGGTCGTCAATGAACCGATTACAGGTGGCAAGGCAGTCATCACCGGCAGCAAGACGCTGGAAGATGCCAAGAACCTGGCCATCCTGCTCCGTTCCGGTGCACTGCCGGTCAAGCTCCAGGTCATGGAAGTCCGTACCATCGGGCCGAGCCTGGGCCAGGACTCCAAAGTGAAATCGGAAAAAGCCTTTGCCATCGGCATCGTGCTCATCATGATTTTCCTGATCATCATCTACCGGATGTCCGGTGTAGTAGCCAATATCGCTTTACTGGTCTACGTCCTCATCCTGTTGTCCATCCTGAAATATCTCGATGCTACTCTGACTCTGCCGGGCATCGCCGGGGTCATCCTGTCCATGGGCTTTGCCGTCGATGCGAATATCCTTATTTTTGAACGATTTAAGGAAGAAGTGCTCATCGGCAAGAGTCTCAGGACCTCCATGGAGGCCGGCTTTAAACGGGCGTTCAACACGATTCTCGATGCCAACGTATCGGTTATGATTGCGGCTATCGTCCTCATCGTCATGGGCAGCGGCACCGTAAAAGGCTTTGCTGTCAACCTGGCACTGGGGATTATCGTCAGCATGTTTACGGCCATCATCGTCAGCCGTTCGCTCCTGACGTGGTTCATCAATACGGGGCTCATTACCAATCCCTGGTTCTACGGGCTGAACCGCAAGGTACCGGAACATATGAAGAATAAGGGGGGACACAAATGAGATTCAACATTGTAGCTCATAAAAAATGGTGGTTCACCCTGTCGTCTATACTGGTCATTTTCAGTGTCATTTCCATTTTCATCAATGGATTCAACTTTGGCATTGACTATACAGGTGGCACGATTCTGGACATGCAGTTCAAACAGCCCGTCACCGTCTCCCAGGTGCGTGACGTCGTGGACCAGTCCAATATGGATCTGGAAAACAGCGTCATCCAGCTTTCCGGCGTCAGCGACCAGAATTCGTCCCAGGATGTCATGATCCGCATGCGCAACCTGTCGTCTGATGAAAGCAAGGCGATTGCCGACCAGCTCAGCAGCAAACTGGGCGGGGCAGAAGTGAAGCGGACCGAATCCGTCGGGGCTGTCATCGGCTCGGAAGTCACGAAGAATGCGATTATGAGCCTGGCCGTCGCCTTTATCGCCCTGGCGGCGTATATTACCCTGCGGTTCGAATACAAAATCGCTATTTCCGCGCTGGTCTCCATTCTCCATGACTTAATCATGGTACTGGGCTTTTTCTCCTTCTTCCATCTGGAAATCGATGCGACCTTCCTGGCCGCTATCCTGACCGTCGTCGGCTATTCCATGAACGAAGCGGTCGTCATCTTCGACCGTGTCCGTGAAAATACGCGGACTCACCGCCGTACCGACACGTATGAAAAGCTGGCCTATGATAGCATAGCCCAGAGTATCCACCGCAGTATCTACACTCTGACGACGGTACTCTTTGCCTGCGGTGCCCTCCATTTCTTCGGTGGGGAATCGACAAAGAATTTCTCCCTCGTCATGCTCATCGGCTTCATCAGCGGGGCCTACAGCTCTATCTGCGTCGATACATCGCTGTGGGTTGTCTGGAAGAACCATACGAGCAACCGCCGTGGCCCGAAGGCTGTCAGCCATGACGAAGCGGAAGAAGAACCGGTGTAAGAGCGTAGTTAGGAAAAACATAGTTTGTAGTTTGTAGAAATATAGTTTGCAGAAATGCATAAAAAAAACGGCTTGTCGAGAGACAAGCTGTTTTTTTTACATCAAACATCAAACATCAAATTGCCAGCCGCCAGCCGCCAGCCACTAACCACTAATCACCAGCCTCACGCTTTCTCTTTCCATGCTCTGGGAACAGGGACGAGGAAGGTGAAGATGCAGCCGATGGCGGCACAAATCCAGAGTATCTGCAGTGCTGTCTGGACGCCCCAGAGGTCGGCTCCCCAGCCTACGACGGGGGAGAGCAGGCCGCCTACAGTCGTGCTCAGGCCCAGTGTGACGCCGGAAGCAAAGCCAACGTTTTTGCCCAGGTAGGTCTGGCCCAGGACGACGATGGGACTGTACGGAGCAAAGAGGGAAAAGGCGACGGGCAGCAGGAGCAGCGTAGCCAGCCAGAGCTGGGAGCTGTTGACCAGGAGGAACATGGCCGGGACCATGATGAGGAAAGAACCGCGCATGACCCGGATGAAACCGAAGCGGTCGGCCATGATACCGCCGAGGAAGGTAATGACGACGCCCATGGAAAACAGGATGGACAGGGCCATGCTTCCCGTAGAAGGCGTGGCCCCCAGTACGGTAATCCAGTAGATGGGGATGAAGGTGTTGCAGAGCGTAAATCCGATGGAACGGGCGAATATGACGACAGTCAGTTTGCTGAAGGCTTTCCAGTCGTTTTCATGGGAAGCTCCCGGATGGGCTTTGGCTTCAGCTTTATCGGCGGCAGCGGCCATGGTGAGCACCGTGGGCATAGCGTGATAGAGGACGGCGGCGATGATCAGATTGACTATGCCATAGAGGACCAGACCGTGGATGTCAAAGGTATAGGCACTGAAGCCGGCTACCATGGGGCCGATGGCAAAACCGGCATTGCCGCCGACGGAAAAGCTGCCCAGAGCCTGTCCTTTGAGCGGGCCGGCGATGCGGTTGACCATGCGGGCTGCTTCGGGATGGAACAGGCTGCCACCGAGGCCGCTCATCATGGAACAGAACAAGATGACCCAGTAATTGGTCGTAAAGGCCAGTGCCGTCAGGGACATGCCGCAAAGGACCGACCCGAGAGGGACCAGCCAGGGCTTGGAAATCCGGTCGGAGTAGTATCCGATGAGTGGCTGTGTTACCGACGACAGGAGAATGTTGGCAAAAATAATGCCGGCAGCCTGCTGGTAATTGAGCTGGCAGGCTGTGATGAAATAGGGAAGCAGGGCCGGGATGCCGCCCTGGGCCCAGTCTACCGAGAAATGCCCCATAGTAAACAGATAGACATGGGGATCGAGCTTTTTCATGAAAATCCCTTCTTTATGATAATATTTATATATATGTCAATAACTATCATTGTACCATACAGGGCGCATAATGGATAGAAAAATTTCTTGACAAGATGTCTTTGTGTGATATACTAAGGAAGTCGCTAGGACATGGGCCTATAGCTCAGCTGGTTAGAGCGCACGCCTGATAAGCGTGAGGTCGGTG
>OHAY01001231.1_pt1 | contig 24354 bp, 20 predicted proteins | sample 1577191 | NCBI WGS metagenome assembly OHAY01 (sample SAMEA3541504, study PRJEB24748) | human gut metagenome | biome: human gut; feature: human-associated habitat; material: faeces | place: China | collected 2012 | reverse complement strand
ACCACGTTTTCCAGTACGTGGACCAGTATAGACATAAAAGAGACAAGCATTGTCACGAAAGCGGCTTATCAAAGAGAACCCTTCTTTCTTTATCCCATTAACAAATGTACTTGTAGAGAAGTAAGCATCTGCAACTATGAGGGTTGAGAGTTTGAGAAGTTCCTTGCGATAACGCTTAATGACACCGATATAGAAATCTACCATAGTCTTGTTTCTAAGACTCAGTTCTTTATTACTTAGCGACTGGTGGGCTTTTAACATCATGCAGTCTTTGGTATCAATATCAATGAGGCCAATACCCATGATTTCGAGACCATGTTTAACAGACTGTGCACATCCCGACCAAAAACGACCGATATGTGGAGTCTTCTTGCCAGCTTTGCTGATGTAACTGGGATCAATGGCAATAGCCCATCTTCCCTGTTTACCAAAGAAGCGCTTGGCAAGTGAGACATTAAGTTTGAGCCAGTCAATGCTTTTCGACTTTTTCAAGCCGAATGCGTTGCGATAGGTTTGCTCAACATGCGAGCCATACCTCCCCATTTGGGTGAAATTTATCTTTCTTGGTATTACCATGAACAAAATTATCACCTCGATGAGTATTTTCTCGAAACTTTTTGTTAACTTTGCAGCCGAATCTTCAACTGCATCTTTAAAGATATCCATATATTGGTCAAGTCCTGTATTCATATAATTTTGCGTTTGTCGTGATTTGCAAAGTTACTGAAAATCAGCGACTTGACCAACTTTTTATAGTTAAGTTTTCATAAGCATTTCTTAATATAAGTTATTGATTTACAGACGATTAAATGTTAATTTAACGCAGTATTGTAAAATTTAAGTTAGACATTTATTATTTGATTATTTACTACTACATTTCGCCGTTCACTTAGAGATACTAAGTATAACAAGAGAATGACTGAATGCAAAGATAGCGACAATTACCATACAAAGCTTCAAACGACAGTAAAAAAAGGATATTTATATTCATTTCTACGGATTACCATCGTATGCAGCCTATGGTTTTCCGTAGGTAAAGGGACGTATGAACGGAAAAACAACAGCCCCCACCTTTTTTAACAATAGAAAAAATGTCTCTTCCGATTATTTTTCATATCTTTGCACGGACAATCGTTTATGATAGTAATTGCAAATAACGTAAATATAATAGCAAATGAAGCAAACAATACATCACAGGCAACAAGCCATATTCACATATATTTTCCTTCTGTTATCATCCATCGCTTTTCTTGCCGCTTGTCAACGAGACAGCAGCAAAGACGAGAAGCGGGCATATTCCTTGTTTCTGGAAGCCGTCAACTATAATGCTGATGGTGATAAGAAACAGGCCATCCTTCTGATAGACAGTGCACTCAATATGAACTGTGCCGACACCACTCGTAGTTGGCTTACCAGCGAGAAGATGACCGCATATACAGACCTGGGACAGATGAGAGAAGCCATAGAAATAGGAAAGAAAGGCATCCCGTTTGCCGAGAAGATTGAAGATTACGATGGCATGCTTGCCATGTGTGGAGCAATGGGCATCTGCTATCGCAGAATCGGAGAACTGGATTCCTCGCTCATCTATTATAAGAAGGGCATCCAGAAAGCCATCAAGAGCGAGAATGCGGAATATGAGATTTATCTCTACAATTGTATCTCCGTGCTTTTCAACGAACAGAAGAGATTCAGGGAAGCCATAGAGTACTCCGACAAGGCTGAATCTAAAGCTATTGCTATCAACGATACAATCGAACGACTGTCTGCCCATGCCAATAAAGGTGCTATCCTGATGCGACAGGGAAATTACCGGAAAAGCGTCAATAGCCTTACTTCGATGTGGAATATGGTAAAGCAGACCAATTATAATGTGTTGACCCTCAAATATCTTTCTCCGTTGCTCAAGTCGTACTTGCAACTGGGTAAGGCCGATTCCGTCGCCTTCTATCTCACTTACGCCAATGAAGCCTGCCGTAATCTGGCACCAACGAGCAATGGGGTGCTAGGCATATTGGAAATCAAGGCCGACTTGCTGGGGCTACAGAAGAAATACGCTGAGCAATGGTTACTTCTGGACAGCATCGGCAGGTTGGCGGGTACCAATCTGATGATGCCTAAAGACAAGCTTCTCGCCACACAGGCCAGATGCCTCAATAATATGGGTAAATACACTCTGGCATACCAGGAAATGCAAAAGGCATACATGAAAAGTGACTCCCTCAAGCAGAGTGACATCGACAAGCAGTTGAGTGAATTCAACATCAAGTACAAGACCTTGGAAAAAGAAATGTTGATAGAAAAGATGAACCACGAACAGAGCTTGCTCTATATCCGCATCTTATGGCTCATCCTGGCACTCATCATATTGTTGATAGCCATTCTTGTCATCCTATACCGCAGGAAACTCGACAGGCAGAGAGCCGAATTGTCGGAAAAGACATCCTATATCAATGGTGTGGAGAATGAGCGCAAGCGTCTGGCCAAGGAATTGCATGATGGAATATGCAACGATATTCTGGCGGTGAATATCATGATGCAGACCAATAAGGAGGAAGCAGAAAGATTGCTTAAAAACGTGGGACATGATGTACGCCGTCTTTCACATGAGCTGATACCACCTAGGTTTGACAACACTTCGCTTGCGGAGCTGATAGAAAGCTTCTGTCAATCGGTAACAGCCGAAAACGGAACCATCGTCAAGCCATTCATCAGTACCTCTTTCAATGCGCAGAATCTCCCGGACGGCAAGGCGATAGAGATCTACCGCATCATCCAGGAATGCGTATCCAATGCCATCAAATATGGATACAGCAAGATGATAAACGTCACGCTGGATACCTGTGGAAAGCAGGGGAGCATATCCATCATCAACGATCTGTCACCACTTCACCCTATCTGCCAGAGCAAGCCAGGCATCGGCAAAGATACTCTGAAGATGAGAGCAGATGCTCTGCAGGCAGAACTCGATATAAGAAATGATGGAGAAGAGTATCTGGTAGAACTCAAGTTTCAACTATAATCTGCGAGCAAAGGCTTGCGAAAAATTACGCTTAAAAATGTATTATCATGGAAAAGAGCAAAAGCATCCTTATTGTAGATGACCATCCTGTCGTCTTGGTTGGTTTGAGGGCACTCATCCTGCAAGATGGTGTCTATAAAAATGTACAGACCGCCTCTAGCCTCCTATCTGCCAGGGATATCATCAACAGGGAGAATATCGATACCGCTATCATCGACTTGGAAGTGAGTAATGAGAATGGTCTGCTGCTTGTCAAGCTGCTTCACCATAAGCATCCCAAGACCAAGATCATTGTCTATACGATGCACGAAGAAATCTGGACGATACGCCAACTGATGGACGAGGATGTAGATGCCATAGTTTTGAAAGGTGATGACCCGCAGGAACTTCTTACTGCTCTGCACAAGATAGAAGAAGGAAAGGGGTATTATAGTCAACAGTTTTTCAGACTGATCAATCAGCAGAATGTCGAGCAAGTCAATCTCTCTAATAGAGAACTCGAAGTCTTGGAGCACATAGCCGAGGGACATTCCACCAATACCATCGCCCGGAAGTTGAACATCAGCAACAATACCGTAGAATTTCACCGCCACAACTTGATGAGCAAACTGCAAGCAAGCAATGTGGCAAATATGGTGAAAAAGGCGATGCAGATGGGGTTGGCGTTCATCAAGCATTGAAAACAATCTTATTTTTCAAATAAAAAGACTAATTAGTAAACTGATGACTTTTCCTCGTACAAGTATAAAAACTTCTAATTTTAACAAAAATATAACGCATAATTTGTTGGGTATTCATAAAAAAATGGTAATTTTGCAACCAGCAATTGAATACAAAATCAATATTAAAAATAAAGAACTATGATTAGATTAAATGTGTTTTTTGAGAAGAAGGAGGAGGTAAAGGTTGAGGAAATCAACGCTTTATGCAAGGAACTGGTAGAGAAGTCTTTGAAGGACCATGGCAATATTGCCTATGACTATTTCACCAGTGGAACTCGCAATGGTGTGATGATGATCTGCGAAACATGGGAGAACGAGGAGGTTCTGAAAGCTCACATGGCTTCTGAGCATTTCACCACATTGGTTCCAAAGATTGAAGCTCTTACCAAGAACGGCTTGAAACTGGAGCAGTTCACATTCTAAATCTTTTCAGACATCAGCCAGTGGTGATACATTTTCTTCTTCATCACCGGCTGATGTTCTCATTATTATTATATAGTTTTATTTTACTTCTGTGAGCTTACCCGTCTGGGAATCGATGATATAACCATGCAGATTGACATCCTTTGGTACAAGAGGGTGAGTACGGATGGTATCAATCGTATTTCTTACAGAATCCTCGGTGTCGTGGAAGCCCTCCAGCCAATGGTCTAGGTCGATGCCGCAAAGTCCGATGGTGTCGATGACATCCTGATGGATGCCGCGCTTGAGCATCAATTCCTTCATCTCCTGTCCGTTCATGTGGCAGGCACCGCAGTTGGAGTGGGCAATGACCATGATTTCCTCTACACCCAGTTCGTAAATGGCAACCAGGAGGCTGCGCATGGCGGAGTCGAATGGACTGATAACCAGTCCGCCGGCATTCTTGATGAGCTTGGCATCTCCATTCTTCAATCCCAAGGCTGCTGGCAGAAGCTCTGTCAGGCGGGTATCCATACAGGAAAGGATGGCAAGCTTCTTGTCTGGGTATTTGCTCGTAAGATACTTTTCGTAACCTTTGTTGGCTACGAATTCCTCGTTATACTTGATAATTTCTTCTATAATCATAGTAGTGCAAATGAAATGTGAAACGAATTTTTTTCCTATTTTTCTGGGGTAGGCTTGAGATAAGCCATGAATTTCTCCGGCTGATAGTTGAGAATCAGTTCTTCTGGGAACTCAGCTTTCTCTACCAGAGGCATGATGTTGCTGTAGTCGGCAATCATGGTAGAGAAGTGGGCATCACTTCCAAAGATGACAGGGGTCTCGTACTTCTTGGCAAGTTCCAGCAGTTCCAGATTATTGGGAGCTGCTATCGTCTTGTGACGGATGGGAGCCATGGAGTGATTGTTGATTTCCAGCAGGGTATGCGTCTCCTTGGAAACCTTCATCAGGGCCTCGAAATCCAGTTCTGCCGTTCCATCTCCTGGATGGGAGATAATCTGCACGAATGGATTGCGCATGGCATTGATGACACCCTGCGTGTTCTCTTCCTTGGTTCCTCCCTGCCAGCAAAGGCTATGAATGCCAGCGATTCGGATATCAAGTATGTGCCAGTAGTCCTCATCGAGGTCAATATCGCCTTGGGTATTGAGGATGTTGAGTTCTGCTCCCAGCATCAGCCTGATTCCATAGAGCTGACGGGGAACGCAATGCAGGTTTCTGAAATAGATGGGATCACAGGTGCCCGGGATGTGAGGTCCGTGCTCTGTGATTCCCAGTATTTCCAACCCCTTTTCTTTTGCAGCCATGGTCATTTCCTGCAAACTGCTGAAGGCATGACCTGATGCTATAGTATGTGTATGAACGTCTAATAATGTTTTCATACTGCAAAGGTACGGTTTTTATCTGAATGACGCAAGAAAAAAAGGAAAAAACGTGTTGGATGTGACAGATGAATTGTCTTAGTAAATTTTCGGTTGTGTTACTAATGTATAAAAGTTGCTGGAATATTTGGGAATTAATAGAAAAAGCACTATTAATCAAAATGAAAAATGAAGTATGACATATTTGAATCAATATCACAAAGAAAGCACGGAGAGAATGCTTCGCAAGTTGGCAGAATGGAAGAAGTCACCGACTTCCTCTTCAGAAGCTGCGCAAACAATGAAACGGAATCTTGCTCTAGCTCTGAGTATGGAAGCAACTTATATGGCGAACAAAGCTATGTAGAAAAATATGCCAAAGAGAATAATTGTTGGTATTCTATAGAAGATGTTTTCAATCTAGGAACGCCAGGACCATCTGGGAGCGAAAATGATACTTATGTAGATAAGGAAGGTGGCGTAGTTTATAAGATGAATAATTTAATTCATACAGGAAGTTTCTATAAATTATTTAAAAGACTATTGATACATAATAGTTTGTTCCCGCAAACCGCTTACTTTCTTGTAGGTTTTACTAGATATGAAGGAAGAACGATTTATCCATTATCGTGAACCAGGTGACGGGGCATACCCCCAAGACCATCATCGACCAATACGTGATTCTGCAACTCAAGATGCATCTTAAGCGAACCACGCAAAGCATCAAGGAGATGGCTTGGGAGTTTCATTTTGCCGACGTCAGTTTCTTCTGCCGCTATTTCAAGAAGCATACAGGTCTGACACCGCAGCAGATCAGGGCATAAAAGGTAAGGAGCGTGCTAGAAACCTAGTTCCAGCACGTGCTGTAAGCAATCTGCAATAACCTTCAATTTCTTCCTGATTTCTGCTTCTCCATTCTCATGGATGTGTTCTGGTGATAGTGCCTTCAGTTCTTCCAGGCAATTCATTTGCATCATACTGGCAATCGGCAGGAGCTTGTGAGCAGCTTTCCTAATTTTCTCTGTAGATAAGGAATTCTCTCTTATGGCTTCTTTCAAATTCTTTAGATGTTCGGCAAGTTCCTGCTTCACGGTGTTGAGAATCTCCTTGGCTGCTTCTTCATCGCCATCGGCAAAATCCAGAAGAGCGTCAAAGTGAGATCTTGCTTCCTTCTGAGATTTGGATTCCTTCTGGGATATTGCTTCCTTCTGAGATATTGCTTCCTGCTGAGATTTGAATTCCTGCTGAAGCAGAGAATCCGGCTGCGGTTGAGACTTTGACGGAAAATCTATTCCCAAGATAGCAGATAACTTCTCCATGCTGAATGGCTTGAACAGGCAATCATCGAAGCCTGCTTTCAGGAGCTGTCCCAAGATGCTTGTGTCGTGAGCTGTCATCGCTACTACCATCATCTTGGTATGGTTGATGTGGGCAATCATATCCATGCCGTTCATCTCCGGCATTTCGATATCCATCAGCATCAGGGATGGCTGCTCGTTATGCAGCGTGGTGAGGGCATCCATCACATGGTTGCAGGCGAATACCTGCCAGGTGTCGCCTACGATGCGGCGCAGCATTTCCTGGAGAAGCTGGAGCTGCAGCTTGTCATCATCTAGAATCAGAATCTTGTGGTTGGCAAATTCCGGCTTCTTCTTTATATCAGTAACCTGATGGCTGCCAGAATTCTGTCCTTCCTTATCTTGAGCAGAATCGGGAGAAGGATCATGCTTAATTTCTGATGGTGCCATTTCCTGAGACTCCTCCTTTGGTGCTGGCTTGATAGGGATGGTGACGATGAATGTAGAACCTTTGCCCAGGGTAGAGTGGAGGATGATTTCTCCACCAAGCAGCGAAACCAGTTCCTGGGTGATGGACAATCCCAAACCGGTACCCTCGATGCCCTGGGCGCTCTTCAATCTCGTAAACGCCTGGAACACCTTCTGTTTCTCCTCATCGGTCATTCCCTTTCCCGTATCCTTTACGCTCAGGGTAAGCGTAGGCTTGCCCAGAATTTCTGAAACCTGTGCCTGGATGGTAACGCTGCCCCGGTCAGTATATTTGATGGCGTTGCTTACCAGATTATCCAATATCTGACGAATGCGGAAGGCATCAGCACGGAAGTACTCCATCCCCTTCATCTTGCATTCGAATGAAATCTCCAATCCTTTCTCTTCTGCCCGCAATTTCATTCCCTCTACCGATTCTGCTACCAGTTGTGCCGGTGAGAAAGAGGTAGGATGAACCTTCATCAGTCCGTTCTCCAACTGATGATAATCGAGCAGCGAGGCAACGAGATGTGAAAGATGAGCGGCAGAGTTCTTGATGTTCTGGAGGCATTCGAGGTCCTGAGGATAGCTGACGTAATCTTTCATCAGATCGATGAAGCCCGAGATAGAGGCAGCTGGCGCCTTGATATCGTGGGTGATGGTGAGGAGCAGGCGCTCGCGCTGGTTCATGATACGCTGGATTTCCTCGTTGGCAGCCTCCAGGTTTTCCCTGTAGATACGCTCCTTTCTGGCATCGCGCCAGATAAACCAGATCATGATGCCGATGGCAAAGAAGGCTACGATGGCGAGCAGTTCCATCTGCCACAACAGATGCTTTCTTGCTTCCATCGCCTTCTTGATAGCTTCCTGCATGTTGTCATTTTCACGCTGGTGCACATCGCTCAGATGTTTGGCGGAGCGCAGGGCGAGTTTGGCACTCACCATCTTCAGCTCTTCCATCTCCTTGTTGATAATCTGCTTGTGGTCTTGTGTTGCCACTTTCTCCTTTTTGTCTATCTGGTCGAGGATGGTCGCTACGTTTTCCGCCACGTTGACTGGGGTGGTAACAGAATCGATGACAGCCCGGTTGCTGTCCTGTCTTACGCTCAGGGTCTCGGCGTGCTCCTTCTTGAAGGCATCGGCGAGTCGGCGGAAGAATCCCCTTCGGGTCTTCAATACCTCTACCGTAGTCTTCTTCGCCTCGTGGGTTTGAGGTGCCTTGGAGTGAACCAGTATGGAATCCTTTCCCGTATTCAGATTCTTCACCTTATTCTGCAGATAGTTTTGGGTAGGTCTTCCTGCCATGGCATCAGACAGTTGCTTCAGGTTTCTCTGCTCCTCTTTGAGCAGAGAAGAGATGGTACTATCGGCGGCACCCCTTTTTTGGATATACTCGCGCGAAGCTTCATTGATGGCATTGATGCTCTTGGTGTTGCTATACACCAGACTGATTGCCAGAATCATGATAATGGCAATGGTGCTGTATCCGAGGGCTACCTTGAGTGGAATATTGTTCTTGTGCATGAGAAATCGTTTAAAATGATGAGCAGACTGATATCTTGCTCGATAGATATTTGTTTGCAAAGTTAATGCAAAAAAATGATATTAGAAAACAAAAGGGCTAAAAACAAGTCAGGAGACCAATGAATTCTATCATTAGTCTCCTGCCTGATTGAAAGCGACGCGTAATTACTAGTGTTATTCTATCTTTTCCTCTGTTAATTACTATTTTTTAAAGGTGATATTACTCTGCTACAGTAGAATCTGTTGCTGTAGAGTCTGCTGGAGTCTCTGCTGGAGTTTCAGCTGGTGTCTCTGCAGGAGTCTCTTTCTCTACTGTTGTGTCTGCTGGAGCAGCTGGTTCTGCTGGAGCTACTGTGTCAACTGGAGCTGCTGATGATACACTTGCCATCTTGTTGCTGGCGAATACATTGCTAACTGAAACCATAACCATAGCAGCGATAGCTGCGAAAACTAACTTCTTCATAATCTTTTGTTTTTTATTGTGAATATTATATTTATTACTTTCTTTGTAATCAGCCATACTTGAGTTACCGCTCATTGGCGTGTTCACTTTCTAATATCACAATCTGCGTGCCAAAAAACAGAAGAATTATCTAATCGTCTGATTTTCAGTTGAAATTACTTTTTATGCCAGAATTCTACATTGTGGAAACTGTGGAACTGGTGTGGAATTATTCCCCAAAAAGTTGGGGAATGGTCATCAGATTCCCCATTTTCCCATATCATCAAAAGCCGTACTTCTTTCTATCAGATACCGTACTTCTTCATTTTATTGTAGAGTGTCTTTCTATCTACGGCGAGCAATTGTGCAGCCTTGCTCTTGTTGCCGCCTGCTGCTTTCAGTGCAGCTTCTATTCTCTGCAGTTCCGTTTCCTCATCGTGCAGGGCGGTAGGGGCTTGTGGCTGGATATGCGCCATACTCTGTTCCAGTTCGGTTACTCCGATGTATCTTCCGGTGGCGAGCAGGGTAGCTCGTTTCATCACATTGTTCAGTTCTCGCAGGTTGCCCGGCCAGTTGTAGGCGGCAATTCGCTCCTTGGCTTTGCCGTCGAGTCCTTCCACATTTCTGTTCAGCTCCTTGTTGGCGTGCTTGATAAAGAGGTCGGCAAAGAGGAAGAGGTCGGCACCGCGGTCTTTCAGCTCCGGCATGTAGATGGTAAACTCGTTGATACGGTGGTAGAGGTCTTCACGGAAGTTGCCTTCAGCCACGCGTTGAGCCAGATTCTCATTGGTAGCGCATACCAGTCGTATATCGATATCTATTTCCTTGTTGCTTCCCACCGGACGGATTTTTCGCTCTTGGAGGGCACGGAGCAACTGTACCTGCACTTCATAGTTCAGGTTTCCCATCTCATCGAGGAAGAGAGTTCCTCCGTTGGCAATCTCGAAAGCGCCCTTCTTGTCCTGGTCGGCTCCCGTAAACGATCCCTTCACATGACCGAAGAATTCTGATGCCGCTACCTCTTTAGGTATGGCACCGCAGTCGAGTGCGAAGAAAGGTTTATTGGCTCTAGTGCTGAGTTCATGGATTCTTCTAGCCACATATTCCTTACCTGTACCGCTGGCACCCAGGATGAGTACCGACATAGGGGTAGGGGCCACCAGCGAAACGAAACTGTAGAACTTGCGTGAAGCCTCGCTTTCACCTTCCAGGTATTTGGGTACATCCCCATTGGCAGATAAAGCCTGATTTCCTGCCTGCTTTTCTGCCTGCTTGCCAGGTGCTGCGTTTGTAGGAGTAGAATTTGAGTCTGTGGAACGCAGACTATCTGCTGAGGCTGCATGCGAATCCTGTTTTTTCGGAGTCTTGATAGCTTCCTTGATCTTATCCAGAAGGATTTCCGGATGGAAAGGTTTTGCCACATAATCGGTAGCACCCGATTTCATGGCGAGCACCACATTCTGAATTTCTGCATAGCTGGTCATCACGATGAAAGGCACCTGCACGCCATGCTTTCTCATCCATTGCAGCAGGAAGATGCCGTCGTGGTCGGGAAGGCGGAGGTCTGATAATACCAGATCGAATCCTCTTTCTGCTTCCTCGCAAACCTGTATGGCGGCCTTGACCGAAGCTGTTTTCTCCACCTCGAATCCCTTCTTCCTGAGCCATGTCTGAATCATGGTTCCAAATGCGATATCGTCTTCAACTATTAGAATCTTTTCCATTAGAATCTTTTCCATGTCATTGCTATCTTACTGTCTTGTTGTATCTTTCTTTATTGTATCTTTGTCTTCTAAAAAGCTAGAGTTGCAATCTGAGTGCAAAGTTAGTACTAATATTTGGAATCAGCAAGGAAAAAGGGCTTAATTGTTTAAATGAATCGAAAAAATTAGGAAGTAATCACATAAAAATGGAAACTATCTGAGCTTTTTAACACTTCATCTGTCTCTGAATTCAGGAAAAATATGTATTTTTGCATATAAAAACGAATCTATATAATATTATCGTACTAACAATAGTAGTTATGAAGAAACAAATACTTACATTGGCTATGCTGTCCGCTCTGGCGCTCTCAGCTCACGCCCAACAGCCAGCCAATCAGCTGTTGCCTTATCAGAACCCTAACCTTTCTGCCGAGGCTAGAGCCAATGACTTGCTTTCACGCCTGACTCTGGAGGAGAAAACGAAGCTGATGATGGATGCTTCGCCTGCCGTCTCCCGACTGGGTATCCCTCAGTTTCAATGGTGGAACGAGGCGCTGCATGGTGTGGCACGCAACGGATATGCCACGGTTTTCCCGATCACGATGCACATGGCTTCTTCCTGGGATGATGCCTTGCTCTATCAGGTGTTTACTGCCGTAAGCGATGAGGCGAGAGCCAAGGCGCAGGTGGCGAAGAAGTCGGGTAATGTAAAGAGATATCAGAGTCTGAGCTTCTGGACTCCGAATGTCAATATCTTCCGTGATCCTAGATGGGGACGCGGACAGGAGACTTATGGCGAAGATCCTTATCTCACCACACGTATGGGACTTGCCGTGGTGAATGGTCTGCAGGGACAGTCGTTTGACGGAAAACCGCTGGCGGCTCCTGGCGTTCTGGCTTCAGGTCAGTCTAAGGCTCCCCAGTATGTCAAGACGCTGGCTTGTGCCAAGCATTTCGCCGTGCATAGCGGTCCGGAGTGGAATCGCCACGTCTTCAATCTGGAGAATCTGCCAGCCCGTGATTTGTGGGAGACTTATCTTCCTGCCTTCAAGTCGCTGGTACAGGATGGACATGTGGCTGAGGTGATGTGTGCCTATCAGCGTATAGATGGTGCTCCTTGCTGTTCCAACGCCAAGTTTGAGCGCCAGATCCTCAGAGACGAATGGGGATTCAAGGGATTGATTACTTCCGATTGCGGAGCTGTCAACGATTTCTATATGCCGGGCTATCATGGTACGGCAAAGACCGCTACCGAGGCTACTGCCCAGGCTGTGAATGCCGGTACCGACCTGGAGTGCGGCAGCGCCTATCGCACCATTCCGCAGGCTGTGAAGGCAGGAATGATCAATGAGGATAAGGTAAACCAGAGTCTGAAGCGCCTGCTGGTAGCACGTTTCAAGCTGGGCGATTTCGATAAGGACGAAATGGTGGCATGGACTCAGATTCCTGAGAACGTCATCGCCTGCAAGGCTCATAAGGATCTGGCTGAGAAAATAGCAGAAGAAGGTATCGTACTTCTTCAGAACAGAAACCAACTGCTGCCTTTGAACCGCAATCAGAAGATTGTGGTGATGGGACCTAATGCCAATGATTCCATCATGCTGCGAGGCAACTATTCGGGTTATCCTACCAGTTCTACCACCATCCTCCAGGGCATCCACAACTATATGAAGGGAACTGAGGTAAAGTACGTTCCGGCTTGTACTTTGACAAGAAACGAGGTTCAGGAAAGCCGTTTCAACCTCTTCCGTGAGGGAATGAAGGCCACCTACTGGAACAATCAGGAACAGAAGGGCGAGCCGGTGGCTACGGATGTGATGAAGACAGCCATCAATCTGAGCAATGGTGGTAATACCGTGTTTGCGCCGGGGGTGAATCTCACCCATTTCTCAGCCCGCTATGAGGGAGTATTGACTCCTGACAGGGATGAGAATCTTACCATCAATATGGGTATTGATGACGGTTGCCGCCTGATAGTGGATGGCGATACCATCGTGAACATGAGGGAGTGCTGGAGCCGCGTGGCGCCTATTATCAAACCGCTCTCTCTGAAAGCAAGCAAGCCGGTAAAGATTCAGGTAGATTATACTCAGAAGGAAGATGTGGCTGTGATGCAGTTTGATATCCTGAAGACTTCGAAGCCTACCAGCGAGCAGATTTTGGCAGAGGTGGGCGATGCGGATGCCGTGGTATTCGTAGGCGGTATCTCTCCAAATCTGGAGGGCGAGCAGCTTGAGATTGAGGAGCCTGGATTCAAGGGCGGCGACAGAACCGACCTGGAGTTGCCGAAGGCTCAGCGTCAGGTCATCGCCATGCTGCATCAGGCTGGCAAGCGTGTTGTCTTTGTCAACTGTTCTGGATGTGCCATCGCCATGGTTCCTGAGACAGAGAATGCCGAGGCGATTCTTCAGGCATGGTATCCTGGCGAACGGGGTGGTGAGGCTGTAGCCAAGGTTCTCTTTGGCGAGGTGAACCCATCGGGCAAGCTTCCGGTTACCTTCTATAAGAGTGTGAACGATCTTCCTGATTTCCTCGATTATACGATGAAGAATCGTACCTATCGTTATTTCAAGGGCGAGCCTTTATTCCCATTTGGTTACGGTTTGAGTTATACCACTTTCGAGTACGGCAAGCCTACCTTGATGCAGGTGAAGAGCAAGAAGCGTGGCAGCAAGGCTGCTGATTACAGGCTGATGTTCTCCTTGCAGAATACGGGCAAGCGAGAGGGTACCGAAGTAGCGCAGGTTTATATCAAGCGCATGGATGATGTGGATGGTCCTATCAAGAGTCTCAAGGCATTCAAGCGTGTGTCTTTGAAGGCTGGCGAGCGCCAGATGGTGAGCATCGATCTTCCTCGCAAGAGTTTCGAGGGTTGGGATGCCCAGACCAATACCATCCGTGTGGTTTCTGGCACTTACCAGGTTTTTGTTGGCGGCTCCAGCGCAGATGCTGCCAAGGCTAAGATAGAAGTGAAGATCAGATAGCATTCTAGCTATTTGAAATAAGCCTCATAGCTGAAAGTTCGGCATATTCGGCGAACTTTCAGCTATGGCTCATTTTTTTTACCATTAAGCTTGGTTTATTCGGATTTTCTTTGTAACTTAGCAGCGCAAAACGTAAAGCATGAAGGAATATGGCAAAAATAGTAAATTTCTATCCTGTAGGAATACAGACATTCCTTGCCAGTATATCCAACCGTTTGAGCAATAAGAGTGAACGTGATTTCCAAACGGTTTTCTATCTTATCTTCAATCTGATGGGTGCCCACATGAGGGTAGAAGAGAACAGTGCTATAGGCAGGGCTGATGCCGTGGTGTATATGCCAGATGCCGTATTTGTTTTCGAATTGAAGTATGACGGTTCTGCCGAGGAAGCAATCAGGCAGATAGATGAAAAGGGCTATCTGATTCCTTATACTGCAGATGGCAAGCGCCTGTTTAAGATTGGTGTAAAATTATGACAGCACCCAGCGCACTATTAGCGATTGGATTATCAAGGAAGAATAAAAAAGGCGATAGGTGCACTAACTCTTGAATCAATAAGATTTAGTATACCTATCGCCTTTAGTTTTACTTTTATATGTTTTTTATTTTTGTTTCAACCAGGAAGGAATCTGCTTTAAGACAAAAATTGCTGCAAGGCTAATTGCTGTAGCAACACCTAATCCTGTAGCAACACTATCATGACCTAAAAGACCTAGAATAAAAGCAAAGCAGCCAAATAGAGAAACCAATACGGCTCCTATAATTTGTCCAGTTTTAGACTGTTGAATCTGAGCTTCTAATTCTTTATTCTCTTTATCCATACGATGATCTGCTTGTTTTTCCATAAGAGTTAAAACTCTATTCATAGAACCTGGCATAATGTTCTCGTATTTTTCGAAATCTTCTGGAGAAGGTAATGGACCGCTCCAGGATTTACGTTCGTATGCATAGATAGCTGCAACAACTTTATCTTTATCTTCTTTAGGAAGTTCACTAATGATTTTTTCTAAAGTTTTCTCTTTTTCATTGATAGAATTATCGTCCATTTGGAACCTCCTTTCTAAATAAATCGAATGCAATTTGCATATCTGTACCTATAACTTCCCAATCATTTCTTAAGACTTTTAAATCATCCTTTAAAGACTTTGGTTTATAAGAAATACTAGAGCCAAATATATTCGTAATGCTTCCCATACCTTTTACGTATGGGTTATTAGCTAACTTTGATATTCTTTCTATAAAAGATTTCTTCATAATTCAATCTCCTTTATTCTTATTTGTTGCAAAGTTACGCTTTTTTCTCGAATCAACCAAGAAAAAAACTATTTTTCTTTTGTATATTAAATGAATTTTTGCAAGTATGCACCACTCGCTATGAAAGGGCAGAAGCTTTCCATAGTAATTGAAATGTACTGAAACCTCTTTTCATATTTTACCTCGCCTTGGCAAGATATTGCCCTAGTACAGGGCAGTAATATGCCAAGGCGAGGCAAGAAACGATGTGTCCTCTCGTATTGGTGGAATTGGTGCATCTGGTTTTCTTCTGATGCGTCGTATAGAATCCTAATCTCTTTTTTACTCTTCACCCTTCACCTTTTCGCCTGAAACCCCGATAAACACTGGGGTTTCGGGAGGTGAAGAGTGAAAGGATACTCTTCACCCTATTAAAACTTCTGAATATCAGATAGTTATAGCGGATTGGTGAAGGGTGAAGAGTGTTTTGCAATTTTCGTGCTGAAATTCTCTGTTGCACCTAGGAATGGAGGAGGGGTTGTGGAGTTTTATGGAAGCAATGGGAGTATATCAGCAGTTAGGGCAATGATGTCTTCGGCTTTCACGAAGTCTGTATTGTGTTTCCTGATGATGCCTTAGATAAAAACAAAGTATGGGAACACTGATGTGTCCCCATACCCTATGTATTTATATATTATTTTGCACTTCCTGCGCCCCATGCTGGAGCACCCTGGTCTTGCCACAGACGTTCTGTTAACCTAAAAGTTTGCCTATACTGCGCAATTTCGTGCGATATCCATAGATGGCAATCACCACGAAACAGATGAATGGAAGAATGAACGACACATTGGTAGATGGCATTCCGAATACGGTATGCATATCGATGATGGATGCCTGCAAAGGTGGCAGGACACTACCGCCCAGGATTGCCATGATGAGACCGGCTGCACCAAACTTAGCATCATCGCCAAGACCCCTCAGGGCTATACCATAGATGGTAGGGAACATCAATGACATGCAGGAACTTACTGCCACCAGACAGTAGAGACCCCAGATGTTGTGAAGGGCAATGACGCCGGCCGTGAAACAGCCACCTGCTATCGCCAATATCATCAGCAGCTGTCCTGCATTGAAGAAGCGGAGGATGAATGTGCAGATGAAGCGGGAACAGCAGAACAGTACCATTGCAAAGATGTTGAACTTCTGTGAGGTTACCTCGGCATCAATCTCTGCCATACCTTCCTGCATCAGAATGCGGGTACCATACTGGATGATGAAGGTCCAGCACATAATCTGTGCGCCCACATAGAAGAACTGGGTAAATACGCCTTCACGATAGTGCGGCATGCGGAAGATGCGGCGCAGGGTAGGCATGAAGTTGATCTTGTTGTCTTTCTCGCTGTTCTTCGGCATCTTGGTAAACAGGATGACGAAGAAGATGGTGAGGATGACCAGACCGATAATCAGGTATGGATTAATCAATACCGAAAGGTCGTACTCCTTGATTGCCTCAAACTCGCTGTCTGAGAGATTGGTGCGCCCAGCCGTATCAAGCGGGTTGAGTTTTGCCTGGATAAAGTTCATTGCCACATACATACCGAGCAGCGAACCCATCGGGTTGAACGATTGCGCCAGGTTCAGTCGGCGTGTTGCCGTCTCCTCCGTTCCCATCGACAGAATGTAAGGGTTGCTCGATGTCTCCAGGAAGGAAAGTCCGCAGGTCAGGATGAAATAGGCGAGGAGGAATGGATAATATTCGCCCATCATCTTTGCCGGATAGAAGAGGAATGCACCGAAGGCATAGAGTCCTAATCCCAGCAGTACGCCTGCCTTGTATGAGAAGCGGCGGATGAAGATGGCGGCAGGGAATGCCATGGCGAAGTAACCGCCGTAGAAGGCTACCTGTACCAGTGCGCCATCCGTAGATGACATTCGGAAGATCTTGGAGAATGCCTTCACCATCGGATTGGTGATATCATTGGCAAATCCCCACAGTGCAAAGCACGATGTGATTAATATGAAGGGTACGAGGTAGCTCACCCCGTCTTTCATCAGGATTGATTCTTTCTTTTTTGGTTCCATATTTCAGGTTAATATTGTCTGCGTTTATGTTTGTAGGGTAAATGTTCAGATGGATCAGATGCTTTGTCTTACCACAGCTCTCAGCTCGTCGATATCCTTGATTTCTCCCTTGGCAAGTGCCTGGGTCAGGATGTTGCCCATACCCGTAGCCTCTATAGGACCCGCAATGACTGGAACGCCCAATGCTTCGGAGGTGAGACGGTTGAGTAACTTGTTCTGTGAGCCGCCGCCGATGATGTGCATGCACTTGATTGGCTGCGGTAACATCTCGTTGAGGTGAGCGGTTGCCTCGGCATACTTGGCTGCCAGCGACTGGAGTACGCAGCGCACGATTTCTGCCTTGTTCTGAGGAACCTGCAACTGATGGGTGGCGCAGTAGTCGATGATAGCCTGCTGCATGGATGCCGGATTCTGGAACGCAGCGTCATCCACCGGGATGATGACATTGATGTGAGCTTCTTCTGCCAGAGGAAGGATGATGTCGAACTGCTGTTCCTCGCCATTCTCCTTCCATTCTGCCATCAGTCTCTGCATGATCCAGAGACCTGTGATGTTCTGCAGGAAGGTGATGCGACCGCCAATGCCGCCCTCGTTGGTAAACTCAGCCTTTCGGGCTTCCTCGGTAAGGATTGGCTTTTCTATCTCAACACCCAGAAGTGACCAGGTTCCCGAACTGATGAATGCCATCGGGTATTCATCTTCTGTGGCTGGTACGGCTGCTACCGCACTGGCTGTATCATGAGAACCTACAGCGATGACATCTACTTCTCCGAGTCCGGTTTCCTCTGCGATGTCGCGGCGCAGCTTTCCTCTTACGGTGCCCGGCATCACGATCTTGCCGAAGATGTGGCGTGGAAGCCCCAGCTGGTCGATGGTTGCCCAGTCCCAGTCCTTGGTGCTGGCATTCAGCAGTTCTGATGTGGATGCGATGGTATATTCATTGTTGGCTTCGCCAGTGAGATAGTAGCTGAAGAGATCTGGGGTGAAAAGCAGATGAGCTGCCTTCTCCAACTGTGGACTGTTGGCTTTCTTCAGACTGTATAACTGGAAGAGGGTATTGATTTCCATCACCTGCGTGCCGTTGATGGCATAATGTGCCGATGGATCAATCTGCTTGAACACTTCTTCCGGCATTCCCTGGGTGCGGGCATCGCGATAGCATACCGGGTTGCCCAGAAGGTTGCCGTCCTGATCGATGAGACCGAAATCCACTCCCCAGGTATCGATGGCGATGCCATCCACCTTGAGTCCTTTGGCTCCTGCCATCTTCAGTCCCGTCTTCATATCCTCGAAAAGGGCGAGGAAATCCCAATAGACGTGGTTGCCTAATCTTACCTGTCGGTTAGGGAAACGATGGATGAGCTCCATTTCGAGCTTGCCGTTTTCTAGTTTTCCGGCAATCACTCGTCCGCTGCCTCCACCGAAATCTATAGCTAGATAAATCATAGTTATTCTAAATGTTTGGGTAGATAAAAGTTGTTTCGTATAAAAAGCGGTAGGAGAGTGCCCTGTTTAGCGGGCAGCTTTCTCTCCTACCGCTTCTCTCATATAGAGGATAGAGGCTTATTGTTTCTTACCTAATACGTAAACCTCAAGATCGTCGATTTCTTCCGGTGTCAGTGTGGTGTATTTGCCGCCACTCTGAACGATGATTCTACAAGCCATCTCAAAGAACATGGCACGCTCGAACACCTCGTCGAAATTCTTGCCGCAAACTACCTGTCCGTGCTTCAGCAAGAGAGCTGAGTTGTGATCCTTCAATGCTGCGATAACGGCTGCTGCCAATTCTGGAGAACCAGGACGATAGTAAGGAATCACAGGGATTTCCTTGCCTACGTGGCATGGTACCTCTGCTGTTACATTGAAGTCCTTTGGTGTTTCCTGCATGCAAGCCACTGCTGTTGCAAAAGGAGACTGGAAGTGGAGAACCACATCACAATCAGGACGCTCACGGAGTACACCAAGGTGGAATCCGCTCTCCATAGAAGGTTTAACGCCATTGAGTACTTCGCCCGTTGCTACCAGACACTGAGATACTTTCTCCTTCTGGAGGCTAGGAACCCATGAACCTGTACCTGAGACAAGAGCCTCGTCGCCGATGCGCCAAGAAAGGTTGCCACTACTGCAGATGGTGAGAGCTGCATCGCCTATGCGGTGAGCCTGCTCCAAGAATTTCTGAATATGCTCTTCTGTAATCATTTTCTTTTTCTTTCTATTTGAATGATATTCGTACTGATGGTGTTACACCTTATTTATATATAGGACCGTAGTTCTTGCAAGCACGGAAGTCTGCGCCTTCCTTGTCCATACCGAATGCGTTCCAAGATGCTGGACGGAAAATCTTATCGTCCTCAACATTGTGCATACATACTGGGATGCGGAGGATAGAGCAGAGAGTGATGAGGTCGGCACCGATATGGCCGTAGCTGATAGCACCATGGTTAGCGCCCCAGTTGTTCATCACTGAATATACATCCTTGAATGGAGCCTTGTCGCAAAGACGTGGAGCGAACCAGGTGGTAGGCCATGTTGGGTCTGTACGCTTGTCGAGAACCTTGTGGATCTCTGGATCAATCTCTACTGTCCAACCTTCTGCCAACTGGAGCACAGGACCAAGACCCTTTACGTGGTTCAGACGAACCATGGTTACAGGCATACCGCCCTTGCTGAGGAAGCTTGATGAGAAACCACCGCCACGGAAGTAGTCACGGTTAGCTGGATACCAGGTAGTTGCCTTCAGGCACTTATCTACATCCTCTTCGGTCATCTCCCAAGGCTGCTTCATGATTGGGTTGCCCTCGGCATCTGTAGCCTGACCTGTACCGTCGAGTGTAGTAGCACCAGAGTTGATCAAGTGGATGATACCACCAGCAGCCTGACCTGTAAGTTCCTTACCGGTAACACGCTTCACGGCCTCTGGACTCCAGTAGGTACGAACATCGCTGAAGATCTGAGCACGACCTGTCAACAAGTGGTTGAACAGCATAGCTACGCCATTGCCTGCATCATTCTCAGTAGCGAGGATGATAGCTTCACGGATACCGTTCCAGTCGAATGAAGTATTGAGGAGAGCCTCTGGATAGTCGCCGTTAGGATAGAAGTCTGTCCACTGACGCTGTCCCTGGAAACCACCAGCGATGGCATTATGACCTAATGCTTCCTCCTTGAAACCTAACTCTTTTAATCTTGGGTTACCATGCATCAGGTCACGCATAATGATAGTCATCTTCACGATGAACTCCCAGTCTGCATCCTTCTGCTCGCGGGTCTTTGCCTTTTCATTGTTAGCGATGTCCTCACCCTCATTGCACATACAGTGCTCACGGGTCCATGCCATAGCCTTCTCGTACTCCACTGGGTCGTAGATACCCTCTGTCATACGGCGGATAATCTCAGTAAGGTCAACACTCTCGTTGCGCATACCGAGGTACTCCTGGAAGAAGTTAGGGTCAACGATAGAACCTGCGATACCCATGCAGGCGCTACCCATAGAAAGATATGATTTTCCGCGCATGGTAGCTACAGCCTGGGCAGCTCTGGCAAAGCGCAAGATCTTTTCTGCTACATCAGCAGGGATAGAGTCGTCCTCCAAGTCCTGTACGTCATGACCATAGATGCCGAATGCTGGCAATCCCTTCTGGGCATGAGCTGCGAGAACAGCTGCCAAATAAACAGCACCTGGACGCTCTGTACCGTTGAATCCCCAAACAGCCTTAGGCCAATGTGGATTCATATCCATTGTCTCTGCACCATAGCACCAGCAAGAAGTAACGGTGATGGTAGAGCCAATACCCTCGCGCTCAAACTTTTCTGCGCAAGCTGCACTCTCTGCTACACGACCGATGGTACTGTCAGCGATTACGCACTCTACAGGAGAGCCATCGCCATTACGTAAGTTTTCTGAAATCAATTTGGCTACAGATTTAGCCAAATTCATGGTTTTTTCCTCGAGGCTTTCTCGTACACCTCCCTGACGTCCGTCGATAGTAGGACGGATACCGATTTTAGGATAGTTACTCATAATTCTTGTTCTTTAAGTTTTTATAGTTACTATATTTTATACATTTTATATGTAAGCACAAAGGTAGTGATAAAAAATGAATCTTATCACTACCTTTATACTTTTTTTTATTTGTTTTTCTTTATTTAGAATTAAACTTGAATGCCAGAGGTTCATTCTTGAGTCCGGATGGAAGGGTAACCAGCTCGTTGAGCAGGTTCTGTGTAAACTTGCGGTAGTTCTGCTACCAGTCTGGTTAGGAGAAGTAACAGCCAATCATGAATCCCTTGTTGCGGTAGGCTTTGAATACCTCCTTGGCAATATTGTAGCGTGGATCCTTGCCGTAGGGTCCATGGGCGATGGAGAAGTCGGTATAGAGTTAAGTTGAACGGATGTTTTAATTGTTTATGTGTTGCAAATTTACTGCTTTTTTGCGAAAAATGCAAGAAAGTTACAAAAAAGTTTCTTGAAAAATGAAGAGAAACTGCTTTTGCAACCCGGTTGCAGAAGCCTTTTCGTAATTTTGCAGCCGAAATAAAGAAAAAGTGTAGAACTAAAAGTATTGGAAATAATGGAAGAAAAGAAGAATAAGCATGAGCATCATCATCATCATCATGGGCATCATCATGAGCATGGTAGTCTGAAATCCAGACTCTATCTGATTGCAGTAACGATAGTCCTCTTAATCATAGCTGTATGTATCGAGAGAAACTTTAATCTGGCAACCTGGCAGATGCTTCTAGTTTATCTGATACCTTATTTATTAATAGGACATGAGACGCTGGGAGAAGCTGCTGAAGGTATAGCCAAGGGAGATATGTTCAACGAGCATTTTCTGATGTCTGTTGCAACCTTGGGAGCTTTATGCATCGGCTTCTTCCCGGGATCTGAAACCGAGTTTACGGAAGCTGTTTTTGTGATGCTCTTTTTTCAGGTGGGAGAACTCTTTGAAGGATATGCCGAGGGTAAGAGCCGTGAAAGTATCTCGCATCTGATGGATATTCGTCCGGATGTGGCGAATGTCATTCGGAATGGTGAGATCCTCAAGGTAGCTCCTGATTCGGTGGCTGTAGGAGAATCTATCTTAATCAGAAGGGGAGAGAAGATTCCGCTGGATGGCATTGTTACCGAAGGCTCCGCCCTTTTGGATACGGTTGCCTTGACGGGTGAAAGCGTTCCTAGGAATATCAAGAAAGGAGATGAAATCTATTCTGGATGTATCAACCTGAAGGGCGAAATCAGGATTCGTACCACCAAGACCTTCGGCGAGAGTACAGCATCCAAGATCATCACCCTGGTGGAGAGTGCTGATCAGAACAAGTCAAGGAGTGAGGCTTTCATCACCCGTTTTGCCCGAATCTATACACCTGTTGTTGTCTTCGCGGCATTGGGATTGGCTGTTCTTCCTCCTTTCTTGGGAGCAATGGGGATAGCTCCTGATATGCTGGGTGCCGGCAGCTTTGGTGAGAATTTCCCTTTGTGGCTCAACCGTGCCCTGATATTTCTGGTGGTATCCTGTCCTTGTGCCCTGGTAATCAGTGTGCCGCTTACTTTCTTTGGAGGTATCGGTGGCGCATCCCGGAATGGTATTCTTATCAAGGGTAGCAATTATATGGATGCGCTTGCCAAGGTAGATACCGTGGTGTTCGATAAGACGGGAACGCTGACCCACGGTGAGGTGCTTGTACAGGCTGATGAAGGAGCACCGGTGGTTGTAAATGACAGTATCAAGACGGGAAGTGCTGAGGCTGTAACTCTGCTCAAGGCTCTCGGAGTGAAGAAGACCGTGATGCTGACAGGCGACTATCAGAAGATAGGAAAGAAGGTGGCAGAACAGATAGGTATCGATGAGTTTCATGCAGAACTTCTTCCTGCAGATAAGCTGACCTATGTGGAACGGTTGTTGAAGGACAAACCGGCAGAAAAAACACTTGCTTATGTGGGAGATGGTATCAATGATGCGCCTGTACTGAAGCGTGCAGATGTAGGTATTGCGATGGGAGCCTTGGGTAGTGATGCGGCAATTGAGGCTGCGGATGTTGTCCTGATGGATGATGATCCGAGAAAGATTGCTCTTGTCATGAAGATTGCCAGACGCACTATCCGTATAGCCCACGAGAATGTAGTGTTTGCCATCGGTGTGAAGATTGCTGTCTTGATTCTTGCCACCATAGGTCTGGGTACAATGTGGATGGCAGTCTTTGCTGATGTGGGTGTTACCGTCTTGGCCGTATTGAATGCTATCCGGGCTTTGAAAAAAGGATAGAAAACAAAGAATAAAGGATGGAAAGTAAGGCAAGATTTGGCATTATTGAGAAAAAAATAATAGAAAAAACGGGTAAGTAATTTGCGTTACTTACCCGTTTTTCTGTTTTCTTCGGCATTATTGCCTGTTGTTTTTGCTGAATTCATCAAGCTTCCGAAGTCATTGCAGAACTCTGTCATCTGATGATAGAGCAGGTTGCTGCCTTTATCAGATAATTCAGTATCTGGCAAAGGACCGGAATTGATAGCTACGGTGAAGATGTTGGCTGCTACACCGGCACGAACGCCCAAAGGAGCATTCTCTACCACGATGCCTTCCCAAGGCTGCAGGTTGCCAGCCTTCTGCAATCCCATCAGATAAGGATCAGGATTTGGTTTGCCTCGCTTCACATCATAAGCAGTTACGATATGTGCTTCATCGAGATATTCGCCGAAGTCGTTGAGAAGTCTCAGGATGAGTGGGCGCTGACCGCTACCCGTTACAACTCCTACCTGCATACCGGCTTCTTTGATCTTCTGCATGATTTCCTTCACACCAGGGAAAATCTCGGCGGTAGGCATCGTGTGGAAGATATTGGTCTTTACATCGTACATCTTCTGTGCTTCATCCAGCGTGATGTCGATACCCTTCTGCTTCTTCACCATCATCTGGATGGTGTCGATGCCTCGGGCTCCCTCGGTGGCATAGGCATCGGCGGCAGTCATGTGGATATCAAATTGCTTCATCGACTCCTGCCATGCTACGGCATGATTGGGCATACTGTTATACAATACGCCATCCATATCAAAAAGAACGGCTTTAGGGTTGAATTCCCCAAAGCCGTGGT
>OHAY01001229.1_pt1 | contig 24379 bp, 20 predicted proteins | sample 1577191 | NCBI WGS metagenome assembly OHAY01 (sample SAMEA3541504, study PRJEB24748) | human gut metagenome | biome: human gut; feature: human-associated habitat; material: faeces | place: China | collected 2012 | reverse complement strand
GAGCCGTATCATTGGTAATGTGCCGATAAAGGAGGTATATACATGATACGTATCCTTGCAATCATAGCGTTTGGCGCGGCTTTGGGATTGAGCTGGTATTTGCTGCGCTGACAAGAGCACCTGAGAATCTGTTTTCTCAGGTGTTTTTTTACCTTGACTTAGAGCAGAGTCTAAGGTCTATACTAAGAACAAAGAATACAGGAGGGGAACGATATGAATAGAGAAAAACAAGCAAAAGAAACGATGGAACGGCTGTATGGAAAGGCGAGAAAAATCCAGGCCGATCATGCGGTGGATCCGGAATTTTACGATATAAAAGAGCGGCTGATTTATGGAGAAATTTACCAAAACGGGCGGCTTGATATTCGGCAGCGCCATCTGGTTACGCTGGCGGTTCTGACCGCAGGAGATCATAAACAAGAAGGCGAGCTGGCAGTTAAAGCGGCGCTGGCTGACGGTATAACGCCGGAAGAGATCAAAGAAGTCGTCTATCAGTGCGCGCCGTATACCGGTTTTCCAAAAGCAGAACGAATGCTTCAGCAAATCAATGAAGTATTGGAAAATCGATCCGTACCGCTGCCGCTGCTGCTGCAGGGAACCACGACGGAAGAAAATCGGTTGGAACGGGGAATCGCTGCGCAAAAATCTATCTTTGGCGACGGCATTGATACGATGAGAGCCAATGCGCCGGAGATATTGAAAGAATTGCAGGATTATTTGTCGGCGTTTTGTTTCGGCGACACCTATACGCGGCAAGGGCTGGATATTCCTATGAGGGAACTGCTGACGTTTTCTGTACTGATTACACTGGGAGGCTGCGAGCCGCAGGTAAAAGCGCATATACAAGGGAACTTAAATGTAGGCAATACTAAAGAAATATTGATAGGCGCGGTGATACAGGCGCTGCCGTATATTGGATTTCCGCGGAGCTTAAATGCGATACAGGCGGTGATGGAAGGCTAAGGAGGGGCAGGTATGAAAAAAATATACATGGGGATAGGCGTGATTATTGCGGCCATCGGAGTTTTTGCTGCCGGCTGTTTGGGAGCCGGGGGAGCAGACCGGGCATATGGTACGGCTTCCGGGGTAGAAGCGGTGCGGCAAGTGATTGGTGCGGAAGCGGGAGAAAGAACGGTGATGTGGCAGAGCCGGTTGAAAGAAACTGCGCCTGTTTTAGAATATAGGGAAAAAGACGGTACGATAAAAGAAAGCCGGGCAGAGGAAAAGGAACTGACGGCAGACGGAAAAACCATATACATATATACCGGGCAGATGAAGGGCCTGGAAGAGGGAAAAACGTATGAATACCGCGTTGGATACGAAGACCGGCGAACAGATTGGAAAGAAATGGCGGCAGTCAATCAGGCCGGCGGATTTACTGCGCTGATTTTTCCGGACTCGCAAAGCAGCGATTACAGCACGTGGAGAAATATTGTAAAAACGGCGCAGAAAACGCAGCCGAACGCAGAATTCTTTATTAATATGGGCGATCTGGTCGATAACGGATATGATATGAACCAATGGAACGAATGGTTTGATGCGGTAACGCCGATGATAGAACGGATTCCCGCCGTTCCTGTGATGGGCAATCACGAAACCTATACGCTGGATTGGAAGGTCGCGATGCCGGAACCGTATTTACATCTCTTTTCTCTTCCTGCCAATGGAAGTTTGCAGCGGCAAAACCAATACTATTCCTTTGACTATAAAAATCTGCATGTAACCGTACTCAATACGCAGATTGAAGAGATGGAAGCCTTTCAGCCGGGTCTGATGGAAGAACAGCTGGCATGGCTCAGACAGGATCTGGCTTCGGCAAAAACAAAATGGAAAATTGTACTGATGCACAAGGATATTCTCCGATATTGGCAGACAAGACATGCGCCCAATACAGAAATTGTATTTCAGGAATTTGCCCGCCAGGTTATGCCGATATTTGATGAATATCAGGTAGATGCAGTGCTGACAGCCCACCTGCATACCTATCGGCGGCGCGGACCGATACACAACTTCCAGCCGGGTACGGAAGGTCCCGTTTATATTCTGACGGGGGTTGCCGGAAATGTGCGGTATCCGGGCTTATGGCAGGAAAATCCGCTGGACGTATATGTGGCGCCGCAGCCGGAAAGCGATAACTATATGGACATGGAAGTTACCGAAGATACGATGACCTTTTCTTCCTATTTTGAAGACGGACGCCTGATGGACCGCGTGGTCATTACAAAATAAGAGAAGCATGGCAGCCCTGTGCTGTCATGCTTTTTTGCTCTCGGAATAAAGTATGTTATACTGAGAAGAACATGAAAAGAGGTGATTCCTGTGGAAGAAAAGCAAAAAAAGAGTTTGGAAGAAATTGCTTTGAAAGCAGGGGCAAGAAGCGTGCGGTATATTTCCAGCGCCGATATCCCGCTGGCGCAGTGGCCGAGAATGAAATGTCAGTACGGCTGTCCGAATTACGGACAGACGCTGTGCTGTCCGCCGTATACGCCCGGGCTCGAAGATATGCAGCGCTTTGTCAGAGAATATCAGACGGCGATGCTGGTGGAATATCGGGCGGCGCTTCCTGATGGAAAAACTGGCTGGGAAGCGTTTGATGCAAAGATCAATACCAGTTTGCTTACGATCCTGCTGGAAATAGAACGGGCTGCATTTTTTCAGAATTGCTATAAGGCATTTGCATTGAAAGCCGGAAAATGCCGGCTCTGCGATACCTGCAATTTGCAGCGCTGTCTGCATCCGGATAAAGCCAGACCATCGGCTGAAGCGTGCGGAATCGACGTGTTCGCACTGGCGGAGCGAGCCGGCTACACAATGAAAGTAATGGATAGGCCGGAAAAAGAATTTAGTATTTATGGATTAGTGCTTTTGGATTAAATGAGAAGATTATTGACAATCAGATAGGAAGTATAGGAAAATGAATGCATATAACAAAAAAGGAGTTGTGTGATGAAGGCTACGGAACATATCCATTCGGAGCTGTGCAGCGCGATGCCGGAAGAACGGGAAGAAAGCGGCAAGGTAGAGATGCCGCATGAATATATCCAGCCGCTGGCAGATGTATTTAAAGTGCTGGGAGATCCGACGCGCCTGCGTATTCTCCATACCCTGATGAAAGGGGAACACTGCGTGTGTGAACTGGCTGAGGAAATCGGGATGGGGCAGTCGGCTGTTTCCCATCAGCTGCGGGTATTGCGGCAGGCAAGACTGGTGCAGGTTAGAAAAGAAGGCAAAGTCGTATGGGATTCTCTGGCTGACGATCATGTGTTTACCCTGTTGTGCCAGGGGCTGGAACACGTAGCAGAAGAACGATAGAAAGGACCGAATGAATGAAACATGTATTGACGATAGCCGGAGTAGATCCTTCCGGCGGGGCCGGAGTATTGGCCGATGTAAAAACCTTTGCTGCCCATGGATGTTACGCCATGGGAGTGATTACCGCGGTTACCTCGCAGAATACGCAGGGCGTCCGCGGCTATGAAGACGTAAGTCCGGCGCTGATTGCTTCGCAGATAGAAGCGGTGTTTGACGATATCTCAGTAGATGCGGTAAAAATTGGTATGGTGAGCGTGCCGGAAACGATAGAAGCCATCGCGGCGAAATTGGAACAGTATAAAGCTTCGCCGGTCGTAGTCGATCCGGTGATGGTAGCCACAAGCGGAGACAGGCTGCTGACGGAAAAAGCCGTGGAAACCTTGAAGCAGCGTTTATTTCCATTAGCGGCGGTCATTACGCCCAATATTCCGGAAGCAGAAGTGCTGCTGGACCGCAAGATTGAAACCGTAGAAGAAATGGAGCAGGCCGGCAAAGACCTGCATGCTGCGTATGGCTGCGCCGTGCTGGTAAAAGGCGGGCATCGGATAGAAGATGCGACCGACGTTTTGTTTGACGGAATTGCTGTACATCATTTCAGCGGCAGACGGTCGGACAGCAAGAATACTCATGGGACGGGCTGTTCGCTGTCGAGTGCGATAGCCGCTAATCTGGCAAATGGGAAATCCCTGGCGGAAGCGGTAAAAGAAGGAAAAGAATATGTATACCGCGGGATCGTAAACAGCGAAACGATTGGACATGGCCACGGGCCTATCCATCATTTTTATGATTTATATCAAAAAGCCGGTATATAGCTGCGAAATAAGGGGGAACGGCGATGGATGAAAAAGATTGGCTGATGCTGAAATTGCTCTATGAAAAGAAAAATATTACCAAGACAGCAGAGGCGCTCTGTTTGACCCAGCCGGCGTTGTCGCGGCGTCTTCAGCTGATGGAAGAAGCGTTTAAAATCAAGATTGCGGAACGGGGAAGAAAAGGGATACAGTTCACCAGCCAGGGAGAATTTTTGGCAAGCCAGGCGGATAAAGCGCTTTATTCGTTTCAGCGGATCAAAGAGCAGCTGCAGAATATGGAAACTGAAATCTCCGGAACCATTCGGATCGGCGCATCAAACCTATTTACAAAATACTTTTTGCCCGATTTGCTGATGGAATTTAAAGAACGGTATCCGAAAGTAGAATTTAAAGTATCGACTGGGACAAGCCGGACGATTTATGACATGGCGTATAAAAAAGAACTGCATATCGCTTTTGTCCGAGGAGAATTTATGTGGCCGTCTGTCAAAAAACTGCTGTTTCAGGAAAAGTTTTTTGTTTGCTCCAAAAAGAAGATCACCTTGGACGACCTGCCCAAGATGCCCTGCGTAGAATACGAAAACGATTCCATGATCCAGGTGCTGATCGATCGGTGGTGGAATGAACGGTATGAAACGGCGCCCCATATTTCCATGTCGGTCAATTTATTGGAAACGGCCAGAGAAATGGCGGTTCGCGGGCTGGGGTATGCGTTTTTGCCGGAATCGGCAGCGCGGTTTGCCCAGCCTATGTATCTGGAACCGATGCGGTACAATAACGGCAGCCATGTTATCAGAAATACCTGGATGATATACTATGATTCGGCCAAGCAAATGAAATTGGTGCAGGCCTTTTTGGACTTTATAGAAGAACAGGACTGGAACGAGCAGGTCCATAGAAAAGAAGAGCGAAATACGGTACAGAACTGACTTATGTGTTTCCGGCATGAAGGGACATAAGCAAACAGTATTTTATGAACATATGCTTTTTGGGTACAATACATATATTAGTAAAGCATTATCATAAAAGGAGGGACTGATATGTCTCAGTTTACTGTACCTTGCACGGTATACCGCGGCGGTACAAGCCGCGGTATATTTTTTAAGAAAGAAGATCTGCCCGAAGATACGGCGCTGAGGGACTGGATATTTCTGACGGGGATAGACAGCTATAATCCGTCTCAGGTAGATGGATTGGGCGGCGCTTCCTCTTCCACCAGCAAAGTCTGCGTGATCGGGCCGCCGACGGTAGAAGGGGCTGATGCGGATTGGACATTTTTCCAGATGGGACTGGCAAATCCTGTCGTAGACGAAAAAGGAACCTGCGGCAATTTAATGGCGGCAGCCGGAGCGTTTGCTATCGATGAAGGGTTGGTAACAGCTGCGCCGGGAGCGAAAGAACAGGAAGTTTTCTTGTACAATACGAATATCAAAAAGATTTTGCGCCTTGTCGTACCGGTAACGGCGGACGGAGTAACGGAAGAGACGGGGAACTTTAAATTGGCAGGCCTGGTGCGGGACAGCGCAAAATTAACGGTATCCATCATGGATCCCGGCGGAGAGATTACGGGCTCGTTTTTGCCGATGGGAAAAGAAAGTGTCATTGAAAAAGACGGAAAAGCCTATACGATTACGTTTGCCGATCTGATCAACCCCTTCGTATTTGCTGACGGCCGCCAATTTGGGCTGACCGGAACGGAAATGAGCGGCGACGTAGCAGGCAACGCTGCGCTGATGGACTTGATGAATGGAGTGCGGGATATCGCCGCCGTGCAGTCCGGGATATCAAAAGATATCGAAGAAGCAAAATATAAAAAGCCGAATATCCCTAAGTTTGCCATGTTGGCTCCGGCGCAGGACTATATGACGCTGAGCGGAAAAATGGTAAAAAAAGAAGACGTGGATATACTGACAAAAGTGATATCTTCCCGTAAACTGCATCGCACGAGTCCGGCAAGCGGCCTGTACAATCTCGCCTGCGCCTGCATGGTAAAAGGAACGGTACCAAATCAGATCGCGGGCTTTAGCGGAGAAGAAACGGAGCGCATCGTTCGCATCGGACATCCGGACGGCGTCGTAGAAGTTGTTGTACAACTCAAAGAAGATAAAGAAACGCCGGCAGCAGTAGGTATGGAACGCAGCGCGCGGCGCATTATGAAAGGCGATTTGTATGTTCCTATAAAGGAGGGCAACTGATGACCTATGCTTATATGCCTACGCCGCTGATTGCAGACGGTATGGGCGGACAGAATATCATGTCGCCGGAAATAAAAGCGCTGAGCGGGACGATGCAGTGCTGCGGGAGCGCGTATACCGTACAAATGGTTCCCGGAGACAATCTGGCGCTGCTGAGGGGGATTTATGAAGCAAAACCGGGACAAGTGCTGGTAGTAGATGCCGGATCCTATACGAAACGAACGGTAGCCGGCGATTTCGTGATCGGCCTGATGAAAGCGGTTGGTTTGGCAGGATTGGTTACCAACGGCTGCGTGCGGGACAAAGCAGGAATTTTGGCAGCAGGATTTCCCGTTTGGTGTCTAGACGTAGTGCCGGCGGCAAGCTGCAAACAGAATAAAGGGCGTACGCATGTGCCGATACAATGCGGCGGAGTGGCCGTGTGCCCGGGCGATATCATCATGGCCGATGAAGACGGTATCGCCGTCATTCCTGAGGCGGACTATGAAACGATTATAAAAAAGGCCGGGGAAAAATTGAAAAAAGATGAAGAACGGGCGGCAAAATATTTGCAGTCCCGTGAAACTGCCAGAGAATATTTGAAAAACGTATTAGGCGAAAACTAAAAAGTGGAATAAAAACGAAAACAGCAGCCCGTAATAAAAGCGGCGCTGCTGTTTTCGTTTTATTTTTTTGTGTAAGGCACCGTATCTTTCAGTTCCGGTATGGCGCCATTGGAAACGGCCCAGATATATAAGCTGGCTGTACTTCCGTACGGAGAAAACCGGCGGCGATATTTTTCAAACAGCGGTTTTGTGATTTGGCGGTGCCGGTAGATCATGCGCAGCCCCCGCTGGATTGCCAAATCGTCGCAGCTAAATATATTTGGCCGGCAAAGACAAAACAGCAAAATCATTTCCGCTGTCCAGCGGCCGATGCCTTTTAAAGAAGCCAGGTAACGGATCGCTTCTTCATCATTCATGGCGGCTGCGGCATGCAGAGCGAACGCACCGCTTTGTATTTTATGGCAAAAGTCCTGGATGTACGAAGCTTTGCGGTACGAAATGCCGATCGACTGCAATTCGCTTTCCGAGAGCGAGGCGATGGAGTCCGGCGTGACGAGAGATACTTTGTCCTGAAGCCGCTGCCAGATGGTAGCCTGCGCTTTGGTGGAGATTTGCTGACCGATGATATGATGAATGACCGAAGAAAATAAATCGCTGTCTGTATAGCGGACGATGGGGCCGACCTGATCGATCACTGCTGCCAGCCGGCGGTCCTTTTGCTTTAAATAAGAGATTTCCTTTTCACCGTAAGGAAAGAGACGTTTCATTGCGGAACCTCCTCAGATAAATTTGTTTTAGTGTAGCATGTTTTCCCTGTTCATACGAGTGGTTTATCTGTTTATTATTGCAGTTAAAGCATGATATAATGAATCATAAACAGATTTCATTGGGTGCGGAGGCAGTATGAAAGCGGATATTTTATTTATTGCCCCTACGGAAAAAATGGGGAAAATGGTGCAGGAGCTGATTTGGGAGAGGAACGAATCGGCAGAAGTGAAAGTGTTGGGAGAAAATGGTGCGCTCCCGATGGCGCTTCAGCATGCCCGAGAAGGCATCGAGCGGGGCATAAAAGTAGTCGTAAGCCGTAAGGGAACGCAGAAATTTTTGGAAGAAAACCTGAATGTGCCGGTTATTGGCGTAGAAATTACCAGTGCTGACTATATTAATGTCTTTGAATTGGCGCAAAAGAAAAAAGGGCCGGTCGCATTCTTTTCTTATGAGGGCGTCATACCGGAAGATATCAAGACCTTGTGTTATCTGCTGAATATCGATAGCCGGTACTATGAATTTAACGACGATGAAAGCTGCCGGGACAGTGTGATTCGCGCTGCCAGAGAAGGAGCGGTATTAGGCTGCGGCGGCAGTATCAGCGAACGGTATGCGCGGGAAATCGACTTTCCCCATGTAACGGTAGAAACGTCCCGCGCCAGCGTAAGCGCGGCATTGGATGCGGCGCGTCAGATGGTGCATGTGCTGGCGATGGAAAATAAACGGAAACAAATGCTGCAGCTGCGGCTGGAACGGTATGAAACGATATTCAATTATACGCATGACGGCATCATTGCGATCGATAAAGAAGGCAAAGTAGAGATCGTCAATAAACAAGCGGAAGCGATCTTGCCGCTGAAAAATAAACCATATATCGGAAAATATATCGAAGAAGTTCTGCCGGATACGAAGCTGCCGGAAGTCCTGCGGGAAGGGGAAAAGCAAACGGACGAACTGATGCGGATAAAAGACGTGGTGCTGAATACTAACCGGATACCGATCGTGATCGACGATGAAGTGTGCGGGGTCGTTGCCACCTTCCGCGATATTGATTCTATTCGGGTAACGGAACAAAAGATACGGAGCAATTTGCATAAAAAAGGGTTTGTGTCTAAATTTCGTTTCTATGATGTGATTGGAGAATCGAATGCGATCAAACGGGCGATCCGCATTGCAAAAGGATATGCCCGCACGGAATCGCCGATCCTGCTGCTAGGTGAATTGGGAACGGGAAAAGAAATGTTTGCCCAGAGCATTCATCGGGAAAGCAAGCGGAAACACCAGCCGTTTGTAACGGTAAACTGTATGGCGATGTCAGAAGAAGCTACGGTAGAAGCTCTATTTGGACATGCCAAAGATGAACACGGCAAAGGCGGCAAACCGGGGCTGATAGAACTGGCGCATGAAGGGACGATATTTTTTGATGAAATTGGCGAACTGTCCCGCAACAACCAGGCGCGTATCCTGCGGGTGATGCAGGAACGGGAAGTACGGCGAATCGGCGGCGACGATATCGTTCCGGTAGACGTGCGGTTCATCGCTTCTACCAGAAAAAATCTGGTAAAGGAAATTGAAAAAGGCAATTTCTTGGAAAGCCTGTTTTACCGCTTAGGCGTGCTTACCCTGAAACTGCCGACTCTGCGGGAACGGGAGCAGGATTACCAGCTCATTGCCGAAGATATGTTCCGCAAATTTTTAAAAGAAGAATTCCGTGTCTATCAAAAACAAATTTATGATATTCTCGGCGAACTCCGTGAATACCCATGGAAAGGGAATATTCGGGAACTGTCCAACATTGTGGAACGGGTTTCCGTCCTGCTCATGAACGACGTAACCAACGAAGAAATTTTACAGACGCTGGATATCTATACGCCTTTGAGAAGCCAGAACGGAGAAAAAATAAAACTGGAAAAATGGACGCGGGTCGCTATCTTGGAAGCGCTTCAAGTAAACCGGCTGAATATTTCCCGAACTGCAAAACTCCTGGGATGCAGCCGCAGCACCTTGTATAAGAAAATGGCGGAATTTGATATACACATATCCGATGATAACTAAAGAAATCAAGAGAAGTCTTGCTTTCTAAGAAACCTAAATACAGAGGCTCTGACAGAGAAAAACAAAAAGAGAAGTCCTTTTCAATGGGACTTCTCTTTTTAGCGTACCGATTATTTTTTTTCTTCTTCTTCCGGAGTGCCGAAGGGGGAATGATGCTTCACATACGGAGCCGTAACGCCAGGCGCTGGCGGAGCCACGGAAACCGGCATCGTAAATCCTTTCCCGGTAACTTCCGACGCGTTATTGATAAACATAAATGCCATAGGATCTACTGCGGAAACCAGATGTTTTAATTTGCCGACCTGGGTCAGATTAACAGCAACGAAAACAACTTTCTTTTCTTGACCGGTGTACGCGCCCTGGCCGTAGAGAATCGTAGCGCCGCGGCCGATATGCGTGATGATGGCTTCGCAGATTTCTTCATAATGATAAGAAACAATAAATGCGATTTTGCGCTGATCCAGACCAATGACGACTTTGTTTGTTACCATAGCGGTAATATAAAATCCCACGAAGGTGAGTACAGCGAGTTCCAGTTTGAAAATCAAAGCGGCCACGAGAAGGATCATGCTGTTTAAGACGAGGACTGCATTTCCCATTTCGATGGCATACAGCTTTTTGGCGATAGCCGCCAGCACGTCGAGCCCCCCGGTATTGCCGTTATAACGGTAAGTTACACCGGCAGCGATCCCGCAGAGCATGCTTCCCAAGATCGTGGAAATGATCGGATCGGAGATCCAAACCGTTTCAGATAGGAAATCAAACACATCAAAAATAACGGAAATAGCAATCGTGCCGAAAATACTCAGTATGGTATAGCGGCGTCCCATGTATTTATAGCAAAGATACATGATCGGAATGTTGAGTACAAACATCGTAACGCTAAGAGGCACGCCGGCTAAATAATAGACGATGATGCAGACGCCGGAAATACCGCTGCTCAATAAATTGTGCGGGATGAGAAATGCATTAATGCCCATTGCATAAAATAAACAGCCGACAATCGTTGCGACATAAGGAACCAACAAGTTTGACATGATGTTTCTCCTTTTTAAAAGAATGTGTAAATATTAAAAAATAAATGATAGAATTGTCAATTCTCCCTAAATATTTTATAATAAACCGTAAGAATACAATATACATAAGGGACAATTGAGCGGCCGTTTTGCGGCGTACCTGTATTATAACACAAGTTTAAATCCTGTAAATCAGGGAAAAATAAAAAATTTGTTCTTTGTATCCAAAAAACATTTTAGGAAAGAGGGTTGAAATGAAGCTGGAAATATTAGCAAATGCAAAAATAAATTTGGCCTTGTCTATTGAAGGAAAACGAGAAGACGGATATCATGAAGTGTGGACGATACTGCAGTCTGTAGGATTGTCCGACTCGCTGATTATAGAAGAAAGCAAACGCCTTGTGCTGACGTGCAATGAAGAGAGTTTGGCTTGTGATGAAACCAATTTAGTGATGAAAGCGGCGCGGGCGCTGCAGGCGTATACCCAGACGCGAAAAGGCGCGGCTATGCGGCTGCATAAACGAATTCCCATGGCGGCAGGATTGGCAGGCGGCAGCAGCGATGCGGCAGCGGCATTGCGAGGGCTTAACGAATTTTGGAAACTGGACTTGTCGTTAGAGGAATTAAAAGAGATTGCCCGGACCTTGGGAAGCGACGTACCGTTTTGCCTGGAAGGGGGAACGGCTTTTGGGACCGGAAGAGGCGATGAGCTGGAATATTTGCCGGATATGCCGGAGGCATGGCTGTTGATCGCTCATCCTCCTATTCCTGTTCATACGACAGACGCGTATGCGCTGTTTGACAGCGGCTGCACAACGAAAACGGTAAAGGCAGATGCAGTGCGCCAGGCAGTAGAAGCCGGCGACTGGGAAATTGTAAAAGAAAATCTGGGCAATACCTTTGAAGACTTGGTATTCCCTAGATTTCCAGAAATAGAAGCCTGCAAAAAAGAATTGGAACAGAGGGGAATCGTTACGCTGATGAGCGGAAGCGGCCCTACCTTGTATGGATTTATCCATGATGCGATGCAAGGATATACCCTGCAGGGAGAATTGCGGGATCTAGGCTATGACTGGGATTACCGGATCACGAGAACGACGCAAAGAGGAGCGATGAAATATGGAAAAGGTTAAATTAGAACCCATACGGCTGGATGCCTATCGGCCTTTACGAGAAGTTGTCAGTGAAACATTGCGGCAGGCAATCAAAGACGGCGTACTAAAACCCGGAGAACGGCTGATGGAAATACAGCTGGCAGAAGAATTGGGCGTAAGCCGGACACCGATACGGGAAGCGATCCGCAAACTGGAACTGGAAGGGTTTGTTGTCATGATCCCGCGGCGCGGCACCTATGTAGCGGATATTTCTTTGAAAGATATCGCTCAGGTTTTCGAGATTCGAAGCGCGCTGGAAGGGTTGGCTGCCAGCTTGGCTGCAGAACGGATTACTCCGGATGAATTGGAATATTTGGAGCGGGTACTGGTTGAAATCAATGAATATATTGATAATGACGAGTTTGATAAAATCGTTGATGCAGATATCCGGTTCCATGAAGCGCTGTATCAGGCCAGCCGAAATACGCGCTTAGTAGAAATACTGAATAATCTGCGGGAACAGATGCTGCGATTCCGTTCGATTTCCATGCACTATCCCGGACGATTGGCGGAAACTTCGGAAGAACATCGCCTGATTTTAGAAATGATTGCCCAGCATAATAGTGCACAGGCGATGAAGCTGGCAAGAAAGCATATGGAAAATTCAGAGAAGACCTTGTTCAAAGGGATCAGCAGCGATAAAGATGCTGCCAATGAAGTCCATAAACTCTTCCCAAAAGAACAAGAATAGTGTACTATGTGAGTATAGCAACGTTTAGATCCACATATTGCCTAGCATAGGGAGGAACATATCATGATGTGTCTTTGTAATTATATGATGTATCGATGGAAGCGGTTGGGGACCGGAATCGAAGATTCTTTGATTTTTGGGACGATGCTGTTGTTTGGCGCATTGGCAATTCGCACTCTGATAGCGTTATACATGGGAACATGGGATTTATTTGGAACGAAATAATGTGAGGAAAGGCAGACCGCCTATGGTGGTCTGCCTTTATTTTTTTGTTTTGGTTTGTGTACGCAGCGAATCAAAGGTTGTGCATGAATAGAGAAAAGAAAACTTGGCGTATGATTCCTGAGGAGTAGAAAAAAGGTACGTGTCTGGACAAAGGATTGTACGGAAAGAAACAAAGGAAAAAATAGGAAGATAGGAACGGAAGATATATTGGCTGCTGTGGAATAGGAAGCGTGCAGCAAGCATACAGCAGAAAGCTCTGGCGAATACAAAGAAATAATGAAACACAAGAAGTGCAATAAGAAAGATAGCTGTATTGGAGAAGCTAGAATGTCTAGGGCTGGTTTAATATCGGAGATATTGTCAAAATAGTGTGAGGTATGAAGGCAAGAGCGATAGGGGGCGGTTTGTTTAACGCTGTTTTGATTGAATGGTAAATATATGCATAAAAAAGGCGGAAAAGAAATTTTCTTTTCCGCCTTTTTTATTTGAGTGAATAAGAAAAACAATAATTCATAGGGAAAACCCTTTTATGCATAAGGGAAAATTTCTTTAAAGTTAAATAGTTTTTCTTTATGTGAAAGAAAAACGCAGAGATACGGCCGCAATAGTTTGGTTTTTGTTATGCATAATATGAAACATAAAAAAGGTGAAGAAAAAGAGGAAAATAGAAGAAATAACGTAACTACGGTACTTTTGAAAGAAATAAAAATATATAATATATAAATTATATATTCGTAATTGCGCTAAAGTATGTATAAACAATGAATGTATGTATAAAAAGTATAGAAAAATATATTTTAATGATGGGGATAATATGCTATTATGATTTACACAACAACAAGTATGCGTAAATTATGCAAATAATTGCATAATATGTATAAAGTTTGGTTGATGAGTTGTAAAAAGATGGAGTATAGGAAGTTGGGAAGAGGAGGAGTCTATATGAAATCGAGAGAATTGAGGAATGCAATTGTATTAGGCCTTTTGCTGAGTACCAGCGTATGTTCTGTAGGGCTGGCAAGTACTGAAGGTAATATCGGGGGGGGCCAGGCAATGATACGGTAAGTACGTATGCAGCGCCGGTTATTTTGGAAGGCGATCAGGTGAGCGGGATCATCAATCGGATTGGCGCAGATTTAGAATATCAGTTTGGTGAGGACGATAATGGCTCTGTTACGTATAATTTGATTGAGAAATCCTCGAGATTCATTGAGAACTCAAGAAATGGCAGCGTTTCGATACATGGCGGTGAATTAAATGTCCTGGCAGATTCAGACTATGCTATTTATGCCCAGAATACAAAGGAAGGTTCGATTAGCATTGCGATGGCAGACGGTATTTATATGTCGGCAACTGCAAGTAATGAGGGAATTCATAACGGTGGAAATTCCAGTTTGACGATGGCTTCAGAAAATGGGAATATCACGTTGAGCATGGGAGGATATTTGGGGATTAATAATTCTGGAAACTCCACTACGTCCTTTCAAGCAGAAAACGGAGAGTTTTATTTTGGCATGTCCGCTCTGAAAGATGACACGAATAAAACGTTGATAGGCATTAGAAATACGACTAGCAATTCTTCGGTAACCGGGGCAGACACCGCTCGCTTTGACGTCTCGGCTAATCGTGCAACCTTTTTAACGGAAGCAGGAAATGTTAAATCAGTCATCGGGTTAGAGAACAATATTACCAGTGACAATAGTACGGCTGAAATGAATATATCCGGAACAACCGGGGTAAATATCATGACTATTGCGGAAAAAGCAGATCAGGTATTCGGCGTATTTAACGAAAAAGGGAATGTCTCCCTGGAAGCGGATAACGGTTCTGTAGAGATTATTTCTAAAGCAGAATCCTCGAGTTCCGTGTTTGGCAATGGCGTTATAGGGATCTATAATCAGGTAGTGAATAATTGGATCGATAAAGAAGTTACTGGGAAAGTAAGTGTCAATGCGCTGCAAGATGTTACGGTTACCTCTACCGTAGATGGAAACGGCAGCGCATACGGTATTCTTAATGATGTACGCAATAGCGGCGGGAAAGCCAGCGGTATCATAGACATCGTTGCCGGCGGAAAAATTGACATTAAGGCAGCTGGCCAAAGAGCGTATGGTATAAGTAATAATAATGAGATAAAAGATAACAGAGAAAAAATTACGGAAACGTATTTATCCGGCAGTAAAGTAACGATAGCTGCTGAAGGGAGAACGGAAGCCTATGGTGTAAAAAGCAGTAGCAATAATGGTATTTATGATACCGGTTCCGACACGACTATACATGGAGAAAACGGCGTAGAGATATTCGCACTGCTTAAAGAAGAGGCAAGTTATGGCAGTGCCAGCGGTATCTATTCCCGGAGTCAAAATAAAGGAAGTACGACGGAGGTAACCGGTAAGACCATATCGATTGCCGCAAGATCAGACAGTGATAATGTAAACTTTGTATATGGGGTGCAAGGCCAGTATTACGGCGCTGCGGCAGGAGCCGATGCGGTTGATAATGATATCGTGCTTAAGGCGAATGAAAATATCACTATCAGTGCATCTGCCAATGGAGCTGGAAGCTTTACATATGGCGTACTTTCCGGAGGCGGCGCCGATATTGACGTTGCTTCTGAAAACGGTAAGGTAATAATAGCCGGTACATATGCAGGTGAGGAAAAGAAAAACGTATATGGCTATGGTATCTATACGGGTTCTGCAACCGGTGTTGAAGGAAAAATCAGCGTTTCTGGTAAATTGGGGACGGAAATTACTGGTTCCTATGCAGGGGTATGGGCGAATGGTCAGGATTCGGTTGTTGAAGTTACTTCTTCCGATGGAATGAATCGTATCGATGCAGGGTCATACGGAATATTTGCAGGCGATTCGATAAATAAAACTTCTGGCGCGAGTGTAGAATTGAAAGGGCAGGGAAATCAGATCACCAGCGGGGCGACGGCTATTCGTACCGTTGCTAAAGGTGATGAAGCAACAGTAACTGCCGACACCAATTCCAACTATTTGAAAGGTGTAACAGGAATATGGAGCACCGATGGAAGCTATGCATCTCTTAGTGCAGAGCAGGGTGCAAACGTCATCGAGATGAGCGGGCATACTATATTTGCAACGGGAGCAGATACTGCGGTAGAGCTGACTGCAGTAAACAATTATCTTACCGGCGGTAATACGGCTGTATTGGTTTATAATTATGCAGACAGCACGATGACAGCCTCAGCAGGTTCGAATATAGTTAAATCCGGCACCCTGACTACGCAGGGCAACATTGAATATGGCGACGGTATGGCTCTGGATATAAGCAATTATGGTTCTGTTTTGTTGGATGCGGCAGAATCAAACGTGCTGGAAGGCGGTATTCATGCCACGAACTATGGAGAGGTTTCCTTGACGGGTAAAAGTAATGCGGTTTATTCGTCGTCTACCCGTGCGACTGGAGATCTTGCGGACGGAACGTATACGGCAGTTTATGCTGCTATGGGATCCAACGTAAAAATTGAAGCGGAAGACGGCGGAGTAAACTATATCAGCAGCTATGTTGCTTCTTCGGAAGGAACGGAAGAACAAGTAGATGAACACGAACGTACCGTATGGGCATCAAAAGGAAGCACGATCGACCTGATTGGGACAACCGTGGTTACAGCCAGCCTTGCCGGCAAATCGTCAAATGATAATTACAGCAATAGTACTGGGATTGCGCTGGCAGCCGGAACGGACGATTGGGGAACTACGACGCCGGATTTTGGCCGGGAAATTACGACGTGGGTTAATATGAAATATGGAGCGGACAGTGTGATCGATGGAGACGTAGTAGCCGGTTATGGCGGCGGAGTAAATATTACGCCGCAGGATAATGGCAGCCTGGCAATTGGCGGTAACGTGTTTGCCGGGAACGGCGGCGAAGTTACGCTGAATTTAGGTGATGGCAGCTACTGGGTTGGCCGTGCGGATGATTACCACGATGTAGGGTCTGAAAGTGATTATAGCCATGACGAAATCTTTGCACCGGAATTCAGTAATGGTGTGCAGGCCGCCGGAACGGTAAGTGTCGACCTGGGAAGCGATTCCTACTGGAACGTAACCGGCCAGAGCTGGGTAACGGATCTGACCGGCGATGGAAGCGTTATCGACCTTAGAGGGAACGAAACAGGAGGCTATGCGCTGCATGTACATAACCTGTCTGGATCGAACACATTCATCATGAACGTAGCTAAATCAGAAACCGGGGATATGCTGTATGTGACGAACGGAACGACAGCAGGGCAGAACCTGGTTATCGCGAACCGTGAAGAAGTATTGAGTACGATGGACGTAGGAGATATGATCCGGTTTGCAACCGTTGAAAATGCCGGAGGCGGCGGATTTACAGAAACGGAAATGCCGGTATTTGGAAGAAGTACGAGAATACTGGACGCTGGTATCAATAACGTTACGTTCTCGATTCAGTACCAGGATGTAGCAACCGACCCGAACAAGGGCGACGATGTGATTTATAACGGCGGAACGGGTGAAAATGGCATCAATGAATCTAAACCGGGCGACAGCTATGTACAGGATAACTATGAAGGGGCGGACGATGCTCAGAATATTTATATCGTGAGAGAAGACGTACAGCCGGGAGATGAAAGCGATGCGGGCAGAACGATTCTGAATATGTCGCGGGCAAATTATAAAAACGCGGTATACATGGATCGCCTGAACAAACGGCTGGGCGAAGCGCGGTATATCGATGGAGAAGAAGGAGCCTGGTTCCGTGTGCGTCATGATCGGATTGGCTTGGACAACACTTTCCGGAGCCAGAATACGATGTTTGAACTGGGCTGGGATATAGAACGTTCGGTAGACAGCGGAGAACATCGGAGAGGTATCGCATTGGATTACATGGAAGGCTCGACTTCCTACACGGATATTTGGGGAGAAGGTGAAACGAAGAGAGCCGGACTTTGGTTCTATGATACCTGGCTGGGAGAAAAAGGTCATTACAGCGACTACATTGTAAAATGGGGATATTTAGAAAATAGCTTTGATATCTACTCCAAAGTAACGGGAGAAAATATCACTGGAGACTATAACAACAATGTTTTCTCGATCAGTGCGGAATATGGACGGAAGAAAGCGCTGGGAGGCAGCTGGTATATTGAACCGCAGGTACAGATGCAGCTGGCCAGAGTAACCGGAGCAGACTACACGACGAGTCAGGGAAGCCGGGTAAAAGTAGATGGCATCGACAGCTTGATCGGCCGCGTGGGATTCCGGTTAGGGAAAGATGTATCGGAAAGCAGCACAGTATACTTCAAAGCCGACGTACTGCATGAATTCCTGGGTGATCAGAGCGTAACCGCATGGGACAGCACGGGAAGCTTGTGGAAAGAATATGAAAACAGCGGCACATGGTACGATGTAGGTATCGGATTCAGCAAGAAATTTGAAAACGACTTCTATATCTACCTGGATGCAGAACACAGCTTTGGCAACGATAATGACGATACGTACCAGATCAACGGCGGTATCCGCTTTGCATTCAACTAAATAAAAGCATAAAAAAACAGGTCGAATTCGACCTGTTTTTTTATGCCGGCTGTTCCTGTGAGGTATGCGGTTTATCTTGTGTTTCAGCCGTCAGTTTATTTTCGATAGGCTGAAGCAGTTTGTCATATGCTTCAATTTTGTAATTGAGGCGGTCAAGAGTAATCTGCATATCGGCAATTCGATTTTGCAGAAGATTTCTCTGTTCTACGAGAAGTTTTTTGCGAAGCGGCGCAGTGTGTGCCCCTTCAAAAGAGAGCGCGACATAATGTGCCAGCACTTCTACGGGGATGCCGGCGCTGCGCATGCATTTTATAAAGTCGATCCAGTTAAGCGACGTTTTGTCGTAGTCGCGGATACCGCTGGCAGTACGAGGTACTGGAGGGATAAGATGCATGCGTTCATAGTAACGCAGTGTATCGGCGGACAGTGATGTGAGTTCAGAGACTTCTTTTATTGTCATGGGCAACCTCCTGATAGAATACTGCAAATTAAAGTATAGTATGATAATGATATTATAATACTTGGAGTCAGGTTTAAGTCAACCCAAACTGGGCCAGTAAAAGAGGGATGCTAAAGGGGATATTTTTATAGTAATACCTTCTATGGTAAAATAAGGTATTACTATAGAGAGAATTTGGGAAGGATGAATACAGTTGCAGTTATTAAAAATCGTACTGCGCGGATTCAAATCGTTTGCAGAAAAAACGACGATTGAATTAAATGAAGGAATTACGGCGATTGTCGGTCCGAACGGCAGTGGAAAAAGCAATATATCCGATGCGATTAAGTGGGTGCTGGGCGAGCAAAATGTACGCAATCTTCGCGGGCAAAAAGCGGAGGATATTATTTTTTCCGGAACGGAAAAACGCAAGCCGCTGGGAATGGCGGAAGTATCGCTGTACTTTGACAACACAGACAAGAGTTTGGATATTGAATATAGTGAAGTGGTGATTACCCGGCGTCTGTTTCGATCTGGGGACAGTGAATTTTATATTAATAAAAAAAGCTGCCGTCTAAAAGATATACACGCATTGTTTGCAGATACAGGAATCGGCAGGGATTCGATGGCGGTGATCGGGCAGAATCGAATCGATCAGATCTTGAACAGCCGGCCGGAAGAGCGGCGGTTGATCTTTGAAGAGGTTTCTGGGATCAGCCGATTTAAAGGCAGAAAGCTCGAGGCATTGAAAAAAATCAGCGAGACGGATCGAAATTTAGAACGGATCTCCGATATGCTTCATGTGTTGGAAGAGCAGTTGGAACCCATGGCGAAACGGGCGGAGAAAACCCGGCGGTTTCAAGAGCTGGATCGGGAACGGAAAAACATAGAAGCGTCGTTGGTACTGCAAAAACTGCGGACTGCAGAACGAATACTTACAAAAGTAGAAAATGACCGGATACGGCTGGCAGAGGAAGAGGCTGCCGGTGCAGCGGAATCAGGCGCCGTTGAAGCACGGCTGCTGGAATTCAGGCAGGAGAGGGATCAGCTCGATGAAGAAGTAAGAAGCATGGAGCAGCAGTACAGCCAGGCGAGGGCTTCTCATGAACGGATATTAGCGCAGGTGCAGCTGCGGGCAGAAAAAGTGCGGGAGACAGGAGAACGGCTGGAACGCGTGAAGATTTTAGCGGCGTCTGCCCAGCAGCAGCAGGAAGAGCGGCTGCAGTATATGGAAAGTATACAAGAAGAGATGCGGCAGCTGCGACAGCAATGGGAAACTGAAAAACAGCGCCAGGAAGTTTTTTTAAAACAGCTTCAGGATCTGCGGACTGCAGTGCATGGACGGCGAAATGTATATGAGGAACGGAAAACGTCTGTTGATCGGCTGGAACATCAGGTATTAGGATTGATTCAGCGGATTAAAGTGTTGGATATGATGGAAAAAGAAGGTGAAGGCCTGAGCCGGGCTACTAAAGAAGTATTAAAGAGCAGTCAGCCCTGGCGCAAGGAGATTTGCGGTGCGGTGGCGCATTTGTGCCAGGTGCCGGAGCGGTACAGCGTTGCGATTGACGCGGCTTTAGGCGGTACGGCTCAATTTATCGTGACGGAAACGGAGCAGGCTGCCAAGCAGGCGATTCGGTATTTGAAAGAGCGAAAAGGCGGAAGAACTACTTTTTTGCCGATTGAGACGATACAGGCGCGGCAGTTAACTAAGGAAGAAACCAGCGCATTGCAGGAGCCGGGAATTTTAGGATCGGCATTGTCCCTGGTATCGTATGATGAAAAATATGAAAAGATTTTTAGTTCGCTGCTGGCTAAAATTTTAATTGCAGAAAATTTAGATGCCGCAGCAAAGGCTGCTAAAAAATATAACTATCGGCTGCGGTTAGTAGCGTTGGACGGAAGCCAGGTCAATCCAGGCGGTTCGTTATCCGGGGGCAGCATGCGGCAAGGAGAGGCTTCGCTTATCGGCCGCCATACGATGCTGGCCGGGCTGCGCAGGGAAGAAGAAGAACAGAAACAGGCTTTAGAAGAACTGCGCGGCAGTTTGGTTGCTGCGGAAACTGCACTGATCGGCGAACGGAATGAATTAGAACGGGCGGAAGCGCAGCGGCAAAGCCAGATGGTGGAAGCCGCACGATTGGAGATCGCCGTTCAAGCGGCTGAAAAGGAATGGCAGCAGGAAATAAAAAGAAACGAAGAAATGATAAGCCGGCAAAAGCGGGAGCGGGAAGAGCAGAAACAGATTGAAAAGCAAATAGAGCTGGAGACCGGGCAGCTGGCTCAGGATACAGAAGAAGAGAAGCGGCTTCAAGAGCGTATGCTGGAGCTGGAAAAAGAGCGGCAGGTTCGGTATGACCGGCAGAAGGAAAAGCGCCGGTTGATCCAGGAGATGGAAGAAGAAAGCCAACTATTGCGTTCCCGCTTGGAACGGCTGCGGCAGCGGGTCAATGAACAAGATGCAAGAATCCAAAGAGCTCGGTTTGATATTGAAAATGAAGAGCGGCAGCTGGCCGATAACGGTTTGACCCGGCAGGAGGCCATGGAAGTTCGGCTGCCGGGTACGGCGGAAGAACTGCAGACCGCACTGGGGCGCGTGCATGCGGCAATTGCTATGCTGGGACCGATCAATCCCGGCGCGCAGGCGGAATACGAGGAAGCGAAAGAACATTGTGCGTTTATGACGGCACAGCATGATGACCTGGTGGGGGCAAGAGAGCGGCTGATGATTGTGTTAAAAGAGATAGACGAAGCGATGGGACGTCAGTTTACCGAGGCGTTTAAGGATATTTCCCGTTACTTTCAACAGACGTTCAGTCAGTTGTTTGAAGGGGGGACCGGTTCCTTGACGCTGACAGACAGCGGGAATATACTGGAAAGTGGAATAGAAATATTTGCATGCCCCCCGGGGAAAAAGAAACAGGCGATGTCTTTGCTGTCGGGCGGAGAACGGTCGCTGACGGTTATCGCGCTGCTCTTTTCTTTCCTGGCATATAAACCGGCGCCGTTTTGTTTGGTCGATGAAATCGACGCGGCACTGGATGAAGCTAACGTAGCAAGGTTCAGCAATTATTTAAAAAACTATACAGATGACACGCAGTTTATTGTGGTTACGCACCGGAGACGGACCATGGAAGCGGCGACAATGCTTCAAGGGGTAACCATGGAAGAAAAAGGCGTGTCAAAGCTGATTACAGTAAAATTTGGAGATGAGCTGGAGGTAGAAGGATAATGGGATTTTTTACAAGGCTGAAAAAAGGTCTGGAAAAAACAAAGAAAAGTTTTATCACAAATATTGAACGCGTGATCTTAGGATACGCTCAAATCGATGACGATTTTCTGGATGAATTGGAAGCTGTCATGCTTACTGGGGATTTGGGCGTCTCGACTACAGAATATTTGATGAAAGAAATTCGGGTCGGCGTAAAAGAAAAATCAATCAAAGATACAAATGACGTCGTTGGCTTTTTAGAAGAGCGCATTACGGCACTGCTGACAGAAAATGAAGAACCATTGCCGGATATGAAGGATAAGCTGGAAGTAATTTTGGTAGTAGGAGTAAATGGGGTAGGAAAAACCACGACGATTGGGAAGCTGGGAAAATACTATCAGGAGCAGGGAAGAAAAGTCCTGATTGCCGCAGGCGATACTTTTCGGGCAGCCGCATCGGAACAATTGACGATATGGGCGGAACGGATCGGAGTGCCTATCGTAAAGCATAAAGAAGGCGCTGACGCAGCGGCGGTTGTATTTGATGCCCTGGCTTCTGCAAAGGCAAAAGGCATGGATGTCGTCATTATTGATACGGCAGGACGGCTGCACACCAAAACGAATCTCATGGAAGAGCTGAAAAAAATCGGACGTGTAGCGGCAAAGCAAGTAGAAGGCGCTCCGCACCAGACGCTGCTTGTTCTTGATGCAACGACCGGGCAAAATGCCGTAAGCCAGGCAAAATTATTTGGCGAAGCGGTGCCGATTACAGGAGTGGCATTGACCAAATTGGACGGTACAGCAAAAGGCGGGGTAATCATTTCTATAAAACGAGAATTGGGAGTTCCGGTACGCTGGATTGGAGTAGGGGAAGGCATTGATGATCTGCGGCCGTTCCAAGCTAAAGAATTTGCCGCCGCTCTTTTTGACAAAGTAGATAAGAGGGAAATTGTGGAAGGGGAAGAATAATGGCAGACATAATGCCGGAGGTCTGGGAGTTTTTACAGACGGAGAATAAAGAAGACGGCTGTCAGTTTGACGAAAAAGTTTTGCAGGAAATTGCGGAACTCTTAAAAGGCGCCGGAGATCCGGAATACCGGCCGCTGGCAAAACTGCTCCTTTGGAATTGGCCGTATATAGAAGAAGGATTGCGGCAGATGCCGGAAACCATTAAAGAGGCTATTCGGCGTCAGGCAGAAGCAGAACAGAGGCCCTGGAAAAACCTGGCGGTATATTGGCTTGTTCTGGAAGGGCGGGATCTGCGGCCGAAAAACGAATTGCTGAATATAGAAACGGTATAATAAAAAAGAGTATTCCTTTGGCTGGGAGGAATACTCTTTTGTGTTTATTATAGAGAAGAAGGGAGAGGAATATTTTGTTCCAATTCCAGGATTGTCCCGTTCTTCAATTCGAGTTTTTGAATATGGATGCTGCCGGTATACGAGGAAAAATCAGCAGTTTCCATCAGTGCTTTGTGAGAGGCAAAAATTGGCGATAAAAGAAACTGGGCGGTAGAAGGAAGCGTACCGTCTTTATCTGGCAGTGCATGCAGGACAAATGAACCGGAGAAGACGATTTTTTTCGTACTGTCAGTCAATTCATAGACTGCATACATGGATTTTATGGGAGTATTGGCTGTATGTAACTGCAGTTCATAGGGGACTTTTAAAAGACGAAGGGGCGGAGCCTCTTTTATTAAATGATCGTTTTGATGCTGCGGATCCTCTTCGACGGCAGGAAGGGATACGGACTTAACGGAAACAATATGGTCGATTTCTGTCTGGATAGGCCGATTGATAGCGGCCAGTTTACTTCTTGCACCCATATCTAAATCCTGTAAAAACAACTCCATATCGGCAATACCTGATACTTTCCAAGTGAAGGAATCGATTTGTTCCATAGAAAGAGGCAGACGGACATCTGCGTCCAACCAGGTATTGTGCAATAGGACAGTTACCGTTGCCTGTCTGTCATGAGTTTCGATATGCTGGACTTCTTTATAACGCCATTCTGTAAAAGTAAAATAAGGATCGAACTGCCAAAGTTGGTGGGTAAGCGCTTTTGTTTCTCCTTTTTGTGCTTCGCTTTCCGGTGCTGCCAAAGATAGGAGCGTGCGTTCGATGGACGGCAGGAAGGCAGTTTTCATCGAATATTTCATAAATGCAATAAACGGATTGTCAGAAAATTCCTTGGCATTGTATTTGGCAAAATTGTGCCGGGAAAGTCCATCGTATCCTTGTTCTGAAACGGCAGGAATATCGACCAGCGCCTGAACGGTATTGGTATCTTGCTGCTGGCCGGCATACACGATGCGTTCGATAGAACGGGCCGGAGATGTTAAATAGAAGAAGCGGTACCATAAGCCGCCAGCTGCTGCCAAGAAAATTAGGAAAAAGATAAGAAAACGTTTAGAATAGAAAAATTTTTTGTTC
>OHAY01001223.1_pt1 | contig 24481 bp, 14 predicted proteins | sample 1577191 | NCBI WGS metagenome assembly OHAY01 (sample SAMEA3541504, study PRJEB24748) | human gut metagenome | biome: human gut; feature: human-associated habitat; material: faeces | place: China | collected 2012 | reverse complement strand
GCTTCTTCAGTCGGAGTTTCTGTTATTGCTTCGGAAACCTCAACTGTTTTCTTTTCTTCTTCTAACTCCCCTTGATTCAAAGGTTGGTTAGTGTCATGAGAGTCCATCATTGTATATTCGTTTTAGGAAATTAGGATTTAAGTCCTTTTATTACATTAGGTCACAAATTAATGAAATAAAACGATTACTTCATACTTTTTTGCCTGATTTTTTTTCATTTATTTTCTATTTAGGACAATAAAACAGTGATTCCCATATAAAGCATCATGCCGATGATGTCATTCGTGATGGCAATAAATGGTCCTGTGGCGATTGCCGGGTCTATTTTCAGCCTTTCAAGAGTCATCGGGACTAATGTGCCGAAAATAGAAGCAAACATGACTACTGCAAACAAACTGATGGATACAGAATAGGTCACGGTTGCCATGGCGCCAAAGCGGATGAAGTTATACGTGTACACTAATAAAGAGATGATGGTCGCATTGATTAATGCTACCACTGCCTCTTTAGCCACTTGTTTAAGTGTATTTTTGGAATCGAGCGAACTGTTGGCCAATCCTTGCACGATGAGCGCGGAAGATTGTGTTCCTACGTTTCCTCCCGTACCGCCGATAAGCGGGATGTAGAGAGCCATCTCCGGGTGTGCTGCAAAAGTCGCATCGAAATTGCCTAATATCATTGAATTGCCAATTCCTCCCAGCATGCCGATGATTAACCACGGAAGACGCGCCGTTGTTTGACGAAAGACATTATCGTCGGTTTCTACATCTTGCGAAAGACCGGAAGCCAATTGATAGTCTCGTTCCGACTGCTCGCGGACTTCGTCCATCACGTCGTCAACGGTGATTTGTCCGACGAGACGTCCTATACTGTCCAGTACGGGGATAGCAACAAGGTCATATTTCTCAATAATCTGAGCAACCTCATCAAGGGGAGTATCTACGTGTACGGAGATCGGGTCTTTCTGCATCACGTGTTTTACCTTGGATACGGAAGGAGACGTTATCATCTTTTTGAGCGGGAATATACCTCGCAGGCGTTCATCGTCGTCGATGACATATACATAATAAATCTCGTCCAGTTCTTCCGCCTGTTGGCGCATCTCTTTCAGGCATTCGGGCATACTCCAGTTCTCATTGACAAGCACCATTTCCGTACCCATTAAACCACCGGCCGTATTTTCGTCATATTTCAACAAATCGACGATGTCTCCGGCTTGTTCGATGTCCTCGATGTGCGAAAGAATCTCTTCCTGTTTGTCCTCGTCCAGTTCACGCATCAGGTCTACGGCGTCGTCCGTATCCATGTAGTCCACAAACCGCTTGGCGATTGTTTCGGAAGGAAGCATATCGAGAAGTTCCTTACGGGCGTCCTCATCCATTTCGACGAGTACGTCGGCAGCGGTTTCGTTATTGAGTAGTCGATAGACGAACTTGGCTTCTTCCGGGTTCAGATCGTTGCACAATTCGGCGATGTCGGCCGGGTGTAGGTCGGCGAGAAGCTCTTTTACCTGGTCGGCGTCTTTTTGCTCAATCAGGTGTTTAACGTTGTCAATGTATTCCTCGTTCATCTGCTTGTCAATTACAAATTACGAATTACAACTTACGGCTGAAGGTTCATCTCTTTCAGCGCTATTTCCACTTTATTGGTCAGATCGATAAATTCTTCTACCGATAGCTGTTCCGGGCGTTTATTGAATAATGTGTCTTCTGTGAGCGGACACTCTTTTCCCAGAATCGGCTTAATAGAGTTGCGCAACGTTTTGCGCCGTTGATTAAAAGTCGTTTTCACAACCTGCTTGAACAACTTTTCGTCGCAGCCAAGCTCCTGCGTATCATTGCGTGTCATGCGGATAACGGCGCTTTTTACTTTGGGCGGCGGGTTGAATACGTGTTCGCTGACGGTGAACAGATATTCTACCTTATACCATGCCTGTATCAATACGCTGAGGATACCGTAAGTTTTGCTGCCCGGTCCGGCGGCAATACGTTCGGCTACTTCCTTTTGGATCATGCCCGTACAACAGGGGATAATATCCTTGTTATCCAACATTTTAAAGAATATCTGACTGGAGATATTATACGGGTAATTACCTGTCAGTACGAAAGGCTTGCCGTCGAACAGCCGGTGGAGATTCATTTTCAGGAAGTCGTCCTCGATGATATGATCTTCCAGCGACGGATAAGCTTCGCGGAGATAAGCTACCGATTCATAGTCCACTTCCACGACTTTCACCGGCCGTTCTTTTTTCACCAGGAACTGGGTCAATACTCCCATGCCCGGTCCTACCTCCAAAATAGGCAGTTCGGGGAAGGTGTCGACCGTATCGGCAATATCTTGCGCCACTTTCAAATCTTTCAGAAAGTGCTGTCCGAGAAACTTTTTAGGCTTTACTAATTTCATTTACCAACTAAATAATTACTTTTGCAGCCGACAAAGGTAATTCTTTTAAATGAAGAACGTACCACTATTTAAAAAAAATAAATAGATGTGTCAGCGAAGCTAATGAAGAATTAAGCATGAAGAAACTATTAAAGAAGACGCTGAAACTGATATTACCGATTGTTTTGGGCGGCTTTATTCTATTTTGGGTATATCACAACTTTGATTTTACAAAGGTGGGTGAGGTGTTGCTGCACGGTACGAACTGGTGGTGGATGTTCTTTTCGTTATTATTTGGGGTGCTCGCACAGGTGTTTCGCGGCTGGCGGTGGAAGCAGATGTTGGAGCCGTTGGAAGCTTTCCCGAAAAGGAGTGATTGTGTGAATGCTATTTTCATATCGTATGCCGCGAGTCTGATAGTTCCCAGGGTCGGGGAAGTGAGCCGTTGCGGCGTGCTGGCCAAATATGATAATGTTTCTTTTGCCAAGTCGCTCGGAACGGTTGTTACAGAACGGCTGGTCGATACATTGACAATTCTTCTGATAACAGGCGTCACGGTGTTGCTTCAGCTGCCGATATTTGTTACTTTTCTTCAGCAGACTGGAACCAAGATACCTTCGCTCCTGCATCTGCTGACTTCCGTGTGGTTCTATATCGTCCTGTTCTGTTTTATCGGAGTGGGAATGCTTCTTTATTATTTACGGAAGACGTTGTTCTTTTATGAAAGAGTGAAAGGTTTTGTGCTCAATATTTGGGAAGGTGTGATGTCATTGAAAGGAGTGCGCAATATACCTCTCTTTAGTTTTTATACATTGGCTATTTGGGGATGTTATTTTTTTCACTTCTATTTTACGTTCTATTGCTTCGCTTTTACTGCTCATCTGAGTATCCTGGCGGCGCTGGTTATGTTTGTAGGCGGTACTTTTGCGGTGATTGTGCCTACGCCGAACGGAGCGGGTCCATGGCATTTTGCGGTCATTTCGATGATGATGCTTTATGGAGTAAATGAAACAGATGCCGGAATATTTGCTCTGATTGTGCACGGGATTCAAACCTTTTTAGTAGTTTTGTTGGGCGTATATGGTTTGGCGGCTTTGTCGTTGACCAATAGACAGCGAAAGTAATCACTATAAAAATAGATTTGTTATGAGTACTATTCTTTCTTTAGCTCCACAAAACGTATGGAAGCATTTTTATTCGTTGACACAGATTCCCCGTCCGTCGGGATACATGGAAAAAGTAACAGAATTTCTGATTAACTTCGGAAAAGGCTTGGGACTGGAATCTTTTGTAGACGAAGCAGGTAACGTAATTATCCGTAAACCGGCAACTCCGGGAATGGAAAACCGGAAAGGTGTGATTCTTCAGGCACACATGGACATGGTTCCGCAGAAGAATAACGATACGGTGCACGATTTTGAAAAAGATCCTATTGAAACTTATATAGATGGCGACTGGGTAAAGGCCAAAGGAACTACGCTGGGAGCAGATAACGGGCTTGGCGTGGCTGCTATCATGGCTGTGCTTGAAGCGAAAGATTTGAAACATGGTCCGCTGGAAGCACTGATTACCAAAGACGAAGAAACCGGTATGTATGGCGCGTTCGGTCTGAAGCCGGGGACAGTGAACGGAGAAATCCTTCTGAATCTCGATTCGGAAGATGAAGGCGAGTTGTATATCGGTTGTGCAGGCGGTATGGATGTCACTGCTACACTGGAATATAAGGAGGTAGCTCCCGAAGAAGGCGATATCGCTGTTAAGGTTACGTTGAAAGGCTTGCGTGGTGGGCATTCCGGATTGGAAATCAATGAAGGGCGTGCCAATGCCAACAAATTGCTGGTTCGCTTTATCCGCGAGGCAGTTGCCAGTTACGAAGCACGCCTGGCAAGTTGGGAAGGCGGCAATATGCGTAATGCCATTCCACGGGAGGCACACGCGGTTGTTACCATTCCAGCTGAGAATGAAGAAGAATTGTTGGGCTTGGTGAAATATTGCGAAGACCTGTTCAATGAAGAATATTCGACGATTGAGACTCCGATCAGTTTCACGGCAGAACGTGTGGAAGTTCCGGCAGGTCAAGTGCCCGAAGAAATTCAGGACAATCTGATTGATGCTATTTTTGCTTGTCAGAATGGTGTGACCCGTATGATTCCGACCGTTCCCGATACGGTAGAGACTTCTTCCAACCTTGCTATTATAACAATTGCCGGTGGAAAAGCGGAAATTAAAATTTTGGCTCGTAGCTCCAGCGATAGTATGAAGGAATATCTCACTACCAGTCTTGAGTCTTGTTTCTCTATGGCAGGTATGAAGGTAGAGATGACAGGAGGTTATTCCGGTTGGCAGCCCGATGTGAATTCTCCGATTTTGCACGCGATGAAAGCGTCATATAAGCAGCAGTTTGGCGTGGAACCTGCGGTGAAGGTGATTCATGCAGGTTTGGAATGCGGTATTATCGGTGCCATTATTCCGGGATTGGATATGATTTCCTTCGGTCCTACCTTGCGCTCACCACATTCACCGGACGAAAGAGCATTGATTCCTACTGTACAGAAGTTCTATGACTTCCTCGTTGCAACTTTGGAACAGACTCCAATGAAATAAATGCTATTCTTTCCTATTATATAATAGGTCTCTTATAGAAAAAGGCACGGATGAAATGTTATCCGTGCCTTTTTGTCATATTTGCTGCCTTAAATATTACGATTTTACTTCATAACAAATAAATTAATTGATGCAAATCAATAAATATGCTATAAAACATAAAATTCTTCCTTTTTGGGGTACAATGTATAAACAAAGGCTGTATTTTTGTGTTGTATAACATGTAAATAAGAGGATAACAAAATGAAAAGGTTAGAAAGATTGTTTAGAAAGATCGGCGAAGCCGACGTACATGTTTGGGGATATTCAACAATTAATATTCGCCCGAACGAGGAAGCTTAATTTTTTAGTTTTCAAGTATTAGTAATTTAAAAGTTTAAAGATTATGAAGAAAATAAGTTCTTTAGTTAGAAAAATCCTCAGTGAAGTAGGTCGTAACGAAATGCTTGCATGGGGGTACAGAATTGAAAAATGAGAGAGAGAACATTAGCTAAGTTTGCAGTGGGGATACGTTATTGAAAGCGTTATCCCCACTTTTTTTGCTTCTTATAAGTCCCGGATATTGTATTCACTGTTTTTTTCGATAGAAGAAGGTTGTGTACGACAAAACAGTTACCGTCCGAGTTAGTTTCCTTTGCTTGAAACTAAAGTTTCATCAGTTAGAAACTATGGTTTCATCGGTAAGAAACTAATGGTTTCAAGTAACTGAAACTGAAGTTTCCAGCGTATGGAACCAGGGTTTCGAGCCGCGAAACCAACAGTGTTAAGGCGTAGTGTCAGTTTTTCATGTTCAATCCAATTCCAGGTGACAGCATTATTGCCGTCACTTGCTGCTGTCACTTGTTGCTGTCACATCTTTAGTTGCTCATAATCATTTGGTTAGGTCGCGTTTCGTGACAGGTGACAGATATATATCATAAACAATTTGTTAGGAGAGGATTAACGGCGATAACTCTGTTTTATGATCACAATCATTGTGGTTGTTATATCTGTTATGATTGTGCAAATCTATTATATTTATTCAAAAAAAGATGATTGTTTAAACTTTATTTCTTTACTTTGTTATTTATACAGTGAGACTTATAGCGAACTTAAACTAGAAAGATTATGAAAATAAGGCAGATTTGTATGGTGGTGCTGTTATGGTTGGGAGTGATTCCGGCAGTGCAGGCACAGAGTTTCGACAAATTATGGAAAGAAGTAGAACAGGCAGGAAAAAAGAGTTTGCCTAAAACAGTAATAAAATTGACTGACGAGATTTACCGGAAAGGAGAAAAAGAAAAGAATTCCGCCCAGATGCTGAAGGCATATATGTGGAGGATGAAATATCAGGAAATAGTGACTCCCGACAGTTTTTATGTCGGTCTGACCGGGCTGGAACAATGGGCGAAACAAACAAAACAGCCTATGGACCGTGCTATATTGCACTCATTGATAGCGGGAATCTATGCTGATTATGCAGCCAATAACCAATGGGAGCTCCGGAGAAGGACGGAAATCGTGGAGGAAGCTCCTTCCGCAGATCTACGCGAATGGACAGCAAATATATTCGTAGAGAAAGTGCGGACAAATGTGAAAGAGGCTCTGGCGGACTCTGTGCTGCTGCTCAAAACGTCCTCACGCGATTATATTCCTTTTGTGGAATTAGGGGAGACTAGTGAATATTATCACCATGATATGTATCATTTGTTGGCTTCCCGTGGCATAGAATCCTTGAACCGGATAGAAAGACTTAGTAGCGGAACATTACCGGGCGATATTTCTTCGGATCCGGTAAAACAGGATATTATATCTATCTATGGAAATATGATTTCCGCCTATCAGGCAGCCGGTCTGAACGAAGGATACGTGTTGGCACTGCTCAACTATTTGCAGTGGCGACGCATGGCGGATCAGGCGTTCCGTTCCTTCCAGGCTAAAAACGGGTTGATAGGACTGACGCAAGATCCTTATTTGGCTGCATTGAATGAACTGAAAAGCAAATTCAAATCGGAACCGATATGTGCTGAAGTTTATTTGGCGCAAGCTCAGTTTGCAATTGAAAAAGACCAGCCGGTAAGTGCCTTGAAACTGTGTGACGAGGCAATCGGACTTTATCCGTCTTACCATAGGATTAATGCTTTGAAGAATCTGAGGCAGGAGATTCTATCTCCTTACTTGAATGTCAATGTGATCAGCCAGGCTTTTCCCGGCGAAGAAATTAAACTGAGAGCTTCGCATAAGAATCTGGACGGTTTTACGGTACGCCTTTTTAATAAAGCGAAGAAGTTGGTGAAGGAACAGCATTATTCGGTTCTTCGTCCGGAAGATTATCGGACGCAGGACACGGTGTTCACTTTCAAGTCCCCGGAAGTGGGAGCTTACGTCATGCGTATTGTTCCTGATATTCGTGCCAAGCGGGATAGTGAAAGTGAGTTTAACGTGACCCGCTTCAAAGTGTTGACGTGCCGTTTGCCGGGGCAACAGTATGAAGTGGCGGCCTTGGACGCTCAAACCGGGCATCCTGTACCCAACGCAAAGATAATATTGTATAGTAATGACGAAAAAGTGTTGCAGGAGTTTACGACGGGAGAAGAAGGAAAAGTGGTGTTCCCCTGGAAATCCGAATACAGATATTTGAAAGCTTCGAAAGGCGTGGATACAGCCATGCCGAAACGAAGTATTTACGGCGGAAGCTACGGTTATTACGATGATGAGGATGAAGCGACGGAAAGTATGACGTTATTGACCGACCGTTCCTTGTACCGTCCCGGTCAGACAGTGTATGTGAAAGGTATTGCTTATATGCAGAAATCGGATACAGCTAATGTGCTTCCCGGTAAAGATTATACTGTAACTTTGTTGGACACAAATAATCAGGAAGTGGGGCGTAAGTCGGTACGTACCAATGAATTCGGTTCGTTTACCACCGATTTCGCATTACCTTCGGCCTGTCTGAACGGAATGTTTTCTTTGACGGCGGGAGAAAGTAGAACGAATATCCGTGTGGAGGATTATAAACGTCCGACATTCGATATTACGTTTGAAAAGCAAACGGAAAGTTACCGACTCGGAGATGAAGTGCAGGTAAAAGGCAAGATACAGTCTTATAGCGGTGTGATGCTTCAGGACCTTCCGGTGAAGTATATGGTGAAGCGTTCTGTTCGCAGTTTCTGGAGGATTTCGGAGGCTGTACAGATTGCTTCGGGTGAAGTGACTGCCGACGGGAACGGAGAATTTACGATCCCGGTTCGCCTGGAAGAAAGTGCAGATTATAAGAATAATGATAAAATATATTATCGTTATTCTGTTGAAGCGACTGTTACCAATGCGGCAGGTGAAACACAGTCGTCTACGGAGATGATTTCGGCAGGACAGCGTTCATTGATTTTGCAGACGGAGTTGAAAGAAAAGATTTGCAAGGATAGGCCGTTCAACATTGTGTTTGAAGCACAGAATCTGAACGGACAGCCTGTGGAAGTGAAAGGTACATACTCTTTATATCCGGCGAAAGATAAGGACTACAAGCAACTGGGCGAGAAACCGGTTGCAACCGGAACGTTTACTTCTAATAAGGAAATGACCTTCAATTGGGGGAAATTTTCTTCCGGGCCGTATGTGCTGAAGGCAACGGTGAAAGATAACCAGGGAAAAGAAGTGACGGCGGAAGCAAATACGATTCTTTTCTCTTCTGACGACAAACGTCCGCCTGTTCAGTCCGCCGTGTGGTTCTATGCAGAGAATACGGAATTTGACACTGCTCATCCGGCGGTATTCTATTTCGGAACTTCGGAAAAGGATACCTATATAATGATGAATGTATTTTGCGGTGATAAACTGCTGGAAAGTAAGGCACTGAATCTGTCCGATACGATTGTTCGTTTTCAATATCCGTATCAGGAAAGTTACGGTAACGGTATCTTCGTGAACTTCTGTATGGTGAGGGACGGACAGGTTTATCAGGAACGGGTTCAGGCGAGAAAACGTTTGCCGGACAAGACATTGGTGATGAAGTGGGACGTATTCCGTGATAAATTGCGTCCCGGACAGAAAGAGGAATGGAAACTGACAATCAAGACACCGCAGGGACAGGCTGCTCATGCCGAAATGTTGGCGACGATGTATGATGCCTCACTTGATAAAATCTGGAACCGCCGGCAGGATTTCCGGGTTTACTACCAGCAACTGCTTCCTTATTCCGATTGGATGAACGGATATGTTGGAAATAACTCCTACAATTATTGGTGGGATCGTAAGTCTCTCAAAGTACCTGCAATGTTGTATGACAGATTCGCTATGCAGCCTGATATAAGAAATGCATATGCGATGTCAGAATCCATAGCTGATGGAGTAGTGGTCAGAGGATATGCAGTGCAAAAGAAAATGTCGGTGACAGGCAGCGTTGTAAGCCGGAGCAATGCGGTGAGATATGCATCGGCGCTAGTTTCCGAAGATGCTGCGGATACAATGTTTGAATCGGAGTTAGTGCCAATGGCAGCAGGAAAGGCCGATGTCGCTTCCGGAGAAGAAGCGCTTCCTGAAGCTCCTGCCGGCTTGCGTACAAATCTTGCCGAGACTGCTTTCTTCTATCCCCAACTCCGTACCAATGAGCAGGGAGAGGTTTCTTTCTCTTTCACTATGCCCGAAAGTCTGACACGTTGGAATTTCCGTGGATATGCTCACACCAAGGGAATGTTAATGGGAACGCTGGACGGAGAAACTACTACCAGTAAAGAATTTATGCTGACCCCGAATCTGCCACGTTTCGTGCGTGTGGGCGATAAGACCTCTATTGCTGCCTCTGTCTCTAACATGACTGGCAAGCCGCAAGCAGGAACAGTAAGCATGATTCTTTTCGATCCGGTGACGGAGAAGGTTGTCGACACACAGAAACAGAAGTTCTCCGTTGAGGCAGGCAAGACAATTGGCGTGAACTTCATGTTTACCGTCAGTGATAAATACGAGGTATTGGGTTGTCGGATGATAGCCGATAGCGGCACATTTAGCGACGGAGAGCAACAATTGGTTCCGGTACTCAGCAACAAGGAACATTTGGTAGAGACACTGCCCATGCCTATACGTGGAGAAGAAACTCTCACCTTCTCGCTCGACAGTTTGTTCAACCGGCATAGTAAAACGGCAACAGACCGTAAACTGACGATTGAATTTACCGGAAATCCTGCTTGGTATGCTATTCAGGCATTGCCTTCTTTGAGCCTTCCGGTCAATAATAACGCTATTTCATGTGCTACCGCCTACTATGCGAATACATTGGCTTCGTATATAATGAACAGTCAGCCACGCATCAAGGCTGTGTTTGATAGCTGGAGACTTCAGGGCGGTACGAAGGAAACCTTCTTGAGCAACTTGCAAAAGAATCAGGAAGTGAAGAATATTCTGTTGTCCGAATCTCCGTGGGTACTCGAAGCACAGACTGAAGAACAGCAGAAAGAGCGTATCGCTACACTGTTCGACTTGAATAATATCCGTAACAATAATATCGCTGCACTGACCAGATTGCAGGAATTGCAAAATTCCAACGGTGCCTGGTCATGGTATAAAGGAATGAACGGCAGCGGTTATGTCACGGCCTATATTGCCGAATTGAATGCTCGCCTTGCTCTGCTGACCGGTGAGAAGTTGGATGGACCAGCACTTGCTTTACAGGAAAAGGCGTTGACTTATCTTCACCAATCAGCTTTGAAAGAATACAAAAATATTCTTAAAGCACAGAAAGAAGGAGTGAAGTTCACAGGAGTGTCGGGCTCTATCCTGCAATATCTGTATATTGTCGCTATTTCCGGCGGACAGGTTCCTGCTGCCAATAAAGCTGCGTATGCTTATTATCTTTCTAAAGTGAAAGAGTTGCTTCCGACAGCTTCAATGAATGCGAAGGCGATTGCTGCTATCGTGCTCGATAAAGCCGGACAAAAGAAAGAAGCGCAGGAATTTGTTGCTTCTCTGAAAGAACATCTGACAAAGACGGACGAACAGGGGATGTTCTTCGCTTTCAACGAGAATCCTTATGCGTGGGGAGGAATGAGGATGCAGGCTCATGTAGACGTTATGGAAGCTTTGGAATTGATCGGCGGAAACAGCGAAACGGTGGAAGAAATGAAACTCTGGCTGTTGAAACAGAAGCAGACGCAACAATGGGATTCCCCTGTAACTACGGCAGATGCGGTGTATGCACTGTTGATGAAAGGTACTAATTTGCTTGACAATCAGGGCGATGTACGGATTGTGATTGCCAATGAAGTACTGGAAACGGTGAGTCCGAGCAAGACTACGGTGCCGGGACTGGGATATATCAAACGTTCGTTTATACAGAAGAATGTCATGGATGCCCGCAAGATTGAAGTGGAAAAGAGAAATCCGGGGATTGCCTGGGGAGCTGTTTATGCAGAATATGAATCGCCGATCAAGGATGTGAAGCAACAGGGAGGTGAGTTAAATGTACAGAAACAATTATATGTGGAACGTACGGTGAATGATACCCCTCAGCTGCAACCGGTCACGGCAAAGACGGTGCTTCAGGTAGGTGATAAGGTTGTTTCCCGTTTGAGTATCCGTGTAGACCGTGCAATGGACTTTGTACAGTTGAAAGATCAGCGTGGCGCTTGTTTCGAGCCGATCGGCAGTGTCTCCGGTTATCGCTGGAATAACGGAATCGGCTATTATGTGGACATTAAAGATGCTTCTACCAATTTCTTCTTCGATCACTTGGGGAAGGGAGTTTATGTACTGGAATATAGTTACCGTGTCAGTCGTGCGGGAACTTACGAAACGGGGCTGGCAACCATGCAATGTGCCTATGCGCCGGAATATGCTTCTCATTCGGCTTCAATGACGGTAGAAGTGAAATAATTAACTTATTAACGGTGAACGGTAAACGTTCACCGTTAATAATCCTTTCAATACGTTTCATATCTCATCTAAAACTCCTACATTTGTACACCAAAATAAAATATATCACATGAAACGTAGTTTACTATCTATATTTTTTCTGCTTATTGTCACTTTGGCAGCTGTCGCCCAACCTCGTATTTCTTCTAATAAGGAGACGCACAACTTCGGACAAATAGAATGGAAACGTCCGGTGACAGTGGAGTATACCATTACCAATACCGGAAATCTGCCTTTGGTGCTGACCAACGTCACCACTTCTTGTGCCTGTGCCGTGGCCGACTGGACAAAAGAACCGATTGCTCCCGGAGCGAAAGGTATTGTAAAGGCTTCATTTGATGCCAAAGCATTGGGACGTTTCGAGAAGTCGGTCGGTATTTATAGCAATGCTACTCCGAATCTGGTTTATCTGAAGTTTACGGGTGAAGTGGTGCAGGAAATAAAGGATTATACGAAGACTCATCCTTTCGCTATCGGTAATATCCGTATCGACCGGGATGAATTTGCCTTCCCCGATGTATATCGCGGACAGCAACCAACTATGACGTTCAGCATTGCCAACCTTTCCGACCGTCCTTATGAACCGGTACTGATGCATCTTCCTCCTTACCTGAAAATGGAGGCGGAACCTAAAGTGTTGCTCAAAGGAAAGAAAGGAACTGTCAAACTGACGCTGGACGCCAGCCAACTGAATGATTACGGATTGACACAGACTTCCGTCTATCTCTCCCGTTTTGCCGGTGATAAGGTCAGTGAGGATAATGAAATTCCCGTTTCGGCTATTCTACTTCCCGATTTCTCGCGGATGACGGCGAAAGATTCGTTGGACGCGCCGGCTATCCGTATCTCGGAAACAAATATAGACCTCAGTGTACCATTGATAAAGAAAAAGAAAGCCAGCTACAATATCTTGATTGCTAATGCCGGAAAGACTCCGTTAGTAATCAGTAAGTTGCAGGTGTTTAATTCTTCTGTGGGCGTTAGTCTGAAAAAGACCGTGTTGCCGCCGGACGGAATGACGAAGCTGAAAGTAACGATTCGTAAGCGTGACGTCGGTAATAAGAAGCATCATTTACGCATTCTTATGATTACAAACGACCCGTTGAATCCCAAAGTTGAAATCAATATTAAACGCTAAATTCTATGACTATGGAACATCCTGAAAATAGTGGAGAATACAAAGGGCTTGTTGTCAACAAAGGCATCGAGCAGCCTTCGTCTGTAAATCCTTACCTGAAACGTAAGCCGAAAAAGCGTCAGCTTTCGGTGGCGGAGTTTGTTGAGGGGATTGTGAAAGGCGACATTACTATTTTGAGTCAGGCTGTGACATTAGTGGAAAGTGTGAAACCGGAACATCAGGTCGTAGCACAAGAGGTGATAGAGAAATGCCTGCCTCATTCCGGAAATTCTGTCCGTATAGGTATCAGCGGAGTTCCCGGCGCGGGAAAGAGTACTTCGATAGATGTATTCGGTTTGCACGTGCTTGAAAAAGGAGGAAAGCTGGCTGTGTTGGCTATCGACCCCAGTAGCGAACGTAGTAAAGGCAGTATCTTAGGAGATAAGACGCGTATGGAACAGCTTTCCGTACATCCGAAGTCATTTATCCGCCCTAGCCCCTCGGCAGGTTCGTTGGGAGGAGTGGCACGCAAAACGCGTGAGACGATTGTACTCTGCGAGGCTGCCGGATTCGATAAGATTTTTGTGGAAACCGTCGGGGTGGGACAGAGTGAAACGGCTGTTCATTCTATGGTAGATTTCTTCCTGCTGATTCAGTTGGCAGGTACAGGAGACGAGTTGCAAGGCATTAAGCGCGGTATTATGGAAATGGCCGACGGCATTGTGATCAACAAGGCCGACGGGGATAATCTGGAACGTGCAAAACTGGCTGCTACTCAATTTCGTAACGCTTTGCATCTTTTCCCTGCTCCCGAATCGGGATGGACTCCCCAAGTGTTGACCTATTCCGGTTTTTATAATATCGGAGTGAAGGAGATATGGGATATGATTTATGAATATATTGACTTTGTGAAGACCAACGGTTATTTTGAATATCGTCGTAACGAGCAAAGTAAATACTGGATGTATGAAACGATCAACGAACAACTTCGTGACAGTTTCTATCATAATCCGAAGATTGAAGCCATGCTTCTGGAAAAGGAACAGCAAGTGTTGCAAGGAAATCTGACATCATTTATAGCCGCAAAGAGCCTACTCGATACTTATTTCGCAGACCTGAAACGGGACGACTAGAAAAAGAACGTTAAAAAGCGGATGAAAAAATAGGGGTGGTATGCTTTCTGATTGTATTTACATTCAGAGAACCATGAATATTGGACACAGAATATTATTTATTGACTTAAAATACCTTATGAACAAAACCTTGTTAACAGGTCTTCTGTGCTGCACCCTCACAGTACAGAGTTTCGCAGACCAACCTTTGGAAGGGTTTACCTATGCTACCTTGAATGCTCCGACAGGAGCGGAGTGGGAATCTCCCGAAAACTTGGCACTCAATAAGGAGCAGCCGCATGCTTATTTCTTTCCGTTTCAAGACTTGGAAAGTGCTCGCAAAGTATTGCCCGAAAACAGTAAGTTCTGGCAGTCTCTCAATGGCGACTGGAAGTTTCATTGGGCACCCGACCCCGATTCCCGTCCGGCAGATTTCTATCAGACGAATTATGATGTGACTTCGTGGGACGTAATCCCTGTACCGTCGAGCTGGAATATCTATGGTATTCAGAAAGACGGAAGCTTGAAGTATGGAACTCCTATTTATGTCAATCAACCGGTTATCTTCCAACATAGCGTGAAGGTGGACGACTGGCGCGGAGGAGTGATGCGTACTCCGCCCGCTAACTGGACTACTTATAAGCACCGTAATGAGGTTGGTTCCTTCCGCCGCGATTTTGAGATTCCTCAGGATTGGGACGGCAGGGAAGTATTCATCAGTTTCGATGGTGTGGATTCTTTCTTCTATCTTTGGATTAACGGTAAGTATGTGGGGTTCTCCAAGAACTCGCGCAATACCGCTAATTTCAATATTACCCCTTATCTTCAGAAAGGCAAAAATATCGTAGCAGCTGAAGTATATCGTAGCTCGGATGGTTCATTTCTGGAGGCACAGGATATGTTCCGTCTGCCGGGTATCTTCCGTACGGTAGCTTTGTACTCGGTTCCCAAGGTTCATTTCCGTGACTTGGTGGCTATTCCCGATTTGGACGCTACTTATACGGATGGTTCTTTGACTATCAACGCCGATATCCGTAACTTGGATAAAAAGGCAGCCAAGGATTATAAAGTATATTATTCTTTGTATGCCAATAAACTGTATTCTGATGAAAATACGTTGGTAGACGGCGTTTCATCTCCGGTAATAGAGAAGATCGTTCCGAATGAGATTGGTAAGGTTCAAACTGTTTTTCAGGTGAAGGCTCCTAACAAGTGGTCGGCGGAGTTTCCTTATCGCTATACGCTTGTTGCTGAACTGAAAGATAAAAAGAACAGGACTATTGAAACGGTTTCTACTATCGTAGGTTTCAGGAAAGTGGAAATCAAAGATACACCTGCGTCAGAAGATGAGTTCGGGCTTGCCGGACGCTATTATTATGTGAACGGAAAGACCGTTAAACTGAAAGGGGTGAACCGTCATGAATCCAACCCTGCTGTGGGACATGCCATTACCCGTGAGATGATGGAAAAAGAAATTATGCTGATGAAGCGTGCTAACATCAATCATGTTCGTAACTCTCACTATCCGGATGATCCGTATTGGTACTTCCTGTGCAACAAATATGGTATCTATCTGGAAGATGAGGCTAACATCGAATCACACGAATATTATTATGGTGCCGCTTCGCTTTCTCATCCGGTGGAATGGAAAAATGCTCATGTGGCTCGTGTTATGGAAATGGTGCATGCCAATGTCAACAATCCTTCTATCGTGATTTGGTCGTTAGGTAATGAGGCCGGTCCGGGTAAGAATTTTGTGGCGGCTTATGATGCGTTGAAGAAGTTCGATACTTCCCGTCCCGTACAATATGAACGTAACAATGATATTGTTGATATGGGTTCGAATCAGTATCCGTCTATCGGTTGGGTACGTGGTGCTGTACAGGGGAAATATGATATTAAATATCCGTTCCATATCTCCGAGTATGCTCATTCAATGGGAAATGCTTGCGGTAATCTTATTGATTATTGGGAAGCTATGGAGTCTACCAACTTCTTCTGTGGCGGTGCTATATGGGATTGGGTAGACCAGTCCATGTATAATTACGATCCGAAAACGGGTACGCGTTATCTGGCTTATGGAGGTGACTTCGGCGATACTCCCAATGATGGGCAGTTTGTAATGAACGGAATCGTGTTCGGAGATCTGGAACCGAAACCTCAATATTATGAAGTGAGAAAAGTATATCAGAATATCGGAGTGAAAGCTGTCGATGTTGAGAAGGGTGTCTTTGAGATCTTCAATAAGTATTATTTCAAGAATCTGGCGGACGACTACTATTTGATGTGGTCCGTTTATGAGGACGGCAAGGCTATTCAGGCAACTCTGAAGAAAGACATCAATCTGGCTCCCCGCCAGCGGATGCAAATCTCTCTTCCCTATAATCGTGCTGCGTTTAAAAAAGATGCGGAGTACTTTGTGAAAGTGCAGTTTATATTGAAAGACAAGATGCCTTGGGCTGATAAAGACTTCGTAATGGCGGAAGAACAGGTACTGGTGAAGGAAGCTACGGATCGTCCGTTAATCAGTGAAGTGGCTGCTGCTACTGCGGGAAGTCTGAAGAGTCGTATGAACCCGAGTACAGAGAGAATCGAAATTAAAGGGGACGGCTTTGAAGCGGAATTCGATCAGCAGACCGGAAGTATTTATAGCTTGAAATACGGCGATAAAACAATTATTGCGGCCGGAAATGGACCGAAACTTGATGCACTTCGTGCCTTTACAAACAATGATAACTGGTTCTATGCTCCTTGGTTTGAATATGGTTTGCATAACCTGCAACATAAAATGATAGAGGTAACAGCTCGTGAGAAGGATGGTAAAATGGTATTGAGTTTTACCGTAGAATCGCAGGCGCCGAATGCTGCAAGCATTAAAGGGGGGACCAGTTCCGGTAAGAATAGTATTGTGGAACTGACAGACCGGAAATTTGGAGCCAATGACTTTAAGTTTATTACCAATCAGGTGTGGACGGTTTATCCGGACGGTTCTATCGAATTGCAGTCCAGTATTACTTCTACTCGTCCCAGCCTGACTTTGCCACGTCTTGGCTATGTGATGAAAGTTCCTCAGGAATATGCTAACTTTACTTATTATGGTCGTGGACCGATTGATAACTATGCCGACCGTAAGAGTGGCCAGTTCATAGAGCAACATACGAATACGGTAGCGGGTGAGTTTGTGAATTTCCCGAAGCCGCAGGATATGGGTAATCATGAAGATGTACGTTGGTGTGCATTGACGAATCAGGCAGGACAAGGGGCAGTCTTTATAGCTACCGATCGCCTGTCGGTGTCTGCACTTCAATATTCTGCTCTTGATTTGATCCTGGCTTCTCATCCATATCAATTGCCTAAAGCAGGTGATACTTATTTGCATCTGGATTGTGCAGTTACCGGTTTGGGTGGTAATAGCTGCGGTCAAGGTGGCCCTCTTGTTCAAGACAGGGTATTTGCCGGTCATCATAATATGGGCTTTATTATCCGTCCGGTTGTTGGTGCGAATTTGGCAGCTGTTGCTAATGTTGCTCCTGCCGGAGATATTCCTTTGTCTATCACACGTACTCCTGCCGGGATGGTAGAATTGACGTCGGCAAAAAAAGACGCTGTATTCTGCTATACGATTGACGGTAGTAAAAAGGTACAGGAATATACAGAACCTATTCCTTTGCGTAATGGAGGTACTGTGAAAGCATGGTATAAGGACAATAAGGATATTAGTGCCGTTATGAAGTTTGAAAAGATAGAAAGTATCCAGATGCAGGTGGTATATGCCAGCAGCCAGGAATCAGGCGATGGAGATGCTGCTAATCTGGTTGACGGTGATCCTAGTACGATATGGCATACAATGTATTCAGTAACGGTTGCCAAATATCCGCATTGGGTGGATCTTGATGCAGGTGAAGTAAAAGAAATCAAAGGCTTTACCTATCTGCCGCGTCAGAATGGAAATAATGGCAATATCAAGGATTACTCTATTCAAGTCAGCATGGATGGTAAAGAATGGGGTGATCCGGTCAAGAAAGGTACTTTTGCTAATAACTCAAAGGAAAAGAGGGTGATGTTCGACAAGCCGGTAAAGGCACGTTATATTCGCTTTACTGCTTTGAGTTCGCAGAACGGACAAGACTTTGCGTCCGGTGCAGAAGTGACTATCCTGGCTAACTAGAATAAAACTATTCAGGCACAGATTACACGGACTTCACAGTTTTAGTCAATCAAAGGACTGTGAAATTTGTGTAATCCGTGTCTGATAACTAATAATGATTGGTGGTTATTACAATTCCCTTCCCGCTTTCTCGAAATCAGCCTTCGACTTACTTTGCGTTACAATATATACACCGAGAAATACGAGCGCAATGGCAAGTCCTTTCTGCCAGCCGAAACTTCCGATTCCCATAATAATGGCAGCAATCGTAGCCACAATCGGCTGCATATAATTATACATACTGACAACGGTAGGACGAAGCAGTTTTTGTGCCGTCATAATGCAGAGATAGGCTAGGAAACTTCCCCCTAGTACTACATAGAGCACTTGTATGATAGCAACGGTGGAAATAGAGGCCCACTGAATCGTTGAAATGTCATAATAGGAGAAAGGTATATAACATATCGAGGCGTAAACGAACATCCATTTATTGATTGTTACCGCTGAATACTGCTGAGATAGTCCTTTGAATACCGTCAGATAGATAGAGAAACTGATTTGTGCTACCAGACAGAGCAAGTCGCCGATAAGGTTTCTGTTACCGCCACTTGCAGCCTGACTACTTAAAATAAGGATAAGTGCCCCCATAGCACCTACAAAAATTCCCAATACCTTCTTGTTTGTAATCGGTTCTTTCAGATAAATGGCAGCCACAATCATGGTTACTATCGGCAAAGTAGTAGTTACGATAGAGGCGTCGATAGGCGAAGTCATGGAAAGTCCGAAAATAAAGATCCCCTGATTAAATACTAAGGCAAACAGAGAAGCAAAGAAAATCTTTAGCATATCCCTGTGGTTGACGTGCTCTTGTTTACAGAATATAGATAACATCCAGAAAGCAGCCGCAGCTCCTATCATACGGAATGTAGTGACGGAAAGAGCGGAAAACTCTTGCAGAGCCGATTTACCAATAGGAGCCATTAAGCCCCACATAACGTTTGCTGTCAACGCAAACAGATGACCGTGTAGATTCTTACTTTTGTCCATGCTGATAATAGTGATCTAATATAATCTTATAAGAATAACATCTAATTAGAAAAAACGGTTGGCAAAGGTAACTTTTTTATTCTTGTATTTTCTCAATCCGGTAAATAAACTGACATACTTTGAGAAAAAATGGCAAGGGGAATAATTCTTCCCTGCACAGACAAAAACTTAATCATAATAAGCATTTGATAAGTGATAAAGAAAGGTGTTGTGGCAGACATTGCGATACTATGTAATCATCTTCCCGGCGGACTACTGCCAGACCGCGTCCTTGTCCACACCGGAGATAGAAATGAAGTAGTCTCATTTCTGTTGAAACAGAGAAAGGAGAAGACGATAAAACAAAATGTCCCGTTTGTGCATGAAAACGGGACATTTTATTTATATTTGCCTTGATTAAACTTGAATATTATGGAACAACAAGCCAATTATATCCGTCGTATCGAAATCCACGGACTATGGGGACGTTTTAATATAAGCTGGGATTTACGTCCCGACGTAAATATCCTTTCCGGCATTAACGGAGTGGGGAAGACAACGATTCTCAATCGTTCCGTCGGCTATCTTGAAGACCTTTCCGGCGAGATGAAAAGCGACGAAAAAAACGGCGTGCGTCTTTTCTTCGACAATCCCGAGGCCACCTATATACCGTATGATGTGATTCGCAGTTACGACCGCCCCCTGATTATGGGCGACTTTACAGCCCGTATGGCAGATAAGAATGTGAAGTCCGAACTGGACTGGCAGCTCTACCTTCTCCAACGCCGTTATCTTGATTATCAGGTCAACATAGGCAATAAAATGATAGAAATGCTTTCGAGCAACGATGAAGAAGAACGGCGAAAAGCCGCGACCCTGTCGATTGCCAAACGTCGTTTTCAGGATATGATTGACGAACTGTTCAGCTATACCCGTAAGAAGATAGACCGTAAACGGAACGACATTGCTTTCTATCAGGATGGCGAACTGCTGTTTCCCTATAAACTGTCTTCCGGTGAAAAGCAGATGTTAGTAATTCTGTTGACGGTACTCGTGCAGGACAACAGCCATTGTGTGCTGTTTATGGATGAACCGGAGGCTTCCCTTCATATCGAATGGCAGCAGAGATTAATTTCAATGATACGGGAACTGAATCCGAATGTGCAGATTATCCTGACTACCCATTCGCCTGCCGTCATTATGGAAGGTTGGCTGGACGCCGTGACGGAAGTGAGCGATATATCCACCTCGTTGGAACATACGTTTGAAAAAGGATGTTCCCAAACGAAACCATAATTTGTACAATTAGTAACTATCAACATGGCAACTTCACTAAGAGATAACCTGACTTCTTCTTACTTCAACGCTGCCCATAAACTCTACTCGAAGAAGGCGCGCCGGCGTATCATTGCTTATGTAGAAAGCTATGATGATGTCGCATTCTGGCGTACGTTGCTCGAAGAATTTGAAGATGATGAACATTATTTCCAGGTGATGCTTCCTTCCGCCACCTCCCTGGCAAAAGGGAAGAAAATGGTGTTGATGAATACGCTGAATACAAAGGAACTGGGAAGAAGCCTGATTGCCTGTGTCGACAGTGACTATGATTTTCTGTTGCAAGGAGCTACCAATACCTCCCGTAAGATTAACCGGAACAAATATATTTTCCAGACCTACACTTACGCCATTGAAAACTACCATTGTTTTGCTGAAAGTCTTCATGAAGTGTGTGTGCAGGCTACGTTGAACGACCGTTTTATTCTCGATTTCGATGCTTACCTGAAACGTTACTCGGAAATCGTATATCCGCTTTTCCTGTGGAATATCTGGTTCTACCGCCAGCGTGATACTTATACCTTTCCGATGTATGACTTCCATACATATACGGCTTTGAAAGAGATAAGTTTGAGGCATCCCGAACACAGTCTGGAAGCTTTACAACACCGTGTCAATCAGAAACTTTCGGAATTGAAAAAACGTTTTCCTCGTATTGTCAATCAGGTGAACAACTTACGTGATGAATTGAAGGAACTGGGATTAATGCCCGAAACGACTTATTTATATATGCAGGGACATCACGTAATGGACAATGTCGTGATGAAACTCCTGATTCCGGTCTGTACTGCTCTGAGGCGTGAACGGGAGCAGGAGATCAAACGCCTCGCAGAACATAATGAACAATTTAGAAACGAACTGACCTGTTATCAGAACAGTCAGGTGAATGTAGAGATCATGCTGAAAAAGAATGTAGCCTATAAACGGCTCTTTCATTACGAATGGCTCCGGCAGGACATTCAGGAATACTTGGCGAAAGGAGAATGAAATAAACAATAGATAAAAGAGAACTAAACCAAAAGAGAAAAAATATTTATGAAAGAAGTAATTGATACGGTGAGTGTAGCATTAGCGAGTGGGGAAGTGGAAGAATTGGGAGGAGCAGTGATGCAGGAAGTCAACCGCTCGTTACTATCGGCAGGAGTGAACGAAGAATGGGCTGACAAGATTGACAATCTGATAGTGCTGCTGTTTATTATCGGAATCGCTTTACTGGCTAACGTAATCTGCCGCAGGATCATCTTGCGGGTAGTGGCAAAACTGGTGAAGCAAACTAAGGCGACGTGGGATGATATCGTATTCGATCATAAGGTAATGGTACATCTTAGCAGAATGGTGGCACCGATTCTGATTTATATTGCCATTCCTATTGCTTTCCCCGAACATGCTGATTCCGGGTTGCTCGATTTCTTACGCAGGCTTTGCATGATTTATATCCTTGCAGTATTCCTGCGGTTTGTCAGTTCGTTGTTTACTGCCATTTATCAGGTATACAGCCGGAAAGAGCAATATAGGGACAAGCCTTTGAAGGGACTTTTGCAGACGGCACAAGTCATCCTTTTCTTTATAGGGGCTATTATCATCATCAGTATTCTGATTAATCAAAGTCCGGTGGTGTTGTTGACGGGACTCGGAGCTTCTGCTGCCGTCCTGATGTTGGTATTCAAAGACAGTATCATGGGATTTGTGTCCGGTATTCAGCTTTCTGCCAACAATATGCTGAAGGTGGGCGACTGGATTGCGATGCCCAAATACGGTGCAGACGGTACGGTGATAGAAGTCACGCTGAACACTGTGAAGGTGCGTAACTGGGATAATACCATTACCACGATTCCGCCGTATCTGCTTGTCAGCGACTCATTCCAGAACTGGCGCGGCATGCGCGAGAGTGGGGGACGGCGTGTCAAGCGCTCCATAAACATTGATATGAACAGCGTCCGGTTCTGTACTCCGGAGATGCTGGACAAATACCGTAAGATTCGTTTGCTGAAAGATTACGTAGAGCAGACGGAAGCGGTGATAGAGGAGTATAATAAGAAACATCATATCGACAATTCCGTCCTTGTCAATGGGCGTCGTCAAACCAATCTGGGTGTGTTCCGGGCGTATCTGACGGCTTATTTGAAAAGTCTTCCCGACGTAAATCAGGAACTGACCTGCATGGTACGCCAACTTCAGCCTACCGACCGCGGTATCCCGATAGAGCTTTATTTCTTCTGTGCGCTGAAGGATTGGGTGCCCTATGAAGGGGTGCAGGCGGATGTGTTCGACCATGTGCTGGCAATCATCCCCGAATTCGATTTGCAGGTATTCCAATCACCGTCGGGAAGGGATTTCCAAAGGGTGCTGTCTTAACTCCTGGAGGATAATTGGGTGCGGATGCTTTATGGGGATACGGTTGTGCGTACAGAAAAAACATACAACCTGCAAAAGTTTGAACCGTTGCAGGCTGTTGCCCTGATAAACTTTATAAAGAGAATTTGGAATGCGTGCGGGTTATTTTATCCAGTTTCCTTTCATCCAGTCGCATGCGGCTTTAATGGCATCGAAGGAAGTGTAGGACAGCGTAGCATCCACTTTGTTGCTTGTTACGGCGGTGAAGTCGTCGTTGGTGTAATCTCCGTCGGATTTCAATGCGGCAGTGACGGTCATATTGGTGAGTTTGGAAGTACCGTTTTTCAGTGCGGCATTCGTTAATGCGCTCTCCACTACCAGCGGTTGCCCCTTGCCGCATACTTTGGCATTGTCTATATCGGCTTGAGTGCCGCGGCGCAGACGGATGCCTTGTTTGCTTTCGCCGTTACCTGCGAGGATGAGGTTTTTGAGTACAGGATGCGATACGGGAGTGGCTGCATTGTCGTTTTCATTATTGTCCGCTTCGATGAGGCAGTCGCAGTCGTATCCTAATGTGGCTTTGGCTTCCTGATAGGCAACGAGGTCAGTGCCTTTTCCGTTCCAGCCTTCGGTCCAGTCGAAAGAGTCGTCGCTGCAACTTACCACTACCATATTGCTTACGTTTACCGAACCGCCGAAGAACTCGAAACCGTCATCCGAACCTTTGTAAGCCTCGCAGTGGTCTACAATCGTACCGCTTCCTACACCGTAAAAGGAGATACCGTTGGCCTCATGTTCTTCGTCGAAGGCAAATCCGGTGTATTCCAGACGGATGTACTGCAATGTTCCGGAATTGTCGGCATCGTCATTGCCGCCATATACGGCGCCGCCTATCTCTGAACTTCCTTTACCGCCTTCGGCATTGGTATGCGCTTTTCCGCAGATATGAATGCCGCCCCATGCTCCGGGTTCCTCTTTTTCGCTGGTCATGACGATGGGTTTGTCGGGCGTGCCTACAGCATTGATTTTGGCACCTTGCTTCACCAGGATATAGTCTACGATATTGTCATAGACAGATATAATCTTTACTCCTTCTTCGATGTTCAATGTGGCGCCTGCCTCTACAATGTATTCACCGCTCAGTTTATAGGTGTTGCCGGCTTTCAGGGTTACGTCTTCGGTTATTGTACCTTTCAGGGTACTGCCGTTTTCTATCCCGTTGCCTTTGTCATTGTTGCTGTCGTTGGTGTTGTCATCGCTGCAAGCGGTGAGGGTCAGCATTCCGGCTGCGAGAGCCAGCGAATAGAATTTCGATTTCATTGTTTTCATAATTCAATTGTTTTAAGTTGACTGTTCGTCTGTTTGATAATCTATTTAAAAGGATTTATAATTTGTAGCTGAAGCCAATTTCAAAGTCGGTGCCTTTTTTATAGCGCTCCACTTCCACTTCCGTGCCGGTGGAAGGTACTTCCTGCTTAAAGATGACGTTACGGTTCAGCAGGTCGTTTACTTGCAGTTTCAGGCTGAAATGCTTGTTGA
>OHAY01001207.1_pt1 | contig 24612 bp, 20 predicted proteins | sample 1577191 | NCBI WGS metagenome assembly OHAY01 (sample SAMEA3541504, study PRJEB24748) | human gut metagenome | biome: human gut; feature: human-associated habitat; material: faeces | place: China | collected 2012 | reverse complement strand
GATATTTTAGCTAGCAGCCATGCCTCTCATCCACGGACAATATCGGTAGAGCCAAACTTGTAGCTTAATCATAGCAACGCTTTTTATTGTGGTCGGGGTGTCGTGCTCAAACGGCGACAGCCCTGACGGACCCGACGCGCCTGTAACGCCTGTGGGGCAGACGGTGTTTATGTTCTTCCCATGGAGCAACAGTCTGCTTTCCGATTTCAGACGAACGGTAGAAGACATGCAGACGGTTGTGGCTCAACGCTCTATGAAAGACGAGCGCATCATGGTGTTCATGGCAACGTCGGAGCGCGAGGCGGTGCTCTTCGAACTGAAAAAGCAGAACGGACGATGCTTCACCGACACGCTGCAACACTACAGCGACCGACCGTTCACATCGCGCCAATGGCTGACATCGCTCTTTTCTGAGGTCATGACGCTGGCTCCCGCCTCACGATACGGCATGGTGGTGGGATGCCACGGACTGGCGTGGGTGCCCGTACAAGGACAACGAAGCGCACGGAAAAGACTTGGCTCACAAGAATGGATAGATGAAGGAGATAACCTATATAAGGAAGAAAGGATAGATGAAGGAGATAACCTATATAAGGAAGAAAAGATAGATGAAGAAGAGCTATATAAGGAAGAGCTATATAAGGAACAAAAGCTTTTAGAAGAGGAAAGGCTTGAGCGGAAAAAGCAAGGCTTAAGTAAAGACAAGCCCCAGCCCTACGACCTCATGCACTTTGAGGTTCAAGGCCCCGTGACCACACGCTTCATTGGCGGAACATACCCCGAAACGCAGATAGAGACCACCGACCTGGCAGACGCCATGGCCGACGCCGGCTTCCACACCGAGTATATTCTCTTCGATGCCTGCTACATGTCGTCGGTGGAAGTGGCATACGAGTTGAAAGACGTAACCCATTATCTCATAGCCAGTCCGACAGAGGTGTTAAGCTACGGCTTCCCTTACATCACCATGGGCAAGCATCTGCTCGGGACGCCCAACTACAAGGGCATTGTCGACAGCTTCATAAGCTTCTACTCATCTTATAATCTGCCCTACGGAACCGTGGCTGTGACCGACTGCACACAGCTCGATGCCTTGGCTGCCATTACACAACAAATCAACGCAGCTGACGCAGAACAGAATATCCCCAACGGCGTGCAGATCATGGACGGCTACAGCCCTACCCTCTTCTACGACCTCGGACACCTCATGTCGCTAAAAGACGCTGGCACCGTGCTGACCGCTGCCTTTGCCGAACAGCTCGACAAGACGGTGCCTTACAAGGGCCACACCGGCCAATATTTCACGACATTGAAGGACGCACCCGTCGACATAGAACACTATTCGGGCTTGAACACCTCACAGGGTAGCCTCAACCACATGGCAGACAGATTTAGCGAGACGGCATGGTATAAAGCCACCAATTAAGCAGGTAAAAACAGCGCAAACAAGGAGGCAAAACAACATAAAGCCCGAACACATCGGCACATTATATTTTATTAACCACCCAACCCAATAAATTTCCGCGTTAAAGTTCTTTTATGTTCTTTAAAATGAGTAACTTTGTCGCATTATTTATTTTAGATGTTATTTTAGATGAACGTAATTACAAAGACAGTTTCTTTGCCTGATGGAAGAACCATCAGCATTGAGACCGGGAAAGTGGCAAAGCAGGCTGACGGAAGTGTTGTACTGCGTATGGGCAACACCGTACTTCTCGCCACTGTTTGTGCCGCAAAAGATGCAGTTCCCGGAACCGATTTTATGCCTTTGCAGGTAGACTACAAAGAGCAGTATTCAGCAGCTGGACGTTTCCCCGGTGGATTCACAAAGCGTGAAGGCAAGTCAGGCGACAACGAGATCCTCACATCTCGTCTCGTAGACCGTGTGCTCCGTCCGCTGTTCCCCTCAAACTACCATGCCGAGGTTTATGTGAACATCATGCTCCTCAGCGCCGACGGCGTTGACCAGCCCGATGCTCTTGCAGGATTTGCAGCTTCAGCCGCTATGGCTTGTTCAGATATCCCCTTCGAATGCCCCATCTCTGAGGTGCGCGTAGCACGCATCAATGGCGAATATGTCATCAACCCGACCTTCGAGCAGATGAAAGACGCCGACATGGACATCATGGTAGGTGCTTCTGCCGAGAACATCATGATGGTGGAAGGCGAGATGAAGGAGGTGAGCGAGCAGGACATGATCGGTGCTCTGAAGGCTGCCATGGCAGCTATCAAGCCCATGTGTGAGCTCCAGACAGAGCTTTCAAAGGAGCTTGGCACCGACGTTAAGCGCGAGTATTGCCATGAGGTGAACGACGAGGACCTGCGTCAGCAGATGAACACCGAGCTTTATCCCAAGGCTTACGACGTGACAAAGCAGGCTCTTGAGAAGCACGCACGCCAGGAGGCTTTCGACAAGATTCTTGCCGACTTCCAGGAGGCATACGATGCCGCACACACCGACCTCAGCGAGGACGACCTGGAGGAGAAGCATGCAGAGATGGAGCGCTACTATCACGACGTTATGCGTGACGCCATGCGCCGCTGCATCCTCGACGAGGGCATTCGTCTCGATGGCCGCAAGACCGACGAGATCCGTCCTATCTGGTGCGAGGTTTCTCCGCTGCCCATGCCTCACGGAAGCGCTATCTTCACCCGTGGCGAGACACAGAGCCTCTCTACCTGTACGCTCGGTACAAAGATGGACGAGAAGCTCGTTGACGACGTGCTCGAGCGCGGCTACCAGCGTTTCCTCCTCCACTACAACTTCCCTCCGTTCTGCACAGGCGAGGCTAAGGCTCAGCGCGGCGTAGGCCGTCGTGAGATCGGCCACGGCCACCTGGCTTGGCGCGGTCTGAAGGGACAGATTCCTGAAGATTTCCCCTACACCGTGCGTCTGGTGAGCCAGATCCTTGAGTCGAACGGCTCTTCATCAATGGCTACCGTATGTGCCGGCACACTCGCCCTCATGGACGCTGGTGTACCTATGAAGAAGCCCGTCAGCGGCATCGCTATGGGTCTGATCAAGAACCCCGGCGAGGAGAAGTATGCTGTGCTTAGCGACATCCTTGGCGACGAGGACCACCTGGGCGACATGGACTTCAAGACCACCGGTACAAAGGACGGCTTGACAGCAACACAGATGGACATCAAGTGCGACGGTCTGAGCTTCGAGATCCTGGAGAAGGCTCTCATGCAGGCAAAGGCTGGACGCGAGCACATCCTCAAATGCATCACCGACACCATCGCTGAGCCTCGTGCAGAGCTCAAGCCTCAGGTTCCCCGCATCGTTCAGATCGAGATTCCTAAGGAGTTTATCGGTGCAGTCATTGGCCCTGGCGGAAAGATTATCCAGCAGATGCAGGAGGACACCGGCGCTACCATCACCATCGACGAAGCCGACGGCGTGGGCAAGGTGCAGGTATCAGCTCCCAACAAGGACGCCATCGACGCTGCCCTTGGCAAGATCAAGGCTATCGTTGCCATTCCCGAGGTGGGCGAGGTGTACGAGGGTACCGTTCGCTCAATCATGCCTTACGGCTGCTTCGTAGAGATCATGCCTGGCAAGGACGGTCTGCTCCACATCTCTGAGATCGACTGGAAGCGTCTGGAGACTGTAGAGGAAGCCGGCATCAAGGAAGGCGACAAGATCAAGGTTAAGCTCATGGAGATTGACCCGAAGACAGGCAAGTATAAGCTCTCACACCGCGTGCTTCTTGAGAAGCCCGAGGGTTACGTTGAGCGCGAGCGCCGTCCCCGTGGCGAGCGCGGTGAGCGCGGCGACCGTGGTGAGCGCCGTCCCCGTGGCGACCGTCGTCCCCGCGGTGAGCAGCGTCACAACGAGGACTAAGCCTGACGCTTGCTGACAACAACTCTGATTTGTAGATTTCAAAATCAGCATAAACACACACAAGCTCCCCGCACATGCTAACAAGGCACGGTGCGGGGAGCTTTTTTTATTTTTCATTTGTGAACCATTATGAACTTGCTATAATAATATTTTTTTCTTACTTTTGCAAAAAGTTTAGTTTTAACATAAGTTTTACATTCCTACGGTTTGGAATCTAACAAATTATGAACACGCCTGAGATTGAGGAGCTGAAAAAGCTCATAGAAGAAAAATATGGAAAGAAGTTGTCGACAACGACCGACTTCGACGAGTTCTCGCTCTTTCTGCAACGAAAGAACGACATCAACGTGTCGTCATCAACGCTCAAACGCCTTTATGGATATGTGGGCGACAGTCATAAACCACGCGTCGTGACGCTCAACGCCCTCGCCTCCTACCTGGGACATAAAGACTATGCCTCGTTCGTGACATGGCTGAAGAAGAGCACACGTTACAACTCGTCATTCTTCGATGCCAACCAGCTGGTGAGCAACGATCTGACAACAGGCGACGTTGTAGAGATAGGATGGGCACCAAACCGTCTGCTGCGCCTTGTCTACAACGGCAACAGCATCTTCCGCGTCATAGAGACGCAGAACAGCAAGCTTAATGTGGACGACATCTTCACAACTGGCTGTTTCATACACGGACAGCCGCTTTACCTCGCCTACATTGAACGCAACGGGGAACGCACACCGCCCTTCGTGGCAGGTCGCAACGGCGGACTGACCATTGTGAGAAAACTCTACGTTTGAGATTTGGCAGAAGCAGCATTTGAACATTGGCAGAAGCGGCATTTAAGCTTTGGAAGAAGCAGCATTTAAGCTTTGGCAGAAGTGGCATTTAAGCATTGCCTGTTTTTTTGAGCATCGTCTAAAAACAACAACATTATGAACGAATCAGACAACTCTTCTTCGGGATTCATCAAAGACATAAGTAGCGAGATGACATCGGCAGCAGCTTGCATGGACAACGGGTTCAGCAATCTGCAAGAGTGTTATGTCTCCAATTCGGGACCGGCACGCCTGTTCACAGCCATACGCTACGGCAAACGCTTCATGCTGAAATGTCTGAAGACCGATTATGCTCTCACCCCCATCTACCGCCAAGCCTTGCAGAAGGAGTTTGAGATAGGTCTGCAGCTCGACCACCCTTTCATCTGCCGCACCATAGGCATGGAGCAAGTCAAGGGGTTGGGCGACACCATCGTCATGGATTATGTCGATGGCGACACCTTGTACACGCTCATCAAACGCGGCGCTCTGTCCGCCAAACTGGCAATAAAGATTGTGAACCAGCTGCTCGACGCGTTAGAGTATATGCACGACAAGCAGATTATACACCGCGACCTGAAGCCCGCCAACATCATGATCACACACAAAGGCAAGGACGTGAGGCTCATCGACTTCAGTCTGTCCGACAGCGACGCGTTCTGTGTGCTCAAAGCGCCAGCCGGCACATGTGGTTACATTGCGCCTGAACAGCTCAAGAACGAAGGCAAAGCCGATGCCCGCTCCGACATCTATTCGTTAGGAAAGGTTATCGAGGACATGGCCAACGCCACACACAGCCGCACGCTGGCACGCATAGCAGCCGATTGTGCCTGTGCCGACGTCGACAGTCGCCCGTCAAACATCTCTCAGGTGCGGGCACTCTTGTCGGTGGCGCGTCTGCCGTGGCGTCTCTTGACGGCGTTGCTGTCTGTTGCCGCCGTCGTGCTGCTGTTGTTCATCGGCTCAACGCTCTTCAACCGCAGCGATGCTGCAACACACAACACCTTAAGACCAAACACGACAAAGGTCGACACCACCTCTTTGAACAACGGGAACCAGGTGCTCGACCGCAATTATTGGCCGTGAGAGAGCATAGGCTTGATGAAAAAAAGAAGAACGTATGAGGTGAAAAAAGAAGAATGCATGATGTAAATGTGAAGAACGACCGCATAAATGTTGCAAATGCCAAATCTATTGCTTATTTTTGCACAAAAACCAATTATCCACAAAAACATTTGCATCATGACAATAAAACGTAAGATAGACCAACTGTTGGCAAAAAGCAACGGCATGCAGCTGGTGTGGCTCATGGGCGTGTCGGCCCTGTGTCTTGGCGTGGCTCTCATCATGGCCTATTTTGTTTATGACGACGCCGAGGTAAAATGGCAGACGGTGGTGGCGATCTTCCTCGACCCGGGCTGCTTCGGCGGCGTTACGGGACATCACGACTTCTTCCGCCTCATCATTGCCCTGCTGAGCATCTTCCTCTTCTCAGCTCTGCTCGTGAGCGTGTTCTCCAACCTCTTCGAAAACATACGCGAGGCGGCACAAAACGGTGAGCGACGCTACAAACTGCGGAACCATGTGCTCGTGTTCGGTGCTGACCGCCGACTGGAGGCCATCGTGAGAGCGATAAACGAACAGGGCGACACGGCGGTGGTCATGGCAACGGAGAAGCCAGAGCTGAGCGACGACCTGACGTTCATCTTCTACAAGGGACGGCGCGACGCCGAAGCCGACGTGCTGTCAGCACGACCGGACCACGCAAAAGCGATATATATAATAGGTGAGGAAAACGAGAGCGACCACGACAACCGCAGCCTTCAATGTCTCGACATCCTCACGGAGGCATCGCAACAGGCGAATCACAACATTCGCTGCTTCCTGACGTTACGCGACTATGCCTCTACCGAGGTGTTCCAATATCTTAAGACGAAGCCGATGGGCCGACTGCTGCTTGTCGACACCATAAACGACTACGAGTATATGGCGGAGCAGTTGCTCGTCGATACCCACCGCGCCTTCACACCCGTCATAAAGCAAGGCGACAGCAGCAAGGCCCATTTCATAATTATCGGCACAGGCCCAATGGCTCAAGCCGTGGCTTACACAGCAGCACACATCTGCCATTATGCCAACTACACAGAGCGCGGCACGCGCACACGCATAACGTTCATTGCCAAAGACATGGAGCAATGGCGCGACCACCTCATGGCCTCACGGCCAGCTCTCTTCGCCCTCTCCCACACCTCCTTCGTCAGCAACGATGGCACGGTGACCGACTCGCTACCTCAAGGCGACGACTTCATGGACGTGGAGTGGCAGTTTGTCGATGCCGACGAGCACGCACCTCTGGCACGACGCATCATGGAGGAACAGACAGACAAGGCAACGCGCATCATTGTGTGTCACGACAATGCCGACCGCGCGGTGAACGCTGTGCTCCACCTGCCGCGTAAGGTCTACACGCTGGCAAAGGTGGCGGTGAGCATGACGCATGAAAACAAGCTCATCGACAGGGCCAACGCCACCGGCATGTTCGGACAAATCGAAATCTTCGGACAGACAGACGGCACCATCGATGACCCGCTCTTCGCACGCCGCTCGCTGCGCGGACAGCGCGTCAACTACATCTACCATTGTGCTTATGCCGAGAAGAAACTGGCATCGGCAGAGGAGGCATGGTTCACCATCAGCGAGGCCGACAAATACTCGAGTATCTTCTGTGCCAACGCCATGCCCCTGCGCCGACAGTGCTTCGACCTCAACGGCGACCGCCGACCCATCTATGAGGCTGAGCACCGCCGCTGGATGATGTCGGAGCTTATCATGGGCTTTGCGCCCGCCCCACAGACCGACAAGAAGCGGTTCCTACATGCCGACATCGTGCCCTTCGACGACCTCACAAAAGAGGAGCAAGACAAGGACAAGATTCTTATCGATGCCATCGATTATATCATCGGAGAGAAATAAAGGGGTGAGGCGTCAGCAAGCCTTAACCCCAACAGCATGACCCTCCGATTTTTGATAATAACGAAACTTTCACAAATGAACAGCAAGTGTTCCATCAGATAGTTACAAGCTTAGATAGCAGCTAACCATGTGTATAAAAGAACAATATTTTTTTTTGCGCTTCGCGCATTTTTTTAAACATTAATTTCCATTAATTGAACATTCTTGCGCTCCGTGGGTGCCCAGGCGCTTCGCGGAGTATGAAACATTAATTCTTCTCCGCGCGAAGCGCGTATTAATGATAATTAATGGGCCATTAATGGAAATTAATGTTTAAAAAACAACGAGCGCAAAGCGCGATGTAATTATTAATCTCTGCAGAAATTCAATATATAAAAAAAAGCCGTCTTTTTTGCTCATTGCTGAAAATTATTTGTAATTTCGCGTTTGTAGAAAGCATACATTTTTTTAGGAATAGCGTTGAAGAAAAATAGCGTTGAACAAAAATAGCGAAAAAGATGAATAAGTGTTTTTCTTTTTTGCGTCGCCACAAGAAAGGTCTTGTGGTGACGGTCGTCATTGTAGCCATCGTGGCAGGGGCTGCCATGAGGGTGTTGCCGTCGTCGGGCGACGAGATGAGGCAGAGCGCGGTGGTGGTTGAACGGCGTTCATGTTGGGAGATAACAGCTGGCGGCAAGGCACAGCTGTGGTTAGCAACAGCCGACAGCGACACCACCCTTCACAACATCTCAGCCTCGCAACGCGACGCAGAGAGCGTAACCCTCACAGGCGGCTGCTGGATGAACCGTTGGCCTGCCGTGCCGTCATGCCGGGGACGGGTGGTGACGGTGCTGCCACAAGTGACGCAAGCAGACATCGTGAAGCCGAGCTGGACGAGCCAACAGGTGCGTGGCCTTTTGGAGAAGGCGCAACGTCTTCTGACCAATCATCATGCAGATGTAACCCAGGAAGGTGCCGAAGAAGATGACGTAGCCCGTTTCCCACCAGGTGCTCATCGGAACCTGGGCGAAAGGAATGTCCGATACATGTCCTAACGTGAAAGGCCAGATGAAGAGGGTTGCCCAGGTAAACATCCACTTGTTAACCGTGAAGAGCGAATACTTCTGAACCAGCGGCTTGAAGAGCGCCAGATAGAGAGCGAACGAAAGCTGTGCCGAGATGCAGAGCAGGTCGCCCCAGATGTTTCCCACCTTGGCATTGCCAGCCGTAGCACTTGTCAGGATGATGATGCAGGCTCCGCTGCATCCCATCAGCACACCGATAGCCTTCTTCCTGGTGATAGGTTCCTTCAGAATCAGGAACGAGAGAATCATCGCAAAGATAGGCATCGAGGTAGTCATGATGCTGGAGTTGCTTGGCGAGGTGAGACTCAGACCGATGGTATAGCAGCACTGGTTGCATACCAGTCCGAAGATGCCGGCACCTGCCATCTTGATGATGTCCTTGGTTGGGATATGTTCTCTTTTAGTGAAGAATGATGCAATCCAGAAGAGGATGGCGCCACCCAATACACGGAAACTCACCAGGTCGATGCCGTCGATGCCGTTTTGCATTGCTGCCTTGCCTATAGGAGCCATCAGTCCCCAGAATGCACCGGAACAGAAGAGGCACAGGTGGGCGATAAGAGGTCGTTTGTTATCCATTTTTTCCTTATTTCTATTTAAATCTTCCTATTTTTGAATAAAATCGAGTGCAAAGGTACAAAAATTCGAGGAATTTTACTATATTTGCGGTATATTTTTTAGAATAGGAGATAATTCTTATGCAGAAATATGCTGATTATATCAAACAGATAGAGATTGAATCTCTCTGGAGCGGTACCAAACATATTCTTTGGAACCTCGACCGCCGTGTCAATATCCTGAGTGGTGTAAACGGCGTGGGCAAGAGTACTATATTAAATAAGGTGATAAAGGGTCTGGCGGCTGGCGGCGAATTCCCTAGTCACATGATCAAAGGTGTGCATCTGAAGGTGGAGCCGGAGGAGGCAAAGTGGATTAGATATGATGTAATCCGCTCGGTAGATAGACCATTGATGAATGCCGAGATGATCAACAAGATAGACCTTACCCTGGTTACCGAACTCGACTGGCAGCTCTTCCAGCTGCAGCGCAAGTATCTGGATTATCAGGTGAACATCGGCAACCGCATCATCGCCGTGCTTCAGAGCGGCGAACCGGATGCCGCCTTCAAGGCTCAGAAACTGAGTGAACCGAAGAAACTGTTCCAGGATATGGTAGATGGTCTTTTCAAAGATACCGGCAAGACCATCATCCGTACTGCCAACGAAATCCGCTTCAATCAGATAGGCGAGCAGCTTTTGCCTTATCAGCTCTCGGCTGGTGAGAAGCAGATTCTTGCCATCCTCCTCACCGTGCTGGTGGAGGACAACCAGTCATACGTCCTCTTTATGGATGAGCCGGAAATCAGCCTTCATTTCGAATGGCAGAAGCAGCTCATCGGTCTGGTACTGCAGCTTAATCCGAATATCCAGATCATCATGACCACCCACAGTCCTGCTGTGGTCATGGATGGATGGACCGATAGGGTGACGGATGTGAGTGATATTACGATTTCGTAATGTTGAATGTTAAGTGTTGAATGTTGAATTTTTCAGCTTATGGCTAAACGTTTAACCGATAATATCAATTCCCAGTTCTTCGAGGCAGCCAACAGGATGACCTCGAAGAAGGCTCGGCGCAAGATTGTGGCTTACGTCGAGAGCTATGATGATGTCTTCTTCTGGCGTTCTGTACTGGGAAAGTTTGAAAATGAAAAATGCTATTTTGATATCATGCTGCCTACCCGTAACCAGCATTTAGACCGAGGTAAGAAGGCTGCTATCTCTAGTATGCTGAAGGGAGTAGGTAGAGATATGATAGCCTGTGTAGATGCCGATTACGATTATCTGCGTCAGGGCTCAACCGAGTCTTCCCAGCAGATGTTGGAGAATCCTTACATCTTCCATACCTATGCCTATGCCATTGAAAACTTCCAATGTTATGCCAGAGGATTGCACGAAACCTGTGTGATGGTGACGCTCAACGACCGTCGCATCTTCGATTTCGAGCGTTTCCTTGAGTCCTATTCCCGTACTATCTGGCCCCTCTTTTTATGGCACATGCTGTTCTATGTGCGTCATCGCAAGATGTCGATGCATTTTGATATGGCGGAGTTTGATAAGGTCATCATGCTGCCTTCTGTCCGAATCCAGGATCCTAAATGGGCGATAGATTATTTGGGAAAGAAGGTGCGGGCAAAGCTGTTCCAGCTGGAGCGCCGCTTCAAGAAGTTTAAGGATGAGTTGGATGATATGGCTCTTTATCTCAACAGTCTGGGTGTAAACGAGAGCAATACCTATTTATATATTCAGGGTCATCATCTCTTCGACCTGGTAGTAAGTCCTATCGTCCAGAGCGTCTGCGATGCTTTGCGCAACGATAGGGAGAATGAAATCCGCGACCGTGCCCTCCATTCCGAGCAGGCCCGCACCGAAATGGCATGTTATGAGAATAGTCTGGGCAAGGTGAAGATGATGATGAAGAAGAACACCTTCTACCAGTTCTCTCCCGAATTCCAGAAGATACAGGCGGATGTGGAAAAGTATTTGGAAAGGTAAAAAAGTAAAAAGGTAAAAAGGTAAAAAGTAAAAGGGTAAAAAGAAAGCAGGCAGATGACATCCCGCCAGGCTCTTTTTACCTTTTTACCTTTTTACTTTTTTACCTTTAAAAAACCTCCAGGAACTTCAGGGTTCCTTCTATCTTCAATGTCTTGGTGCTGGCAGGAACAACGATGCTCTCGCCGCCCTGGAGTGTAATCTCGTTACCCTCGTTGTCGGTAATCTTAGCCTCACCCTTCAAGCCAATTAGAATCACGAAGCTGTCCAATTCTGAATAATCCAGCGTCATTGGCTCATCGAGATCATAAACGGCGGTGTTGAAGTAAGGGCACTGCACCATACTTACACCCTGGTTCTTGACAGGAGTGTAGTGCTGGCGATAGTCTGGCAATACGGTGTAGTCGATGCACTCAGCAGCCTCCTTGGTGTGGAGCTGACGATAGTTGCCATCCTTGTCCTTGCGTTTGAAGTCGTAGATGCGATAGGTAACATCGCTGGTCTGCTGAATCTCGACAACGAAACAGCCTGTTCCGATGGTGTGGATTCTGCCGGCTGGGATAAAGAAGCAGTCGTCCTCCTTCACGTTATACTGAGCCAGAGCATCGGTGATGGTATCATTCTCCACCATCTCCTTGTACTGCTCAGGAGTAATCTGCATCTTTAATCCATTGTAGAGCTTGGCATCCGGCTCGCTTGGCAGCGCATACCACATCTCGGTCTTGCCACGCTCCTTACCCTGCTTCTTGGCAATCTCGTCATTAGGATGTACCTGGATAGAAAGGTCGGTATTGGCATCGATAAACTTGATGAGCAATGGGAACTCGTTGCCAAAACGCTTATAGTTCTCTGCTCCGAGGAAGTTCTCCTTCAACTCGGCAACAACCTCATTGAGTTTCTTGCCCTTCATCTCGCCGTCGGCTACGATGCTCTCGTTGCCTGGAACACCAGAGATTTCCCAACTTTCGCCAACTTTCTCCTGCTTGATGTCAAGATGCTTGAAGGCGATGATCTTGTTTCCACCCCAGATGGTGGACTTCAATAGTGGTTTAAATTTTAATGGCTTCATAACTTTATTGAATTAGTTGATAAAATTTATTATTGTCTAGGATTTCCTGTACCTGCCTCCTGCGGAAACTAGTTTTCTCTCCAGAAGGCAGGTGTAAAGATCACCAGTACGCTGAATATCTCCAGACGACCGATGAGCATCATCAGTGAGCAGAACCATTTTGCCACATCCGGCAGTTCGCTCCACGACATCGTCGGACCAATCTCCGTACCCAGCGTCGGACCTACGTTGCCCACACAGCTCAGGGTGATGGTGATGGCATTGGTGTTGTCGATGCCCATGGCTATCATCGTGAAAGAGATAACCAGGCAGATGATGAGATAGGTGGTGAGGAAGGCGAGCAAGGTGACTCGCTTCTGCATCGGAACGTTCACACCGTCAATCTTCAATGGAAGTACCGCGTTAGGGTGCAGAATCTGGCGGAATTCATTCTTCACCATTCTCACCAGCATCACGCCACGGATGCATTTCAAACCTCCACTCGTACTGCCCGAGCAGGCTCCGAAGAACATGCAGGTTGCCAATACCACCCAGGTGACATGAGGCCAGAGGGCAGCATCATCATTAAACAATCCCGTGGTGGTGATGAAAGAAACCACCTGGAAGACCGCGCTGCGGAAGGCATGCTCTATATCGTAGTTGCGCATCGCTATCAGCTCTACCATGATGAAGGCTGTGAAGGATGTAACGAGGAACATATAGAACCTGAACTCCGAGTTCTTGAACAAATCCTTGATCTTGAACTTGATGACTGCTGCATAAAGCAGGGTGAAGTTCACACCCGACAGGAAGCAGAAGAACGTACAGATGTATTCCACCGCTGGCGAATGGAAGAACTCGGTACTGCTGTTGTGGGTAGAGAAACCACCCGTAGCCGTCGTGGTCATCGCATAGTTGAAACTGTCGAAGAGATTCATTCCCGCCACGTAGTAGGAGGCGATGCAGGCGGTGGTGAGCACCAGATAGATGCTCCAGATCCATTTTGCCGAAGTGGAGAGGCGGGGATGCAGCTTGGTCTTGATAGGACCCGTAGCCTCGGCTGCAAACACCTTGGTCTGTCCTCCTACAAGTGATGGCAGCAGGGCGATGGTGAAGAACACGATACCCAAACCGCCTATCCACTGGGTGAGCGATCGCCAGAAAAGCAATCCGTGCGGGAAGCACTCTACATCATCTAGAATGGTGGCACCCGTAGTGGTGAATCCCGACATCGTCTCGAAGTAGGCATCCGTAAAGTTATTGATGTAACCGCTGACCATAAAGGGCAGGGTGCCGAAGAGACTGAAGATGATCCATGAGAGCGATACCACGAGGTAGGCGTCACGGCGCGACATAGAATTGTCTGCTCCGTGTCCCTTCCATTTCAGAATGAGTCCGCCGCCGATGGTGGTCAGTGTGGCTACCACGAAAGCGAAGATGTCGTCTTGCTGGTAGTAGTATGCCACCAGCAGACTGACGAAGAGCAGGAATGCCTCGATGAAAAGCAACTGTCCCAGTATCTTGTATATCAACTTACTGTTTATCATTCCCTCTTGTCTTTATACCTTATTATATATATCATATCTGTCTATACCTTATTATATATATAGACTAAATGAAATATTTCTCAATTTTCTTCATATTGATGTTGTGGCAGAACACCATTACCGAGTCGCCCGCTTCTATCTGGGTGTTACCCGAAACCAGCATTCCTTCGCCGTTTCTCACCAGACCACCGATGGTAACACCGATAGGCATTCCCAAGTCTTTCACCGGTTTTTGGGTAACCTTGGAATCTTCCTTGGCGATGAATTCTGCCACATCAGCGTTGGCACTCATCAGGAATCTGACGTTCATCACGTCGGCATCGAGCATCATCTGATAGATGTAGCTGGCTGCAATCATCTTCTTGTTGATGATGGTACCGATATCCAGACTCTCTGCCATGCTTACGTAATCCACGTTTTCTACGGCAGCCACGGTCTTGCGCACACCCAATCTCTTGGCGGTGAGGCATGCGAGGATATTGGTTTCCGCATTTCCCGTCAGTGCCACGAAAGCCTGGGTGCTCCTGATACCTTCCTCTGTGAGGAGAGGAATGTCGCGGCCATCGCCGTGGATGATGAGGATATGATTGTCGTCGAGGATATCGTTGAGATATTCGCAGCGATTCTCATCTTTCTCGATAATCTTGCACTCCATGTATTCCGGCATTTTCTTCACGGCTCTCACGGCAGTGCGTCCGCCACCCATCACCATCACGTTCTTCACATCCACATAATGCTCCTTTCCCACAATCTTGCGGATGTAGGGAATGTAGTTGCGGGTGGTCATGAAGTAGGCGAGGTCGTAGAGCTTCAGCTCATCGTTACCACCCGGGATGATGGTTTCGCTGCCTCGCTTGATGGCTACCACGTGGTAAGGGTCGTTGGGACCGCTGATGTTCTTGAGGGGCTCGTTGAGAATCTCGCATCCCTCACGCAGCTTGATGCCGAGCATCACGAGGGCGCCGTCGTGCACATCCCAGCGCTGGCGCACCCAACTCATCTTGAGTCCGTTGTTGATATCTACGGCAGCGAGCATCTCCGGATAGATGAGCTTGCTGATACCGAGTTCCTTGAAGAATTTCTGTGCCTGCGGTTCCATGTATTCCGGATTATCCACACGAGCCACGGTGCGCTTGGCACCGAGATTCTTGGCAAGGATGCTGGAGGTGATATTGGTACTCTCCACCGGGGTGACCGCGATGAAGAGATCCGTATCCTGAACACCGGCATCCCTCAAGGTCTGCAGACTGGTAGGTTTTCCTATCATGGTGAGCAGATCGCAGTCGGAGCCGATACTTGCCAGGCGCTCTTCGCTTTCATCTATGAGTGTAATCTCCTCCTGGCTGCGCGACAGGAGTCGCGCCAGGTGGGTACCGATGGCATAGGCGCCAGCTATGATGATTTTCATATTGATGAATATTTAAATATAGATGCTCTATTTGCCGATAATGGCATTCTTGATGCTCTCGTGGTCGAGATGTACAATCTCGCGCAGCTGTTCTACGGTTCCATGCTCCACAAATTCGTCTGGCAATCCCAGGCGGGTTATCTGTGGCTGATAGCCGTGGTCGCTCATCCATTCGAGAACGGCAGCTCCCATTCCGCCCATTCTTGCACCATCTTCTATGGTCACGATGCGCTTGAATTTCTTGCCCACCTCGGTGAGGATGTTTTCATCCAGCGGCTTCACGAATCGCATATCGTAGTGTGCAACGCTCATCTTCGTTTCCTTCTCTACCTCTTCGATTGTCTGGATGGCATCGTTTCCGATAGGACCGAGGGTGAGCACGGCAACATCTTCTCCGTCTTTCAGTTTTCTGCCGGTACCGGTCTTGATTTCCTCCATCTTGTTGCGCCAATCTACGAGCACACCGCAGCCACGAGGATAACGGATTACGTAGCTTCCGTGGTCTGGCAGCTGGGCAGAATACATCAGGTTGCGCAGTTCGTGCTCATCCATCGGCGAGGCGATGGTGAGATGCGGGATAGGGCGCAGGGCTGCCAGGTCGAAGGCGCCATGATGGGTAGGACCATCTTCTCCTACCAGTCCGGCACGGTCGAGGCAGAGCACTACCGGCAGATTGAGGAGTGCCATGTCGTGGATGATATTGTCGTAGGCACGCTGTGCAAACGAACTGTAGATATTGCAGAAAGGAATCAGCCCATCCTTTGCCATACCACCCGAGAAGGTGACTGCGTGGCCCTCGGCGATACCTACGTCGAAGGTGCGGTTTGGCATCGCCTTCATCATGATGTTCATAGAGCATCCGGTAGGCATGGCTGGTGTCACGCCTACGATCTTAGGGTTCTGCTCGGCAAGTTCCAGCAGGGTCTTTCCGAAGACATCCTGGAACTTAGGAGGCTTGTTGCTGTTGTCGGCAATGATTCTCTCGCCGGTTTCCGGGTCAAACTTGCCTGGTGCATGCCAGATGGTAGCACTCTTCTCGGCAGGTTCGTATCCCTTGCCCTTGGTGGTATGCAGGTGGAGCAGCTTAGGGCCTTTCATGCTTCTGAGCTGCTTCAGGATTCTTACCACTTCCTTTACATCATGACCGTCGAATGGTCCGAAGTATCGGATGTTCATTCCCTCGAAGATATTCTGTTGATGGCTCAATACCGACTTGAAGGCATTGTTCAGCCGGATGATGCCGTTCTTGCGGTTATCATTGAGAATACCCTTGGAGTGGAGCCACTGCGAAGCCTTGAAGCGAATCTTGTTGTAGGTCTCGTTGGTGTCGAGCTGGAGGAGATACTTCTCCATACCACCCACGGCACGGTCGATGCTCATATCATTGTCGTTGAGAATGATGAGCATATCGTTTGGGGTACTTGATACATTGTTGAGTCCTTCGAAAGCTAAACCACCGCTCATCGCACCATCGCCGATAACGGCTACTACGTGGCGGTCTTTGTTGCCTGTTTCGCGTGCTGCCACCGCCATACCCAGGGCTGCCGAGATAGAGTTGCTGGCATGTCCGCAGGTGAAGGTGTCGTATTCACTTTCCAGCGGTGTTGGGAATGGACGGATGCCATGGAGCTTTCTGTTGGTGCAGAATGCCTCACGTCTTCCTGTCAGAATCTTATGTCCGTATGCCTGATGGCCTACATCCCAGACGATGCGGTCTTCAGGGGTATTGTACACGTAGTGTAAAGCTACGGTGATTTCCACAACACCCAGAGAGGAAGCAAAATGACCTGGATTTACAGCCACTTCGTCAATGATGTCTTCTCTCAATTCTTTGCATACCTCTGGCAACTGATTAATGCTCAGTTTGCGCAAATCATTAGGATATTTGATGTTGCTTAACAGACTAAACTTACTTTTGTCCATAATTTAATAATTTTATAAGTGCAAAGGTAATGCTTTTTTTCATAAAATAACATTTTTATGGGGAGAATTTCGCTTTTTTCGATAATTCTTTGTATTTTTGCAAAAAATTAGGAAGGAATCAGTAAAAGGAGAGGAACCTTTCGTTCTATCCGGTTGCGCTTTTCCTGTAAATAAGTAACTAAACATAAAGATTAAATAAATGAAAAAGAACCTATTCTTTGTGGGAGCCTTGATGATGGCTTCCCTCTCGATGATGGCGCAGACCAAGAATGGCGGCATCAATCAGACTATGCTCCAGCAGATGGAGAAAAGCCAGACTGGCGGTGTGACCAACAAGGCATTGTTTAACGCTATCGCTGGCAACAACATCGATGATCTCGTGAAGAATCATGCGAATGAGGCTCCGGTAGATACTCATTTCAGCATCGAGACTCCTTCTCAGAGCATCCATAACCAGAAGAGTTCCGGCCGCTGCTGGATGTTCAGCGGCTTCAATGTACTCCGTTCCAACTTTGCTGTCAACGACAAGCAGGGCAGAGTAGTAGAGTTCTCTCAGGACTATCTCTTCTTCTACGACCAGCTGGAGAAGGCTAACCTGATGCTCCAGGGTGTCATCGACCTCGGCAAGAAGAGCCTGGAGGATCCTCAGGTGCAGTTCTTCTTCAAGAATCCGCTCAATGACGGTGGTACTTTCTGCGGTGTTGCCGACCTGGCTAGCAAGTACGGTCTCGTACCAATGAGTGCTCAGCCAGAGACTTATTCCAGCAACAATACTTCCAAGATGAGCCGTCTCATCAGCAGCAAGCTCCGCGAGTATGGTCTCGAACTCCGCAAGATGGTAGCCCAGGGCAAGAAACCTGCTGCTATCCAGGCTCGTAAGACCGAGATGCTCGCTCAGGTTTATCACATGCTCAGCCTTACTCTGGGTGAGCCGGTGAAGGAGTTTACCTATGCTTTCCGCGACAAGGATGGCAAGCAGATTGGTGAGGCTAAGAAATATACTCCTAAGAGTTTCTATGAGGAGACTGTTGGCAAGGACCTCAACGGTACCTTCATCATGGTGATGAACGACCCACGTCGTCCTTATCACAAGACATACGAGGTAGAGTACGACCGCCACACCTACGATGGTCATAACTGGAAGTACCTGAACCTGCCTATGGAGGAGATTGCGCAGCTCGCCATCGCTTCCCTGAAGGATGGACATAAGATGTATTCCAGCTATGATGTGGGCAAGCAGCTCGACAGAAAGCGTGGCTATCTGGCACTCGACAACTTCGATTATGCCAGCCTCTTCAATACTTCATTCCCAATGAACAAGGCAGACCGTATCGCTACTTTCGAGAGCGGTTCTACCCATGCCATGACTCTGACTGCGGTAGATCTTGATGCTGCCGGCAAGCCTGTGAAGTGGAAGGTGGAGAACAGCTGGGGTGCTGACAATGGTTTTGGTGGATGCTTCATCATGACCAACGATTGGTTCAACGAGTACATGTTCCGCCTGGTAGTAAACAAGAAGTATGCTTCTGAGCAGCTCTTGAAGGAATTCGACCAGAAGCCAACCATGCTGACTCCAGATGATCCTCTGTTCCAGTTGGAAGACTAATTCATCAAGAAATATAGATTTAAACCGTATTTTTCTCGAGAAAAGAGAAGAATACGGTTTATTTTTTGTATTTTTGTACCCGAAATAATGGTAAGAACGTTATTTATATAAAAGCTATATAGATTATGTTAGAGAAAAGTAAGCGTGAGCGCATCATTGCGCTCGTTAATAAAGAGGTGGTTCCTGCCATCGGCTGTACCGAACCGATGGCTGTGGCACTATGTACAGCCAAGGCTGCTACTACATTGGGCAAGCGCCCTGAACGTATTGAAGTTCTTTTGAGTCCTAATATGCTCAAGAATGCGATGGGTGTCGGCATTCCTGGCACGGGTATGATCGGTTTGCCTATCGCCGTATCGCTGGGTGCGCTCATCGGAAAGCCTGAATATCAGCTGGAAGTGTTGAAAGACCTCACTCCCGACACTCTTGAGCAGGGTAAACAATATATCAAGGATGCGGATATCAACATCAAACTGAAACAGGGTGATGTGGATAAACTCTATATCGAAATCATCTGTCATGCCGGTGAAGACCAGGCTACGGCAATTATCTCCGGTTCACATACCCATTTTGTGTATGTTGAGCGTAATGGTGAGGTAGTGCTCGATAAGCGTGGCGGTACTGTGGGCGATGAGGCTGATGACGACATCCAGCTCAATTTCCCGATGGTTTACGAGTTTGCAACAACAGCTCCGCTCGATGAGATTTCTTTCATTCTTAAGACCAGGGACTATAATATGAAGGCTGCCGAGTTGAGTATCAAAGGCAACTATGGCCACTGTCTGGGCAAGACGATGGACCGTCCGTTGAGTCATGGTATCTTCGGCGATAATATTTTCTCGCATATCATCTCCCGCACCGCTTCAGCCTGCGATGCCCGTATGGGTGGTGCCATGATTCCGGTGATGAGTAACAGCGGCAGCGGTAACCAGGGCATCTGTGCAACGAATCCTGTGGTGGTTTATGCGCTGGAGAACGAGAATACCGAGGAGGAAATGATCCGTGCCCTGATGCTCAGTCATCTGACTGCCATCTACATCAAGCAGAGTTTAGGCAAACTTTCAGCTCTTTGCGGTTGTGTGGTAGCCAGTACGGGCAGCAGTTGCGGCATTACCTATCTGATGGGTGGCGATTATAATCGCATCTGCAATTCTGTCAAGAATATGATAGCCAATCTCACCGGTATGATTTGTGACGGAGCGAAACCAAGTTGTGCCCTGAAGATTTCATCAGGTGTCAGCACCGCTCTTCTTTCCGCCCTCCTTTCTATGGAAGGCAAGTGTGTCACCTCTGCCGAGGGTATCGTAGATGATGATGTGGATAAGTGCATCCACAACCTCACGAGCATCGGTGCCGATGCGATGAGAGCTACCGATGATATGGTGCTTGATATCATGACGCATAAATAATATAGCTTTTGATAAGTTATTTAAATAGTCTTAGAAACCTGTATTATTTACCTTTTAAATATAGTTTCGTATGGTTGCCGGCAGCTGCCGGCAACCTTGCTGCCATATGCCGACAATGTTGCTGCCATATGCCAGCAACCTTGCTGGCGGCTGCCGACTGTTGGATAGATCTACTTCTTCATGCCGATAGATACGGCTTCTGTAGCTAATTCACATGCTTGCAATGGATTATAAAACAAAGCTACAATGGACTTAAAGCATGATGTTTATACTATACCAATATTATGTATCTTGCGTATCGTTATCATCTTATTCCTAAAATTAAAAGATATTAAAAAACTGGCTTTTTCTTGGAGATAATCGCGGATATGTGTATATTTGCATCATCTGATAATCGCGGATAGGTGTGTACTTGTATTGTCTGATAATCGCGGATAGGTGTAAAAACTGAGAAATGTTAATCGCGGATAGGTGTATTTTTCCGATAAAATTAATCTAGGATAGGTGTAAATTATGAGAAGAAAAGTATATGAGCAGCTAAAGAAATGGAAAGAAGAACAGAACGGAGAAAGTGCTGTTCTCATCAATGGTGCCCGTCGTGTAGGAAAGAGCTATATCGTAAAGGAATTCGCTCAAAAAGAATACAAGAGTTATATTTTACTTGATTTCAATAAGATAGGAAAGAACATAAAATCCTTGTTCGAAACCTATCTGGATGACTTGGATACGTTCTTTATGTATTTAAGCAGTTTCACCAATACACCTCTATATCCAAGAAATTCGGTTATAATCTTTGATGAGGTGCAATTGTATCCCCGGGCTCGTACAGCTATCAAGTATCTGGTTGAAGATGGTCGTTACGATTATATCGAGACTGGTTCGCTCGTTTCTATCAAAAAGAACGTAGAGAATATCATGATTCCTTCTGAGGAGGAAGAAATATTGATGTATCCTATGGATTTCGAGGAATTCTTGTGGGCACTGAACAATGAAACCCTGATGCCGCTTATACGAATGAACTTTCAGAAAAGGCATGAGATGGGACAAATGATGCATCGCATGGCAATGGACTATTTCAGACAGTATCTCATTGTTGGAGGAATGCCGCAGGCTGTAGCTAAATTTGTAGAAACCAGAGATTTCAATAAGGTGGATCGTGTGAAACGCCAAATTCTTACTTTATATCGTAATGATATCCAGAAGTATGCGTCAACTTATGTATTTAAAGTTACTCAGATTTTTGATACTATTCCTTCTCAGCTTCAAAAACATGAGAAGAAATTTATGTTGAAGGCACTCACAGAAGGGGCGAGAATGCGAGATTATGAAACGGCATTCTTTTGGCTGTCAGATGCAATGATAGTCAATATGGCCTATAATACGACAGAGCCAAGCATCGGTCTTGGCATGAATACCGATGATACGACATTGAAATGCTATATGGCTGATACGGGGTTGCTCATCAGTCATGCTTTCAATGAAAATACGATAGTATCTGAAAACTTATATAACAAGCTTCTGATAGATAAGCTGGAGTTTAATGGTGGAATGATAGTTGAGAATATTGTTGCTCAGATGTTACGTTCGGCAGGGCATAAACTGTATTTCTTTTCCAAATATAGTAAGGATGATGCCCAGGAAAGGATGGAACTGGATTTCCTGATAGCCAAAGATACCATAACGTCAAAGCATAATATTTCACCGATAGAAGTGAAGTCAACTAACAGATACACGCTCACTTCTCTCAAAAAGTGTATCGCTAAATATGGTAGCTATCTGGCAGAACCGTATGTTTTGCATACTGCTGATTTGAAAGTAGAGGAGGGAATTACTTATTTGCCATTGTATATGACAGGGTTATTATAAGTGTTTTTAGTTGAATGGAAAAGGCTCGCAAGAAATCGAAACTTCTTGCGAGCCGTTTTATTATAGTGATGCAAGTGAATTCTTCACTCTTCACTCTTCGTTCTTCACTCCCAATTATACGAGTGTTGCAACGATTTCCTCACGGGTTCCTGGTAACATATCGATAACTGGAATCTCTGGCATGGTGTAGCAACCTGGCTGCAGACGGAATGAAGCACGAGCCACGTTAACCAATACCTGAGCGGTGAGGGCTGGGTTGTTGATGCTCATATTGAACTCGAAACGCTGGTTCTGGGTCTTGCCAGATACACCCTTGCGAACGAGGTTCACACCATGACCCATATCCTTTACATCATCTACAGATGCTACGGCGAATACGTGGGTCTCATCGTGAGCGAAGTATGGATCGGCCTTGATTTCGGCTGTTACATCCTCAAGCTTGGCACCTTCTTCCAACTCTACGTATACCATACGGCGGTGGATACCCTCACCCAATGGGATGGTTACAGAGAGCGCTTCCTTTACGCCCTTCTTGCCACGAACACAAACTGAGTGCCCCATACTCATACCAGGACCGAAGTTGGTGTATGTCAAGCCCTTAGGAGCAAGGCTCTCCATCAGAACACGTACGATAGAATCAGAACCTGGATCCCAACCAGCAGAGATAACGCTTACCTTGCCAGCCTTCTTGCAGTTCTCCATCTGCTTGGTACGGTAGTCGAGGATGCTGGTGTGGATATCGAAACTGTCTACGGTGTTGATACCGAGGGCAACGATCTTCTCTGCATACTCAGGGCAAGAGCGGGTAGGGGTTGCGAGAATAGCAACATCTACATCCTTCAACTTGGTGATGTCATCTACTACTTCATAGTTTGCCAACTCAGCTGGTTTGTCCTTGGCACCCTGGCGACGTACAATACCTGCAATCTCAAAGTCAGGAGCTGCTTCGAGTGCCTCAACAGTAAACTTACCGATGTTGCCGTATCCTACTACGGCTGCTCTAAATTTCTTCATTGTCTTATTTCTTTTATTTTGTTGTTTTTATTTCTTGCGGTTTAGTCATCCAACGGATATGTTTTCCGCTTTTCATTCTATTTCCGGTTGCAAAAGTATAGCTTTTTCTTGAAATACGTGACGTTTTAATAGAATTTTAACTCATAAAAGTTGCAAAAAGTAGTAAAATCATAGTTTTTAGGTATGAATAAGCGGAGATTTGTAAGGTTTCTGCTGCAAGAGCCTTACAGTTTCGTTATTTTGTTGCGAAACATCATACATTCCCTTTCCGATACCTCCCGATGTGCTTAGAATTACGTCCTGACGTAGCTTTTGCTGCGTCCCGACGTCTCTGGCTCTGCGTCGGGACGTATTACATGCTACGTCGGGACGTAATTTCTGGCAAATCTTTGCACTTGTATAATATAGGTGAGAATGAAATATGCAGGTTAAATGTTGCCTTTCTTGAATTCATCTAATGTCATTTCTGCATTGAACCCCATAATTCCACTGTCAGTCTTAACAATTTCTTTCAATGCTTTTACTGCTTTTGGAGTATTAACGTGCAATAGTGCATAAGCTGCCCATATTCTTACAGAAAGATTGTTATCTTCCAAAAGAGGTTCTAAAATTTCATATTTATGTTCTGCAGAAATGTACTTGATGGCATTTATTATATTTTTGTGGCTTTTGTTACCACGTTTGTTGTCACCATTTTGCGTACATTCCCCATGAATGATTGCATTTTCTTTAAAACAGATTAATGCTTCTTCTAAATTCTTGATTTTCATAACTATTGGTTTGCAATATCTAAAACTAAATTCCCTGTAAGGTAAGCTTCTGACGTATTTAATTCTATATTTTTATTTATTTCTTTAATGACTTTTCCGTCTAGCGGTAGCAGACCTTCGTATGAGAGACTTCCAATCTTTAAGTTATATCTGGATAGTATTTTTGTGATGTCTGAAACTATACGGCTTTCCTTCGCTTTTTTGTTAAAATATTCGCCATGTGGAATGTTTATGTTCCGGTATTCCTCCATAGAAGTATAGATGGAATTTTCATTCCACATTTCTGTTCTTATAAATATTTGTTGAAGCCTAGAGAGGGGAATATTTTCTTTATTTTGTTTTTCTATGACGGTGGACAAAAAATCCAAAGTCTCTTTATAACTAAGTTTCGAATATTTTTTATTAGTTTGGTATTTTACAAAGATAGAGAAGTTTCCTTTTTCAGTGATTTGGATATCTATAACAGGGATAGCCTCATTATCTTGTATATAGGCATGATACTCCATACTTTTTATAAAAGGATAAGACGATTGTCCTAATTGTTCATTAATCTCTATTGAGTTTTTATGATTTTGTTTCTGCTTCGAATTGCACGAAATCATAAGTAATAACATCATAATGAAGATAATTTTGTTATACATATCGAGTATTTTTTTTATTTTATCTAATTTCCGCAACACTATAATTTAATATTTTTTATAAGCACCTGAGCAACAAAAAGTTGCTCAGGATTTTGCCATGTCAGAAATTTCACTTATCTTAGTGTTGCAAAA
>OHAY01001196.1_pt1 | contig 24785 bp, 17 predicted proteins | sample 1577191 | NCBI WGS metagenome assembly OHAY01 (sample SAMEA3541504, study PRJEB24748) | human gut metagenome | biome: human gut; feature: human-associated habitat; material: faeces | place: China | collected 2012 | reverse complement strand
GCGTCCTTGTACATCATGCCGCTGCCGGCGTTGAAGAAGTAGTAGTCCTCGCCGATCTTCGTCAAGCCCTTGGCACGGGCATAGTCCGTGAAGTAGTAGGTGACCCCATCGATATCGACGAAGCCGTCACTGACAAGATAGCCGTTTTCATCGCACCAGTATTTGCCGTTTTCCAACGTGCATCCTCTGCACGCTGTAGTCTGGTCGATGTAGCAGCTCATGTTCACATAGACTTTGCCGCGTGTCGCAGTGAAGATAATGCCGTCGTCCACTTTGATCGCGCCATAGAACACCTTGCCGTTTTCGTCGCAATAGTATTTTTCGCCTTGGTAATCAATAAAACCATTGCAAAGTCCGGTCAGCAGACCGGTCTCTTCATCAAAGTGATACCACGTGATGTCCTTGACATTGGTCGTCACGGTATGGGCATTTCCATAGGCAACGTATCCCTTCTCATCCAGCCAATACGTCCCTTCCTCAAGCGTCACAAAGCGGCGGAACCAAGATTCCCCGGCAACATAGTACTTCGTACCGTTCTCAGTCTTGCGGAACGCTCCGCGGATCAGTCTGCCTTGATCGTCAAAGGTGTAGGTCAGCGTATCAACGGTACGAACGCCGGTATACATCTTGTAATCCTGCTTATCGAAGTAGTAGAAATAGGACGTTCCGGTCTCATCAGCGATCGACTGCCAGCCGGAAACGAGCACGCCGGCGCGCGCATAGTAAGACGCGCCGTCCTTTTCGAAAATGCCCGTCAGTTTTCCTTTCAGCTTGCCCTCGCTGTCAAAGTCGAACCAGAACTGTCCGCTCTCCTCCGACTCATAGCTCGGCAGCTGCTGCACACCGACAACTCTTGCGCCGTCCTGATAATAGCACCATGTGCCGTTCTCTCTGAGCCAGCCTTCCTTTGCGTTTTTCTGCAGGCGGAAGCTGTCGGTAAAGTCAGTGACCGTCTCGAAGAAATGTGCGCCGTAGTCACCGTTGATGTTCTCACTGTTGTCATAGGGATACAGACCGTACTTAACCTGATACTCTTCCTGCTGTGCCAACGTTTTGAGCACATGGAAGTGGGCATAGATGTCATAACTGAGGCTGCCGCTGATTTGGCAGTTGAGCAGGCCGTTTTCATCCCATGCCGCCTCATCAGTTGCAATCAGCTTCAAGCCGCTGAGCACGCACAGCGGATTCGCAGTTGCGGGGTTAATGGGTTCTCCCTGCTGAATAAAGTTACACACGACCGTGAGCGTATTGTCCTTTACCTCCGCAGATGTCAAGGTAAAATACTCATTTGCAAGGCGCAGATTCGACGTATCGATCGTTACGCCCTGCGGTGCAGTCAACGTGATTGTGACCGTTGTCAGCGGGCTGATACGCTCGGCAAGCTGCAGCAGGAAGTCCCACGCCGTGCGTCCCTCCTGATCACCACCGGGAAGCATATACAAAAGTGTCGTGAGTTTTTCCGGGATCGGCATCTTGGACATATCCACCGCGAAAGTATAGCTGGCATCCATTCCGCCGTCGGGATCGATCTGATAGTAAGTCTGCTCATCGTTTTGATAGTTGGCGTTGGAAACATCTCGACGCCATGCAAGCACCCCGCTTCCACCGGTCGCCTGCGCAAAATCAAAGTTTGCCTCATCGTCGCTATACATATAGACCGTGATCTTTGCTGCAGTCTCAAGCGCCTTGTTGACCGCCGCAGTCTGCGCCTGGATCGCGGCCTCTTCATCCGAGTAGCCGTTGGCCTTAGCTATCTGGTACACTCTGGCAAATTCCTGATTGATCGTTGCCTGAAATTCAGGCAGCTTACTTTTCTGGACTGCACCGATCGTCAGCGTGCGCAGCTTGCCCTCAGCGTTTGGCGTAAAGTCAAAGCCAGAGATCGTCCCCGCCTCGGGGTAGTCAAACACCAGTTCCGTCTTCGTGGTGTTGACACTTCCGCCCTCCAACTCACCGATAGACTGCAGCGAGATCTTCAGAAAACCGAACTGCACATCATTGGGGTTGATTTTCACGGGATTTCCGTTATAGGTTGCCTCGAGCGGAAGCTGTGCAGTTTTGCCGTAGATCACATTCAAGGTGTCTTTGCTGAATTTCACTTCCGTCGGCTCGACGACATGCAGGCTCTTCACACCGAGCACGGTGCCGTCCGCCGCGACAAGGCGAACCTGTACGTCACCGAGCGCAGATGCCGTAAAGACATTACCGCTCAGCGTACCGACGCTATCGTCCGACACCTGCAGCGTCGTCCCCTCCGGAAGCGCGATCGCGCCGCCGGTAGACGTAACGCCGGATACCTGAATCGGCAGTGCACTGCCAATCGTCAGATAGTCATAATCCGCAGAAACGATCGCATGGTCAAACACATTCGACGGTTTTGCGGTCGACACAACAAAAAGCGTCGAGCTGACAGAGCGTTCATAACCATCCGAGGGCCGGTTGACAACGGAGATAGACTCCGACCCCTCGCCCTTCGCCGCATAGGTAGTCGAACCGCCGCCGTCCAGATTGATCGCGGCAACACAGCCCGCATCCTGCATGATGTGCGCAATTTCAATGGCGCTGCCACCGGCAGAGAACGGCTCCTGACGTCCGTCAAGCGCCATCAGGACGACCTGCCCGTCATAAGTGATTCCGACGCAGGAACGAGATGCGCGGTCTTTATAGTATGTATCCGTCGCATTTACAACGACTTTCCCGTCGCGGACAAGCCAGATGGAGCCGCCAACAGCCTCCTGGATCTCGCCCTTATGTGCATTCCATTCCGCACTGCTGCCGATGATGGGCGTTCCATCCTTGAGAACGGCAAAGAAGTTGGCATTGCCGGCGCCGTGATACTCCACGCCCTCCATCACCAAAGCACCGGAGGGCGCTCCGTTGCTCATGTTATAGAAGTCTGCATTGATGCCGGCCACGGCGCTGTAATTTGGAACGTAGTGCTGGGTATCATCCGGATCGGAGTGCTTTTTCTCAGCCGCCTTCATCTGATCCGACAGGCGCGACATTTTCCAGACGGAGCCGTCGTTATCATTATAGTTTGCGTGAACGCTAACGTCGCTGCGCGTAATGTCAGCCGTTGCAAGATAGTAAACGATCTGCTTATCGTCCCGCGTCACCGCCATCTTGATCTCTTGCTTCACACCGGGAGCAAGCATAGAGGTATGGCTGGAAAAAACTTTGTAGTAATCATTCTCGATCTGTGCCTTTGCTGTCTCATAAAGATAGTCGGCAAACGCATAGCAGCAAGCACGGCGAAGGTCAGCATTGACACCATCCGGCAGATAGCTGCCCTCAAGTGTACGAACGCCTTCGTTTCCGTAGTAGGTATCGTAAACGCAAGCACGGATATCATCCTTCGTCGCAGCGCCGGCAAATCGGTTATCGAGGAAGAATTTTGCGCGCACAGCATCCGTCAGGTTGGTGGTGAAATAGTTTTTCATGACCGTGCTGATCGTCGCGCCGTTTCCGATTTTCTTAAGGATATAAAAGGCATCCAAATCGCCGTACAAATCCAGGATGCCGAACGAATGTGCATCTGGTACATCATGGAGAAAATACTTGTCGTTGTTCGTACGGATCTCTTCTGCCATCTCCTCGACCGTACCGGTCACACCGGCATTGGTCGTAAGCTGGAGCAGGTCACAGATGTCACCGGCCCAGCTGCCGAGGTCAGCGGTACTCTGGTTGCCTGTGTGGTAGGCCATGTCCATTGCACCGAACATATGCGCAAAATCGACCGCATCCCCGTTGGGAAGCTTAAATTCATTCAGGCTGCGCAAACTACCCGCAGTTGTAGAATTGGCAGTATCCTGTTCGGCGACATAGCCCGAAAAGTTCGTATTCTCCGGTCCGCAGAACGCCGTCCATGCACCGGACGTATACTTTTCCACGCCGGTACGGATGTAATTGATGACAAGCGCCGTTGCGTCTTCTCCGGAATGCTCACGCGCATACACGTCAGCATATTCCTCCAAAACAGTCAGGGATGCGAGAAAATCACTGTACTGCATACCTGCTGCTCCATTGTTTTCCGCAAAAGCGGCAAGCGGAAGTAGCCCGAAGAGCATGACTGTCGCCATAAGGATCGACAGCAACCGTGACTTTAGTTTCTTCATAGTCCTCCCTTTCCTCCAAGAATGGATGTGCCTTTCGTTCTTTCTATATTCAAGTATCCACCCACAGCTCTGCAAAAGGCAGGAGCCGTGGGCAGATACTTGCAGAATGGATCAACCGGCGGTCTGCGCCATCTTGCCCTCTGCATCAAAGTAATGCATTCCGGGCTCGACGCCGTAGCTGTTGGCGGGCACCCACATGGTGGCGTCCTTGTACATCATGCCGCTGCCGGCGTTGAAGAAGTAGTAGTCCTCGCCGATCTTCGTCAAGCCCTTGGCACGCACGCCGTCGGCGTAGTAGTAGGTCTTTCCGTTGCCGGTCACAAAGCCGGTCATGATGAGCTTGCCGTCCGCGCCGAAGCCGTACCAGCCGTTGCCGCTCAGCTCCGTGGTCTCCACATATGCAGAGCCATTGGTCACAAGCGCACCATCGTACCACGCGAAGTAATACGCACCATCCAGCTCATACAGACCGTTGGCCATCTTCACGCCGTCGATGGTGAAGTACAGCTTGCCGTTTTCGGCAACGATCTTCTTGACGCCGGTTTCCACGTTGGGAACGAACATCTTGCCCTCTGCATCAAAGTAATGCATTCCGGGCTCGACGCCGTAATCATTGGCGGGCACCCACATATTTGCGTCCTTGTACATCAGGCCGCTGGCGGCGTTGAAGAAGTAGTAGTCCTCACCGATCTTCGTCAAGCCTTTTGCGCACTCGCCCTTAACAAAGTAGTAAGTACCGCCATTGATGTCCACGAACCCGTCGATCACCATCTTGCCGTCAGGATCAAAATGGTAAGTCCTCGCCTCAATTTTGTAACCGTTTGTCTTCGAGATCCAGTAATCGCAGTTACGAACGATCTCGCCGGTGGATGTACGCGCATAGTAGAAAGCGCCATCAACACAAATCAGACCTTCGCCAACCTTCACGCCGTCAACATAGTAGTACTTCGAGCCATCGCCCGGGCAAATGCCGTTTTTGGATGTATCGTCGTCATGAATGATGACGCCATCGGCATCAAAGCAATACTGGTAAGCCGGCAGCGGCAGGTCGTTATTCTTGTCCACCTTATAGTTGCCGTCTTTTACCGCCTTACCGTCTTCGCCAAAGTAGTAATAGTGATAATGCGGCTGTGCCTCGCTGCCGACATTGATGCGGATCAGACCGGGGAATGCAACATTCTCGCCGTTGGCGATCCAGTAGGTATCCGCTCCCTCGACGCACAGACCGTTTTTGCCAACCTGGGTAAACTGTGCGGTATATGTCGCATCGGAAGTAACGGGAACGATCTCCTGATCCCAACCCGCAAACACATAGCGATAACGCGCAGTTTCGGGTTTTTCGGGCGTGCCCGGGAAGGTCGGTGTTTTTCCCTTCTCATACACTTGAGTGGTTTGCGTACCGTTAACGACCCAAGTGATCACAGCGCCGGATTTGGGAATGACTTCACCCTTTTTCAGAAGCTCATTGCAAACACTGCAGTAAGTATCACCGGTATAGCCTTCTTCTGTGAGCGTAGCACCTTTGGCATCACGGATAACCGGCTTGTGGCCGATTGCAGGGATGATTTCCTGCGCGACGATGACCTCGTTGCAGACGGAGCAGTGCTTGCCCTCCGTCTTACCGGGCTCGGTGCAGGTCGGCTCGACTGCGGAGTCAACGACCACGGTGTGCCCCTTGGCAGAGATAATTTTCTGCGCAACGATGACCTCGTTGCAGACAGAGCAGTGCTTGCCCTCCGTCAGACCGGTCTTCGTGCAGGTCGGCTCGACTGCGGGGTCAACGACCACGGCGTGCCCCTTTGCGGGGATTTCTTCCAAGCCGGAGAGGATCGCACCGCAAACAGAGCACTTCGTGCCGGCCTTATGGCCGGGCTCGGTGCAGGTGGCCGGTTTTTCGGGGATCTGAACAGGCGTGTGGCCGGTCGCGCTGATGGCCTCTGTTTTTGTCTCATTGCAGCGCGTGCAGGTAAACGTCTTGACACCGGCGTTTTCACAAGTCGGAGCGGTCGTGATCACACCATTGTCCCAAGCGTGGCCAAGCGCGGGAATGACCTTGCCGTCTGCGATCTTTTCGTTACAATCCTTGCAGTAGGTGTCGCCAGTATAGCCGGTCGTGGTGCAGGTGGCATCCTTCGCGCCGCGAAGCTCCTTACTCTCATGCGCGCAAGGCTTTCCGCCCCATGTGCCTCGGACATAGTCGATGGTATTGCCGGTCTGAGCCTTCGCAGTCTCAAAGTAGGTGCCGTCAGCGTTGTGCAGCTTTGCGGGTGTGATGGGGATGTCGTGCTTGGTCGGGCCGCCGTCGTACTGATACGTCTTGGTCTCCTTACCGGGAGCGCCCTGCTGGCTGTAGACGCCGGTACCCTCGCTGGAGCAGATATCCGCACCGCTGGCGGTGGTGTAGATGCCGCCGATGGCGGTCAGTGTACCGTTGACGTCCACCTTCACATCCGCCAGAGGCGCACGGGAGCCTGTCCGTCCGGGGGCATAGACCACTGGGATGAACTGTTGGCTATAACCGCCGCAGTAGCCGCCCCACTCGTCCACATCGTAAATGTAGATGCTCTTGCCGCTGGACACCACCAGCTCGGCGTCCTTGGCGATGGATACCTCCACGCCGGGCAGCAGCGCCGCCGTCTGGTTGATGGTCAGCTTGCCGCCCTCTGCCAGATTGATGGTCATGTTGTTGGTCAGCGGCAGAACATAGTCCGCCGAGCTGACTTCTATGCCAGCCAAGGTCAGGTTCAGGCTGTTGACCTCCGCCACACCGTCGATGGTATAGTGGATACGGTCAGTGGCGCCGTCATACGCCTTGGTCAGACTGCCGGAGGTCAGCTTGAACATTCCCTTGTCGCCGATAAAGGGGATGGAGGTGGGCTTGATGCCGCCCATGGCATTCACGCCGGTATATACGGTCTCGCTGGCGCCGGCGTGCAGGGTCAGAGGCACCTCCACATTCTGCACGGCATACTGGTTAAAGGGGAACACCTTACTTCCCATTTGGCTTGTTTTCGTGCCGCCCCGGAAGTCCAGGATCTGGTACCACTCATAGACGGAGCCGCCGGACTGTACGGTGACAGAGCCGCTGCCGGAGATGAAGCCCCATGCGTACAGGCTTGCGCCGGACTGCACGTCGATGGCGCTGCCGGACTCCATTTTGATGTAGCCATAGGGCCCGACGATGCGGCCCTGTCCGTTACCGGCGGCTGCAAAGTACTGGCCGCCGACGCTGATGGCGCCATTGACGGTAAGAGAGGCGCCCTCGCTCATGGTCAGCGTCCGGAATACCTTGGCGCCCGCTTGGGAGGTGGTGGACGCCGGGGTACTGGTATAGCAGGTCTTGGCCTCGTCAAAGGGGATCAGCAGGGTGATGCCAGCGGGAATGGTGTAGCTCCCCGCGATCGCGCCGCTGCTGACCAGTGCTATGGTGGCGGGCAGCTTCTTCTGCGCCTCCGCGATCGCGTCGTTCAGGTCGTCAAAGCGCTGACCGCCGGTCTCAAAGAGCGCCGCGTCATTGCTGACAAACCGCGCCGTGATGGTGCAGTCGTTTTCAATGTTCAGTGCCGCCTTGGGAGAGGTATTGATGTACTTTCCCTCAGTCACATTGTACCAGCCCATGAACTGATAGCCCGCCGCCGGGGTCGCTATTACCTGATAGGCAGTCATGGAGCTTTGCGTGTTGGTGTAGGCCTCGGTGATGGCCTTGCCGTCCACGGTATAGGAGCCGTTCTCGGCGGGCTGGAAGGTCACGGTGGCGCTCACATCGGCCACCAGCGCCACGTTGGTCATGGTGATCTTGGTGGCGGCGCTGGTGCTGCCGGACTTGATGTATACCTTGATGCTGGCGTTGGGAGCAAGCTCCTTGGAGAACTTGCCGCCCGCCGTGACCGCCGTTCCGTCCACTTGGATAGTGCCGCTGTTCTGTTCAATGGCATAGTCGAAGGACAGCGTTGCATTTGTGGTTCTCTTGTTGGTAATGGTCAGTGTGGAGTTATAATGTGTGTCGCCGCAGGTTCCGCCTGTGCCGGTGGCAGAACCGACGATCTGGGTGCCGGTGGCGGACCACGCGTTGTCCGCGTCGCCGGAGAAGCTCAGGCCGATGCTCTCGTCAGCCAGCCCGATAACGGTGCCGCTGTTTGCCGCATACGCAGGCATGGCGATGTTGGGAAGCAACACGAACACCATGCACATACACAGCACAAGGGAAAGGAAGCGCCGATACATATTTTTCATTTCCTTCCTACCTTCTTTCCTTTCTTCACTCTGTGATTTCTATTATTGACCTCTATGTAAACACTGAGTCCTGCCGCAAATGCAAGCGCGGCCCAGATATGGGACAGATGAAACAGCATCCCCGAGCTCGATGTCCGAAAGAACTCGATAACAAACCGGAACGCACCATAGCTTGCCATGTAGAGTGGGTAACAGGTGCCGGGGTTTTCATCCTTTTTCACGCGGGGAATGAGCAGGATCAGCATCACGATGTAATACACCAGCTCCAGCTCCCTTGTTGGACAGCGCAGCTGCGTTCCTGGTATGATCAGGCCGGTGCAGCACCCGGAAAGGATGCAGTTGATGCGGGCGCACATGACTGTAAAGATCATGCAAGGCGTAAAGACATCAAACACTTCTTTCATCGGGCGCTTAAAGATTTTAGCACCGAGCCAGTAAGCCACCGGCATAAAGAACACTCCGCCAAACAGGCTCATGTTGCCGAGGGTGGCTTTGTCAAATCCGGTTTCAAGAAAGGCGAATACCTTCACCGTCAGCACGCCGAAAATGGTATGAAAAATCGCCAAAGGGATCGCCGCATACCATGCCATGTTCAGCCGATCCCGCATGAGAACAAGCCATGCGGCGCTGCCGGCAAACCCGATGCCGAGCAGGATCCACAAGGAAACTTCGATGGTACTCACCTCATTTCTTCTATTGCACCTCGACGCCGCATTGCTTACGCATACGGATCACCTGAGCAGGCACTCCTGCAGCGATCGCATAGTCCGGGACATCCTTTGTCACGACCGCGCCCGCCGCAATGATGCAGCCATTTCCGATGTGTACGCCCGGCAAAATCAAAACACGGTCTCCGATCCAAACATCGTCTCCGATACAGACAGGCAACTCGGCTTCAAACCCCTGTTCCATCATAGGAACATCCGTCCGCTCAAAACAGTGATTTCTTGTGATAATCGTGACATCCGTCCCCATCATCACACAGCGGCCAATGTGACAAGTACCATAAATTTTGGCATTGATGCCGATTCCGGAATCGTCACCAAGAGTTACTTTTGCAGAAAAGGTAGCATTTTTCTCAATATTTACCCGTTTTCCACAATCGGCCAGCATCCATCTTCCGCAAAACCGGCGTAAAGCCGTCTGGCCAAGCTTTAAGCTGCTATAGGAAGGCGGTAAGTGCTTCGCAACCGTATGATACAGCAAAGCACCGAGTCTGCGCTTTAACTTTGGGATAGTCATCCCGCACCTCCCTGAAAGCCTTCCAGATGGTTGATCTGCTCGATGAGATCATTGACGAAACTCTGCAGTGCATTGATATGAGCGTATTCGTCCGCCGTCCACGCAGCGTCTTTCGGGATCTCGTGGATATCCAGCCAGATGGCCGTCTGCGCACCGGATGCATCCGGTGCACTGCCAAGAGCATAACCGCTCCCGTTTTCGCCGACGGACAGCACAAACAGCAGCACGTCATCCGTTCCAACCGGCGCAGATACGCGCACGGCATACTGCCCATCCGCAGAGACATCCTCGATCCGGCAGACCGCTGCCAACTCCTGCGGCAGCACAAGGTCTCCGACCGGAGTGGACAGCTTTGCATCCGCGGATACGGGTATTGGCTCTGCGCTCTGCAGCGGTGTGAGCGTGTCCGCAGGCTTATGGCCGCGAACCAGCACCACAACGAGAACGGCAAGCGCGATCACAGCGATCACTGTGATCACGATCGGCAGCGGTTTTACACCACCACCAGATGCTTTTTTGACCGGTTGATTTTCTTGTTTCAAACGGTTTCCCCCCCTTTGCATTTGAATCGATCGAACCAAAACATCAGAAACGTTATGGGTTTCTTTCTCTTGGCGTTTCCCTGGTACCCCGGCGCATTGCCCGCAAAGCTTGGGAAAAGGTCATCTCTTCCCGGTATGCACCGTACCGCTTCAGGCAAAAGCGCAGGCACAGCGGCACTGCAGCCGCACCGAATGCCGCCCGATACAAAACGCCCTGATCGTAAAAATACTTTTCATCAAAGCCGTGAAAACAGGTGGACGTGTCCTTGGCACAGGTACCCAGACAGAAGCTGCTCGTATACACTCGAAGCCCTCGACGAAAAGCGTCACACAAAAACAGCGTGTCCTCCCCGTGGGCATAGTTCGTGCCGCCGCCGAAGATCGTGGAAAACCAAATGTTCGCACGGCGCTGGCTGTCACGGCGGATAGAGCAAACGCACGTCCCATACCGCAGAGCGCGATGAAAACGCAGACGACCATCGCGGTTTTTGACCTGGCGGATCACACGCCCGCCCTGCGTAATGTCCAGGGAAAAAAGGATCATATCCGCATCCGGATGCTGCGCATAGGCGCGGCGCACACCATCGGCATAACCGTCGGCATAGCAGATATCATCGTCGGCAAAAAGCAGGATATCTCCGGCAGCGTGCAGCAGCGCAATGTTGCGGTTGAAGCCGACGCCCCGCGTGTCCGTGGTGATCATGCGCAACGTGCGCCCAGCGTTTAACTGTGTCTCTTTGCGGTATCCGTCGGCCTGATTTCCAAACACGGCATCGCCGGTAATGTGCATTTTATCCGCGATCGTTAAGTCTTTCTGCCCCATGGTGACGCAGACAACCTCTACTCTATCCATACATTCCTCCGGCAGTCAGCGGATGCTCCGCGTGTAGACATCAATACGCATTGCCTGCTGTGCAGCAAGATAATGCGTGTAGGAGCGCTCGAGATCGATGATTGCCGCGTGCTCCTTACACCTGCGCTCCGACGGAGACGGAAGCGCACGCCAGTTGCCGTACAGCTGCGTCAGCAGCGCGTCATAATGCGCCGTGACCGGAAACACGCCATCCTCAAACGGGAGCTCGACCGACTCTGTCAGCCACTCACGCGGGAGCAGATTTTTTTCATACCGTTTTCCGGCCGCCAGAAACGAATGAAGCAGCGCGGTCCGGTCGTCTCCTCTGCGTATACAGAGCGTTTCCAACGCCCGGCGCGGCAGCAGGCGGCAAAGCTGCATGAACACTTTTTTCGCCGCGCTGTCCGTCTCATAGCCGCGCGCATAGAGTGCCTTTGCAATGATCGCCTTGGACGCCGCAAATTGCAGCCGCCGCATCAGCGGCCGATCCGAAAGATTGTCGCACGGAAAAATGTCTATGTAGACGCCCTGATGGACAAGCGGGTCTTTCGGATGATATTTTTCGATGCAGGCCGTGTGGTTTCTGCGCAGCTTGGAAAACTGCATGGGCCAGTGCGCGCTGTTTTCCCGCTGCACATAGTAGCGCTCAGGATCAAAGTCCCCCGCCGCCTCCGTAAGCAAGCGGTCATATTCGCTGCGCATGAGGATCACATCCACATCATCGTCCCACGGGATGAAGCCGTGGTGACGAACGGCGCCCAACGCCGTTCCGGCGAAGAGCTGATAGGATATATGGTGCTCACGGCACACGGCGTCAAAGTCCTTGAGCATCTCCAGCAGGAGCGTCTGATGCGCAGTCAAAACCTTCACTTCTCCCATGGTTAGATTCTCCCGTGCTTACGCACGCCATGGAGTGCGTAAGAAAAAAACGCGCAAGCGGATCGTGGCAGCGAGAGCCGCTCAACATCCCGGTAGATCCGCCAACGGTATCTGGCAGATTTGAGCTTATCGCTCGAACGAGAGCCCTTCGCAACACGGTAGTCCGCCAAAGTTTCTCTACTCGCCAAGGTCCGGAAGCCGGAACGCATCAGCTCCAGCCAGAGCGCATAGTCCTCGTGATAATACTGCGCACAAAAACGATGGTCACGTAAAGCATCCCGCCGAATCAGCACAGTGGAACAGCTGAGCACACTTTCCTCGAGCATGGCATGATAGGACGTCGTTTCCGGAACGATGAAATCCGACAAATGGCAGCCGTTTTCATCTATCATCGCATACGAACAATAGACAATATCCGCATCCGAACTCCTCGCCACGGCAAGCTGTTTTTCCAGCTTCTGCGCACGCCACCTATCATCACTGTCAAGCAGCGCGATCCATTCCCCCTGCGCGAGATCAAAGCCTCGGTTTCTTGTGCGTGCAACACCCATATTCTGCGGATTGCACAAGACCTGAATGCGTGCATCCTGTTGTGCATAGCTCTCTGCGATCTCTACTGTGCGGTCAGCAGAACCGTCATCGAGGATCAGCAGATTCCAGTTTTCATACGTCTGGGCGCACACGGAAGCAATGGCTTCCCCGATGTATTTCTCAGCATTGTATGCGGGCATGATCACGGAAACCAGCGGCTGCTTGTCGGCCGCACCGGTCAGAGTATCTTGTTTCATGGCACTCTCTTTTCCAGCAGCCTTGCACATTTCTCCCAATCCTGATAGCCGCTGCCGAGCATATGGATGTCGCTGCCGAGATAGCGCACGCAGCCGCCTTCGATCCAGGTGAGATAGCGCTTGCGGTGCAGCGGCTTTGTCAGGCACGCGGCATTGAGCTGCAGCGGCACACCGTCGCGCGCCAGCTGCTCGATGTCCGCAGCCGGATAGCGCTCGGCGTGTGCGAGGATAATTTGTATATCCTGCAGATCCAGCAGCTGATACAGCGTGTCCCAGATAGACTCCGGCCACTCATAAAACGGCATTTCGAGCAGCAGCTCATTCGTGCCCTCGCGGCACAGACGGTGCAGGCCCTCAAGCCGCTCCATCCCGTCGCAGATGAGCACCTCCGCACCGAGGCAAATCTGCGGCGCTTGTTCCAGCAGATGCGCACGCAGCAGCTGCGCGCACTCCTCCCTGCGGCGCAGGAAGGATTCCGCCGATTCCTTGTGCGGGTAAAAGTGCGGCGTCGCGCAGACCGTTCGGATGCCGGCCGCAGCCGCCATATCCAGCTGCCGCAAAGACGTCTCAAGCCTGTCGCTCCCATGGTCACAGCCGGGCAGGACGTGTGCATGATAGTCCAGCGACAGGTCGATCCCGCCGTTACTGCGCTTCATAGGGATCGGAATACGAATACTTATATCCGTACTTGCCGCCGTATTTGTACTTATACTTATAGGCGTATTTTCCGGACTTCATATTCATGTCGTTGAGCACCACGCCGCACAGGTTCCCGCCTGCGCGCAGCACGGCGTCCTTGGCGTCGCTGAGCTCGTCCGTGGTCGTCACACCGGATTTCGTCACGAGCACCACACCGTCCACATAGGTGGAAATGATCTGCGCATCCGCCACCGTGTTGATCGGCGGCGTGTCGATGATCACATAATCGTAGGTCTTGGCACTCTCCGCCACGAAGCGTCTCATCCGCTCGGACGAGAGCAGCTCGGACGGGTTGGGCGGGATCGTACCGGTGCAGACGATCCACAGCGGCAGATCCGTCACCTTCACAAGCTCGAGCCGGCTGATCTTCGCCAAAAAGTCACACAGGCCGGCAGTGCTTCGCACTTTCCACAGACGCCGCTGCGTCGGCTTGCGCATATCCGCATCAACAAGCAGCACGCGCTTGCCGAGCATGGCGTAGCTGATGGCGATGTTCGCCGCCGTGAGGCTCTTGCCCTCTGAGGGCTTTGCGCTCGTGATGGCAAAGGTCGAGCAGGGGCGCTCCTTATCCGCCGTCATGCAAAACAACAGGCTGGTGCGCAGCTTTACATAGGCCTCCTTGATCGCAAACGGCGACTCATTGGTCAGCAAACGCTTCCGGTTTGCCCGAACCGTTTCCCTCGTTGTTTTCCGAACATTTTTCTTTTTCATGGTAAAGCACCGCACCTCCTTCCGTCAGCGCCCACTCCGCACAGGCGTCATTTGTGATGTTGATCTCCGGTATCATGCCGAGGATCGTCACATTCGCCGCGCATTCAATATCCTCCGGCAGGTAGATCGTTGTATCCGCCAGCATACGCAGCACAAGAATGACCGAGATCACGATCACGCCAATCACAAAGCCGATCGCACTGTCAAACACGGTTCTCGGCGCAGTCTTTTCCGACGCGACCTCCGGCTGGTCGACGACCTCCACGCCGCCTGCCTTGGTGATGCGGATGATCTCTGTCGGCGCGACCTTCGCAAATGCGCCCGCGATCCGGCAAGCAAGCTTTGGGTCGGTAGAAGTCACCACCACCTCCAGCAGCTGCGTGTCCGAAATGACGGAGACCTTCACCATGCGATTGAGTTCTTTTCTCGACAGTGCCGTCTCCCCACGGATATCCGTCAGGACGGAATCCAGGACGGAATTGCTCTCCAGGATCTTGGAATAGGTTGTAGCAAGGCTCTCCGCAGCCTGCAGGTCGCTGTTGTTGATCGTTCCTTGCGCGGTATTATTCGTACTGTTGTAAACGTAAAAGCTCACGCGGGACTCATAGGTCGGCGTGACAAACACGCTGATCGCCATGTAAACCAGCGCAGCCGCAACGATGCCCGCCAGCAGCACCCAGTGGAGCTTGGACAGCAGGATCTTCGCAACGTCCCACAGCGACAGTTCCGTGCCACCGGCAGGTCTATGCGTTCTTTGACTTTCATTCATACAGTGGGTCGTCCTCCAAATGTATTTTCTTCATCGCGCGCCGTCTCCGCAAAAAACCACGCGGATCGTTTTCAGAATACAGAGCAGATCCATCCAAACCGACCTGTGTTCGATGTACTCCATGTCGTACACGATCTTTTCCTCCGGCTTGAGGTCGTAGCCGCCGTTGACCTGCGCATAGCCGGTCAATCCGGGCGTCACGGCCAGACGGTTGGAAAAGCCGACGATGTATTCCTCAAACAGCCTGTAAAAGCACGCGCGCTCCGGCCTCGGACCGACAAAGCTCATGTCGCCCTTGAGGATGTTCCAGATCTGCGGCAGCTCATCCAGCCGCGTCCGGCGCAAAAACGCACCAAAGCGCGTACAGCGTCCATCATCCGCGTCCGCCCAGCGCGGTCCGTCCCGCTCGGCGTCTTGGCACATGGAGCGAAACTTATACATAGTAAACGGCTTGCCGTCCTTGCCCAAGCGCTCCTGCCGAAAGATCGGATCGCCCGGCGAGTCGAGCGCAATGATCAGCGCGATGACCGACATCGGCAGTGCCAGCACAGCCAAGCCCACCAGCGCACCGGAAATGTCGAACGCGCGCTTGAGGGCAAGATACGCCCGCTTTTCGGCGACACGCGGCCGCTCTATATACATCGCGCGCTGCGCGGTGCAATTTTTCACGCCCGGATAGGAAACCACAGTCTCCATCACTCTCGCCCCATCTCTTTCTCTTCTCAGCTCTACCCACGGCGTCCGAAGCAGGCGCATTCCACGCCGCCGGAAACCGAACACCGTGTTGATTACCCACGGGGGGGGGTGGTAGACAACACCAGTTAAATTATAGCACATTTCTGTAAGAAATCAACTTCTTCGGCAAAAAATATGCGTTACATCTTGAATTTTCAAAACCATTGTACGCGCCCGTCTCCGCGCCGCCCCCGGCAAGGACGCAGTGCATGGCCCGGCCGAAATCTGCACGAGCCGGCCGCTCTTGTGCGCTCACGCCGGACAAGTGTGCGAGCGCGCGCCGCGAAGCGGTACTTTTTCACATATCAGCGAAAAAATACCGCGATCGGTCGGAATTTTTGTGCCGTGCTCCCATGGAAAATGCTGCGTCGGGAATTGACTTTTCCTGTCGCGTCTGAGATAATGAACACATTGAAAGCACAGGCAACTGACGGAACGTGGAGCACACCACATGGGAGCCTGCTGTAATACGAACTGTCGACCGTCTGGGCAAACCTGTGACCATGGGACTCCATGGGCAACGGGTTTACCCTTTTTTTATTTTCATTTCATCTTTTTAAGGAGGATCTCATGAAAAAAGTAGCAGTCATTATGGGCAGCGACTCTGATTGGCCGGTCGTCAAGGCGGCCTGCCAGCAGCTCGACGCCTTTGGCATCCCCTACGAGACGCACATCCTCAGCGCGCACCGCTCCCCGGTCGCTGCGGCGGACTTCGCCAAAAACGCCCGCGCCAACGGCTTCGGCGTGCTCATCTGCGCAGCCGGGATGGCGGCGCACCTCGCAGGCGCATTCGCCGCCAACTCCACCCTGCCGGTCATCGGCATCCCCATGAAGGGCGGCGCGGTCGACGGGCTGGACGCCCTGCTGTCTACCGTGCAGATGCCCAGCGGCATCCCGGTTGCGACCGTGGCCATCAACGGCGCGAAAAACGCCGCTGTGCTCGCGGCGCAGATCCTCTCCGTCAGCGACGAGGCGCTGGCCGAAAAGCTCGACGCGCAGCGTGTCGAGATGGCGCAGCAGATCGCCGCGAAGGAAGCCAGACTCCAGGCGGAGCTGTCCTGCTGAGCGACGGCGCAGCGCCCCTCTTTTCAGGACAACGAACATCCACACAACCCCGATCAACAGAACATCCACACAACCCCGATCAACAATTATTTTGGAGGTATCATCATGGAACTTGTTTACACTGGCAAGACCAAAAATGTTTACGCGCTGGAAAACGGCAACTTCCTGCTCAAGTTCAAGGACGACTGCACCGGTAAGGATGGCGTGTTCGATCCCGGCGAGAACGCCGTGGGCCTGACCATCGACGGTGTAGGCGATGTGAACCTGCGCATGAGCATCTACTTCTTTGAGAAGATCAATGCCGCCGGCATCAAGACCCACTTTGTCAGTGCCGACCTGAGCAATACCACCATGGAAGTTCTCCCCGCCAAGGTCTTTGGCCACGGTCTGGAAGTCATCTGCCGCCGCAAGGCCGTCGGCTCGTTCATCCGCCGCTACGGCGACCTCATCGAGTCCGGCGCCGACCTGCCCTACTACGTCGAGACGACCCTGAAGGACGACGCCAAGGGCGATCCGCTGATCACCAAGGACGCGCTGGTCGCGCTGGGCGTGATGAGCGACGCGCAGTACGAGGATCTGAAGGCGCAGACCCAGCAGATCACGAAGATCGTCGCCGACGACCTGAGGGAAAAGGGCATGGAGCTCTACGACATCAAGTTCGAGTTTGGCTACGCGCCCGACGGCAGCGTCATGCTCATCGACGAGGTCGCCAGCGGCAATATGCGCGTCTATAAGGATGGTCAGTACGTGGATCCCATGACGCTCTCCGAGCTGTTTTTCGCGTAATGGGCGGATATTTCGGAGCGTTTTCCCACCGTGAGGTGGGACTGGATGTGTTTTTCGGCACGGACTATCACTCCCACCTCGGCACACGCCGGGGCGGAATGGTGGTCTACGGGCACGAAAACGGGTTTGTGCGTGAGATCCACAACATTGAAAACACGCCCTTCCGCACAAAGTTTGAGGGCAACCTGCACGAGTTCAAGGGCTACGTCGGCATCGGCTGCATCAGCGACACGGACCCGCAGCCGCTGCTTGTGCGCTCGCACCTCGGTCTGTATGCCATCTGCACGGTGGGCATCATCAATAACATCGACGAGCTGATCGACACCTACTTCTCCGACCACGGACACCAGTTCATGGCGCAGAGCAGCGGTAAGGTCAACGTCTCGGAGCTGGTCGCCGCCCTCATCAACATGAAGGAAAACCTCGTGGAAGGCATTTTGTACGCGCAGGAGATGATCCGCGGCTCCATCACGATCCTGCTGATGACGCCGGACGGCATTCTGGCCGCCCGCGACAAGCTGGGACGGCTGCCCGTTCTGGTCGGCAAGCATCCGGACGGCAGTCTGTGCGTCTCGTTTGAATCGTTTGCCTATCACAAGCTCGGCTATGAGGATGCCTACGAGCTCGGCCCGCGCGAGATCGTGGCGCTGACGCGAAACGGCTACGAGACCGTCTCGCCCGCGGGCGAGGAGATGAAGATCTGTGGCTTCCTCTGGACGTACTACGGCTACCCCAACTCGAATTACGAGGGCGTGAACGTCGAGGTCATGCGCTATCACAACGGCGACATCATGGCGCGGCAGGAGCTTGCGCAGGGTCGCCTGCCCGATGTGGACTACGTCGCAGGCGTGCCGGATTCCGGCGTGCCGCACGCCATCGGCTACGCCAACCGCAGCGGAAAGCCCTTTGCCAGACCCTTTGTCAAGTACACGCCCACATGGCCGCGCTCGTTCACCCCGGACAATCAGGAAGTGCGCAATCAGGTGGCCAAGATGAAGCAGATCCCCGTGTCCGAGCTCATCGAGGGGAAAAAGCTGCTGTTCGTGGACGACTCCATCGTGCGCGGCACGCAGCTGCGTGAGACGGTGGATTTCCTCTACGAGTCGGGCGCGAAAGAGGTGCATATGCGCTCTGCCTGCCCGCCCATTATGTACAGCTGCAAGTACCTGAACTTCTCGCGCGGCAATTCCGACATGGAGCTGCTGGCACGGCGCGTGGTGCAGGAGCTCGAGGGCGACGAGGGGCAGAAGCATCTCGACGAATACGCCGACGCCTCTACCGAGCGCGGTAAGTGCCTGCTGAGCTCCATCTGCGAAAAATTCGGTTTTGACTCGCTCGGATACCAATCTCTTGACGGCGTGCTGGAGGCCATCGGCATCGACCGGGACAAGGTCTGCACGTACTGCTGGAACGGAAAGGAATAATCGACATGGAAAACTCTCGATCCGCCGCTTACGCGGCAGCCGGTGTGGACATCACGGCCGGTTACGAAGGCGTCAGGCTCATGCGCGATGACATCAAGCGCACCCACATCCCCGGCGTGGTGTCGGATATCGGCGGCTTCGGCGGCCTGTTCGCCCCCGATGTCTCCGGCATGAGCGAGCCCGTGCTCGTCTCGGGCACGGACGGCGTCGGCACGAAGCTGCGTCTGGCTGAGCTCATGGGCAAGCACGACACCATCGGCATCGACTGCGTGGCCATGTGCGTCAACGACGTGATCTGCTGCGGCGCAAAGCCCCTGTTTTTCCTCGACTACATCGCCATCGGAAAGAACGTACCCGAAAAGGTCGCGTCCATCGTCTCCGGTGTTGCCGAGGGCTGCGTGCAGGCCGGCTGCGCCCTCATCGGCGGCGAGACGGCCGAGCACCCCGGCATGATGGCGGCCGACGACTACGATCTGGCCGGCTTCACCGTCGGTCTCGTGGACAAGCCGAAGGTCATCGACTCCGGCCGCATGGCGGCGGGCGACGTGGTGCTGGCTCTGCCCTCGTCCGGCTTCCACTCCAACGGCTATTCGCTCGTGCGCAAGGTGTTCGACGTGGAGAACACCGATCTCAACCGCTACTATGACGAGCTCGGCGAGACGCTGGGCGAGGCGCTGCTGCGCCCGACTGTGATCTACGTCAAGCCCGTTCTGCGCTGCATCGACGCTGCCGATGTGCGCGGCGTGAGCCACATCACCGGCGGCGGCTTCTACGAAAACATCCCGCGCTGCATCCCCGACGGGCTGTGTGCCCGCATCGACAAGGCCGCGATCCGCACGCCCGCTGTCTTCGGTCTGCTGCAGGCCAAGGGCGGCATCGATGAGCACGATATGTTCAACACCTTCAACATGGGCGTGGGCATGATCGTGGTTGTCAGCCCCGAGACCGCCGCGGCGGCGCTCGGCGCGCTCAGGGCTGAGGGCATCGACGCCTACGTCTGCGGCGAGATCGTCACCGGCGAAGAAAAAATCTGTCTATGCTGAAACAGCATGCCGGCAAAGGAGAAGACCTGACTATGAACAAAGCAAAGATCGCCGTGCTGGTCTCCGGCGGCGGCACAAATCTGCAGGCGCTGCTCGACGCACAGGCGGCAGGCGCGCTTGCCCACGGTGAGATCACGCTGGTGGTCTCGTCCAACGAGGGCGCTTACGCGCAGACGCGGGCGGCCAATGCCGGCATCCGCGCGCAGACGATCTCACCGAAGCAGTGCGGCGGTCAGGCCGCCTTTGAGGCGGCGCTGTCGGCACTGCTGGCGGAGTGCGAGATCGATCTGATCGTGCTGGCCGGTTTCCTGACCATCCTGAGCGCGGACTTCACCGCGCGCTGGCCGTCGCGCATCCTGAACGTGCACCCCTCCCTGATCCCCGCGTTCTGCGGCAAGGGGATGTACGGCCTGAAGGTCCACGAAGCGGCGCTTCGAACGGGCGTGAAGGTCACGGGCGCGACGGTGCATTTTGTCAATGAGATCCCGGACGGCGGACGCATCCTGCTGCAAAAGGCGGTGGAGGTCCTGCCGGATGACACGCCGGAAACGCTCCAGCGCCGGGTCATGGAGCAGGCAGAATGGCAGCTCCTGCCGCGAGCGGCGGAGCTGGTCTCGGAACAAATCGTAAAGGAGAAGCGCAATGCTTGACTTTCTCACCCTTCTGCGGGAAAATCCCTATCCCGGCCGCGGCATTCTTGTCAGCCGTGACCTCGTCTACTATTTCATCATGGGCCGCAGCGCCAACAGCCGCAACCGCATCTTTGTCACGACGGGCGACGGCATCCGCACCGAGGCGTATGACCCCGCGAAGCTGGAAGACCCCAGCCTCATCATCTACCACCCCGTGCGCACCATGGGCAGCGCGCTCGTGGTCACGAACGGCGACCAGACGGACACCGTCTGCCGGTACGGCGACTTCCGCAAGGGGCTCATGACCCGCGAATACGAGCCGGATGACCCGAACTGGACGCCGCGCATCTCCGCTATCCTCAATGCCGACGGCTCGTTTGAGCTCTCGATCCTCAAGCGCAAAAACGGGCGCTGCCTGCGCGAATTTTTCTGCTATGAGGGCGTCGACGCCGGACAGGGATACTTCATCAGCACCTATCAGGGCGACGGCAGTCCCCTGCCGACCTTCGCCGGCGAGCCGCTGGAGGTCACCGTGCCGACGCCGGAGGAAGTCTGGCAGGCACTCAACGCGGACAACAAGGTGTCCCTTTACACAAACGTGAACGGCGAGGTACGCCTGTTCAACAAAAATCTGGGCGATTAAGGAGGCCGTAACGATATGAATGCGCTGGAACTGAAATATGGCTGCAACCCCAACCAGAAGCCGTCCCGGGTCTTTATGCGCGACGGGTCTGACCTGCCGTTCGCTGTCCTCAACGGCAAGCCCGGCTACATCAACCTGCTCGACGCGCTCAACTCCTGGCAGCTCGTCAAGGAGCTCAAGGCCGCCACCGGTCTGCCCGCCGCTGCCAGCTTCAAGCACGTGTCCCCCGCCGGTGCGGCCGTCGGCATGCCGCTGAGCGAGGTGGACAAGAAGATCTACTTCGTTGATCCGGCCGCGGAGCTCACGCCCATCGCCTGCGCCTACATCCGCGCGCGCGGCGTTGACCGCCTGTGCTCCTACGGCGACTGGGCGGCGCTGTCCGACACCTGCGACGCTGCGACCGCGAGCTACCTCAAGGATGAGGTGTCCGACGGCATCATCGCCCCGGGCTACACCGACGAGGCGCTGGAGATCCTGAAAACCAAGAAAAAGGGCAACTACAACGTCGTGCAGATCGATCCGGACTATCTGCCCGCCGCGACGGAGCACAAGGACGTGTTCGGCATCACCTTCGAGCAGGGGCGCAACGACCTCGTGATCGATAAGGAAATGCTCTCGAACATCGTCTCGGAGAACAAGGATCTGCCCGAGAACGCGAAGATCGACATGATCGTCGCCCTCATCACGCTCAAGTACACGCAGTCCAACTCCGTCTGCTACGTCAAGGACGGTCAGGCCATCGGCGTGGGCGCGGGTCAGCAGAGCCGCATCCACTGCACGCGTCTGGCCGGACAGAAGGCGGACAACTGGTATCTGCGCCAGCATCCGAAGGTCCTCGCGCTGCAGTTCGTGGACGACATCCGCCGTCCCGACCGCGACAACGCCATCGACGTCTACACCTCCGACGAGTATGAGGACGTGCTGGCCGACGGCGTGTGGCAGAACACCTTCAAGGTGCGCCCCGAGGTGCTGACCGCCGAGGAAAAGAAGGCATGGATCGCAACGCAGACCGGCGTCACCGTCGGCAGCGACGCGTTCTTCCCCTTCGGCGACAATGTTGAGCGCGCAAGAAAATCCGGCGTGACCTACATCGCAGAGCCGGGCGGCTCGATCCGCGACGACCACGTCATCGCAACCGCCGACAAGTACGGCATGGTGCTGGCCTTTACCGGCGCGCGCCTGTTCCACCACTGAGTCATCACACGCATATCCGTTTTTGCCGCCGCGCAGATCCCACCTGGCATTTGCGCGGCGGCAAACAAAAATATTAAGAAAATTGAGGGAGAGCGCCATGAACCTTCTGGTCATCGGCGGTGGCGGCCGCGAGCACGCCATCGTCAGAAAACTGAAAGAGAACCCCGAAGTGGAGACGATCTACTGCCTGCCCGGAAACGGCGGCATCGCGGCCGACGCCGTGTGCGTTGCGGACATCGGCGCGAAGGACATCCCCGCGCAGGTCGCCTTTGCCAAGAGGCACGATATTGATTTTGCCGTGGTCGCGCCGGACGATCCGCTGGTGCTCGGCGCGGTGGACGCGCTGGAGGCCGCCGGTATCCCCTGCTTCGGCCCGGAGGCGAAAGCCGCCATCATCGAGGGCAGCAAGGTCTTTTCCAAGAATCTGATGAAAAAGTACGGCATCCCGACGGCGGAGTATCAGGTGTTCACCGACGCCGGCGACGCCATGGACTATGTCAAGACCTGCCCCCTGCCCGTCGTCGTCAAGGCGGACGGTCTGGCGCTGGGAAAGGGCGTGCTCATCGCGGAGGATCGCGCGGCCGCCGTCGCAGCGGTCGAGACCATCATGCTCGACCGTGCCTTCGGCAACAGCGGCAGTCAGGTGGTCATTGAGGAATTTCTCACTGGGCCGGAGGTCTCCGTGCTCGCCTTTACGGACGGCAAGACCGTCGTGCCCATGGTGTCCTCGATGGACCACAAGCGGGCGCACGACCATGACGAGGGGCTCAACACCGGCGGCATGGGCACCGTCGCCCCGAACCCGTATTACACGGATGACATTGCCCATACATGCATGGACACCATCTTTCTGCCCACCATGCGCGCAATGAACGCCGAGGGGCGCACGTTCCGCGGCTGCCTGTACTTCGGCCTGATGCTGACACCGGACGGCCCGAAAGTCATCGAATATAACTGCCGCTTCGGCGACCCCGAGACGCAGGTGGTTCTCCCCCTGCTCGAGAGCGACCTGCTTACCGTCATGCAGGCGACGACGAACGGCACCCTGAAGGATACGCCCGTACGCTTCAAGACCGGGAGCGCGTGCTGCTGCGTCGTCATGGCCTCGCAGGGCTATCCGCAGAGCTACGAGACAGGCTTCCCGCTCACGATGGATGCCGACGCCGCGGCGCACACATTCGTCGCCGGCGCGAAGCTGCGCGAGGACGGGGTGCTCGTCACCTCCGGCGGACGCGTGGCGGGCGTCACCGCCGTGCAGCCGACGCTCGGGCAGGCCGTGCAGGCTGCCTATGAGCGCGTCGGGCACGTCCACTTTGAAAACGCATATTACCGCCGCGACATCGGCGCACGCGCGCTGCAGGCGCTCAGGGAGGAAAAGTAACATGGTATACCGTGTATTTGTTGAAAAAAAACCGGAGCTGGCCAACGACGCGCGCAGCCTGCTGAGCGAGGCCAAGCAGCTGCCCGGCGTGGAGCACCTCGAGCGGGTGCGCATCCTGAACCGCTATGACGTGGAGCACATCACGCCGGAGCTGTTTGACTACGCCGTGAAGACGGTGTTCTCCGAGCCGCAGGTCGACCTCGTCACGCGCGAGGCCGACACGGACGGGGCGAGCGTGTTCGCCGTGGAGTATCTGCCCGGTCAGTTCGACCAGCGGGCAGACTCTGCCGCGCAGTGCATCCAGATCATCTCGCAGGGCGAGCGGCCGGACGTGCGCACGGCGCGCGTGTACCTGCTCTACGGTGCGCTGACGGACGCGGAGCTTGCGGCCGTCAAAAAGCACGTCATCAACCCCGTCGACTCGCGCGAGGCGTCGCTGGCGCTGCCCGAGACGCTGGAGATCCGCTATGAGATTCCCACGGAGGTCGAGACACTCACGGGCTTTTGCTCCCGCAGCGACGAGGAACTCGCGCAGCTGATCGAAGAGCGCGGCCTTGCGATGGATCTCGACGACATCCGCTTCTGCCGGGACTATTTCCGGACAGAGCAGCGCGACCCGACCATCACGGAGCTGCGCATGATCGACACCTACTGGTCCGATCACTGCCGCCACACGACGTTCTCCACCACACTCGACTGCGTGACCTTCGAGGATCCGCTGGCGGAGAAGACGTATCAGGACTATCTCAAAACGCGTGAGCAGCTCGGCCGCACAAAGCCCGTGAACCTCATGGACGTGGCGACGCTCGCGGTGAAGTATCTGCGCAAGACCGGCAAGCTCGACAAGCTCGACGAGTCCGAGGAGATCAACGCCTGCACGGTGAAGATCACCGTCGAGGTCGACGGAAAGGCCGAGCCGTGGCTGCTGCTGTTCAAGAACGAGACGCACAACCACCCCACGGAGATCGAGCCCTTCGGCGGCGCGGCCACCTGCATCGGCGGCGCGATCCGCGACCCGCTCTCCGGCCGCTCATATGTCTACGGCGCGATG
>OHAY01001193.1_pt1 | contig 24856 bp, 23 predicted proteins | sample 1577191 | NCBI WGS metagenome assembly OHAY01 (sample SAMEA3541504, study PRJEB24748) | human gut metagenome | biome: human gut; feature: human-associated habitat; material: faeces | place: China | collected 2012 | reverse complement strand
AACTACAGCAAGACCTGTTTTCTTCTGTAGGCATTAAGTTGGAAGTTCCATATCGTCTGAATATGAAGAATTGGAGACCAACATTCAAGCCTTATGCAAAGGCGAGAAAGAGAATCGAGACCAATTTCTCTCAACTTTGTGATCACTTCATGCTCTTCAGAAATTACGCAAAGCAAACACCAGGACTGTTTACCCGAATCATCGGGAAAATTAGCGCATTCACAGTCTTGCAATATATAAATTATGTAAACAATAGACCGATTGGCAGGGTTAAATATGCGCTAAACTAATTCCGCCAACAGGTTTTTGCAATTAATAATCAGTTTTTAGTAGTCTCTCTTTCTTCTAACAGACCAATAAATGCATATCAAACATATATTAATGAATATTTAAAAGATGTTCGTGAAGATGTACTTTATGAGTTTACTCCTGTATTGACTAAGTCCGATAAAGTCAAATTTGATGATGTCAAGTGCATCAAAATTGGTAATAAAGATTATCCTGTTGGCTGTGGCTCGAGTAAAGAAACAGACAATAGACCAATCTTTGTGAAGAAAATTTCTAATGTGGCAAAAGAAGTCTTGAAAAATTTGATGGAGGAAAGTAAAGACTTAAAGCAGATTTTAGAAGATGAGATTGTTTCTGCAGAGTTGGTATTAAAAATATCCAAAAAGAAGAATAAGGCTAAAGAAACAGCTAAAGCATTAAGTGCTTTCTTAAAGCCAGTATCTGATACTGACGCCATTGAAGTGACGACTAAAGAAGGTAAAATTTCTGCGGCAAATATACTGAGAACAAAAATAGTTTCTATAGAGCAAACCGAAAGCAAGCACATTTCAGAAGCACAACTTTTTCAGGAAATGGAAAAGTTTTTAAGTGAACTAAATCATGAAGCAGGTTAAAGGCTTTTTGCTTTGTTTGGTGGTGTCTATGTTGGTTGCTGCATTTTCTGACATAACTATAGAAAATGATGTATCCAATACCCTGTTTACAATAGTTGGTATAATGTTTTCTATTGGTATGAGTATAGCAGTTACATCCAATACTTCTATTGTTGTAAACAAAAGTATTAGAAAAAACATACGGGAAGAGATAGATCGAATACGAGATTTATTTATAAGTTGTTTTGCCGTTGATGCTTGTATTTATGTCTTGAACATAATTTTTGAAAATTGGACACTAAAAGTATATGATTATAAAATATTTGATTTGTCGATTTTCCAATTGATAATTCAATTATATTCTATTGCTTATTTCGTCGTAAATTTCAAGTCTTTACAAAACTTGAATAACCAAATAGGTGATGCAATAAATGATTAACATGTTTGATATTCTCTCATTCTTTTCAGAAGATACAACGACATACTCAGAAAGTAATATTGTGATGTATGTGTTTGATGAGGCAAGAACTGATGAGTTCATTTTGGGGGCATTGCTTTCTTATCGTTATGCATATATTTCTGATGAGGATTTGTCTGAGAATGTGGCAAGGATGGGGACTGCACGCAGCGAAGAAATCAGAGAGGTTCTTCCTACTGATGCCATAATTCAGTCGGGGGAGTTTGCTGAGATATTGACTTTCATGCTTTTCCATGCGCTTTATCCAGAATATAATGTTGCTCCACTCAGATGGAGATGGAAAGAAGAAAAAAATCGTGCAGTTCATTTTGCTGACATCATGTTGCTGTCTTGCCCTGACGAGGAACATCCTAAGGACACTGATAAAGTCATGACTGTTGAAGTGAAATCAAGAGCTACACGACCAGGTAAAAGAGAAAGTTCCATTAATAATGCTATAGTAGGAGCATTGAAGGATAGTATTTCCAGAGAGGGCAAAACACTTTCTTTTCTGCTCCAAAGGTATAAGCGAGATAAGCAGTTTGATATGGCGAAGAAAGTGAAGCGTTTTGAAGATGCAGTAGCCTATCCTTATCAAACTCAGCATAATGCTATGGCTATTGTTGATTCATCATATATGGATGTGTATCATATAGGAAATCTTGATTCCACCTTGATAGAGGAAATTGAGTCTTTTAATAATGCACATACCATGAGCCACCATTCTATGGCAGTATTTGTCATTCCTATGGACAATTTGAAGTCAAAATATGAACGTGTCTATCAAGCAATTCCCAATTCATAAGGCATAGAATTATGAACTCAAAATTAAAAAAATGGATTATTGATACTGTTGAAGCTGATATGCGTTCTTCATACCGGAGAGCACAAGACTTGCCTTTTGAGTATGAATTCATGGATCGTTATGCCGACTTCTATGTCAATATGCTTACCCGAATGTTCAATATCTTGAATGGAGAATATTCTGAAAGATATGACGAGGATAGACAGAAAAGAGAACTTTTGAATCTTGTTCATGGATTGGAAATATTCAATGAACGATGGGGAAAGTCTGATTTTGCAGGAGTCAATCGCAATGATAATGCCCTATATGTTGCAGTCATTTATTACTTGTGTAATTATGAGGCTGTTGCAGCTATGTATATTCGTGAATGCCGTTTGGAAAATTTGCGAACAGATGCTGCCCAAATGATATTTTATATCATATCGGGAGGAGAATGTAGTGATAATGAAATTGAAAACCATGGTGTAAAAGCTTGGCTAACCAGAGGCGACAATGCTGAACTGTCGAAGTTTAAGGCGCTTTTGGAAGAACGTGCAGAGCAGATGACCTATGACAATGCAGATGATTTCTTCGATTCACAGTTATTATTACATGTATTGAATAAATTTCAAAAAGACAACATAAGAAGGGATTTATATACATTTGACAATACTGTCTCATGGAATCATTATTTAAAATATACATTCCGTAAGCACATCTTCTCTTTTTTGCCATCTCAGCGTGAAGCATTGAATAAAGGACTGCTTAGTTATAATCGGTCATTCTCGCTACGAATGCCAACTAGTGCAGGAAAATCTTATATTACGGAATTACTCATTTATCAGGAACTTCAAAAAACGCCGAATGCCAAGATACTATATCTTGCCCCTCTTCGTTCATTGGGGCATGAGTTAAAGGAGAAGTACAAAAGCATATCAAAACAACTTAACTTCACATATCGTAGCCTTTATGGAGGAAGTAGCATAACTGGTACTGAAGCGATTCTAGCAGAAGCAGACTTGTTTATCACTACCCCAGAGACATTTATGAGTCTTGAAGGCTCCATAGATGACATTCTCCGACTATTCACTTTGGTTATTTGTGATGAAGGACAGCTTATCGAAAGTGTCGGAAGAGGCTTGAACTATGAGATGCTACTCTCTCGGCTCCGTAAGCAGGAACATATCCGTTTTCTGTTTATCTCTGCCATTATTCCAAATATAGGAGACATCAATACATGGCTTGGTGGCAATATAGATGAGATTGGTGAAAGTAATTACCGTCCATGTAAAATTCGTTATGGTGTTGCAAATACAGAAGGAAAAAGTATAAACCTCCAAGTTTTTGAAAATGTGGAGAAACCTGCGATATTTGATTTTGCTTCATTTGTTACCAAAGCCGAATGTAAGGGGTTTCAACTTAAAACTCAAAGGAACATAGCTTGCCTCATGGCAATGAAGGCGTTAGATGCAGGTTCTGTAATGCTCTATTCTTCTTTCAAAACAGGCTATGCAAGCTGCCGTAAATATGGAGAATGTATAGCTGCCATCATACAAAAAAACAAACTTGCTTCTCCACGGAGTTTTCTCAATACTCGGCAACGCAACTTGTTGGATATACTGTGTGAATTTACAGAATTTAATTTTGGAACCGATTTTTATGAAACTAACTTCTTAAGAGAAGGTTTTGCTGTTCATACAGGATCTTTGCCACAAGAAATGCGTGAAATTGTTGAAATGGGCTTCGAACAAGGTGCTTTGCGCATGATAATTTGCAATAGTACTTTGGCAGAGGGTGTCAACTTTCCTATCAAAACTTTGGTTTTGGGAGATATAAGGCATCCTGACATAAATAAGCGTGGACAATTTATGGATCGAGAAGTCTTGATGAATGTCATAGGGCGTGTAGGACGTGCGGGGCGCGAGACTTATGGCTTTGTTATTTGTATTGGTGAAAAATGGAATTACGTAAAAGAGACTGCAAAAGGTGAAAACTTAAAGTATGCCAAAGGTATGCTCAACGATATTGCTTTTGAGATATTGAAAGCCGAAAGAATACTGCATCGCCAACTTACAGATGAAGAGATTAACAATATGTTGTCTGAGAACGGATTGACGGAGAGTATTGATAAAATGCTGATGTTGAGTACTGATGATTTTACGACAAAAGAAGACGTTCCTGAGGAAGTTTCAAAATCATCCCTTTCGTATCATTTAGGGAATGATAACCATAGAAAGCTGATCGGTAGAATATTTTCTGTACGAAACAACTATCTGCATGGGGTATCAAATGACAACATCCAAATGTACAAAGAGACTCAGATTGCTCCTGTTGTGCAAACAACTCTGTATGACGTTATATTGGATGATTGTGGACTTTCAGCTTTATCAACTGAAGATTTAAGTTCGGATGAGTGGATAGAGAAGATAATATCTTTAACCTCTCTCTTGATGCAAATAGATGATAAGAAAAAAGTTAAGACGTTAATGTCTTGTTGGATGAAAGGGTTACGTTATGTTGAAATAGCCGATAAAATGAGACTTCCTATAGATGATGTAGTAGAACTAGTGGAATGGTTACGACAAGATTTCTTGTTAACATCCAAGTCTATTCTGCGTTACATAAGCATTCGTTTCAATATTCAGAATGAGACTATTACTGATTGGGCATATCTGGTGGAAAAAGGATTGAACTCAAAGATGCAGATTTTAATGATGCAAAAAGGTCTGTCAGACAGGTCCGTCCTTCATGCTATAGATAAACTTGTATTCCATAATATAAGGATGACTGAAAATAAAAATGTATTACATAGTTTTCTTAGAAAAAGAAAAGATGAAGTTGTCAATGCATTGGCAAAAGAGGGTTTACCAGCATTGTCTCTTAAACATGCGGAGGAATATTTACAATAAAATACTGCATAAAAATGAATACAAAAGAATATTTATCACATATAGCACCGACCGTCAAGGACTTGCTTTTAAGTCAAGGTTATAAGCGAGAGAGTGAAATCCTGCAAATAAGTAATATGGCTTATGAAGAGGATTATGACGGCTATGGAAATGACTATGATTTGATAATCATAGATGTACAGACTGACAAATATGTCACACTTCATAAATACAAATCTATAAATGAAGTTGAGAATATCATACTTTCCGCTTTTCATGAGGCTACCAAGGGAGGGCGAATGCCGAATAGTGTATTAATTCGTCCAAATTCCAATGTTCAAGCAACATTATTTGAGTCTGGTGCCTATCAAGGTTGGCGTAATGGATATTTCCGAATGTTCATCAGTCATATCACCTCCAAAAAACAACAGGCAAGTAATTTGAAAAATGCATTGGAAGAATATGGCATTACGTCCTTTGTTGCACATGAGGATATTAATCCTACCCGTGAGTGGCAAAAAGAAATACAACGAGCTTTGAACTCTATGGATTGTATGTCAGCTATGCTTTACAATGGCTTTCATGAGAGTAATTGGTGTGACCAAGAAGTAGGCATAGCGTTAGGAAGAAGCATAACAGTATTACCACTGATCTTAGACCATGACCCTTATGGCTTTCTTGGTGAATATCAAGGAGTAAAGATAAAAGGAATGCATCCTGTTGATTTGGCTAAGGATATTTTTACAATACTTTGTGAAAACCCGAATACCCGAAATAAGTATTTGTCCTGTTTGACAGGATTACTGTTGTCGTCAAATAGTAATGAAGATGCTTGGAAATGGCTGAAGCTGATAGAACAGATACCAAATACAGATGTTGATTTTTGGAAGTACATACAATCACATACAAACGAGAATGATGTGTTAATGAAAACCGAAGTGCTATCTAGATTGAATGAACATTTTTCACATTACAGCATTCCTAAGATTATTATGAATACTACAATTGTTACTGGTGCGGAAGATCTTCCTTTTTAATGTAATAACAAATGATATTCTACATTAATAAGACCTTATTTATATACAGATGAAATATTCAAAAGGAAAGATAATTATTGGCGTATGCTTATGTCTTGTAGCGATATTGCTCGCACCATATCTTTTAACGAGACCTTTTTGTGAAGAGTTGTCTTTTGTGGATACTGGTCAAATTGGAGACACTATAGGTGGCACTACTGCGCCTATAGTTGGCATAGTAAGTATCGTTCTACTTGCATATACTTTAATTGAACAATTGAAGTTTAATGCAAAGCAAGTTGACTTACAACGGCAAGAGCAATTTAAGACAACATTTTTTGAATTATTGAAAGAACAAAGAGATATAAAAAACTCTTTGTTTACAAACTATGAAGGTGTTGATATGAAAAAACCAACAAAGATACAAAAAATACCGATAAAGGGACAGGAATTTTTTAGAATGGGTAGCTTCGTTCTAAAGAATCTGTTTGATTCAATGGAATATGGACATTATTGCCACGCATATGATCCTGAAGAAATTGATGATCAACTTGCTTATTGCGATGCTCATTCAGAAAATTATTTTGAGGATTCTAACGGTAATCTATATCGGTTTAGTTTTGAAACAATAAAGACACAATCTAAGTTCTGTTTTCTGAACGATAAGTATAAAATTACTAATGAAGAGTTTGAAGCTTACAAACATTTGAATGTAGAACAGAAAATTGAATTTGTTTATCGACGTTTTTTCAATGTTCATGAAGAATGTGGTAACTATTTTAGGCATTTATACAGAATATTACGTTTTGTGAGTAAGTCAGAAGAAGAGGAATTAAATGATGTAGAGAGTAATGTTGTAAAGCAGCAAATATCCAAAAGATATTTCGAATTAGTCCAATTTGTTCAAGCCCAGATGTCTACAAGAGAATTGTTAATGGTTTTCTATAATAGTTTTTCTTTTCCAAAATTAAGAGATTTACTTATAAAGTATAATCTTTTGGAGAATTTGACGATTGAGAATCTTGTTGATAAGAGACATAATTGTATTTTCGATTATCATCTCAAACACCAGTGATTAGAGGCAAATATCATATGTTATCAATAATTTCAATGTATAATGACTTACAATATAAATATTAAAGACTCTTCTCAAAAGAAAATTATCGTTGAGGCTTTGAAAACAATGATTCGTAATAGCAATCCTGAGCCTCAAGCAACATATCTTTGTAATCAACTGGATGATGCAAGTTGTATCGCTGATTGTTTAGAGGAGATGTATAAGCAGATAAGGATGCATCACTATGAGGGGCTATAACCCCAGGCGGTCCCATCCCGCACAATTTGGCGAAGACCTTTGATGGTCCGCCAACCTTATAGCGTAGCGGTTCCGAGCACCGGAGGGCGGTTACATCCTCTCGTCCCTGAGGGAAGAGAGGCTTGGTAAGAAAGGTGGAGCCTTCCTTAACGGTAAGGAAGGATGGGTAGGTTTTCGATACAATAACAATATTATTCGGTAGGCGAAGCATCACTAGCATTTTTTTATAAGCTACTTTTCGCTTTTGGTGTGGAGCCTACCTCTTTAAAATAGATAACAAAACAATAAACATATAAATCATGTTTAATCTAAGTAAATTCATAGGTCAGTATGTGACCCATCGTGAAAAGAGTATGTTTGCTCAGGATATCGAGGCAAACAAGGAGAAACTTTCTGCTGAAATCAAAGGCAAGAAAGTGTGTGTAATTGGTGGAGCTGGTTCCATCGGTTCTTCATTCATCAAGGCTGTACTTCGCTTTGAACCACAGAGTGTAGTCGTTGTTGACTTGAATGAGAACGGATTGGCAGAATTGGTTCGTGATGTGCGAAGCACAGAAGGACTTTATGTACCTGATGAGTTCCGTTGCTACACCCTCAACTTTGCAGACCCAATCTTCGAACGTATTTTCCGTGAGGAGAAGGGCTTTGACATTGTAGCCAATTTCTCTGCCCATAAGCATGTACGTTCAGAGAAAGATAAGTATAGTGTTCAGGCACTCATCGAGAATAATGACATCAAGGCAAAGAAACTGATGGATTTGCTTTGCGTGTTCCCACCAAAGCATTTTTTCTGCGTTTCTACAGATAAAGCTGCTAATCCTGTTAATATCATGGGAGCCAGCAAGCGTATTATGGAAGATCTGGTGATGGCTTATAATGAGCTCTTCAAAGTAACAACTGCTCGTTTTGCTAATGTTGCTTTCTCCAATGGTTCTTTGCCAGATGGTTGGATTCATCGTTTGCAGAAGAAGCAGCCATTGGCTGCACCATCTGATGTGAAGCGCTATTTTGTATCTCCTGAGGAGTCTGGTCAGATTTGCATGTTGGCTTGTATCCTTGGTAATGGCGGTGAGGTATTCTTCCCTAAGTTGGGTGAAGAGCAGATGCTTACCTTCTCATCTATCTGCGATGACTTCGTAAAGGCAGAAGGCTTCAAGAAGGTGGAGTGCAAGAATGATCCAGAGGCAAAGAAGTATGCTGCAGATATGGATTACGAGAGTGATAACTATCCTGTTGTTTACTTCAAGAGTGATACTACTGGCGAGAAAGCTTACGAGGAATTCTATGTTCCTGGTGAGAAAATCAATATGACTCGTTTCTCTGCACTTGGTGTAGTTGAGGAGACTACTCGTCGTCCGATGCCGGAGATTAACCAGTTCTTTGATGAGTTGGAGGGCATTTTTGCAGAGCCAGGCTTCACCAAGGCTGAAATCGTGACATCAATCAAGAAGTTTATACCTAACTTCGAGCATGAGGAAAAAGGTAAGAACTTGGATCAAAAAATGTAATTTTCAATAAAATGGCAGATTTTAAGAAAACGATAGACTTTATCAAGTCAGTTTATGGCAACCAGGAGTTTACTCCGTTGGCTGTTCCTGTTTTTGCAGGTAATGAAAAGAAATACCTCAACGAGTGTATCGATACAACCTTCGTTTCATCCGTAGGTAAGTTTGTTGATCGCTTTGAGGAAGATATGGCAAAATACACAGGTGCCAAGAAAGCTGTGGTATGTGTAAGTGGTACCAATGCCCTTCACATGAGCTTGTTGCTCGTAGGTGTAAAGCAAGATGATGAAGTATTGACCCAGGCTCTTACTTTCATTGCAACCTGTAATGCATTGAGCTATATTGGAGCTCATGCGGTATTCATCGATGTGGATCGTTCAACAATGGGTCTTTCTCCAGATTCTTTGAAGGCATGGCTTAAGAAGAATGCTGAGGTTCGCAAGAACACTCGCAAGGGAGAACTTCCAGAAAGCAAGGATTTTGCTTTTGAAGAGGACGACTTGGCTTGCTATAACAAGAATACTGGTCGTCGTGTTAAGGCTTGTGTTCCTATGCACTCATTCGGTCATCCAGTCCGCATTGATGAGATTGCTGCTATCTGTAAAGAGTGGCATATCGAACTTGTAGAGGATGCGGCAGAGAGTATTGGTTCTACATTCAAAGGACAGCATACTGGTACATTTGGTAAGATAGGTGCGATTAGTTTCAATGGTAACAAGACCATCACTACTGGTGGCGGCGGCATGATGCTCTTTAATGATGAGGAGTTGGGTGCATACGCTAAGCATATCACCACACAGGCGAAGATTCCACATCGTTGGGAGTTCCGTCACGACCATGTAGGTTACAACTATCGTATGCCTAATATCAATGCAGCTATGGGATGTGCCCAGTTGGAGAACATTGACAAGTATGTTGCAAGCAAGCGTAAGGTTGCTGCTGAATATGAGGAGTACTTCAAGAATGTACCAGATATCGAGTTCTTCGTAGACTCTCCAAATACAGTTTCCAACTATTGGCTCAATGCTGTTATCTTGAAAGATAAGGAGGCTCAGGTTGACTTCCTTACCCAGACTAATGACAATGGTGTAATGACTCGCCCAATCTGGGAGTTGATGAATCGCTTGCCGATGTTTGAGAATTGTGAGAACGATGGCTTGGAGAATACTATCTGGTTTGCTGATAGAGTAGTGAATATTCCAAGTTCTGTTCGTCCTTCTGATTTGCCAAAGGAATAATGAAACGTCCATTAATTCTAATCGGAGGCGGTGGTCATTGCAAGTCTGTGATAGAAGTCGCAGAGAGTACAGGCTATGAAATCAAGGGAATCCTTGATATGCCTGATGAAGTTGGCAAGGATGTTCTACCTGGTCATAAGGTAATAGGAACCGATGATGAGATTCCTCAATATGTAGAGGAGTGTGATTTCATTATAACTGTAGGCTTCATCAAAAATCCAACCCTCAGAATCAAGCTATATAATAAGGTGAAGGCGGCTGGAGGCAGATTGGCAACAATCATTGCCTCTACCGCTCATGTTAGTAAATATGCAGAACTAGGCGAGGGTACTGTTATTATGCATCATGCATTCGTCAATGCTGGTGCAAAGATAGGTGATAATTGCATTATCAATACTTTCGTTAATATAGAACATGATGCAGAAGTGGGTAATCAATGCCACATTTCAACAGGAACTATGGTGAATGGTGAATGTAAGATTGGAGAGAATTGTTTTATCGGATCTCAATCCGTTTGTGCCAACTGTATCGAAATAGCTTCAAATATTATCGTGGGAGCTGGTTCTGTAGTTCGTAAGTCTATACGTATGAAGGGAATTTATGCAGGAAATCCTGCTATCCTTAAAATTAAAGCAAAATAGCATGAGTAACCATACATTAATAATTGCAGAAGCTGGTGTTAACCATAATGGTTCCTTGGATATAGCCAAGCAACTTATAGATGCAGCTGTTGATGCAGGAGTTGATATAATCAAGTTTCAAACCTTCAAGGCTGATAAACTTGTATCAAAAGATGCCAAGAAAGCTGAATATCAGAAGAAGAATATAGGTGATGGTGATGATTCTCAGTATCAGATGCTCAAGAAATTAGAACTGTCTGATGCTGATCATCAAGAACTTGTTGCCTATTGTCATCAGAAAGGTATCCGTTTTTGGTCAACTGCTTTTGATTTGGAAAGTATCGATTTCTTGCATTCTCTTGGTTTGGGACTTTGGAAAATTCCTTCTGGTGAAATTACTAACTATCCATTCATCAAGAAGATCGCTCTTCTTCATGAGCCGGTCATCATGTCTACCGGAATGTGCGATGAAGAAGATATCAGGAATGCGATGGAAGTATTGTTGAAGAATGGTTTGACAAAAGAGCAAATTACAATCTTGCATTGTAATACCCAATATCCTACACCTATGAAGGATGTCAACTTGAAGGCAATGCTTACCATCAAACAAGATTTTGGAACAGTAGTAGGTTATTCTGATCATACCCAAGGAATAGAAGTTCCTATTGCAGCTGTAGCTCTTGGCGCACAGGTCATTGAAAAGCATTTCACTCTTGATAGAAATATGGTTGGTCCTGATCACAGAGCCTCTTTGGAGCCACAAGAACTAAAGGCTATGGTAAAAGCCATCCGTAATATAGAACAGGCTTTGGGAACCGGTATAAAACAGGTTTCTGATTCAGAACGTGCCAACATAGCTGTAGCTCGCAAGAGTATTGTGGCAAGTACCTTTATAAAAAAAGGTGAAACATTATCCGATGATAACTTAGCAGTTAAGCGTCCTGGCACTGGTATTACACCTATGCGTTGGGAAGAAATTGTAGGTACAAAGGCTATTAAAGATTATCAACCAGACGAACAAATAAAATTATGAGAAAGATTTGTTTTGTAACTGGCACTCGTGCTGAATATGGCTTGTTGAGTCGATTGATGAGATTAGTCAAAGAGGATAAAAATTTACGGCTCCAAGTCATTGCCACCAATATGCACCTGATGCCTGAATATGGAGAAACCTATAAAGAGATAGAGAAAGATGGATTCACTATAGATAAAAAGGTCTATATGCATAAACCATCTGATGATGCCCATGGAATTATTTCCTCAATGGCAGAAGAGATGCAAGGTATGAATGATGCCTTGTCAGAGCTTAAACCTGATATCCTCGTACTCTTAGGTGATAGATATGAGATTCTTGTTGCTGCTCAGGTAGCGTTGATTCATCGTGTTCCTATTGCTCATATTCATGGTGGAGAAGTTACTGAAGGCGCATTCGATGATGCCATCCGTCATTCAGTGACAAAGATGTCGTCTTTGCATTTTACTTCTTGTGAAGAATATCGCCATCGAGTTATCCAGATGGGAGAACAACCATCTAGAGTTTTTGATGTAGGTTCTTTAGGGGTAGAAAACATCAAGGCTATTCCTTTGATGACGAAAGATGAACTTGAAGCATCCTTGGATTTCAAGATAGATACACAAACAATTCTTGTTACTTATCATCCTGTTACCCTTGGTGGTGATCCTGCTAAAGACATTCGTGAGTTCTTGGATGCTTTAGACCAGTTCAAAGATCTGAAAGTAATCTTCACTATGCCAAACTCTGATACAGGAAGGGATGCTATAGCTTTGGCTGTAGTGAATTATGTGGAGAAGCATTCTAATCGTGCAAAGGCTTATACATCTTTGGGATTAAGGCGCTATCTTTCGACCCTTCAGTTTGTAAAGGCAGCAGTTGGCAACTCCTCTAGTGGAATCATTGAAGTTCCTTCATTTGGTATTCCAACCTTAAATATTGGAGATAGACAGAAGGGAAGACTTGCCTCTAAGAGTGTTATTAATTGTGGTACTTCAAAGGATGAGGTAATAGCTGGTCTTAAGCTTTGTTTATCCGAAGAGATGCAAAAGGCAGCAAAGACTTATGAAAATCCGTATGCCAAACCAGATACAGCTAACTTGATATATCAGAAACTCAAAAATATTGAGTTGGCAGGTTTGAATTTGAAAACTTTTTATGACTTATAGATATGGAAGATATTTTAGTAGTTATACCAGCTCGTGGTGGCAGTAAAGGCCTTCCTGGTAAAAATATTAAGAATCTTTGTGGAAAGCCCCTAATCGCATATTCAATAGATGTTGCGCGAGCCATCACAATAGACGATAATATTTGTGTGTCAACTGACGACCAAAAGATTATTGATGTAGTAGAAAAATATGGCTTACATGTGCCATTTGTACGCCCGGCAGAACTGGCTTCCGATACAGCGTCAACAAATGACGTTCTTTTGCATGCTATCAAGTTTTATGAAGAAAAAGGCAAGAAGTTTACTAAGGTACTTCTTTTGCAGCCAACTTCACCTTTGCGTACTGTAGAACAAGTAAAGGAGGCTATTACTTTATACAGAAATGATATTGATATGGTAGTCTCTGTAACGAAATCACATGCTCCTGCTGTGTTATGTAACGATAATGATGAGGGCTTCGTTGATCTTGTATATAATAAGCATGCAGGTGGTCGTCAGTCTCTACCTACATTTTATGAGCTCAATGGCGCCATCTATGTCATTAATATTGAAGCTCTTAAGCAAAAAGGATTAGGTGGCTTTGACAAACGTGTTAAATATGTAATGTCTAAAGAAACGTCAATTGATATTGATGATATTTATGACTTTATGTTAATTGAGGCGATAAAGAGGAATAAGATAGGTTGATATTAATAAAATAATAATCATAGAGTATGAACAAGGAATTTATAATAACTGAATCTTCGACTATTAAGGATGCGCTGATTGCAATTAATGATATTACGCATGATGGTGAATCCCTTGTTGTGGTAAATTCAGAACAGGAGATTATAGGTACACTTACGGATGGAGATATTCGTCGAGGTCTTATTGCTGGAGCAGAATTGACGGATTCTGTGTGTAAGATAATGCACACCGATTTTAAATTTATCAACCAAACTAATTTTGATGTAGCACATTTGAAATCATTCCGTGATCAACGTATCATGTTTATTCCAATCTTGGATGAGCAAAAGCATGTAGTGGATGTCATAAACTTGAATAAGTTCAAGTCAAAGCTTCCTATTGATGCAGTTCTTATGGCTGGAGGAAAGGGTGAACGTCTTCGTCCTTTAACGGAAAAGACACCTAAACCATTGTTGGAAGTAGGAGGAAAGTGTATTATCGACCATAATGTAGACCGTTTAATTTCGTATGGCGTAGAGCATATAGATGTGACTGTAAACTATCTTGCAGAGCAGTTGGAGGAACATTTTGCCACTCCTCGTGATGGAGTACAGGTTCGTACTTTCCGTGAACCAAAATTCTTAGGAACTATTGGCAGTATCAAGTTTGTAGATACATTCTATAATGATACCATCCTCGTGATGAATTCCGACCTTTTTACCAATATTGATTATGAAGATTTCTTCCTTCATTTCCAACAGAATGATGCAGAAATGTCGGTAGCAGCCGTTCCATATAATATAAGTATAGAACTTGGCATCTTAGACCTTGATGGTCGTAATATCAAAGGTCTCTTAGAGAAGCCGAAGTATAATTACTATGCCAACGCAGGTATCTATCTTATAAAGAAGCGTGCTCTTGCTGAAATTCCTGAAGACACATTCTTCCATGCCACTCATCTTATAGAGAAGCTTATCGCTCAAGGCAAGAAAGTTATCCGCTATCCGCTTAATGGAACATGGATTGATATAGGTACTCCTCAGGAATATCAGAAGGCTAAGGATTTGGTTAAACACTTGAGATAAGATAATCTCTCAATACAATAAGTGATATATTTAGGATATTTTGGTTTGATATATATATATTCGATAAAATGCAATTAATATTACTTTCTGGAGGTTCTGGCAAACGTCTATGGCCTCTTAGCAATGATGCACGCAGTAAACAATTCCTTCCATTATTGGCTTCGCCCAATGGAGGTATGGAATCAATGATACAGCGTGTAGTACGTCAGATACGTGAGGCAAAGCTTACAGACAATATAACGTTCGCAACCAATGCTGTACAGCGTGACTGCATTATCAACCAGTTGGGCGAGGACGTAAATATAGTGACAGAACCAGAGCGTAGAGATACATTCCCTGCTATTGCTCTTGCTGCAAGTTATCTTGCCAAAGAAAAGGAATGCAGTGATGACGAGGTTGTGGTTATAATGCCTTGCGACGTATATACCGAGTCAAAGTATTTTGCCACAATAGCCAAGATGGTTGAGGCTGTAGAGAATAATGTAGCCGACCTTGTACTGATGGGCATCACTCCAACTTACCCAAGTGAGAAATTCGGATATGTAGTACCCGAATCTACACAGTCATTAGAATCTGTATTCAATAACGAATGCCTCCGTGTAGCACGCTTCACCGAGAAACCTAATGAGGAAAAGGCAAAGGAATTGCTTAAGCAGAATGCCTTTTGGAATGGTGGTATCTTTGCCTTCTGTCTTGGTTATATGATGAATATCGTAAAAAAATACATACAAACAGAGACATTCCAGGAGACACACAAACGCTATACAGAGTTTCCTAAGATTAGTTTCGACTATGAGGTAGCCGAAAAGGCAGAGTCTGTAGCCGTTGTCCCTTTCTCTGGACAGTGGAAAGACATTGGCACATGGAATGCTTTGTGTGAGGAATTGCCAAGCACACATATTGGTAATGTAATGATGGGGGAGAACAATGAAAATACTCATGCCGTAAATGAATTGGGAATCCCCGTATTCTGCAACGGACTGAAGGATGTAATTGTTGCTGCTTCTCCTGATGGCATAATGGTATGCGACAAACAAGACTCGGAAAAGATAAAGGACTATGTCAATAAACTCACTGCACGTCCTATGTACGAGGAACGTCGCTGGGGAACCTATAGAGTATTGGACAATTCCGAATACGAAGACGGCACACGTTCATTGACAAAGACAATACACCTAAATGCAGGTAAAAATATAAGCTATCAGTTGCACCATCATCGCTGTGAGGTATGGACATGCGTAGAAGGTGAAGGAGTCTTTGTTTTGGATGGCGAGCGTAAAGATGTAAAGCGTGGTGATGTAATGAATATTCCCGTAGGACATCTCCATGCCATTAAAGCCACAACGGGTTTGACATTCATAGAAGTGCAGATAGGCAATCCGCTTGTGGAGGAGGATATAGAGAGATTTGAATGGAAATGGAATGATTAGTAATAAACAAAATAAATTTTAGTAAGAATGATATCAAAGTTGAAAAATCATATTCGGGGGGATATTGGGGCTTTAAGGATACTATCGTAGAGAGAATTATTCCAAATATTCCAAGTTCAACACTTAGAAATATACTCATTCGAAAGTCTGGTGTCAAAGCTTCTAAGAATGTTCATTTTTATCCAGGTTTTACGGTAAGAAATCCCGCAGGACTTATAATTGAAGATGGTGTGAATATTGGACCGAAATGTTTGCTTGATGCAAGAAAAGGTCTAACAATTCATAAAAATGCAGTTATTGCATATGAAGCAATAATTTGGAGTCTTAATCATGATTATAACGACTTGCATTTTTGTGGTAAAGGAGCACCTACAGAAATTGGAGAATATGCTTGGATTTGCAGTCGTTCTATAATCCTTCCAGGAGTCAAGATTGGTAAAGGAGCAATTGTAGCTTCTAATGCAGTAGTTACAAAAGATGTTCCTGATTATTCGATTGTTGGTGGTGTACCTGCTAAAGTTATAGGACATAGAGAAGAAAAAGATTTTCAATATGGTTATAATCATAAAAATAAAACATCGCATTTATATTAGTTTTTCATATGCAAACATCAACAAAAGTTATTTTTAATACAATTATACTTTATATAAAGGTTGTGTTGTCGTTAGCTATAGCACTACTGTCTGTACCTTTGGTACTGAGAGCATTAGGTTCTAGTGATTATGGATTATATAATCTTGTAGCAGGAGTTGTGGCTATGCTTGCTTTTCTGAATAATTCAATGACTGTTTCATCTCAACGGTTTATGTCTGTTGCTATGGGAGAGAATAATGAAGAGAAGATAAATTCAATTTATAACACAAGCTTTTTGCTTCATTTTATTTTAGGACTATTTGTCTTCATAGCTTTTGAGGTGATAGGAATCTTTGCCATAGATAGACTTAATATCCCATCTGATAGAATATGGTGTGCAAAGGTAATCTATCAATTGTTAATACTAAGCACTTTTTCTAAAATAGTTGCAGTTCCTTTTGATGCTCTTATCAATGCGAAGGAAGATTTATTGGTATTTTCTATCATAGAATTGATAGATTCAATATTAATGTTAATTGTTGCATTTTCCATTTCCTTTATACCAGGAGATAAATTGATCTTTTATGGTTTATGTATTGTCATAATTTCCGTTCTGACTTTTTTAATGAAATACGGATGGTGTAAAAAAGCATATAAAAGTTATTCTATAGAGCTTTTAAAATATCGAGGTAAATATAGAATAAAAGAAATGTTAGGCTTTACTGGATGGAATCTTTTCGGAGGTCTTGCAATGATAACAAGAAATCAGGGAGTAGCTGTGATTATTAATATCTTTTTGGGAACAATTACTAATGCTGCTTATGGTATAGCTAACCAGATAAATGGAGCAATAGGAAACTTCTCTTCAACTTTCCAAAAGGCAATCAATCCACAATTAATGAAAAGTGAAGGTATGAATAATAGAAATCGGCTTTTACATATTTCATTTATATCCTCAAAATTTTCAGTTCTTGCCCTTGCCTTTTTTGCAGTCCCTCTTATATTGGAAATGGATGAAGTACTTAACTTATGGTTACAAGATGAAATACCTCCATATACTATGCGACTTGCACAGTTTATTTTACTGTTATCAATAACATATCAATATTCTGTTGGCATTATGTCTTCAATTCAAGCAACGGGTAGAATTCGCAATTATCAAATAACAACGGGAGTTATATTGTTAATGAATGTTCCTATTGCATACATTATTCTCAAATTAAAATATCCCGTATATTATACAACTATAGCATTTGTTGTTTTAGAGATTATATCTCTTGGCTTACGACTTTTTATGGCAAATCATTTAGTCGGAATGAAGCTTAAAGATTTCTATAAAAATGTATTTTATCCAACATTAGTGGTTATTCTCATACCTATGGTAATGGCATTAATACCTCATTTCTTAATGCCTCAAACCACAATAAGACTTATTTTAGTAACATCACTATATGGGTTACTTTTTATAATTCTTATGTTCAAATTCGCTCTGGAAAAAGAACAGCGAACTCTAATAATTACAAAAATTCAACGTATAAAAAATAAATTATGAAAATCGGATTGTTAGCATATCATGCAGCGTGCAATTTTGGTGCTTTTCTTCAGCTGTTATCTACTGTAGAATATATTAAAAAGCAAGGTGATGAACCAATGGTAATAAATTGGGTTCCAAGAGATTTTAGAAGATATTACGAGAAACATTCAAAAAAAGAAGTTCTATCATTGTATGATAAACTCCAAAAGGAATATTATCCTTTAACAAAACTCTGTGAGACTGATAATGAAGTTGCAAAGGTTATAGAAGATGAAAAAATCGATGCCGTAATAATAGGAAGTGATGCAATTTGTCAACATCATCCATTTAGAGAGCGTTTTTCTTTTCCTACTCGAACTATCTTTTTTATATCGCATCCTACAAGTGATAGAATGTATCCTAATTGCTTTTGGGGTACTTTTAATGATATCTTGAGTAATCCTGTTCCTGTAGCAATACTTTCAGGTTCGTCACAAGATTCAAAATATTATTATATAAAAGGACGTTGTAAACAACGCATGAAAAAATCTATTTTGAGTTATAAATATATTTCTGTTCGTGATGAATGGACTAGAAAAATGATATCATATATTACAGATAAGGAAGTGATACCTTCTGTTACTCCAGACCCAGTTTTTGCGTTAAATTATAATGCAGGTCATTTGTTGCCCAATAAACATGAGTTGTTGGAGAAATATAAATTGCCTAATGACTATTTAATACTTAGTTTTAAAGGAGAAGGTTCTGTAAATCAAGAATGGATTAACGAGTTTGAAAAAAAATCAAATAAAAATGGCTATGGTGTAGTAAAATTACCTTATGCTGATGCTGCCGCATTTGGGGATGTTCAATATTCAACGAAAGATGCAATATCACCAATAGATTGGTATGCGCTTATAAAATATTCCAAGGGGTATATCGGGAATAATATGCATCCTATTATTTCAGCTTTGGCTAATGATGTACCGTTTTTTAGTTTTGATAATTATGGTATTGCAAAAATTGCAGGAAAACAAACAAATGGAGAATCAAGTAAAATATATCATATTTTAGGTATGGCAGGCTTGTTAGACTATAGGATCTTCACAAGAAGAAAAAATTATAAGATGCCTTCTGCAGAATTTGTTTTTGAAAAAATTAAAAATTTTGATGTTAGTAAAATTATGAAGTTTCGTGAGATGTATTATTCTGAGTATTTAAATATGATGAAGACTATTTATTTGGCTTTAAAAAAAGTATAACATGGAGAAAATAAATAAGAAAAGGACATTAATACAGACCGCATTGATATGTATGCCTATATTGTCAATGTATGGCTTCTCATCATGGTCTTTTGCAAATATTCTTATTTTGGTTTTAGGAATATATGGATGTCTTAAGTCTCAAAATGTCAATTGCGTGCCAATGCTACTGCTTTTATTAGTAGCAGATGCGGCAATAGTTCATATATTTACAGATTCTACATTTAGAATACCTTTGTCTGCTCTACAGGTTTTTCTATGCTATGTGGCTTTTTGGTATTTTATAACACCGTATTCTATTGATAGGTATTTGAGTATATATAAAAAAATAAGTATCTATATAGTCATTTTTTTTTATATTCAATACTTTTCATTTCATGTTTTGAATTATCGAATAAGTGGAGTAATACCAGGGTTGCCTATATATGAAAATCTATCTTTAGATATTAATACTTGGCTGCAAAATCATAACTTATCAGATCGATTTTCTTCTCTATTTAGTGAACCTTCGTATCTATGTAGGTTTATTATTCCATTAATAGTATTAGAAATGTATAGTATTAATAAGATTAATTGGAAGTTAGTTTTATTTCTTTCTATTCCATTATTATTGACATTATCTGGTACTGGAATTTTGGTATTTGTAGCTCTTGTTTTATTTTGGTACTTGAATACGATTTCTTATAAGGATACAAAATCTATAGTTAAAATTTTTGCTGTGACTATTGGGATTGTTATTACTTATTTTATCGTAATAAATAGCGATATAGGACAAATGATTATTGACAGACAAAGTGAAATGAATGCTGATTATGCAGGAGGAAGTAAGTCAGGTGTTTTTAGATTATGGAGAGGGTATGCAGTATTTGCAGAATATCCATTAAAACTGCAAATTTTTGGTACAGATAATATATACGAAATTAGGAATTATGAAATGAGGACTATTTATGGTCAGTTGTTTATAAATTCTAATAATTTCTATAATGGATTAAGTACATTGTTACTTCGTCAAGGATATATAGGTTTAATTATCTTTTTATTATTTATATGTCAGATCTGGAAGAAAGTGTCTATTACTGGTAAGGCTATAGTTATTTGTTACGTGGTCTATATGCTTTGCGAATCTGTATACCCAGGAGAGAGATTAGCTTCATATTTAGTGATTGCTAGCTGTTTAACAAAAATAAATGCTAAAAGATTATGTGTAAAATAAGGAAAATTGCATATTTGTCAAAAATGGCATATTCTGATGTCGATTTATCTTTTCTACATGAAATGCAGAAAATAGCTGATGTAACATACTTCTTGTTAGTTGATAGTTATAGTCTATGTTCATGTGCAATTGATATTAGAGGTTATAAATTAAAAGAAGGGCTTCATAATGCATTAGAATACGAGCCGTTGAAAAGATTTGCCCATATAATTGATATGGATAAATTTTATGTCTTTTACTCTCCAGCAAGACATGCTTATGAAAGAAAATCATTCTTGTTTAATTACAAGCTTTACAAGATCTTAAAGAAATTCGATGTCGTACATACTACTATTGTACCATCAGCATTGAATATCTTTATGCCTTTGCTTAGAAATAAGTTTGTTTTGACAGTACATGATCCAATTCCTCATTCAAGTGCAACATATAGAGCAGATTCTATAAATAGAAAAATAACCTTTAAGTATATAAAGAATATAATACTTCTAAATAAGAACCAGAAAGAAGAGTTTATTAATTATTATGGTATTTCAACTAAAACTCAAATATATAATAGTGCTCTAAGTTGTTATACTTATTTGCAGATATATAATGATTCTCTTTATTCTGTAAAGAAACCTTATATTCTTTATTTTGGTAATATAGTTTCGTATAAAGGTTTAGATTATCTGTTTCCTGCTATGAAAAAAGTTCATGAATTATTTCCAGATTTAAGATTAATTATTGCAGGAAAAGGGCGTTTTTATTTCGATATTGAAGAATACAAGAAATTAGATTATTTCCAAATAGAAAATCGCTTTATACCAGATAATGAATTGGCAGATATGATTAGGAACTGTGAATTTACTGTAGTTCCATATATAGATGCAACACAAAGTGGAGTGATTATGTCTGCTTACGCTTTTAATAAGCCTTGTGTTGCTACAAATGTTGGAGGATTGCCAGAAATGGTCAATGATGGAAAAAATGGAATCATTGTAAAACCTAAGAATGTGGAAGCCTTGGCAGATGCTATATGTAAACTACATTGCTCACAAGAAAAAATAAAAGAGTTTTCAAATGTTATAAAAGAAGAATATAGTGAAGGGCTTAAATCGTGGAAATACATAGCCACTCAAATAAAAGAAATATATGAAAAAATCTAAAATAAAAGTTTTGTCTATAGCCCAACTTCCCACAGAGGTTGGTGGTACATATACTTCAGGTATAGCCCGTGTGGCATATGAACTTAGTAAGCAGTCTGTTGATGGAGTAGAGACATACATGTATGCTACTAATATTTCGTCAAAGAATGCTGTGAAAATAAGTCGATATACAAATCAGTATATTGGTTATGTGATTAAGCCTTTTAGTATTTTACTCGAAATACTTAGACATCCAAAACGCACTATCAAGCAGTGGTTGTTTTACAAAAACAAAAGTTATGAGAATCCAATCCGTTTTGAGTTTCTTCGATATAATATTAAGCGTGCTATTGATATTGTACAGCCGGACATAATTCATATGCATAGTGGAGGTATTGATGCCCTTTATTTTGTTAATGAAACTAAGATTCCTGTTATTCTTACTTTGCATGGTATGATGTGGGATGGAGATGAAAGAGATTTTAAAACAAAAAATAGATATTTAAACAACTTACCATTGGTTGATTATTATACAGGTTTGAATAAAGAAGTCAAGCGAAAAATGGCTCGTTTTGATTTGCCTGAAGATAAAATAACGCTAATTCCAAATGGTATAGATTCGTCTAAATTCTATTTTTCTCCAGAAAAGCGTCTAGAATTCCGTAAGAAGTATGACGTGGAAGATGATTGTATAGTCTTTATCACAGTTGGTTTAGTAATTGATCGCAAGGGACAATTTGATACGTTAAAGATTCTAGAGTCTTTGGGTATTAAATATCAATATTGGATTATGGGTAAAGGACCTGATTATGATTCTATTCAACAATATGTTTCAGAAAAGCATCTGGAAAATAAGATTCGTTTGTTTGGATATGTCAGTGATAAAGATTTATATCAATATCATTCTGCAGCTGATGTTTATGCTCATGCTAGTACGATGGAAGGGCAATCTCTTGCTGAAATTGAAGCTTTTTCAACGGGGTTGAGAGTTTTAGTCAGAAAGGAAATTGCTGGTACTGTTGTTGGCGATGCTTATAAAGATCATTTTAATTATTTTATTCTTGATTATGATAATGTATCTTCGGATAGCTTAATATTATGGCTTATGCAATGTAATAAAAATAGAAGTTCTAAGCAAAAGTATGATTGGTCTGTTATTCAAAAACAGTATGTAGATCTTTATCATAAGATTTTAGACAAATAAACATCCTTAAGATGGATGTTAGTATCAATGCTCCGTTTGTTTCTTAGTATTAAAAAAGTTAAATATATGAATACGTTGGTGGTTATGAGAAATTTTGTAGTTTTTGTTGTTGACTATTATCGTAAGATTACGCATTCTGTTAGTACATTCCTTTTAAAGCGTCAATTAGTTTCTTTTGGCAATAACATTGGAGCTGCTAATATCCCCCAAATTGCAAGAACTGCTAAAGTGACCGTTGGACATAATTGTGGATTTAATGGTATTAAAATAACAGGACTTGGGGGGTGAAAATTGGCTCATACTTCCATTCTGGAACTAATGTTAAGATTATGTTAGGAAGTCATGATTATGAATATGGTGATAAAATTCCATATGGCTCACATTTTACGCAGAAAAATGTTGTTATAGATGATTTTGTATGGATAGGTAGTGATGTCATTATTTGTGGAAATGTACATGTGGGTGAAGGTGCAATCATAGCAATTGGATCTGTTGTCGTTAAAGATGTACCTGCATATGCAATTGTTGGTGGCAATCCTGCTAAACTCATAAAATATAGAAATATAGAACAATTTAAGAGACTTAAAATGGAGGGAAAATATTAATTAATCCTCAAAGTAATGTAAGTCGAAACCATTATGAATTTATTAAATATATTAAATACTTTAGATAAATACAATAACCATCAATTTGATATTAATATTGATGAGCAGATTGATTATATGTCATCTTTAGGCACGCCTATGGATGACATTGACAGAAGTTATAAGCAATATTTGTGCCAAAACTACTTTTCTCCCTGGTGGGTGCGTTTCATTTGGTTTTCTATATCTGTATTTGGAATCCCTTTAATATTGTGTGCCCTTTTTTGTAAGCGTAAAATATGTTATATAACTAAAATAGAAACTATTGCAGAAAATAAGGGAATGGATGAAATTATTCCCACAGAGTTATCTTTGAAATATGACATTCACCATAAAGAATGGGATAGCGGCTATTCACTTACACAAGTTGATATACATTATATAATGTCTAAATTAATAGGAAAATATCAGCCATACTTTATTTTAAAGGCTATTATGCAGATTGCTGCTTATAGTGCAAGAATAACAAAATATCATCCTGATAGAATTATCACTCATGCAGAATTTAGTTTTTGTTCATCTTTGCTAACTGACTACTGTCATTTTAGAGGTGTCAAACTTATTAATGTTCAGCATGGTGAAAAGCTTTTGTATATTCGAGATTCCTTTTTCCATTTTGATGAATGTTATGTTTGGGATCTTTATTATGTAAATTTGTTCATAAAGCTTAATGCAGAGCCAACTCAATTTCATGTTTCCGTGCCTCCGAGTCTTAGAATTGATACTGCTGTTCATTTGAATAAACATTTATATGCAGATTATAAATATTATCTAGCTGCAGATAGTGAGGAAGAAATTAAAAGTATAGTTGAATCAATGTCCTTCGCCAAGAAAAATGGTAAAACTGTAAAATATCGCATACATCCTAGATATACTGATCTTACTATTTTGAAAAAATATGTATCGGAGGAAGATATTGAACTTCCAAAAGAAGTAAGTATCATAGATTCCATCAGAAATATGGAGTATGCTGTAGGTAGTTATACGACTGTTTTGCTTCAAGCTTATCTGTCTGGTAAGAAGGTCTTGCTTGACGATGTAACATTTCATGACAGATTTTTACAGCTTAAAGATTATGGATATATACTTGCAAAAGATGATATAGAGAAATTATCTCAAAATATGAACAAATAAATTTTTAAAAAATAAGAATCGATTGGTATGAATAATTTTAAAGATATAAAAGTAGCAGTAGCCGGTACTGGCTACGTAGGTCTGAGTATAGCAACCCTGTTATCTCAGCACCATCATGTAACAG